>Ga0207757_100370_pt1 | contig 31694 bp, 23 predicted proteins | sample A23P3SouthBayCA_2_FD_187752 | JGI IMG/M metagenome (GOLD analysis project Ga0207757, IMG submission 187752) | Aerobic enrichment media microbial communities from Eden Landing Ponds, California, USA - A23 P3 (2) (SPAdes) | ecosystem: Environmental > Aquatic > Marine > Unclassified | place...
GCCCTCGTAGATCTGGGTGATCTTGGCGTCGCGGTAGAAGCGCTCGACGTCGAAGTCGTTGACGTAGCCGGCGCCGCCGTGGATCTGGACGGCCTCGTTCGCGACATCGACGGCGACACGGCTCGCGTACTCTTTCGCCATCGACGCGAGCTTCGTGACGGGCTCGTCGGAGTTCTCGACGGACCAGGCGGACTTGTAGGTCAGCTGCCGCGCGGCCTCGAGCTTGGTGTGCATGTCCGCGAGTTTGTGCTGGATGGCCTGGAACTCGCCGATGGGCTGGCCGAACTGCTCGCGCTCCTGGCTGTACTCGAGGGCACGCTCGCAGGCGCCCTTCGCGATGCCGACACCCTGCGCGGCGACGCCCGTTCGTGTAGCGTCGAAGAACTGCATCTGCTGCAGGAAGCCCATCCCCTCCGTCCCGATGAGGTTCTCCTCGGGGACACGGACATCGTCGAAGATGAGTTCCGCCGTGTCACTCGCGCGGATGCCCATCTTGCCCGTGATCTTGTCGGCCTCGAAGCCGTCGCGGTCGGACTCGACGACGATCTGGCTGAAGCCGTTGTAGCGGCCCTCGGCGTCGGGGTCCGTCTTACACAGCACCGTGAAGAAGTCGCCGACGGTGCCGTTCGTGATCCACATCTTGTTACCGTTGATGACGTACTCGTCGCCGTCCTTCTCCGCGCGCGTGGAGATGGAGGAGACGTCGGAGCCGGTGTCCGGCTCGGAGATGGCCGCGCCCGAGATGGCGTCACCGGAGACGATGTCGGGGAGGAACCGTTCCTTCTGGTCCTCGGTACCGAACTCGATGATGTTCTCGGTACCGAACGAGCAGGCCATGATGGAGAGGCCGATGCCCGGGTCCGCCGCGAACAGTTCCTCGCCGACGAGGATGTTGTCGATGGGGTCGTAGCCGGCGCCGCCGTAGTCCATCGGAATGGACATCCCGATGAGGCCCATCTCGGCCGCGTCGTCGACGATATCGTGGGGGAACTTCTCCTCGACGTCGTACTCGACGGCGTTGGGTCGGATCTCGTTGTCCGCGAACCGCTTGACCTCCTTCTGGAGCTGCTCCTGCTCTTCTGTCAGACCGAAGTCCATAGCACCGTTGCAGGGGTACATGGTTGTAAACCCTTCGAGTGCGGTTGACACGCAAGCGGGCTCACGGGCCCGTAGCGGTACGTCAACGGCGTAGATAGGGTAACCCCACCCTCACACTGGCGGGTGGGGTCAAGGCCCATCGAAAAGGAACGTTGAAACCTGCGCCGTGGGACCACACACCCGTCATGGAGTTCGACGACATCGAGACCGTCGCGGTACTCGGCGCCGGGAGCATGGGTCACGGAATCGCGGAGGTGGCCGCCCTCGCGGGATACGACGTGAACCTGCGCGACATCAAGGAGGAGTTCGTCCAGAACGGCTACGAGCAGATCGAGTGGTCGCTCGAGAAGCTGGCCGAGAAGGACCAGATCTCCGAGGACGAGGCCAACAGCGCCATGGACCGCGTCGAGCCGTACGTCGACGTGGAGGCGGCCGTCGGCGAGGCCGACTTCGTCATCGAGGCGGTCCCGGAGAAGATGGAGATCAAGAAGGACGTCTACAGCGACGTCGAGGAACATCTCCCCGAGGAGGCCATCATCGCGACCAACACCTCCTCGCTCTCCATCACGAACCTCGCCGAGGAGACCGAGCGTCCCGAGCAGTTCTGCGGGATGCACTTCTTCAACCCGCCGGTGCGCATGCAGCTGGTGGAGGTCATCTCCGGCGCGGAGACGGCCGAGGAGACACTCGACGCGACCGAGGAACTCGCCGAGGCGTTCGGCAAGACCCCCGTGCGCGTCCGCAAGGACTCGCCCGGCTTCATCGTGAACCGCATCCTCGTTCCGCTGATGAACGAGGCCTGCTGGATGGTCTCCGAGGACGAGGCGACCATCGAGGAGATCGATTCCACCACGAAGTTCGACGTCGGCCTCCCGATGGGCGCGTTCGAGCTGGGCGACCAGGTCGGCAACGACGTCACCTACCACGTCCTCGAGTACATGCACGACGTGCTCGGTGACGCCTACCAGCCCGCACCGTTCCTCGAGGAGACCGTCGAGGCCGAGAACTACGGCAAGAAGACCGGCGAGGGCTTCTACGACTACGAGGACGGCGAGGGCGTCGACGTGCCGGTCGACGCGGGCAACGAGGAGATCGAGAACCGCCTGCTCGCCGTGATGGCTAACGAGGTCGGCAACCTCGTCGGACAGGACGTCTCGAACCCGCGCGACATCGACCAGGCCGTCATGCTGGGCGCCGGCTACCCCGAGGGCCCCGCGAAGATGGCCGACGAGGCCGGGCTGGAGACGCTCGTCGAGCACCTCGACGAGAAGTACGAGGAGTCCGAGCACCCCCGCTACGAGGTCAGCGACGGCCTCCGCGAGGCCGCCAAGGCCGGCGGCTTCCACGACGCCGACGACGAGGAGGACCTCGAGGAGTTCGAGACCATCGAGCTGGAGTACCCCGGCGACATGGTCGGCCACATCAAGCTGTCCCGTGAGGCCCGCATGAACACGGTGAACCCGCAGATGCTGGAGGACCTCTCCGACGCCGTCGACCTCTTCGAGGAGGACGACGACGTGCGCGCCATCCTCATCACGGGCAAGGGCCGCGCCTTCTCCGCTGGTGCCGACGTCACGGGCATGGCCTCCAACGCCGACCCCATCTCCGCCATCGGGCTCTCGCAGAAGGGCCAGTCCACGTTCGGCAAGCTGGAGGGGTGCTCGATGCCGGTCGTCGCCGGCATCGACGGCTTCGCCCTCGGCGGCGGCTTCGAGATGGCGATGTGCGCCGACATCCGCGTCGCCTCCGAGCGGTCCGAGCTGGGCACGCCCGAGCACAACCTCGGTCTGCTGCCGGGCTGGGGCGGCACCCAGCGCCTGGTCGACATCGTCGGCCTCGGCCGCGCGAAGGAGATCGTCTTCACGGCCGAGCGGTTCGACGCCGAGACGATGTACGACTACGGCTACGTCAACGAGGTCGTCGACAACGAGGAGTTCGAACAGAAGGCCCACGAGTGGGCCGCGGACCTCGCCGGCGGGCCGCCGATCGCCCAGCAGCTCACGAAGCGTGCGATGCTGAAGGGTCTCCACGACCGCGAGGCCGGACTGGAGCTGGAGAGCCAGGCGTTCGGCCACCTCATCAACACGGACGACCTCATGACGGGCATCACCGCCTTCATGGGTGACGAGGAGCCCGAGTTCGAGGGCAAGTAGAGCGCCGACGGGGCGTCTCGACCCGACGGCAGCGTTCCCGAACCGAACCCGTTTTATCCCCGCAACCGGAACCTGCGACTGCGCTCCGGTGGTGTAGTCCGGCCAATCATGTTGGCCTTTCGTATCGGCTCGCTGACATATCGGCGCCGGTGAAGAAAGCCGACGACCAGGGTTCAAATCCCTGCCGGAGCATCCGACTTCTCACGCCCGTCCAGTCGTCCCTGTCACCGATTCGGCAACTCATCCCTCGCTGATATCGCTGTCCTCGCCCTGCAGCCGTGGGTCGATAGCGGGTGCTCGCTGTCGGTCGCTGGCCCGCCGGCGCGCACTGCCGACCAGTGATTCCTCCTCCCCCTCGATTCTGACCTCGTGATCGTCGAGGTGTTCACGCGCGATACGTTCGAGCGGCGATTCGCCCCCATGCGATGTCGTCGGTGCTGTCCCGTTGGCTGACCCAGTCGTCGATTCATCGTCCGAGGTGGTCGGTCCATCCTCTGTCGCTGGAACGCTTCCCGTCTCCGTGTCGGGCGCGGTCGCCACGTCGGTCAGGAACAGCATATCCGGGTGACTGTCGGCGCCCCGCTTGTAGCTCGACACGGTTCCCCGCAGCCGCCGGCGTGCCGGTTGGTCCTCCTCCCCCGTTCCAGACGCGGTGCCGAGTACCTTCACCGTCACCTCCGGTGATGGCTCGGCGACGTACCAGCTCCCGTCCCGCCGCGTCAGCTCCAGAACGCCGCGTTCGCCAGCCGTCTCGAACCAATCTGACATCGGTACGCTCTGCTGCGGCATCGTTTAAGAAGTTTAGACCGATGGCGACCACTTATCGAAAGAGCCCAACGCCTACCACCTCTCCCCGCCATCTCCGGATGATGACCGACACGGAGCGTCACACCATCCCCGTCGCCGACGGGGAGTCACTCGTCGCGGTCCACCACCCGGCACCGGACCCGGGTGCCGACTGGTTCGTCTGCTGTCACGGCTTCGCCAGCGACAGGACCGGGAGCTACGAGAGCCGGTGCGAGCGCGCGGTCGCGGAGGGATACCACGGTGTCCGGTTCGACTTCCGGGGCTGTGGCGAGGCCGACGGCGCGTTCGCCGCCGCGACGCTCTCGGCGCGCATCGCGGACCTCCGGGCGGTCCTCGATTTCTTCGACCCACCGGCAGGGTCGGTCGTGCTGTTCGGCTCCAGCTTCGGCGGGAAGACGGCGTTCCACGCTGCCGTCGGCGACGGTCCCGGAGGCGACGGCACACGGGACCCCCGTGTCCGGGCACTCGTGACCCGCGCGCCGGTCACCCACGGCCGGGCGTTCGACCCACTCGCCGAGGCCGTCCGCGCGCAGGGCGAAGTCGAGTACGCCCCCGGGTTCCCGGTCGACGAGCGCCTCGTCGACGACCTCGCGGGCTACGACTTCGGCGACGTGGCCGACCGGCTCGACGTGCCCGTCGCCGTGTTCCACGGGCGCGACGACGACTCCGTCCCGCTGTCCGACAGCCTCGACGCCGTCGGCGCCCTCGCGGCCGACGCGTCGCTGTGGGCGGTCGCCGACGAGGGGCATCGGTTCTCGCGGCCGGCGGAGGCCCGGATGCGGGACGCACTGTTCGACTGGCTGGGGCGGCTCGGCTGACGGAGCGGCGCCTCAGACCTCGACGAGCACCTTGACTGCCTCGCGCTCGTCCATCATGCGATAGCCCTCGGGCACGCCGTCGAGCGAGACGGTCTCCGTGAACACCGGCGCGGGGTCGAGCGTCCCCTGTAGCACGTCCGCCAGCAGCTCGTCGGCGTACGCGCGGACCGGCGCGACGCCGCCACGGAGCGTGATGTTGTCGCCGAACAGCGGGTAGAGGTCCAGCCCGTCCATCCCATGGGGGACGCCGACGTAGCCGACCGTCCCGCCGGGGCGACAGACCTCGACGGCGGCCTCCATCGCGCTCGCGGCGCCGACCGCCTCGACGACGTGGGTCGCGCCACCGTTCGTCAGTTTCTGGGCCCGCTCGACCGCCGCCTCATCACGGGCCGCGACCGTGTCGGTCGCCCCGAACGCCGTGGCCATCGACAGGCGGTCCTCGTGGTGGCCCATCGCGACGATGCGCTCGGCGCCGAGCCGGCGGGCCGCTGCGACCGCACAGAGGCCGACGGCGCCGTCACCGACGACGATGCAGTCGTCACCTGCCCCGACACCGGCGCTGACCGCCGCATGGTGGCCGGTTCCCATCACGTCGGTCAGCGGCAGTATCGAGCGGAGGACGGCCTCGTCGTCGGCGTAGCGGTCCGGAACCCGGACGAGCGTGCCGTCGGCGTGTGTCGCCCGGACGTACTCACCCTGCGCGCCGCCGTCCGCGCCGCTCCAGGAGCCGCCGTTCACGCAGGAGGTGTGCAGACCCTTCCGGCAGAACTCGCAGGCGCCACAGGACTGGAGGAAGGGTGCGAACACGCGGTCACCCGGCTCGACCGAGACCACGTCCTCGCCGACGGCCTCGACGATACCCATCGGCTCGTGGCCGACCCGGCTCCCCTGCTCGCGGTCGCTCTCGCCGCGGTAGAACCAGAGGTCAGAGCCACAGATGGCGGTGTGCGTGACGCGGACGACGGCGTGTTCGGGCCCCTCGATCTCTGGTTTCGGGCGGTCCTCGATGCGGATATCACCGGGGCCGTGGAAGACGGCGGCGCGCATACCGGGATGTCGGACGGGAGCCGGAAGAAGGCTCGTCCCGGACGCGGGCCAGCCCCGACAAGAACGACCCCCGGATGCGCGCGGAAGGTTTTATCGGGTGACCGCCGGAGCATGGGATATGCGACAGGGACGCACACATCGCGGGAGGGCGTGGCCGTGAGCTACGCTCGTGGCACCATCGCGGCGCTGGTCGACGCCGTGGTCCCGGCGACGCCGGGCACCGGGGACGGCGTGCAGGCAGCCGGGGCACTGGACATCGACCTCGACGAGACCGTCGAGACGGCGTTCAACGAACTCCAGGAGGCGCCCGAGGGGCCCATCAGGTCACTGGGCTACGAGACGATGCCGTTCGCGCCGCTGCTGGCGCTGCTGCTCGATGTCGGTGCGCTGGAGCTCATCCTGAAGCGGGAGCGCGAGGCGCCGCTCCAGGCCCCCGACGAGCGGTTCGCTGGTGGGCCGTTCTCTCGGCTCGCGAGAGAGGACCGGATGCGCGCGATTCGGCTGCTGGAGGCCGACGGCGTCGTCCCCGCGCTCGACGAGCGGTTCGGGGATGCACCCATCGGTATCGTCGCCTACCTGATGCAGGGCGCGCTGTTCATCACGACGATGGCGGCGTACAGCGACTGGGGCGACGACTCGGAGCGACCCCAGGGCTGGGAACAGGCCGACTACCCCGGTCCCGCCGACGGGTACGCCGTCCACATGGGCTACGAGGTCGACGAGTTCGAGGAGAACGACTACGGCGCGGACGCCGAGGAGGGTGATGCCGAATGACCGGGTCGGGTGTCGACATGAGCGACCCGGATGTGGTCGTCGTCGGGGCGGGCGGTGACGCGCCGGCGCTGGCGTGGCGCCTCGGCCAGCAGGGGATCGACGTACTGTTGCTGGAGGCCGGGCCGTTCCACGGGAACGAACAGTTCCCGAACCCCCACAGCGAGCGTGGGAACGCCGCCTCGGCCTCGACAGAGGACCTCTCGGGGGGCCTGCTCGACCAGCAGTTCACCGCCCGCGAGGGCGACATGGGCAGCCCCGTCGACGGCAAACTCCGCTGGGGCCCGGCCGACGCCGAGCGTGCGCCGTGGGCCCGGACGGTCCCACAGACCGGTGTCATCTCGCAGGTGGCCGGCGTCGGTGGCACGACGTTGCATTACTACGGCAACCACCCGCGGGCGTTCGTGCCCTCGGTCGACCAGCAACCACACTGGCCCATCGACTACGCCGACCTGGTGCCGTACTATCAACACCTGGAGGCGGTCCACCCGGTGAAGCCGGCACCGACGACCCCGAAGGCCGAGCTGTTCTTCGAGGGCGCACGGCGGTCGGGCTACGACCTGACGACGGGCCTGAACGTCGAGGACGAGGGGTACCGGCCGTTCCCGAACGCCATCCACCAGCCCGACGAGTCCCTGCGCCGGGACGGCGACTACGACGGCGACTTCCGCGACGTGTCGGGCGACACGCTCGCCTGCCACGAGCATCAGGGCGGTCCGCATCCGCGCGGTGCGGACTTCGAGGACCGGGCGAAGCGTGGCTCGCTCACGTCGCTCGTACCGAAGGCGCTCGCGACGGGCCACGTCGAGATCCGCCCGAACGCCTTCGCGACCGATATCCTCACGCGCGCCGGCCCCGGACCGCTCGAAGCCTGCGGCGTCGCGTACCGCGACACGTGGACCGGACGCACCCGGCGCGTGTTCGCGGACTGTGTCGTCCTCGCCGCGGGCTGCATCGAGACGCCGCGACTGTGGCTCAACTCGGGGCTCCCGGACGACGGCTGGGTCGGCAAGGGCCTCACGACCCACCACTTCGACTTCGTCTCCGGCACGTTCGACTCGGACACGCTCGAGGAGCTCATCGGCCAGCGGAAGGTCGAGCCCCACCAGGGCCAGGCCGCCGGCTCCCGGCTCGACGTGCCCGGCAAGGGCGGCATCGCGGTCAACACCTTCGCGCCCGGCATCACCGCGTCGGTGATGTTCTCGGAGTCGGTCGACGGCTTCGCCTTCGAGAACGACACGACCGGCGAGCCGTGGGACACCCAGGGACGGGTCACCGGCACGAAGCTCAAAGAGGAGATGAGCGACTACCGGCGGATGCTCACCCTCATCTGCCACACGGACGACCGCCCCCGGCAGGACAACGGCGTCACCCTCGATTCGAACACCGAGGACGAGCACGGCCCGGTCGCCCGACTCGACTGGTCGCCCCATCCCGAGGACGACGAGCGCCGCGACGACCTCGCGCGCCGCGCCAGCAAGCTGCTCGACGAGGCCGGCGCGAACCACATCCACCGCGCCGCCGCCGCACCCATCTTCCTCCATCTGCAGTCCTCGATGGCACTCGGGAAGGTGCTCGACTCGGGCGGCGAGGCGCTGTCGGTCGACCGCCTGTTCGTCGCCGACCACTCCGCGCTCGCCAACGGCGTCGGCGGCGCGAACCCCACCCACACCGGGCAGGCGCTCGCGCTCCGCACCGCCGAACACCTCGCCGACCGCTACTTCGACGGCGTCGCCGACCCCATCCCCGCGAACCCGACGCCCGCGTCGGCCGACGACTGAGGCGGCTGGTCGCGGCCCCGTCTTCGCCCTCCCGGTTCTCGCGCCCGACTCGTCCACGGGAGCGCGGCAGGTGGTCAGTCACATGGGCGCGCGCTGGCGGCTGTGCCGCAGGCCAGCCGCCGAGCACGCGCGAGGGCTGAGCACCACAGCCGAGCGAACGAAGTGAGCGAGGCGAGGAGCGCAAGCGGGTGGGGAGGCATGAGGCTCGCACTGGCCGACTGACGAACGACGGTCCTGGTGGATTCGAAGGGCGAGGCCGCTACGGGAAGCACGGCGAAGCAAGCACCGAGGAAGCGAAGCGACTGAGGCGCACAGCGAGCCGCGCGACCGTAGCGGTCGAGGGCTTCGTGCGTGTTCATCGAATGGCCGAATATACTTTCAAAAGGAGTATATGGCAGTTTATTGGAGGATTTTACAAATTATGGATGGGATATGCAGAGAATATAATTCATACTGTCCTACTCCCGCAGGTCCTTGCGGCGAATCTTCCCGGTCGAGGTCTTCGGCAACTCCTCGACGAACCGGATCTCGCGTGGGTACTCGTACTCCGCCAGTCGCTCCCGGCACGAGGCACGCAACTCGTCGCGGACCCGGTCGTACTCCACCTCGTCCAAGCCCTCCACGGGCTGGACGTACGCCGCGATGACCTCGCCGCGCGTCTCGTCCGGCTCCCCGACCACGCCGGCCTGCTCCACGTCGGGGTGGTCCAGCAGGACCTGCTCGACCTCCAGCGGCCCGACGCGGTAGCCCGCCGTGAGAATCACGTCGTCGGCACGCGAGCGGAAGCGGACGTAGCCGTCCTCGTCGCGCGTCGCGAGGTCGTCCGTGAGGAACCAGGTCTGCATCTCCCCGCCCACCTCCCGTTCCACCATCTTCGCCGCGGTCGCCTCCGGCCGGTTCCAGTACTCGTCGAAGAAGACGCGCCGGTCCCACGGGCGCAGGGCGATCTCCCCGACCTCACCCTGGGCGACGGGCTCTCGCGTCTCCGTGTCCAGCAGCGCGAGGTCGTAGCCGGGGAACGGCTTGCCCATGCTCCCCGGCTGGGCATCGAACCAGCGGCGGTTGTTGCCGACGACGAGGTTCAACTCCGTCTGCCCGTAGAACTCGTTGACCGAAACGCCCGCCAGTCCCGCGCCCCATTCCAGTATCTCGGGGGTGAGTGGCTCACCGGCCGAGCCGATGGCCGACAGCGAGAGGTCCCACCGGTCGGCCGGGTCGTCGACGGTCATCAGCATCCGGATGGCCGTCGGCGGGAGGAAGGCGTGGGTCACGTCGAACCGCTCCATCAGGCCGAACGCCCACTCCGGGTCGAACGACTCCCGCGGCGCCCCGACGACCCGGTGACCGTGGTGCCACGCGCCCAGCAGCGTCCCACCGAGCGCGGCGCCCCAGGCCCAGTCGGCGGGCGTCCAGACGGTCACGTCGTCGGCCGGAACGCCCTCCCGGACGCGATACCCCTCGAAGAACTGCTGGGCGGCGGCCGCGCGCCCGAGCCACAGCGCGTGCGAGTGGAGGACACCCTTCGGCGGGCCCGTCGAGCCGCTCGTGTACATGATGGCCGTCCGGGTCGAGGGCGTGGCATCGTGGGGCTCGAAGTCGTCAGCACTCGCCTCGTCCGCGACCGCCGCGAGCGGCTCGTGACTCGCGCCGAGCGCGTCGGCCACGGCGGCCGCCGCATCCGGGTCGGCATCGACTGTGAACAGCGACGCCAGCGCGGGCAGGTCGGCCGACTCCAGGTCCGGGAGGACGCTCCCGGCAGCCACGACCGCGACGGCGTCGGCGTCACCGAGCCGGTGTTCCAGCGCGTCCCGCCCGAACAGCGTCGTCAGCGGGACCGAGACCGCCCCGGCTTTCCAGCACGCGAGATGCGCCAGCGGCGTCGCGCCGACCTGCGGGAGACAGACCCCGACGCGGTCGCCCGGCCCGATGCCGCGCTCGCGGAGCCCCGCCGCGAGCGCGTCCGAGCGCGCGTCGAGGTCTCCCCACGCGTACCGTTCGACGTGACCCTCACCGGCGGCGTCCTCGGACGCCACCACGAGCCCCGTCGCGCCCGCGTCGTGCTTCCGGACCATATCGACGCCCGGGTTGTACGTGTCGGGGAGGTCCCACTCGAAGTCGGCGCGGGCCGCCTCGTAGTCGTCGTAGGTCGGCATCACCTGCCACATGAGCGGGGTGTCTCGGGGGGCGAGTATGGGAGTTGTGGGCTGGAGCCAGCGAACGCCCCCCGACGGCTCGCCCCGGACGACAGGCGGGCACGGCCCCAATCGAGCGGCCGGCCCGCGGCGACAGGTGGCCCGTGGCGACAGGTGGCCCGCGGCGACAGGTGGCCCGTTAGCGATGAGTGGCCCGTGGGCGATGAGTGGCCCGTGGGCGCGTCAGGGCGGCCGCAGTGCGTAGGCGTGGCCGGGCGGCCCGTCGGCACCCTCCGGCGCGCGTTCGGTGACGTAGATACCGTCCTCGGTCAGGAGCGGCGTGCTGGTGACCCAGCCGTCGAGTTCCAGTTCCCACACCTCCGTCCCGTCGCTGGTGTCGAGGGCGTAGACCGAGCGGTCCTTCGACCCGACGACGACGCGGCCCCCGGTGGTCGCGGGGCAGCCGACGATGCGGCCGCCGGTGCCGTAGCGCCAGAGTTCGCGCCCGCTGGTGGATTCGAGCGCGTACAGATTGCCGTCGTGGCTTCCGACGAAACAGACCCCGCGACCCACGTCGATGGCGGGGCCGCTCATCACCATCCCGTTCGTCTCGAACGCCCACTCCTCCGTTCCGTCCGCGAGGCCGACGCGGTAGACGTTCCCGTCCCACGAGCCGAAGAAGGCGCCGCCGTTGTAGGTGGCGACGGGTCCCTTGATGGCGTCGCCCGTCTCGAACCGCCACTGGAACTCGCGCTCCGGGTAGCTCCACGCGTACAGGTAGCCATCGTTGGACCCGACGACGAGCCGACCGGCGTCCCGGTCGATGGCGATGGTCGAGTGCGGGTGGTCGGTCACGCGGCGGTCACCCCACTTCCCGCCGCCGGTATCGGCGTCGACGCCGAACACGCCGCCGCTGGGGGTGTAGTACTCCACGGCGATGTAGACATCGCCCTCGTGGTAGGCCGGCGAGGAGCCGATGGCGTCGCCGAGCTTCCGGCGCCACACCCGCTCGCCCGTCCCGAGGTCGAACGCGTACAGCGCGCCGTCGTACCCGCCGATGTAGACGAGGCCCTCGGCGACGGCGGGCGTGCCGTGGATGCCACGCGTCGCCTGCTCGATGGCCGACGCCCACACCGGCTCGCCGTCGGGTGTGAACGCCCGCAGTGTCCCGTCGTCGCCCGGGACGACGAGGCGGTCGGTCGCGCTCTCGTCGCCCGTTGCGCTCCGGACCTCGTCGGCAGGGACCCGGACGAAGCTCGCCTTCGCGGCGGTGTGGTCGCCCGTGTTGACGGGGTGGGACCACGCCACCTCGACATCGTCGGGGATGGTCGCGTCGGTGTGGAAGCCGCGGCGCCGGAGGCCCCCCCGGAACTGCGTCGTCGCGGCCCGGGCGAAGTCCGAGCTGGCGGGGTCGGCGAGCGTGGTACAGCCGGCGAGCCCGGCAGCCGCGGCCGCACCGGTCCCGAGCCGGAGGAATCCGCGGCGGGAGGGCGTGACCCGTCGGTCGGTCATGACCGACTCCACTCCGGGCGCCCACTTCTGCCTTCGCCTCGCCGGCTGTACCGCGCTCGCCCGGCGCGTATCGGTCCTATCCCTCGATGGGGTCGGCACCCGTGGCATCGAGCCGGAGCCGGAACTGGAGGTGGATCGCCTGTGCGAGGACGTACAGCGCGACGCCGCCGACGAACGCGCTGGTCGCCACCTCCGCGACGGTGACGTTCACGCCGCTGGCGGCGTAGGGGCTCTTCCCTGCGAGCCGGATGTAGGTCTCGACCGCGCGCATCCCACCGTGGCCCAGCAGGGCGTATCCCAGAGTGAGGACGATAGCGATGCCGCCGGTGCCGAGGCCGAGCAGCGAGGCCACCTCCTCGAGCGAGAGGAGAGTGTGCGCCCGCTCCTCCGTCATCTCCCCGTCGAGCCGCAGGCGCGCAGCCGCGAGGGTCGCCAGCCCCAGCCCGCAGACGAAGACGACCACCCCGCCGATGAGCCCGAGGACGATGACCTTCGGCGAGGCGGTCGGCACCTGCGAACCAAGCGCCTCGCGAACGTCGCCCGGGAACGCCGCCATGAGCGGCAGCACCGCCGCGAGCGCGAACAGCAACCCGCTCTGGGCCCGCAGCTTCTGGGGAATCGGCTGGCGGAAGAACCCCTGCCGCCTGAACCGGAGGCGCTCGTACGCGGACCCGTTCAGCAGGGCCTCCGCCACGTGGTCGACCGGTCCGTCGTCCGCCCCACTCACGGCGCCCTCACCCCGTTCTCGCGGTACATTACGGAACCGAGTTACGCACAGAGGAGTATATACCCGTCGGCAGTGTCACACGTTGTCAACCTCCGGCGGCTGCTCCCGGTGTCGTCGACACGCGGTCGCTGGCATCACTCGCTGCCGATCGTGACAGACAGCGGACGCGGCGGGAGTGAGCGAACGCTTCGCGTTCGCGAACTACGCCGCGGCCGCGAGTGAGGAGCGCAGCGACGAACGAGCGGACGCGGCGGGATCCTCACCGGAGCGAGACGTTCCGGGCGCGCTCGCTTCACTCGCGTGCCGGGCTGCGACTCGCAGGGTTCGAACCCGCCGGGTCGTTTTCACGCCTCGCTTCGCTCGGCGGAAAACGGACGCGGCGGGATTCGAACCCGCGATCGAGAGGTTAGGAACCTCTCGCCCTGTCCACTAGGCCACGCGTCCTGCGGGAGGGTGGGCGAGGCGGTGAGAAAAACGTGTCCGTCAGTTCGTCCCGGTATCGGTCTCGGTGTCGGACTCGGCTTCGCCGATGACCGTGTCGTTCTCGGTCTCCTCGGCGCCCGTGGTGGCGTCCTGGGCCTGAGTGACCCCCTCGTTCTCCTGGCCCTCGCGCATCTCCTGGAGTTCCTGTTCGACCTCCTCGCGGCCCTTCTGGAACTCACCCATCGCCTCCCCCGTCGAGCGCGCCAGCTTCGGCAGCTTCTGTGCGCCGAACAGCAGCACGATTATCAGCAGGATGACGATGAGTTCCGGCCCACCCGGCAGCCCGCCGAACAGCGGTACGAATGTGTCGAGCATCTATGGACGCACTTGCTGTCAACGAATTATATGCCTTTCCCTCGGGTTCACTCCGTGGTATGTGTCTCGGTGGGCGTGGCGGCTGTCTCCGCCGTCTCGGTGGGAGCTCCCTCCTGCATCTCCGCCAGTTCCTGTTCGACCTCCTCGCGGCCCTTCTGGAACTCGCCCATCGCCTCCCCCGTCGAGCGCGCCAGCTTCGGCAGCTTCTGTGCGCCGAACAGCAGCACGACGATGAGCAGGATGACGAGCAGTTCCGGTCCGCCGGGGAGTCCACCGACGAACAGCGGTAGTGGTTCGAGCATCACGACCGGCAGTGGCGTAGCGCCGCTTGTAGGTCTTTCATCGGTATGTAGGTCTTTCCCCTGGCGGTCGGGCGGAGAACGAGGGGCACCCGGGGGCTTTTGGCCGGCGGTGACCTCGGTCCGGCCATGAGCGATACGCCGGACGAGACGAATGCGGACCGCGTGACGGGGTCACGCGGCGACGGCGGCCGGGAGTACGACCCGACGGCCGACCACAGCTTCCCGGACGAACGGGTCAACCGGGCGCTGGAGGCCATCGAGGAGGACGAGGAGATCGCGGCCTACCTCGAGGCACAGAACGTCAACCCCGTCGCCAGGAAGGGGTACAACGACCACGGGACCAAGCACATCGGCATCGTCCGGAACCGGGCGCTCTGCCTCTACGACCTCCTGAAGGCCGGCGGCGTCGAATTCAACGGCGCGACCGGACAGGGCCTCGAGGAGGCCGACGAGGCCGTCATCATCGCGCTGGCCGCGACACTGCACGACATCGGCCACGTCGTCCACCGCGACGAGCACCCGTACTACTCCATCCCGCTCGCGGCGGACCTGCTCGACCGCCTCCTCCCCGAACTCGGCTACGACACCGCCGAAGCCGTCCGCGTCAAGGGCGAGGTGCTCCACGCCATCCTCTGTCATCACACCGAGGAGGACCCGCTCACGCTCGAGGCCGGGGTCGTCCGCGTCGCGGACGCGCTGGACATGGAGCGCGGGCGCTCGCGCATCCCCTACGAGAAGGGTGGCCGCGGCATCGACACCATCTCTAGTCGTGCCATCCGCCGGGTGTCGCTGCACGATGGCGACGACCGGCCGGTGCTCGTCGAGATCGAGATGACCGACGCCGCCGGTGTCTACCAGGTCGACGAACTCCTCAAATCGAAGCTACAGGACTCGGGCCTCGAACGGGAGATCCGCATCGTCGCGGTCCACACGAACGGCGACGGCGGCGAGGGCCAGCTGCTCGAACGCATCGAGCTCTGAGTCGCGCGTTACTCCGTGACGAACCCGGAGCCGCGCAGGTCCACGTCGCCGTCGTCGGCGATCCCGGCCTCGCAGTCGAACACCGCCCGGATGGTGTTGACCGTCTGCTGGTCGTGCATCCCCGGGTCCATCGCGAAGATGCCGAACAGCCCGCCCGAGCGGATGCGCGAGGTGAACACGTGGAGGAACCGGAACGCGGTGCGCACGTCCGTGTACATCAGCAGCGTCGAGATGGAGGCCAGCCCGACACGGATGCGGTCGCCCGCGCCGGCGTCGTCGAACCGGTCGACGAGCTTCGCGAACTCCAGGCTCATCCCGGTCAGATCGCCCGGTGACCCGAGCCGCCGGACGGGCGCGCCAGCGACCTCCTCGGGCCCCTCGCGACCCGTGCAGTCGATGAACCCGACGCGCCCGGCGTCGAACGCGTCCCGCTCGCGGAGCGACCGGACGACCTCCGGGGCCCCGCGGTCGGTCGAGATGAGGATGGTCGTCTCGTCGGCCTCGCCGGCCTCGGACAGCAGGTCGTAGATGTGCTCCTGAACGTCCATCGAGGAGCCGGAGACGAGGAGGCTGGTCCCCCGGTCGAACGCCACCGTGCCGTCGCCGAGCGTGGTGGTCCGGTAGCTCATCGGTCCTCACCCTCCGTCGAAGCGGACCCTTCGCCGTCGGCATCGCGGTCGCCGTCGTCTTCGGCGGCGTCCGAGTCCTCCGCGAACGGGTCGGACACGTCGCCCTCAGGGGGCTCCACGTCCTCCCCGGCCCCGGACTCGATGTCGCGCACCATCGCGACGAACTCGCCGCTCTCCATCTCTGGCATGGCCGCGTCGATGTCGGCCTGCAGCTCCTCGATACGCGCCTCGAGCTCCGCGTACTCCTCGGAGTTGGAGATCTCCTGTGCGGATTTGGCCGACTGCAGCGCCGACCGCTTCGACACCAGCGAGTACAGCTCCTGCTCCAGCCCCTCGTAGTTCGACCGGGCGAGCAGCCGCTCGACCGTCTCCAGGAGCATCTCCTTCTCGACGGGCTTCGTGAGGTAGTCGTCGAACCCCATCCGGATGATGTCGAAATCCGGCTCCACCGCCGTCACCATCGCCACCCGGCAGCCGGGTGCCCGCTCGCGGATCTCCGCCAGCACCTCGTCGCCGGACATCCCGGGCATCAGTCGGTCCAAAAGCGCCACGTCGACCTCGTCGTCGATCTGCTCGAGTGCCTCGGAGCCGTTCTGTGCGGTCCGGACCTCGTATTCCCCCTCTAGCCACCGGGCGTAGATCTCGATGAGCGGGGGCTCGTCCTCCACCACCAGTACCGTCGGTTGCTCTGAGCCCATCTATGTCTCTGTGGCTTTCGTCGGATAGGGTATAGTAATTCCGCCGAGCGAACGAGTCCGCTGACCGGCTCTGGAGCTATCGTTCGTCGTCGTCCCCCGCCCGAAGCATGGTTATATAGGTTTCTCGCGTACCATCCTGGTAGGTGACAACAACACTCATCGCAACGGCGTCTTGCTCGTTCTCACCGAAGTCCCTGTCCATCTCCTCGCCGAACGTCTGATCGAAGATCAGTTGCAGTTCGGCTGTGCCGTCCTGCGGTATCGCTGGCGTGCTCAGTGGGCTCCCCCCCTCGTTCTCCACTGCAGGGGAGTCGAGTGCTCCACGGACCCCCTCGATCCCGGGGCCGGAGAGCGCGATACCATCGATCTGGTCCGGGCCATCGGTGACGTTCGTGACATCCGACTTCGCGGCCTGGACTTCGGAGTCGCTGATGGCGTCGCCCGGGAGCAGAACCGTATTGATGAGGCTGAAGATGAGGTTCGCGTCCTCAACGACACTCCTCGTGTGGTGGACGGAGACGTAATTGAGCTTCACTCTCTTGATGTTCCGCGAAAGCCCCTCGTTCTTCAGGGTGAGGTTCACTGCGTTGGCTTCGGTGATTGCTGCATCAGTGAGCCTGACGGGGCTGGTGCCCGCGGGACTGACGAACACCGACGCGTTCTCAGGAGAGCGCGGGTCACTGTTGCTCGAGACGATCGGGTTCAGCGTCCCACGAACGCCGTCACCGTCGAAGTCCCCCTTGAACTGGACCTCGGAGCCGGAGAACTGGGTTCCGCTGGTCAACGTGGCCGTGGCGACACCGTCCTCGTCCGTCGTCAGCGTCACGTTGTTGACCCCGCCGGTCGTCGTGTTCGACAGGGCCGCCCCCGCTCGACCGCTTGTGATGTTAGCGATCAGTTCGACACCGCTGACCCGGTTGTTGTACCGGTCGCGAACCGTGGCCGAGACCTCGGTCTGCCCGGTCGGACTCAGGCTGACCGACCGCTCGTCGACGGTCACGTACTTCGGCCCCGGGTCGGCTGGCGAACCGGATTCGAAGCCGATCTTCGACATCCGGAGGTCGTACTGCGTGTCGGGTTCGAACTCCAGTCTGATGTAGTTCGTGCCCCCAGTGTAGCGGTAGCGGCAGTCCCGAACGTAGCGATCGTTGTCCGCCGTCGCGTTACCGAACGAGGATTCCGCGACGGTCTGATACCCACTCTCCGTAAGCACCTGTATCTGGCAGTGATCACCTGGCTCGAGTGCGTCGTCGTTGGCGCCTCCCGGGTCGTCGATCTCACCGGCCAGCAGCGTTCCGGTCCACTCTGACTCGTTGATTCGCGTCGGCAGCCTGAGGGTGAGGTTGTTACGGTTCGGAGCCTGGATGTCGTTGATACCACGTACTGAAGCCCCACCGCCGGTGCTCAGGGTCTCCGTCCGAACAGTTCTCGTCAACTGTCCAGAACTACTGAGGCCGTCACCCAGCAGGCGCAGGTTGATTTGCTTACCGTCGACAATCGATCCTGTCGACTCTATGGTCGTTGACTCCTCCCGCTGGTTGTACAGGACTCCGTACTCCATCGCCGTCGTCGGCGCGTTCTGGTAGAGGTTGTAATCTGGTTCGTAGGTCAGGCGAGAGGTAGTGAGACTGAAACTCTCGTTGATCTGCCCGCTAAAGTTGGTTCCGAGCGTATTGATGATGTAATCCTGTGTCTCCCTGTCGGTGCCGGAGACGTTGAATACGTAGATATTCCGCGGTTCGCTCGTTCGCAACGCACCTGTCGGTGCTGGTGGGTTGTACAGTACCAGCCGCTGCGGGTAGGTCGTACCTGTCGCGACTGAGGCAACCTCACCGGAGCCCGTTATCGAACTCCGCGAGATGGCTGCACTTAGCTTCGAGAGGTCCCGCTGCACCTCCTGGTTGTGCTGGAACTCCACCTCGTTGTTCGCGTCGGGCACCGCCTGCGTCTGGACGATGGCCAGTAGCGAGACCAGCAGCCCGAACACGAGGATGGAGCCGATGACCTCGCTCACGCCGCGGTCGTCGAGCCAGCCGCTGTCTGCTCGTTCACCGCGCCGTTCCGTCCGCCATTTGGTTCGTGTGTCTGCCATGGTTCAGAGGAAGATGAAGACCGCGAGCGCGATCGCCACGAGGACGATGCTGTACTTCAGCCCCGCGAGGATGTCGTTCTCGGCGAGTTTGCCGGCGAGCAGTCCGCTCCCGGCGCCCTGGATGAGCGCCGAGTGGAAGAAGATGGTCCGGTACTGATCGACCGGAACCGTCGACACGGTCAGCAGGTCGGTGTTGCCCTGTGCGTCGGTGGCCATCTGGCCGATCGGCTGGAGATACGAGGTGTCCAGCAGCACGATGACCGCGAGGTAGACCAGGAAGCCGATGGCGACGATGGCCGTGTACGCGGACATCTCCTGGCGCCGGTTCTGCTCGATCTGGTAGCGGTTGCGCGTGTCCTCGGCTGCGATGGAGATGATCTCCGAGAGGTCCGAGGAGGAGCGCGACCCCTTCGCGATGAGCTTCATCGTCCGGGTCACCTGTGGGACGCGGAGCCGGTCGGCGAAGGAGAGGAGTGCCCCTTCGATGTCGTGGTTCCACGTGATGTCGTTGCGGACCTTGCGGAGCTCGTCGGCCAGGGTCCCCTCGGACCAGCGCGAGACGAGGTCCAGGGCATCGACGAGCCGGATACCCATCTGGTTGGCGCTGGAGAGGATGTTGAGCGTGTCGGGGAAGCGACTCGAGATGCGCTGCTCCCGCCGGCGCTCGGCCTCGTAGAACAGCGTCAGCGGGACCGTCGTGACGAGGAACGGGATGACGGCGTAGCCGACGGTATGCTTGATGGGCGTCCGTCCCATCCCGGCGAGACTCGTCTGGAGCTGGCCCGAGACGACGAGTAGCCCGACGGCGAGGAGCGCCGCCGGCACGGACACCGCGAGCGACAGCAGCGGGTTCCGCTTGCGGATCTCCGAAATCGGGTTCCGGACGAGTTCGAGCAGCTCGTCGCGGCGCTTCCGTTTCTCGTACTCCTCGAAGTGCGGGTCGGACTCGGCCGCATCGCTCGGGTCCACGTCCTGCTCCTGGGACAGCTCGACATCGTGTTCGTGCTGTGCGTACGGCTTCGACAGCAGGTCGATGAGGACGATGAACACGACCATCCCCGCCGGGAGGAACAGGTAGACCAGCGCCTGCGTCTGGGCGAGCGAGTCCCCACCGAGCAGGCTGATGACCATCAGCGTCACGATGAGGAACAGCGGCGCCGCGACGAACATCACGACGAAGATCTCGCTCAGGATCGACAGCGTCTCCAGGAAGTTCTCCTGCTCCTGCTTGGCCTCGTTCATGTACGTCTCGGACTCGTCGGAGAGGAAGGTGCTGAAGTCGCTCCCGGAGTCGAGCACGGAGAGCGTGTCGTCGAGGAACTGCTCGAAGTTGTCCGAGGGCGTGAGGTTCCGGGCGTCGCGGATGGCCGTGAACAGGTCGTTCCCGAACAGCTCCACGTCGCGCACGATCATGTCGCACTCGCGTGCCACCTCGCCGTAGACGTCCTCGGCCTGCGCGACCTCCTTGATGACCTCGAACGTGTTCATCCCTCCGTGCGACAGCGCGTACATGTAGACGATGGCGTGTGGGAGCAACACGTCGATGTTGCGCTGGCGTTGATTGACCACCGTCCGCGGGTAGTAGTAGCGGGCCATCGCCGTCCCGCCGCCGAAGACGGCGATTCCGAGCAGCCCGAAGACGAAGGCGATCAGCGGCCCCAGAACCGGCGCCAGGACGCCGCCGACCGCCGGGAGCTCCGTGATCGGCGCGAAGGCGCCCATCGCCATCAGCTGCGCGGAGAGCACGACCCCCAGTACCAGCCCGACGACCGCCGCCCCGATGGTGTACCGGGCGGTCGAGGCCAGGTAGACGTCGTAGGTGACGCCGAAGCGGGCCTGGTTGAGCCAGCGCTGGAGCTTCCGGAACCGGTCGGGCTGTTCCCGGAAGTAGGTCCGGAAGTAGCCGTGCTGTTCGCGCAGTTTCGCGCGCTCCTCCTCGCTCAGTTCCGACCGCTCCGGGAAGTACTGCTCCAGTTCGTACTCCGGGACGATCGGCGTGTCGTCGACGTTCGGTGAACTCATCGGTAGAGTTCGTCGGCCTCCTCGTCGATACTCAGGTCATCGGGCGAGAGCGTGCCCTGCTGGACCTTCTGCATCAACTCCTCGCGGTCGTTGCCGAAGGCGTGGATGGCCGCGGTCACCTGCTGGTAGTCGTCGATATCCTCGTCGACGAGGTACTGGAGGAACTCCTCGCGGTCGTTGAGCGCCTCGGCGAGTTCGCGAGCCCCCCAGCCACGGTCGTCGGCGATATCCTGCAGGACGGCGGACTTGTTCACCTTCCGGTGGGTGTCCGTGTCGGCGTCACGCTGGAACACGTCGATGGCGCGCACGGACTCACCGGCGTCGTCGCCGGAGCGGATCTCGGTCACGCCGTCGTTCCGGCGGACCCGGTCGCCGTCCTTGAACGTCTGCTTCTGGATGGAGACGATGTCCAGCTCCAGCACCATCTGGACCGGGACCGCGAGCGGGTCGTTCTCGAGGCGGTTGAGGACGCCCTCGACGGACTCGGCGTGGATGGTCGTGTACGCCGTGTGCCCCGTCCCGATGGCCTGGAAGAACGTGAACGCCACGTCCTGCTCGGTCCGGATCTCGCCCACGAGCAGGTACTCGGGGCGCTGTCGGAGCGCGGCCTGCAGAAGCTGGTACATCGTGACCTCGCCGCGGCCCTCCGAGGTGATGGAATCACGCGTCAGCGACTGGATCCAGTTATCGTGCGGCAGCGTGATCTCCCGGGTATCCTCGATGGAGACGACCTTCGAGTCCTCCGGGATGAACATCGACACCGCGTTCATCGAGGTCGTCTTCCCCGACCCGGTGCCGCCCGAGAAGATGAGCGAGCGGTTGTTCTCGATGGCCAGCCAGAAGTACGCCATCTGCTCGACGCTGAACGTCCCGGTGTTGATGAGGTCGACCGGCGTCAGCGGCACGTTCGCGAACTTCCGGATGGTGAAGTTCGACCCGCGCGTCGACACGTCGGAGCCGAAGGTCAGCTGGACACGGCTCCCGTCGGGGAGCGTCCCGTCCATCAGCGGTTCGCTCACCGAGATCTGCTCGCCCGCGCGCTGGGCCAGCCGGAGCGCGAACGAGGACAGGTCGTTGCCGTCGAACGTGATGTTCGACTTCAGGTCCCGGTGCTCCGTGTGGTAGACGTACACCGGGATTCCGATGCCGTCACACGAGATGTCTTCGATAGCAGGGTCCCGCATGATGGGGTCGATGGGGCCGAGATGGACGAAGTCCCGCAGGAGGTAGTACTTCAGCTTCAGGAGCGTCCCGTCCGAGACCGTCGCGGCCGCGTGGTCGGTGATGATCTCCTTGGCCTTCCGCTCGAAGACCGCCTCGCGCTCCTCCTCGTCGTCGAGGTCCTGGTACATCAGGGAGTTCCGGAGGATCTTCTCCAGGTCCTCCTTGACGTACTCCTCGAACTCCGTCAACTCGGGCTCGTGGACGTGGTAACGGAGCTTCTCCTCCCCGTGACGCTGGAGGATGGACACGTACGCGTACGGGCGGTTGACCCACACGCGCTCGATCTCCTCGTGGTCGTCGAGGTAGGAGAAATCGAAGAACTGGTTCTTGATGAACTCGGTCTGCGGCGGTGTCGCGAACGACTCGTCGAGGTTCGCCTGCTGGAACCACTCCTGCACCTCGCGGAGGATCTCACCCTTGATAGGGTGGTCAGCGACGATATGGCCACCACCAGCGGTCGATCGCCCGGAGGCACCCCCGCCGGTCGTGGTCCCCGCCCCGTCGGCATCCTCGTCACTGTCGAACTGGAAGCCGCCGTCCTCCGGCCCAGTCTCACTGTGCTCCTCGGTCGATGTCGGCTCGTTCTGGTCTGTTTCGCTGCTCACGGTCACACGTTCCTGCGTTTTACCGCCCCCGCCCGGACACCACACCTGTCCGGGCATTCAGGTCGGTCCTGCCTGTCCATCCGCCGTCACCTGCAAGAGGATTTCACCGGCCAAACCCGGTACTTTATAACTAACCAGGGGCCACCCCCCGCTCGACGTCGACGAATGTGGTACGTTACACTTGCGCGAACGTTCGCGTCCGCAGTGTTAAATGCACCGTTCAGTCCAGTCGTAGAGGGGGTCGCGAGGCTCAGTTCAGCTGCGAACCGAGTGCATGATTCTCCGCCCAGCGAGTCGACTGGTAGTCGAGGTCGGGAGCAATCGAGAGCGTCCACAGAAGGCATGCGCCGGCCGGGACTTGAACCCGGGCGACAAGCTTGGAAGGCTTGTGTCCTACCACTAGACCACCGGCGCTCTCACTTCGTTCGAGCCCCGTGGTTCCCGCCTTCGGCGGTCACCACCGGCTCGCTCGCTTCGCTCGCGTGCCGAGGCTCGCGCCCTTCGGGCGCTCACCACCGGCGCTCGCATCACTGTCTGGTCGTGGGGGCCACAAGTGCGTACCGGTCCGAAAGCGGTGGCCGTATGTCGGATAGAGACTTCCCTCTACCCCAGTGCGGAGATATTCTCATATAATTTCGGATATTCTGCATCAATGCCAGAAATTACCGATTAGCACCCACAATAGCGTAGCAATTTCCGCTTGACAGGAACGATTCGACCACGTCGAGGTCGCTCGCCGCGAGGTCCGCGTCGAACTCGGCGGGCGCGTAGATGTGGTAGAACCGGGGGACCCGCTGCCCGCCGGGGAGCGTCCAGTCGACGGTCGTGTCGAACCCCTCGGCGGCATCGGCGGCGGCCTCGAAGCGGTCGTGAGCGGTGCTCCACGCACTCACCAGCGCCCGGGCGCCCGGCGCGAGGACCCGTGCGAGTTCCGAGAGCGACGCGACCCGCGTCTCCCGGTCCGGGAGGTGGTGGAGGGTGGCAACGTACACCGCGAGGTCCACCATGTCGGCCGCGAGCGGAAGGCGGGCGGCGTCGGCGGCGACCGGCCGGTAGCGGTCGCGGTATCCCCGGTCGACGGCGCGGTCACGTCCCACCTGGAGGAGTTCGGAGCTGGCGTCGACGGCGAGAACACGGTCGGTGCGGTCGGCGAGCGGTTCGACGTGGCGGCCGTTTCCCGCGCCGAGGTCGAGCCCCGTCGCCCCCTCGCGGCCGTCGAGGAAGTCGGTCACCTCGGGCCACGGGTGCGCGCGTGTCTCGGCGAAGTGGGCCGCGATGTGGTCGTAGGTCTCGCGCACCGTCCGGCGGTCACGGACGGCAGCGGGTCCCGGGGGGGTCGCCGCGGAGTCGTCGCCCGTCACGTCAGAAGGGGAGGAGCGGAACCAGCATCCCCGCCGTCGCGCCGCCGACATCCGGCTGCGGCAGGAAGACGAACACGAGGTAGGTGATGAGCAGCATGATGCTGGCGTGCTTCATGCCGTCCTTGATGGAGCCGCCACCCATCTGCCCGCCGACCAGCCCCGAGAGCATCGCCTGGATGAGACCCGCGTGGAAGAAGGTCAGGCGGTACTGGTCGACCTTCTCGGAGTTGATCTGGAGGAAGGACGGGGCCGACTGGACGGCACTGCTCCCACCGGTGAGCGCGTCCTGGGTCGGCAGGTTCGGGATCAGCACCCGGTCGATGGCCCCGATGACGACGAGGAAGACCAGGAAGGAGACGTAGATGACGATGATGTAGGTGAACATCTCCTGCTTGCGCTTGCGCTTCAGGCGCTGGTCCGCGCGGGCCTGTTCCGAGGCGATACGGAGCACGGGCCCGATCTCGTTCGAGGCCCGCATCGAGTTCGTCAACAGCGTCACCGTCCGCGTGACCGAGGGGGTCTGCACCCGGCGCTCGAAGCGGTTCAGTGCCTGCTCGACCGTGGCGCCCCACTTGATGTCACGCCAGATGCGGTCGACCTCCGCGTTCAGTTCACCCAGGTCGCTCCGACGGACCCGGTCGAACGAGGAGACGACGGCGACGCCGGCCTCGTTGAGGCTGGCGAGTCGCTCCAGCATGTCCGGGATGGCGCTTTCCAGGCGCTGCAACCGCTGCTGAGCCACCTCGTACACGACCGCGAACGTCGACATCACGAACAGCGCGGCCTGGATGAGCGCGTCGTCGAACGCCCGCGCGTCGAACGTCCCACCTTCGAGGGCCCCCGGCAACTGGGCCAGGACGAACCCCACGGCGATGGGGACGCTCACGAACAGGATGAGTTCGGGCTGGTTGAACAGGGATTCGACGGGACTGGTGAGCGCCGACCGGACCCGCTTGACGCGCTTGTACGCCCGGAGCCGGTCGCGGTTGGCTTTCGACCGGGGGCTCTCGGCCCAGCCGTAGTCGGCCGGGGCGCCACCGTCGGGCGTCCCCGACGAGGCGTGTCCAACGGGCGAACCACCGTCGGGGGCGGTCGACTGCTCGCCCTCGCCGGCCTCACGCGGAAGCCGCTGGTTCAGCGCGTTCAGTTCGTCGCGTTCGATATCGCTCTCGTCGCGGCTGGCCCGGAGCGGCTGGGTGATCTCCGAGAGATACGCGATGAAGAGGAGGTTCGTCGCGGGCAGGACGACGTACGTGATGAGCTGGACCAGAACCAGGGTATCGCCGCTGGTGAGCCCGATGACGAGCAGGATGGTGATGAGGAACAGCATCCCCGCGACGACGGTGGTGACGTACACCTCGGCCGTGGTCGCCAGCAGTTCGAGGATCTCCTCCTGCTGCTCCTCGGCCTGCTCGCGGTAGCGCTCGTACTCGTCGGCGAGGAACGCCGAGAGGTTCCGACCGGACTGGAGCACGCTCGTCAGGTTCTCCAGGAACTTCTGGAACTGCTGGGACGGCGTGCGCCGCGAGAGGTCCCGGACCGCGCTGACGAGGTCCTGCCCGAACACGTCGATGTTCCGGACGCCGACGGCCATCTCCTCGGCACCGGCCCCGAAGACGCCGCGGTTGTTCGAGAGCGACCGCATCACGTCCGGGAACGCCATGCCGCCGCGTGACTGCGCGTAGATGAACGCCACCATCCGCGGAAGCGAGGCGTCGATCTGTCGCTCGCGCGTGGTCGCACGGACGGACGGGATCGTCCACCGGATGGCGTAGACGATGGTCGCCGCGATGGTCCCCATCAGGAGGCTCGTACCGACGAGGAGCGCGAACAGTTTGGCGTTGAACGCCAGCAGGAAGTCGGGAAGCGACGACGCCACGTCGCTGATGACCGGGCTGGGCGCGGTCAGCGTGTTCAGGTCGAGTAGCTCCACCAGGAAGCCACCGAGATAGACACCGAGAACGGCACCCGAGAACGCCGCCACGGCCGTGTACAGGTACGTCTGGGTGACGTACACCCGATACGGTGTGCCGATACCGGCCGCGCGGAGCGTTCGCTCGCGCTGTTCGTTATCCGGAACCGTCCGGCCGCCGAACGCCGTGTAGGCGAGCCGCTTGGTGTCACGTTCGAGCGTCCGGCTGAACGGCGCCAGCGCCAGCACCGCCAGTGTCACCACGACGACGATGAGCGGGATGTATGTCGTGACCGCCATATCAGTCGTCGGCGCTGGCTTCGGCCTCGGCCCCGGTGTCGATCTCCGGGGCGTCGATGCGGTCCATCACGCGGTCCGGGTTCGCGTAGTACCGATTCACCATCGTCGTGAAGGCCTGATACTGGGTCACCTCCTCGTCCCAGAGGTACTTGAGGAAGCGACGACGACGGCGCAGCTCGCTGAGCAGGTCACGCTGGGACCACCCCCGCTCCTCGCGGATCTCGTCCATCAGGTTGCGGTTGCCCTCGCTGAAGGTGTCGTCCGTGGCGTTCCAGTCGTAGGCCCCGGCGTAGTCCAGTTCGCCGGTCCGCTGGTCGATGCCCTCGATCTCGGCCACGCTGGAGGCCCGGCGGACCCGCTCGCCGCCGAACCGGGCCAGCGTCTGCACGACGAGCACATCAAGCGACTGCACCATCGGGCGCGGGACGTTGATGGGCTCGTTCTCGAGGCGGTTGATGGCCGTCTGCACCGAATCGGCGTGCATCGTCGACAGCGTGGTGTGGCCGGTGTTCATCGCCTGGAACAGCGTGATGGCCTCCTCCCCGCGCACCTCGCCGACGATGATGTACTCCGGTCGGTGCCGGAGCGACGAGCGCAGCAGGTCGTACATCGTGATGTTGGCCGCCTCGTCCAGCCGCTCGCGGGTGACCGAGGACAGCCAGTTGTCGTGGTACAGCGCCAGCTCGCGGGTGTCCTCGATGGTGATGAGCTTCGAGCGCGGCGGGATGAACATCGAGATGGCGTTCAGCGAGGTCGTCTTGCCGGCCGCCGTGCCGCCCGCGAAGATGATGTTCTTGTTGTGCTCGATGGCCATCCAGAGGTAGGCCATCTGGTCGAGATTGTACGTCCCGAACCGGAGCAGGTCGATGGGCGTGAACGGCTCCTCGCTGTACTTCCGGATGGTGAACGCCGACCCGCGAGGCGTGACCTCCTGGCCGAGTGCGAGCTCCGCACGCGAGCCGTCCTCCAGCGTCGTCTCGACGACGGGATTGCCGACGGAGATGTGGCGCCCGGACTGCTGGGCCAGCTGGATGACGAACGAGTCCAGCTCCTCCTCGCCGAACGAGACGTTCGTCTCCACGTCCTGGTAGTCCTCGTGGTAGGCGTACAGCGGCAGGCCGTAGCCGTCACAGGAGATGTCCTCGATGTTGGGGTCGTGCATCAGGGGGTCGATCTTCCCGTACCCGCGGAAGCGCCGCCACAGATAGTAGAAGAGGCGATAGAAGCCGGCCATGTCCACGTCGACGCCGTACTCCTCCAGGCGGTCGCGCAGCTCCTCCATCAGCACCCGCTCGGCACCCTCCTCGTCGTCGGCGTCGGTCTCGGGGCCGTACAGGAGCGGATTCCGGACGTCCTGATACAGCGCGTCGAGCAGCTCGGCCTCGAAGGAGTCCAGCGTCGGCTCGACGACGTGGTAGAGATACTGGTTCTCCTCGGCGTCGTAGTTGATCGAGGCGTAGGAGAACGGCGCGTTCAGCCAGTAGCGGTCGACCTCCTCGTACCCCTCGCGGCCGCCGAAGTTGACCAGCTGCCCGTGTTCGGTCGGGGACCAGTGCTCGATGTCGATGCGGGACCCACGGAACATCTCCACCGTTCTGGAGAGCTGCTCCATCGCGTTCTCCAGCGCGCCCTTCCGTTGGCCCTGCTGTGTGTCGTTCGTGTCGGACATGATGGCCGGGTGACCTGGTCGCCCCCCGTCTGTTGTCAGGGTGGTAGGGCCAACCATATATAAATCCACGCTGGCCGCGGCGCGGCGCCGACGGCCGACGATGCCCGAAAGCAGCCCGCTCGCCCTGACTGGTGGGTCAGGACGCCACCTGTTCGACCCGGAGCAGGACGGCCCCGAACACGAGCAGGAACAGGGCCCCGACCGGAACCGTGGTCCCGGGATAGCGGGTGAACAGCAGCGCCGTCGACGCCCCCAGCACCGCCCCACTCACGAGCAACAGCCCGCCCAGCAGCCGGACTGGGTCGACCGGGAGCCGGTCCTCGACCTGCTCCTCGCGGGCGTAGTAGGCGATGCTGACGACCAGTGCGGCGATGAAGACGACCGCCCCGACTGCCCATACCTGATACGCCTGCTCGACACCACCCGACTCACGAGTGATGGCCCCCAGCACTGTCTGGAACGGCGCCTCGCCGGGAAGCGACGCGCCGAAGATGAACTGGAACAGGAAGACCTGCCACCGGACGACCACAAGGGAGATGCCGCCCCGCGAGGCGAACGACACCGACCACGGCAGCAGCGCGCTCGCCCACGTCGCCAGCACCGCGAGTTCACCCGCGTACTTCGTCCGGAGCAACGTCATACCGGCCGGGCGCCGCCCGTCGCCGAAAACTTACCGATGGCGGCCGCCTCGCCCGCGGCCACCGACCACCGAGCGGCGTCACGTTCTTGTCCGCTGGTCCCCTACGGTGACGCAGTTGATGAGGCGCGACTACTTCACGCTGGACGTCCGCAATCTCGAGACGGACGGGCCGCCGACGGCGCACATCGAGTTCGATGGCCCCGCCGAGCAGCTCGTCGACCGCCTCACCGGCGACGACGATGAACCGCTCCCCCCGGAGGAGCTCGACGTCGCCTTCCGACTGCAGACCCCCGCCGAGGCCGCCGACGCCAGCGGCGTGGTCGCGGTGACCCACCGCGTCACCGGCGCGTTCGTCCTCGAACTGAACGCCGACGCCGACGACGTGTTCCGGTTCATCGACGCCGCCCGGGAGTTCGGCAAGGAGACCGACGAGGAGTTCCGCTACCGCGTCCGCGTCACCGTCGACGACGAGGACCTGCTGGACCACGAGATGAACGTCTTCCTCGTCTACGACCCCGACGGGGAACTGCTGCGCGGGCGGTCGCTGATTCCGAGCGGCGTCGAACTCTAACGAGCTTTTTTGACGCCTCGGGTACCGCTTGCGCGCCGGCCGAGGGCCGGCGCGCTGCGGGTACCACTCGGCGCAAAAAACGTTCAGAAAAAATGCCGGCGGCTCACGCCGTTCGCCGCCGGTGAACCGCGCTCGCTTCGCTCGCGCGGACGCAAACGCTCACTGTTGCCGGTTCCGCTCCTGTTGCTGGTTCGGCGGTTGCAACTGTTGCTGGTTCGGTAGCCGCGACGCTTGCCATCGGTAGTTCAGCGCTCGATAGGTAAGGTTCCCACAGCCCGAATATCTCAGAAATTCTGGAAATTCCCGAATTAGTCGAGGTTTTTCGAATACTACGCCTTCTTGAACCCGAGCAGGAAGCCGCCGGCGAAGCCACCACTGATGGATAGCGTCGAGAGGATGGTCATGAGCCACGAGGGCGGCGTCTGCGAGGCGGCCGCCTCCCCGGCCTGCAGGAAGCTCGCACCGAGCTTGTCCCAGTTGACGGTCATGATCTGCCGGGATTCGAGGAACTTGAACAGGGCCAGTTCGAGGCCGACGAGGATCGCGATGACCTTGGCCACCTTCTTCGCCGTGAAGCCGATGATTCCCCCGATGACGGCGCCGGTTCCCACGTTGATGCCGATGGTCTGTGCGAGCGCCTGGAAGTCCACCATGCCCCCGGGTGGGATACGCCGATGTAAGTCTCTTGTGGCGAGCGCGGTCGGAATCGGCCGCCAGCAGCCGGTTCTCCGTCAGACACGTGTCGTCCCCCCGCCCCGCCGACGACGTTTTCACCCAGGGGGAGTAACGTTCAGGGTGAGTGACTGGCGCACACCAGGGAACGGCGGTCGTCGCGAAGCGGGTCGACGCAGGTGAGGCCGATACGGCCGAGTTCCGCGACCTCGCCCGAGCCGCGGGCTACGAGGTGGTCGCGGAGGTCACCCAGACCCGCAAGGAGGACCCGGCGCTCTGTCTCGGCGAGGGGAAGGCCGAGGAGCTGGCCGCGGTCGTCCGGTCGACCGACGCGACGACGGTACTGTTCGACAACCGGCTGGGCCCGTACCAGACCTTCAACCTCGGGAACCTGCTCCCGGAGGGCGTCGAGCTGGTCGACCGCTTCCGGCTCATCCTGGAGATATTCGGCCAGCGTGCCGCGACCAAGAAGGCCCAGCTCCAGGTCGAGCTGGCCGAACTCCGGTACGAACTCCCGCGCGCGGAGGCGAAGGCCTCGCTCGCCCAGCGCGACGAGCGCCCCGGATTCATGGGGCTGGGCGAGTACGACGAGTCCCGCGAGCAGGACATCAAGCGACAGATCGCCGAGATCAGCGACGAACTCGAGTCCATCGAAGAGACCGAGGCCCACCGGCGCGAGCAGCGCCGCGAATCCGGCTTCGACCTCGTCGCGCTGGCGGGCTACACGAACGCCGGGAAGTCGACGCTCCTGCGCCGCCTCGCGGACGAACTCGACATCGACGAGAACGCCGACCGCCACCCCGACCTCGATACGACGGCCGAGTCCGAGGACCGGCTGTTCACCACTCTTGGCACGACGACCCGCCGTGCGGACATGGGCAAGCGCGACGTGCTCGTCACGGACACGGTCGGGTTCATCTCCGACCTCCCACACTGGCTCGTCGAGTCGTTCAAGTCGACGCTCTCGGAGGTGTACCGTGCGGACCTCGTGTTGCTGGTCGTCGACGTCTCGGACCCCATCGAGGAGATCCGCGAGAAACTCGTCACCAGCCACGACACGCTGTACGAGCGCAACGAGGCCCCCATCGTCACCGTCCTCAACAAGGTCGACAAGGTCCCGGCCGAGGAGGTCGAGCGCAAGCGCGAGGCACTCTCGGCGCTCGCGCCCAACCCCATCGCCGTGAGCGCCCTCGAGGGCGATGGCATCGCCGAGCTGCGCGACCGCGTGGACGACGAACTCCCGCCGTTCGAGCGCGAGCGCCTCGTCCTGCCGATGTGCGACGACGCGATGAGCCTCGTCTCGTGGGTCCACGACCACGCCCACGTCAACGACGTGGACTACGGCGAGCAGGTGGTCGTCGACTTCGAGGCCCGGCCCAGCGTCATCGAGCGCTCGCGGGCGCGAGCCTCGGATGTGGCCGCCACAGCCGAACACTGAAGATGCGCACTGCCGGTCAGTTCGGCTCCGGCCCGAGCGCGTACAGCCCGTCCCATGCGAACGCGTAGACGCCGCCCTCGGCGACGACAGGCTGGGCGGCGAGGCCCGAAACGACCATATCTCCCTCGACGACGGTCTCCGGGAACCGGTGGGTCCACCGTTCGGTCCCGTCGGTCCGGGCGAGCGCGGCGAGCTCGCCGCCGTTCCCTCGCTTCCCGACGTAGATCCGGTCGCTCCCGACGGCCGGGTGGCCCTCGTATCCACCGTCACCGTCCGGCGTCACGGCGTACCGTTCGTCGCCGGTCGTGGCATCGAGGACCCGGACCGTCCCGTCATCGACGAGATACGCCCGCTCGCGGTCGACCGCGACCCCGACGACGTTCGTCGTCTCGGCGTCGTAGTGCCAGCGACGGCGCGCGTCAGACCGCGCGAAGGCGTGGACACCACCGTCGTCCGGCGCGACGTAGACGGTGTCGCCGGCGGCGTACGGGCCCTCCGGGATACCGTTGTCGTCGAGGTCGATGGACCAGCGTTCGCTGCCCTCCGTGAGCGCGCGGGCGGTGAGCGTACTCCCGACCTGGAACTCGCTGGAGAGCGCGTACACCGTGTCGTCGTCCGCCGCGAGCGTGGCCCGCCACCGTGGCGACGGGCGTCGCCAGCGCCGGGAGCCATCCGCGACGGCGTAGGCCCGTACGTCCGCGTCGCGGGCGCCCTGTTGGGGAATCTCGGTGGGGGCGAGCACCGTCCCGTCGACGGCCGTGGTGACCGACGCCGTCCGGGTCCCGAGGTCGCGCTCCCAGGCCAGGTCGCCCGTGAGGGTGTACGCCCGCAGGAACCCCTCGCCGGCCACGACCACCCGGTCGCCCGCGACGGTCCCGGCGCGCGTCCGCCCCGGGAGCTGGCGGGTCCAGCGCTCGTGCCCCTCGCGCGCGTC
>Ga0207757_100372_pt1 | contig 31654 bp, 42 predicted proteins | sample A23P3SouthBayCA_2_FD_187752 | JGI IMG/M metagenome (GOLD analysis project Ga0207757, IMG submission 187752) | Aerobic enrichment media microbial communities from Eden Landing Ponds, California, USA - A23 P3 (2) (SPAdes) | ecosystem: Environmental > Aquatic > Marine > Unclassified | place...
GTCGTCTTCCCGTGGTCGACGTGACCGACGAGACCGATGTTCACCTCCGGTTGTGTGTTGGCTTCAGTCACTGTTGGACCTCCTAACGGAGTAGTCTTACCCGAATTTCGCCCCGTGCGAGTGATAAAGTTGCTGTTATAGGTGCGAAAGCCCCCTGGGGACGGGGCGGCGACGAACGTCTCGGGGGCGTGAGTCGGGGCTTCGGACGTGTTCGACGTCGATCCGTCAGCGCGTGTTTATAAACAGAGATCGTCGCCGTAAACAGACAGCGTCGTCGAAACCGTTCGACGCGACTTTAGGCCTCACCACCGTACCCGCGCCCAACATGGGATACGCGTGCCCCGTCTGCGACACCCCGCAGCGCGACGGCGAACACCTCGCGCACCACCTCGCGTTCACGGCGATGTTACACGGCGGCGACCACGAGGCGTGGCTCGACGAGCGCGTCTCCGACTGGAGCGATCGGGAGCCCGCGGGGCTCGCGGCCGAGGTGACGCCCCACGCCGAGGACGCCGAGTACCACGAGGTGTTCGAGGACACCGTCGACCGCGGGCGCCCCGACGTCGACCTCGGAGCGCACGACGGCGTCGGATCGGGCGGTCACGACCACGCCGGCCACGATCACGGCCACGGTCACGCCGGCCACGACCGCACCGCGGGCGGCGCCCCGGGAGCGGGCGACTCGACCGGCGAGACCGATCCCGAGGTTGCCGACGCGATCCGCGAGGCCCGCGAGATGGCGCGCGAGGCGGGCGACGACGAGAACGACGAAAGCGATCCGAGCGATAGCGGCGGATCCGAAGACGCCGACGGCCCGTCCGCGTAACGGAACGCCCTTTTCAGTCGGCGGCCAAGGACGGGCATGGACACCAGAGGGACGTTCGCCCCGGAGACCCGCGCCGACGCGCTCGAACAGTACGAGGAGGTCGGACCGGTCGCGCAGGTCGTCGTCCGCGAGGCGACCAAGGCGATGGAGTTCGACGCCGACGAGTACGACGACCGGGTCACGCCCGAGGTGATCCGGACCGCGCGCGACGCGACGTTCGCCGAGATGCTCGCGGTCCACGTCGGCGAGGACGGCGAGTTCGACGAGTGGCTCGCCGACAGCGAGTTCGACGAGGACGACGTGGTCCGGATCGGGTCCGACAACGTCGACAACGTCGTGTGGCACCCCGTCCCCTTCGCCGAGACCGTGATCGCGGCGACGTACCAGGATGAGCCGGACGCGGCCGCCAGCACCCTCCGGCGGAACGCGTTCGGGCGAGTGTACCGCGAGGAGTTCTACGAGTCTGGGCGGTAGACCGGATCAGGTATTTATAAGCGAGAGTCGCGATCGTTCAGGTCCTTTTAAATACCCTATTGCCGCCGACGATCGGCAACACGCACTCCCACTCTCGATCGAGAAGCGATCGTCCGCGATCAGCTGTTACAGGTGCGTTACAGGTGCAAAACGGACAGCTTCGAGGCCGCGACCGCGAGAACCGGCTGCCGCGGGCCGTCGGCGCCTATTCGACCGTGTTCTGGGTGACGAGGGTGTCGTCCTCCAGGTAGTGCTCGACGTGGTGGGCGTGTTCCTCGACGCCTTCGAGGATCTCGCGGAGCAGCTCCTCGGTGTTGTAGTCGCCGAGGTTGTTGGCGAGCTGGATGTGCTCGCGGAGCTGCTCGACGATGTCGCCGAATATCTCCAGGTCGTTCTCCAGCGAGGTCCGGATGTCGTAGGCGTCGGCGTCCTCGGGACTCACCGGCGCGTGCTCCTCGTAGTTCGCGCCGCCCGAAAGCGGCACGCCGCCGAGCGCCTGCGCGCGCTCGGCAATCACGTCGGCTCCCTCTTCGAGGTCCGCGGCGACCTCGCCGAGGTACTCGTGGATGTCGTGGAACTCGGCGCCCTCGACGAGCCAGTGATGCTTTTTCACCTGATGGTAGAGGACGTACGTCGCCGCGAGGTCGCTGTTGAGCGCGTCGACGAGCTGTTCGGCCTTCTCTTCCGGAACGCGCAGCGCTTCGCTCTCGTGGACGTCGCCGTACCGTTGACGGGCCTCTTTCTGGGTGCTCATAACTACCTCAACGTACGCTCGCGGCCCACTTAATAGTTTTTATAATAGAAACTGTGTTTTTAGATGTGGAAAATTATTTTTCAGTATTTGCCACAGAGCCGACGAGGTCGCGCTGGTCGGCGAGCACGCCTCGGTCCAGGGTCGCGGTCAGATCTCGCTCACCGCGGCCGAGTTCGGCGGCGACTCGACCGTCGGGCCTGGCGACGAGAGAGTTACCGGCGTACCGGCGACGCTCAGTCCGATCACCGTCTTCCGACGCGCTCGCACTCCCCGTCCGACCGGCGCCGACCACCCACCGCACGCCGTCGAGCGCGCGGGCCCTGAGAAGGAGCCGCCAGTTCCGGACGTGGGCCGCGGGCCACGCGCCCGGCACGAACAGCGCGTCGACGGCGCGTTCGGTGAACCACGCGCTCTCCGCCACGAAGTTGAGGTCGTAACACGTCAACAGCCCCGTCCGGCCCGCCGGCGTGTCGACCACGACGCGCTCGGTGCCGGCCGCGAGGCGGTCGTCCTCGTCTCCCCAGAGGTGTCGCTTCCGATAGACGGCCGTCCGCGCGCCGTGGGTCCGTGCCTCACGGCCTCTCGAACCGCCGAACCGAGAGTCCGACGGTGAGACGTACGCGATCGCGTTGAACAGTTCGTCGCCGTCGCGCTCGACGTACCCCGCCGTCAGCGCCACGTCGTTGTCGTCGGCGATCGCGGACAGCCGGTCGAGCGCCGCGGTCCTGTCGAGCGCGGTTGCCCCCAACCGATCGTCCGCGACGAATCCCGTGAGCGCGTACTCGGGGAAGACGGCGACGTCGACCCCCTCGGGCAGGGCGGCGACGCGGTCGCGGATCCGGTCGACGTTGCGATCGACGGCGAGGTCGTCGACGGCGATCTGCGGCACGGCGACGGTCGGCCCCGTGCGGGCGTCGTCAGTCTCAGTCACGGAGGCGGGTTCGATGGTAGACGATATAAACGGCGGGGCGCCCGCGAAGGGAAACGTCTTAATGGCGTACGCGTGCAGTTTATGGTGTATGAGCAACGGCGACGACGACCCGGCCGACGCCTCCGACGAGGCCGACGCCGCGGACGACGCGGAGGAGGCGGGCGGCGCCGGCGAGTCGACGGACGCGGCCGCCGCGCCGACGCTTCCCGACGAAGCGACCGAGGAGTCCCTCAACGAGTACCTCGACGAGATCGCGGAGCGCCTCGACGGCGCCGAGACCGAGGCGGACCTGGACGACGTCGACGCGCTCCTCGACGACGCCGAAGGAGGGGTCGCCGAGGCCGACCTCCCCGAGCCGGACGAGGACGACGAGGACGCCGACGACCCGCGCGGCGACCTCGAAGACCGGATCGCGGAGCTCCGCGACGGCGTCGAGGCGGCCCGCGGTCCCTACGCCGAAGACGTAATCGACGCGATCGAGACGGCCGCGTCGACGCTGGAAGACACCGAGTGGACCGCGGACGGTCGCGACGACGCCGCGGACGCGGTGGTCGCGTTCGTCGACGCGGCCGCGGACGCCGTCGACGAGGGGGTCGACGCGGGCGATATCGACCCGGACACCCTCGATGCGGACGCGACCGATACGGGCACCTCCGAGACGGCCGCGACAGACGCGGACGCCGACGACGGAGACCGCGATAGCGACCGGATCGGGGACCTGGTCGCCGCGCTCGACGCCGTCGCCGAGGCGGTCGCTAACGCGGATCTCGACCCCGACGGCGACGCCGAGACGATCGCGGCCCTGATCGACGCGACGGACGGGCTCGAATCGGGGCTCGACGACGCCGAGGAGTGGGACGACCTCGAAACGCACGAGCAGCTCCGAGCACAGGAGTACTACGACGTGCTCGGCCACTACAAGGACTTCCCGGTCGAATGGGCCGCGCTGAAGGAGCACGAGAAGCGCGGCAACGTCGACATGATCCTGCTCGCCCTCGACTCGCTGGAGTCCGACTTCATGGAGCGCCACTGCCTCGAAGCGTTCGAGCGCATGGGCAAGCGCGGGAAGACCGAGGCGTCGGTCGAGGAGATTCTCGGCCGCGCGGAGAAGCGCGACCGGCCGTCCATCCGAATCCTCGGCAAGATGGCTGCCGAGGAGGCGACCGAGACCCTCGTCGAGTACGTGCCGGAGGACTCGAACCCGCAGCTCCAGAAGACCGTGTTCAAGGCGCTCGGCGAGATCGGCGCCGCGGAGGCCGTCCAACCGCTCGCGAACCAGCTCGACCCCGAGGGCGACACCGCCGACCTCGTGCGCCCCCACGCCGCCCGTGCGCTCGGACTCATCGGCGACACCCGCGCGATCGCTCCCCTCGAAGACGCGCTCGCCGAGGACGACTCCGACGACGTCCGCGCCGCCGCCGGCTGGGCGCTCCGTCAGATCGGCACGCGCGAGGCGCTCGAAGCGGTCGCCGAGTACGGCGACGAACGCTCCTTCATCGTCTCCACCGAGGCCGAGAAGGCCGAGCGCGCGCTGGACGAGACGGCGCCGACCGCCTGACTCCGGCCCCGTTCGACCGGCCCTTCTTATCTGATGCCGCGGGCAGACGCCCCGTGTCTCCCGCCTCTCGTTCCGCAAGCGGCTCTATCGCGAGCGTCACCGCCGTCACGAGCGTCACCGTCGTCATACTCGCACTGCTCGTCCTGACGGTCGCCGTCCCGGTCTCGGCCGCGAGCGACGCCGGTCCCGGCTCGGGGGTCGCCGGACCCGATCCGAACGGCATCGTCCAGCAGTCGAACGAGAGGGCGGAGAACCGGACGCTCGTGGCGATGGAGCCGCGGATCCTCGAGCTGTTCCCGAATCCGATGGCGGCGGAGAACCGCGGCGAGTACCTCGTCGTCCGGCTCCCTGAGCGCGGGAACTGGTCGCTCTCCGACGGCTACTACGAGGCTGATATTCCGGCGAACGCGAGCGGGGTCGTCGCGCTCTCGATGGATCCCGCGAACACGACGACGCTGCTCGACGACGAGACCGCGGTCGCCGGCAACGGCGGAGTCGGTGAACCGGCTCTCCGCGCGCTCGACGGCCACTTCCCGCTCGCCGCGTCGGGCGACCAAGTCAAACTTCGCCGAAACGGGACGGCGGTCGCCGTGGTCGACTACGATCGCGCGCCCGAGGGTCACCGCTGGCGCGCGGACTGGGGTGAGTGGCGACCGCGGGAGTACGATCCGCGGTCCGTGGCCAGAACGGAGAACGCGACCGTGACGCCGTTCGTGCTCCCGGACAGTCCCGGTGTCCCGGTCGAGCCGCTACGCGAGGCCGACGACCGCCTGTTTCTCGCCGGCTATACGCTCGGATCGGAGCGCGTCGTCGACCGCCTCGTCGCTGCCGCCGACCGCGGCGTCGACGTGCGGGTCCTCATCGAAGGGTCGCCGGTCGGTGGCTTTTCGGCGCGGAGCGCACGGCTCGTCGACCGGCTCGCGGCCGCCGGCGTCGAGGTTCGTGTCCTCGACAGCGACCCCGAGCGGTTCCGCTTCCACCACGCCAAGTACGCGGTGGCCGACGACCGCGCGGTCGTGCTCACTGAAAACTGGAAGGCGTCCGGGACGGGCGGGCGAACCAACCGGGGGTGGGGCGTCGTCACCGGGAGGCCGGAGTCCGGGACCGCGAACGAGACGACCGACGGCGAGACGACCGCGGACGACCTCGCCGCACTCTTCCGCGAGGACGCGACGGCGCGAGACGCCCGATCGTGGTCCTCGTTCCGAGCGGACACCGAGTTCCACGAGTCGGGGACGGCGAACGGGAGCTACCCGACGCGGTTCGAGCCGCCGGCGGCGACGACCGCGGACGTCGAACTCCTGACGACCCCGGGCAACGCCGCCGACCGTCTGGTCGAGCGGATCGACGCCGCCGACGATCGGGTGCTGGCGGTGGTCCCGCGGACTGGCGGACCGGACAACCGGATCGTCCGCGCGCTCCGACGGGCTGCCGACCGCGGCGTCGACGTCCACCTCCTGTTGTCCGGCGCGTGGTACGACCGCGAGGAGAACCGCGCGCTCGTCGAGGCCCTCGCCGACGAGCCGATCGAGGTGGCCGTCTCGGAGCCGCGCGGTCGGTTCGGGAAGGTCCACGCCAAGGGACTCGTTGTCGACGACACCGCCGTCGTCGGCAGTCTCAACTGGAACGAGGGCGCGGCGACCGAGAACAGAGAGGTGTTGCTCGCAGTCGAGGACGAATCGGTAGCGGACTTCTACGCCCGCGCGTATGCGGCTGACTGGCGCGGCGGCGGCGTCCACCTGCCGGTCGGGATCCTCGGTGGACTGGCGACCGCCGTCGCGGGCGCCGGAGCCGTTGCGCGCAGAGAAGTGTCGTTCGCGTAGCAGCGGACTGGGAAACGACGAGCGGTCCCGCGTCAGTCGTCGATCGCGGCCGTCGACGAGAGTGCCTCGTCGATCTCCGCCTCGGCCATCTTCTCGACGAGCGTCTCGATGACGGCGCTTCGGCGTCCCTTCACGAACTTGATCGAGCCGACGACGAGGTGACCACCGCCGGAGACGCCGGCCTCGGGGAGTTCCTCGTTCAGCTCGGTCACCATGTTCGGGATGTCGAGTCGGACGCCGTCCGACCGGAGCACGCAGAAGTCGGGGCCGTAGCCGATGGTGATGACAGGGTCGCCCGTCTCCTGTACGCGGGTGTCGTGAAGCTCGCCGGTCGTCTTCCCGGGCGCGGGGTAGGTGAACCGGTGAGCGTACTCGTCGAGGTCGATCCGGTAGAGATGCGCGCCGGACGCGAGCCGCTCGTGCTCGACGTGGTCGTCGACGGCGTCGAGCTGGCGGTCCACGTCACGTTCGGCGCGCTCCGAGAGGAACTCCACGAGCTCCTCGTGACGCGCCTCGTCCTCACAGCCCACGTTCAAGGCGTCGTTGACGAGGGTCTTCCCCTCGGAGTAGCGCAGCCAGTGGGCGGCGTAGTCGAGCGCCTCGCCGATGTCGAGCAGGTCGGACTCGTCGTAGCCGGCCTCCTCGGCGAGCGCGACGTAGTCGTCCATCGCCTCCGCCTTCGAGCGGTCGGAGAGCCCGGCGACCGCCGGGACGTGTTCGAGTTCGTCGGTGATCGACGGGTCGATCAGCCGGGCGAGCTCGACGCACATCATCCCCGTGGTGACCCGGTAGTCCTCGTCGTGGAGGTAGGGGTTGACGTGGGCGTCGAGCAGCGGCTCGACCGCCTCGGGGTCGGGATGGTGGTGATCGACTGCCGCGATGGGGATGTCGTAGTGCGCGAGGTTCTCGTAGGCGGGGACGTCCTCCTCGGTCGAGCCGTTGTCGAGCATCAACAGGAAGGGGAGCTTCTGCCCGTGACGGGCGCGTCCCTCCAAGGCGAAGTTCAGGTCGCGGGTGACGTCCTCCATCTCGTAGTACGGCGCCTTGCTCGGGAGCCGCTTGAACAGGTGCCGGGCCGCGTCCGGGTCCTCGTGGACGTCGGTCACGAAGTTCTCCAAGGCGAGCTGAACGGGGATCGCGGCGCACATGCCGTCGCCGTCGGCGTGGTGCCGGACGCGGATCGGGCGGCCGGCGAGCACGGTGCGACGGAGCAGTCGGGCGAGCTCACGGAGGTCCTCGTATATCGGCTCGAACGCCTCCCACTCGACGAGGGGGTCGACGTCGGCGGGCGCGGCGCGCTCGTCGAGTGCGGCCTCGAAGCGCTCACGGGCCTCGGTCGCCCGCTCCTCGGGGAGCCGCTTCAGCGAATCGACCTCCAGTTGGAGGGCGTTCTCGCGGGTCTCGACCGTACCGCCGACGTGGACCATGTCGCCGACCTCGACCTCCGGGTATGCCCGGACGCCCGCCTCTTCGAAGGCGGCACACGAGACGACGCCGGACGCGTCCGCGACGGCGAAGATCGTCGGGCCGCCCGTCTGTTTCGCCTGCACGACCTCACCCTCGACGGTGACCTCGTCGCCGGGTGCGAGCCCGCGGACGCGGGAGACGGCCGGTTCGTGGGCAACCGCCTCCGTGCGGTAGTCGTCGAGATCCGCGTCGTCGAACGCGACGTCGCCGTTCTCCTTCACCTCGGTCAGCCGGACGATCAGTCGGTCGCCGACGTCGTAGTCGCCGTCGAGGTTCGACTCGTGGACGAGCCCCGAGAGGGCGTCAGAGACGTCGACGAAGATACCGTAGTCGACGACGCCGTTGACCTCGGCGTGATACAGGGCGTCGACCCCGGCGTCTTCGAGTGTGCAGTCCGGTGCCAGATCGTAGACGGTCGGTCGGTCGTCGACCGCCCTCTCCGCCGCGCCGGCGTCGAGTTCGGGGCTCGAATCGCCCCGCGTGCCGGAATCCCCGGCGGTGTTCTCGCTCATAGGCACTTATCGGGAAGGGCCGGTGTTAAGCCTGTTCTCTCGCGTCTCCGCCGTCGTTGGGGTCGGTTCCAGGTCGTCGACGGCAGTCCGGCGCCGATCGCCCCGCGGTCCGGAATCCATATGGGGCGACGGCTCCTCCCGTCGCGTATGCGACTGTTCCGCTCGGACGAACTCCTCGGGATCGCCCGGGAGACCATGGAGTTCGTCCTCGAGGCGAGCGAGGAGACGCACCCCAACGAGTACATGGGGTTCCTCCGCGCGGACGACGCCCGAACGCTCGACCTCGACCAAGACGGACAGGTGATCACCGACGTGCTCGTCATTCCGGGGACGGAGTCGAACCCGACGAGCGCCAGCGTCCGCACCCACATGAAGCCGAACGACATGCGAGCGGTCGGGTCGGTCCACTCCCACCCGAACGGCGCGCTCCGGCCGAGCGACGCCGACCTCGCGACGTTCGGACAGGGGCAAGTCCACATCATCGTCGGCGCACCCTACGGCTGGGGCGACTGGAAGGCGTTCGACAACGAGGGGAACCAGACGACCCTCGACGTGCTCGACGTGGAGGTCCCGGACGAGCACTTCTTCGATTTCACACAGGAGGACATCGACCGCGAGATCGGCGAGGAGCGACGCGACGGCGGCGGATTTCTCTCGTGGTTCCGATGACGCGGGTCGTCGCGCAGGGAACCTTCGACCTGCTTCACCCCGGCCACGTCCACTACCTGGAAGACGCGGCGACGTACGGCGACGAACTCCACGCCATCGTCGCCCGCCGCGCCAACGTCACGCACAAGCCGGCGCCGATCCTCTGTGCCGAGCAGCGCCGCGACATGGTCGCCGCGCTCGACGCGGTCGACGAGGCGCACCTCGGTCACTCCGAGGACGTGTTCGTCCCCATCGAGCGGCTCGATCCCGACGTGATCGTGTTGGGGTTCGATCAGCACCACGACGAGGCCGACATCGCCACCGCGCTCGCGGAGCGCGGCATCGACTGTCGAGTCGAGCGCGCCTCGGCCCGCGACCCCCGGTACGAGGACGAACTGCTCTCCAGCGGCGACATCGTCGACCGAATCGTGGAGCGGCGAGGAGGCGACCGCGACGGCGCCCGGCGCGAACAGAGATAGCGACCGTGCGAGCAACGGTAGACCCGAGCGATGCGAAGAAGCGCGGAACATATATGGGTCGGTTCCTAAGTCCGCCCAAGTGACGATACCCGATCGATTCCCCGCGGTGCTCGCGGCAGCCGCGATGGGCGTGTACCTGCTCATCGTCGTCGGCGCCACCACCTCGCTCACGGAGGCGACGGCGGCCTGCGGGGGCTGGCCGGCCTGCGGCAACGGGACGGCCCTCCCCGCCGAGACCGCCGGGTGGGTGGCGCTCGGTCACCGACTGCTCGCGGTCGTCGTGGGGGTCCTCGTGGCGCTCTCCGCCGGCCTCGCGTGGCGCAGCGGCGCGAGCCGTCGGATCCGAATCGCGCTCACTCTCGCCCTGCTCGTGTATCCCGCACAGGCCGGCGTGGGCGCGCTCGTCGCGGTCGGTGAGCTCCCGACAGCGCTCGGCTCCGTGCACCTCCTCCTCGGCGTCGCAATCTTCGGGGCCGTGCTCGCCGGGCTCGCGTGGTGGCTGGAGGCCGAGACCGGCGACCCCGACGACGCGCCGGTCGACTTCCAACCCGGGACCGACGACCTCCCGCCGATCGAGGAGGCGCCGGATCCGGACGTGCCGACCGCGACGGGTCCCCGGGTGAAAGCGACCGCAGCGGCGTACTTCCGGCTGATGAAGCCACGGCTGATGTGGTTGCTGTGTCTGGTCGCTGCCGCCGCGATGGCGCTGGCCGGCGGGACCGGGTTCACCCCCCGCGTCGTGACCGCGACCCTCGTCGGCGGTGCGCTCTCGATCGGGGCTTCCGGCACCTTCAACCACGTGCTCGAGCGCGACGTGGACAAGCGGATGCAGCGCACGAACGACCGCCCGCTGGCGACCGACCTCGTGCCGGTGTCCCACGCGCTCGCGTTCGGGGGACTCCTCACGCTCGTCTCGGTCGCCCTGTTCTGGACGGTGAACGCGCTGACCGCGGCGCTCGGACTGATCGCGATCGTGTTCTACAGCGTCGTGTACACGCTCATCCTGAAACCGAACACGGTACAGAACACCGTGATCGGCGGGGCCGCCGGTGCGCTCCCGGCCCTCATCGGCTGGGCCGCCGTGACCGGCGAGATCGGCGGCGGGGGGCTGTTGCTCGCGCTGGTGATCTTCCTGTGGACGCCCGCGCACTTCTACAACCTCGCGTTGGCCTACAAGGACGACTACGAGCGCGGCGGCTTCCCGATGATGCCAGTGGTCCGCGGTGAGACGACGACGCGCCGACACATCGTCTGGTACCTCGGCGCGACGCTCGTCGCCGCGGTCGCGCTCGCGGCGGTCGCCGAGCCGCTCGGCGCACTCTACGCGATCGTGGGCGTCGCCGTCGGCGCCCTGTTCCTCTGGGCCGTCGTCCGGCTCCACTACGAGCAGACCGAAGACGCGGCGTTCCGCGCGTTCCACGCGTCGAACGCCTATCTCGGCCTCCTGCTGTTCGCCGTCGTGTTCGACGCGCTCGTGGTCTGAACGGCGTTCACGGCGAGACGCCGACAGTATCGAATCTGATATCTAGGATGTCCTGTTTATATCCCTTCCCGAAAAAGTCGATCCAATCGAATGGACGACTCGCTGAGAGCAGCCGTGCGCTCGCTGTGGCCCGTCTGGGGCTTCAGCGTCGTACTCGTTCTCTCGCTCGTCGCGGAAGCCGCGACGGCCTCGCTCGGACTCGTTCCCGTCCCCGGTGGCTACTGGGTGGGATACCTCTCATCGATGCTGATCGTACTCGGCGTCGGGTACGTCATCTACTGGGTCCCGAAATCCGATCTCTCTCCCAGTCGGTACCGTCGGATCAACCGTTGGTTGGTCGCCGGCGCGTCGGGGTATCTCCTCGTTAACGTCGGGTTCATGGCGGCGCTACCGACGGAGTCCGCGTTTCAGGTGTTCGGCTGGATCCGCTGGGCGATCGGGTTCGGCGGCGGTATCGGATTGCTCATCGGGCTGTTCGAAGCGAGAGCGATCGAGCGCGAGGTCGCGGCGGAGCGGAGTCGGGTCAGGCAGGCCGAACTCCGCCGAGAGCGCGACCGGCTCGAAGAGTTCGCGAGCGTCGTGTCACACGATCTCCGGAACCCACTCAACGTCGTCCGCGGTCGGGTCACGCTCGCCAAGCGAGTGCACCCGGACAACGAACACCTGATCGAGGTCGAACCCGCGCTCGATCGGATGGACGAGATAATCGAAGAGACGCTGACGCTCGCCCGCGAGGGGAAGATCGTCGACGACGCCGACGACACCGACCTCGCCGCGTGTGCAAGCGCGTGCTGGTCGCGCGTGGACACGGCGGACGCGACGCTCCGGGTGGACGGATCGATGACGGTGCGGGCCGACCGTGATCGAATGTCGCACGTCTTCGAGAACCTCTTCCGGAACGCCGTTGAGCACGGCGGGGAGGACGTGACCGTTCGCGTCGGTGTACTCGACGGGGAAGACGGGTTCTTCGTCGTGGACGACGGTTCCGGTATCGCGGAGAAGGACTTCGATCAGGTGCTCGAAACGGGATACACGTCGTCGCGCGACGGGACCGGATACGGGCTCTCGATCGTGGAACGGATCGTGGATGCCCACGGGTGGGAGCTGCGGATCGCCGAGGGGAGCGAGGGCGGCACCCGGATCGAGGTCGGCGGTGTCGACCGGCTATCGTAGGGATCACCAGCGGTACGCGGTGCGTTTTTAAGTTCGTTCGGCGCGAAGACGCTCCCGTATGACCCGGATCGAAGTCGAGTACTGCGTCCCGTGCGGCATGTTGAATCGCGCGCAAGACGTCTCGGAGGCGATCCTCAAACAGTTCGGCGAGGGGATCGACGAAGTCGCGTTAGTGACCGGCGACGACGGCGTGTTCGTCGTGCGCGCCGACGACGAGGTCGTCTTCGACAAGACGGAAGACGAGTACGACGTGGACGCCATCGTACGCGCGGTCAAACCGTACGTCGGCGCGGAGGCGTAACGGGACGACGCCCTCGCAGTCCCCCCTTTCCGCTACTCGCCCTTATAAACGGCTCGCGCGGAGTTCGACACCACGAGGAGACTGCTCGTCGCCATGGCAGCGGCGGCAAAAAGCGGATTGAGGACCCCCGAGACGGCCATCGGGATCGCGACCGCGTTGTAGACGAACGCCCACCCGAGGTTCTGTTTGAGGCGGCGGTTCGTCCCGCGCGTGACCGCGAACAGCTCCGGGATCGCCGACAGGCGGTCTTCCAGCAGGACGGCGTCGGCGGCGTCGGCCGCCAGGTCGGTCCCGCTGGCGACGGAGATCCCGATGTCTGCCGCCGCGAGCGCGGGTGCGTCGTTGCTCCCGTCGCCGACCATCGCGACGCGCTCGGTCGCGGTCAGCCGCCGGACCGTCTCGGCCTTCGCCTCCGGCGGGACTTCCGCGAATGTCTCGTCGATCGCGGGATGCTCCTCGAACTGTCGAGCCGCGGCCGGCGAGTCCCCGGTGAGCACGACGACCCGACGCCCGTCCGCCGCCAGGTCCTCGACGACCGACTCCCAACCGTCCCGCACCTCGTCGCCGACGACGAGCACCCCCTCGACGGTCCCGTCCCAGCCGACGTACACGGGGACGCGACCCGCCTCGCGGGCCTCCACGCCGACCGTATCGAGCCGACCGGGCACGCTCCACGCGTCTCCCGCGAACAGCGAGCGGTGACCGACGACGACCTCGTCGCCGTCGATCCGCCCGGAGACGCCCCTGTCCGTGACCGTCACGTCCGCGGCGGCGGCGGGCGGCTCGGTCGGGGTCGACGCGTCGCCGTCCGTCGTGTCGCCGTCGTCAGGCGACGGTCCCTCGTCGGTCACCGCCCCGCCGTCGGTCGCCGCAACCGGGCGAGCGGCGGGCGCATCACCTTCCCTCTCTTCACCGTACACCCCGTCCACGATCGCCTCCGCGATCGGGTGGACCGAGGCGCGCTCCAACGCCGCGGCCCGAGTCCGGACGATCTCCGGGTCCGGCCCGTCCGTCTCGGTGTCGAGCAGCCGCATCTCTCCGTCGGTGAGCGTCCCGGTCTTGTCGAGTACGACCGTGTCGATGTCGGCGGCCTCCTCGAAGACGGCGTCGGAGACGATCACGATCCCCCGCCGGGCCGCGTCGCGGATCCCGGCGGCGACCGCGAGCGGGGTCGCGAGCCCGAGCGCGCAGGGACACGAGACGATGAGTACCGTGAGCCCGACCAGCGCCGCCTCGACGGGCGGGGCGCCGAGCGCGAACGTCGCGCCGGCGGCGAGGACCGCGACGGCGACGACGAGGGGGACGAACACCGTCGCGAGCTTGTCGACGAGCCGCTGGATGCCCGACCGCGAACTCTGGATCTCCCACAGCAGCCGCACGAGCGTGTCGAGGGTGCTCTCGGCGTCCTCACCGACCTCGACGACGACCGGAGCGTCGGTGACGACGGTGCCGCCGCGGACCGCGTCGCCCTCGCGTTTCGTCGTCGGGAGCGACTCGCCGGTGACCAGCGCCTCGTCGACCGCGGCGCTCCCCTCGACGACGGTCCCGTCGAACGGGGCGCGCTCCCCGGGACGCACGAGCAGGCGATCACCCGGATCTACCGCGTCGGCCGACACCGTCTCGCCGGCCTCAGTCCGGACCTCGCGGTCCGCCGCGGTCGTCAGATCCGACAGCGCACCGGTCGCGCGCCGTTTTATCAGCGACTCGTAGTGGTTGCCTGCGGTGACCACCAAGATGACGGCGATCGTCACGTCGAAGTAGAGATCGGTCCGACCGAGGAACATCGCGAGGGTACTGTACGCGTACGAACTTACCGCCGCGAGCGACACCAACAGATCCATGTTCGGCTGCCGCGCGCGGAGACTTACGTAGGCGCCTCGCAAGATGGGGTAGCCCGTGTAAAACAGGACGATGGAGGCGAACACCCAGATCTGCGTGAACAGGTACAGCCCCGAGACCCCGCCTAGATCGAGGAAGGGATCGAAGCCGAAGTAGGTGGGGTACAGGAAGACGACGTACCAAAGCATCGCCATCATCCCGAAGAAGCCGCCGCCGATCAGGAACCGGACGACTGCGTCGTCGCTCTCCGAATCCGGATCGGCCCGGTTACTCGCCGAGTACCCGGCCACCGAAAGGCGCTCTGGGAGTTCGTCTGCACCGACTGCGTCGGGGTCGTAGTCGACCCGGATCGTGTCGGTGGCGTAGCTCGCCTCCGCGGCCGCGACCCCGGGCTGTTCGCCCGCGGTCATCTCCAGGAACGACTCGCAGGTCGCGCAGTGCATCCCGTCGACGTGAAGGAACGCCGTCTCGCCGTCGAACTCGTCGTCCGGCTCCGCGTCGGGGCGTCGTTCCTCGACCTCGGTGAGCCCGTGGTCGATCCCGTCAGTCCCCTCGGCGTCGCCGAGCGACCGAGCGACGGCGAGACACCCCCGACAGCAGAACTCGCCGTCGACGTCCGGGGCCGTGTGGGGGTCGTCCCCGGTCGGCAGGTCACAGAGTGTACAGCCTGGCATGTGTGTTCGTTTCCGGGATACCGTAGGGGCAGTTCAGGTTCGGACGCCCGGAGGTACGGTGGGACGCGTTCCCACGACGAGGGCGCACTCGGGCCGGTCGTCGACGCGGTCGGTTCGGACGACTACGCCTGTTCGGGATCCGACGCACCGCTGTCGCCGAGCCCCAGTAGGCTTCCGCCGGTCGCGATACGGAGACTCGCCCAGATGAGCAGCACGTTCACCAGCGTGATCGCGACGAACATCTCCGCCCGGTCCGCGATGAACACCGCCGCGGGGACGAGTCCACCGAGCACCAGGAGCACGGCCTGTTGGAGCGAGAAGTTCATATCGTGACTAACGCACCCTAGAACATATATAAGATCCGTGTTTTCAGGGTCCGAGAACGGATAGACGTTATATACTTCCCAATCAACAACGGGACCTATGGGTCGAAACGAGACTGCACACGCTCCCGCAGAGGATGTGAGCGGAGATACCGAGGAGTTCGATCCGATCGGAACCCTCACACTCATCGGGATTTACTTCGTGATCCTGGTGCTGTCGTGGGTGTACATCTACTATATCGAGTTCCTCGGTCGCGATCTGATAGTTGTGGGGTGATCACGATATGCACATTCACGCCTACGAGAAACTCTGGCTCGCCGCGTCGGTGCTCCTGATACTGTTCCTCCTCGGCTCCGTCACCTACGGCGCCGTCGGTCCAGGCATCGCGATGGTGAGCGACAGCGAGCAGGCGATCGACCCCGGGGCGCTCGACGAGGACCAGCGGTTCTCCGAGCCTCGAGTCGAACAGGTCGGTGAGAACGAGTACGCGGCGTACGTCGTCGCCCGCCAGTTCCGCTTCCAGCCGGATCCGATCGTCGTGCCCGAAGATAGCACGGTGACGTTCTACGTCACCTCCGCGGACGTGATACACGGGTTCGAGATCGCCGGAACGAACGCCAACACGATGGTCGTCCCCGGCGAAGTATCGGAGATCACCGTCGAGACCGACGATCCGGCCGAGTACGGGCTCATCTGCAACGAATACTGCGGCCTCGCCCATCACGGTATGGAAGGAAAAGTAAACGTCGTCAGTCAGTCGGAGTTCGAGAACCGAACGAACGGGGGTGACGGCGAATGAGCGAGGCTATCGAGGCCGAGCGAACCTTCGTCGACAAGTTCCCCGAGGAGGCGCGAGTCGTCCGCGCCGCACTGCTCGGGTCGTTCCTCGCGCTCACGCTCGGCGCGATATTCGGGATCATCCAGACGCTCCACCGGACCGGAATTTTCCGGGGACTCATCTCCTCCACCGATTACTACACGTCGCTCACCGCACACGGGGTGTTCCTCGCGCTCAGCTTCACGACGTTCTTCCTCGTCGGGCTGTTTACCTGGGCGGTCGTGCGGAGCCTCGACCGGCCGCTGATCGACATCAGAATCACGTGGACGTGGTACGGGCTCATGGCCGCCGGAATGACGATGACCGGCGTGTCGATCCTCGCCGGCTTCGTCGACTCGATCGATATGAGCGCGGACGTGCTGTTCACGTTCTACGCGCCGCTGCAGGCGCATCCCATGTTCTACGCGGGGCTCGCCGTGTTCATCGTCGGGTCGTGGATCGCCGGCGCCGACTGGTTCCGGACGTGGCTCGCGTGGAAGCGTGAACACCCCGACGAGCGGATCCCGCTCCAGACGTTCATGGTGTTGACGACGATGGCGATGTGGTACATCGCGTCGTCCGCCGTGGCGGCCTCGGTGCTTATCTTCCTACTGCCGTGGTCGCTCGGGTTCATCGATCAGGTGAACCCGACTCTGACCCGGACGCTGTTCTGGTTCTTCGGCCACCCGGTCGTGTACTTCTGGTTGATGCCGGCGTACCTGTTGTGGTACACCGTGCTCCCGAAGGTCGCCGGCGGGCGGCTGTTCAGCGATCCCCTCGCCCGGGTGGTGTTCGTGCTGTTCCTCCTCCTCTCGACGCCGGTCGGGATCCACCACCAGTACCTCGATCCGGGGATCGCGGAGGGGTTCAAGTTCATCTCGATGACGAACACGATGTTCTTGCTGTTGCCCAGCCTGCTCACCGCGTTCACGGTGGTCGCGAGCGTGGAGTATGGCGCCCGCCAGCGCGGCGGGAGCGGCCTCCTCGGCTGGCTCACCGACCTCCCGTGGCGGAAGCCGGAGTTCACGGGGATGATGCTCGCGGGACTGATGTTCGCCGCCGGCGGGTTCTCCGGGATGGTGAACGCCGGGATGAACATCAACTACATGATCCACAACACCATCTGGGTGCCTGGACACTTCCACCTCACCGTGGGGACCGCGGTGGCGCTCACGTTCATGGCCGCCACCTACTGGCTCTGGCCGCAGATCACTAACAAGCCGGTCTACAGCCGAGCGATCGGGTTGTTCCAGGTCGTGCTCTGGTTCATCGGCATGGCGCTGATGTCGAACGCGATGCACGCGCAGGGGATCATGGGCGTTCCGCGCCGGACCGCCGAACCCGAGTACTCCGGATTCGAATACGCGACGATGTTCGGCGGGTTCGAAGAGCTCAACATCCAGATCGCGATCGGCGGGACCCTGCTGTTCGTCTCGACGGTCCTGTTCATCGGGAACCTCGTCCTCACGATGGGGAACCCCAAAGTCTCCGGGCTCGCCGAGACGCTGCCGCCGGCGCTGTCCGGCCCCGATGACGCGCCGCGCGTGCTCGATAACCTCGGTCTGTGGGTCGGTATCGCGGTCACGCTCGTCGTACTCGCGTACGCGCTCCCGCTGGCGGCGATCATCAACCGTGGCGGACTGCTCGGACCGGGCGTCGGTACCTACCCGGTGTGGCTTGCGTCGGCGTTCGACGTGATCGCGAACTCGGCGCCGCCGCTGCTCGACGCGTTCGGCGAGGTCGTCGAGGTGATCCGATGACCGTCGACGTAAGTCGTGGAGGGCTGCTCGTGACGCTCGCGATCTTCGGCGTGATCATCTACGAGTTCCGGACCGTGCTCGACTTCGTCGGCATCGAGCTTCCGCTGATCCCGTACATGGCCGGCGTTTTTGTCCTCGCCGGCCTGATAGTCTGGTTCGTCACGTTGAAAGGCGGCTGGGAGACCGAACCCGACAACGACGAGCCAGCGTAACGACGCGGTCCGCTTCGATCCGGTTCTCGATCAGTTTTCTCGATCGCTCCCGACCAGTCGGGGAGTACACCAGTTATGTGTGTGAGGACCATGACACGGGTATGGACAAAACGCGCGTCACGGTTCAATGTCGCGACTGTTCGTTCGAGACAGTACATGAGAGACTCCGAGACGCCCGAACCGCCGTAGACGATCACGAGTCGTCGACCGGCCACGGCGTCGACTGGACCATCGAATCGCTCGACTCAGGCGTCTCGCAGGCCGGAGCCGACGCGGGCGTCTGCGGTCGTCCTGACTGCGCGAACGAAGACTCTCCGCTCGTCGATCCGGCGCCGCCGGAAACTGAATCGTAGCCGGAACCAGAATTACGCTCCGGGTCGCGAGACGATTGTCTATCCAGTTGACCGTCCCCGTGGCATTCCTTCTCCGACTGACAGATGGTACCGCTGTGAAATGAAAACCAGAGCCACGACCAGACGAGACTCGATCGTCGCCGGGCGGTCCGAGAACAGACTATAGAACGGCGCCCGTGACTTTCAGTCTGCTCTATCTCCTGCTAGCGCAGACAGAGAGCCGGTGGCCACCTCAGCCTCGTCGAGGAGACGAAGAAGTCGTCCGGGTCGGTCACTGCGACCACCACCGGATGGGGGACAGCGAGTACGATGCAGTCGCTCAGGATCGAAAAAGAATGTGAAGAAAGGTGGATGTTCGTTACTCGTTGCCGGACATCTGGCGCATGAGTAGTTGGCTGTATTTAATTCATGAACACATTACGAGATAGGTCGAGAAGATCGTACTCGTGAGGGGCTACATCTTCGCGGGAGGTCTATTGGCAGTATCGTCTGTCATGGACGTGGAACACCCCGGTCCGGCAGCGTTCGACATGGTCGTCGAGACCGGTTACCTCCATTCCGGTCGCGTCGTTCAGCGTGCCGGTGACGTCCCGGCTCACTCGTTCTCGTCGTGTAATCGTTGCGGGAGTTCCGCACCGTGCTTGACCAATTCGGAGTCAAACGAGACGAGGGTCGCGTCGGCAGCGTCAGCAGCCGAGAGGATCATCGCGTCCATCGGGTACAACAGCGTGTCCGATTGGAGGCGATTCGCTGCCATCATGTCGGAGGCGTCGGGGAACGTCACGGTCATCCGAGAGGTAATTCGATTCTCGATAGCATCGATTCAGTCCCGTTCGAACCCTTCTTTCTGCTCAGAACGCTCCGCAGTTCCATGAGGCTGAGAACCGAAACAAGCGGGTCGTCGACCTGATCGAGCAGTTCGATTGCTTCCTCAGACCGACCGGTATCCCGAGTAACTGCTGCGACGAGAACGTTCGTGTCGAGGAGTACACCATAACCGTTCGCGGACGTCACGAACGGCCTCAACGGAGTCGACCTCGACGTCGAGTCCTAACTCTGACAGAGCCTGTCCGAGCGGGACCGTCTCGTCATCGTCAGGGTCCGAGGAAACGAACTCCTCGAAGTCGTCGGAAGTGAGGCTCATACCTGACTTTGCCCACCAACTCGCAAAAGAGTACTGGTGGTGCCGGTGTCCGTGATGACAGTTCGTCCGCTTCTGTTTGCTTGACTGACGACCGGATCGAGTCAGCGCGGTTATCGGTGACTGGCCGGCCTCGTCGAGTCGCTCGAAGAAGTCGTCCGAGTCGGTCGCTGCGACCACTCCCGGATGGGAGACGGGCGAGTACGACGCAGTCGCTCAGGGTCGAAAAAGAATATAAAAACGGTGGATGTTCGTTACTCGTTCCCGAACATCTGACGCATCATCGGGTGCATCTCCATCAGCTGCTCTTCCGCGATCTCCTCGTACAGCTTGTACGTGATGGAGACCGCGAGCAGCAGTCCGGTTCCGGAGACCTGACCGATGGTACCGAGCAGGTTCGCCATCACCGCGAGGAATCCGACGAGCGCACCGCCGATGACGGTCACCTGCGGAATATACCGCTCCATGACTTTCTCGACGACCTGGGGATTCCGGCGGAATCCGGGGATCTGCATCCCGGAGTCCTGGATCTGTTTCGCGGTCGCTTCCGGCCCCATGCCGGTGGTCTCGACCCAGAAGATCGCGAAGACGGCACCGCCGACGATCATGAACGTCAGGTCGACGCCGAGCCGGACGGCGATCATCCACAGGTCGATCGACGCCGACTCAAGCTGACCAAGGAACCACATCCACTGTTCCCGGCGCTGAATCGGGTTCAAGTAGTAGAGCAGCCCGGAGATGGGCTGTCCGCCGTCGTTGTAGGTTCCGATCCACGCCGGCATCCCCGCCCACTGCGAGGAGAGGAGCTGCCCGAGGAACTGAATGTTCGCCTGTAGCGCGCGAACGAGGATCATCGGCAGGACGGACGCGTAGATGAGCTTCACCGGGAAGCGTCCGCGAGCGCCTTTCACTCGCGCGTGAGACAGCGGGATCTCGACGCGGACCGACTCCGCGTACACGACGATCCCGAAGATGAACAGCGTGGTGAACAGCGCGAGGATGTTCCCCGGCGCGAACAGCAGCGACTCCAGTCCGGCCGCCGTGAACGGCGACCCCAGCTGGGCCCCGCCCGTCGCGATCGCGTACCAGTTCGCGAAGAACCCGGGCGGACCGAGCGCCGAGAAGCTGAAGAACCCACCGACGATCTGCTGGCTCACCGCCGCAATGATGAACAGCCCGACGCCGGAGCCGACGCCCCACTTGCTCACGATCTCGTCCATGAACAGAAGGAGGACGCCGCCGATGAAGATCTGTACGAAGATCAGCGCCTCGACGCCGAACGTTCCGATGCCGAGAGACTGTCCGACGGCCGGATCCGCGGGCAGGAACTCGCCGGTGAACACCATCGGCGCGGCCGTCAACGCCGCGACGATAATCACCAGCAGCTTCTGGAGGCCTTGGTACAGGACCTGGTCGCGCGGGTCGTCGGTGTCGAGCCCCAGCAGATTCGCACCGCCCAACAGCTGGAGAACGATGGACGCCGTGACGATCGGTCCGATACCGACCTGCAACAGCGAGCCGGACGAACCGGCGAGCACCGACCGGAACTGCCCGAAGAAGTCAGAGCTCTGACTGACGTTCAACCCGAACGGGTTGATGTTGGTCAGGAAGAAGTAGACGATCAGGATTCCTGCCGTCCACATGAGCTTCCGCTTGAACGGAACGTGACCCGTGGGTCGTTCCACGACGGGCATCCGCGTGAGCACCGGTTCGGCGACCTCCTTCCAACTCATTGGTTACGCCTCGTCGTCCTCGTCGTCAGAAGTGCTTTCCGGTTCGTCAGCGGCCTCTTCGGCGCGCTCGGAGAGCGTCGCCTCGCCGCCGGCTTCCTCGATGAGTTCGACCGCACCCGCAGTGAAGGCGTCGGCGGTGACGCGGAGGTCGTGACGGACCTGTCCGCCGCCGAGCACCTTCACGACGTCGGCCTCGTAGCCGTCTTCGACGACGTCTCGCGCGTCGATGACGTACGCGTCACCATCCTCCTCGGCGAGGCCCTCCGCGGCGTACAGCGCCGCGTCCTCGTCGATTTTCTGGACCCTCACTTCGAGAACCTCGGTCTGCGCGCTCTCGGGTCGCTTGAATCCGTACTTTCCGAGCGGGCCGTAGTTGTGGAACTCGTGTTTCGCACGACCGGCCGCGCCGCGGCCACCGCGGTGACCGGCACCGCGCCGGTTCTTGTGCGTTCCACCGCCGTGGGTACGAGACCCGCGCTGTCGACGTTTCTTGTTCGTCATCGCATCGCCTCCAGGAGACTGTCGATCTCCTCGGTGCTGTGTTTCCCGAGTTCGCCGCCCTCGATCACGGGGTGTTTAATTCCCTCGTGACCGCCGCGGGGGGCGTGGAGCCGGAGCGTCGGCGAGAGACCCTGCTCGCGCAGGGTCGTCTCCTCGTCGATGAGCGCCTCGGCCAGCGCCTCGAGATCGGCGTAGTCGGTGTTGTCGTCGATCCACTCGTCGTCGACGTCGGCCGAGCCCTCCAGGGGCTCGCCGCGTCGCGCGACGGTGGTCGCGACCGCGTCGGCGCTCGGTTCCCCGAACGCGACGACGTCGTTCACCTTGGTGATCATGCCGCGGTACGAGTCCGTCTCGGGGACGAACGTCGCGTGGTTGACGCGCCCGATGTTCAGCATGTCGAGGGTGTCCTCGACGCCGTACTCCAGGTTCACGTCACCGCGGAGCTGCACGATCGCTTGCATCACTCGCTCACCTCGTCGTAGTGGACCTCGCGCGCGTGCTGCGGAGTGCGGGACTGCGCCGCGTTCTCCAAGGCGTTGAACGTCGCCTTCGCGAGGTTGACCGTCGTGCGGGTGTTGCCGTCGGAGTTCGTCCAGGCGTCCTCGACGCCGGCGAGCTCCAAGATGTTGCGAACCGTCTCCGCCGCAGCCAGCCCGAGCCCCTGCGGGGCGGGCTGGATCTCGACGGTGACGGAGCCGGCCTTCCCCTCGGCCTTGCGGGTGAGGGAGTTCGTGCCGCCGGGCTGGTCCTCCCAGGACCCGGAGCCGCGGTCGACCGAGATGATGTTCAGCTTCGCGACGTCGATAGCCTTCTGGATGGCGCCGCCGACCTGATCGTCTCTGGCCTGCGCGTAGCCGAGGTAGCCGTCGCGGTTGCCCACGGCGACCACGCAGCGGAACTTCACGCGGCGACCGGAGTCGGTCATGCGCTGGACCATGTTGATGTCCAGCACCTCGTCTTCCAGCCCCGGGAGGAGCTGGTCGACTATCTCGGCCTCCTTCAGCGGGAGGCCGGAGTCGAGCGCCTGTTCCATCGACGAGATATCGCCGTTCTGTACCTTGCGGCCGAGTCTCGTCCGCGGTTCCCAGCCGTCGTTATGTCTACTCATGGTCCTCCTGGATTGTCGCGAGCACGTCGTCGAAGTGCTCGGGTAAGTCGGCGGCGTCGAAATCGCCGCTGTAGAGCGGCTCGTCGAGCTGCTCGGCGTACGCGGCGATGTGCTCGCCACGCGTGCGCGACCAGTCGGCAAGCACGTCGTCGTTGTGCGGGATCTCGAGGCCGGCGTCGATCGCTCCTTCCTGTACTGCGAACGTCTTGTTGCCGGGGGTCGCCGTGTTGAGCCCGATGTCGAGGACGGCCTCGTCGAGGCCGGCGTCGACTGCGCGGGCGCCCGCGAGATAGCCGGTGAGGTACGCGCTGGGGAGGTTGCCCGTGGGGGCGTCCCAGCCGTACTCAGCGAGCTCCTCGCTGGAGGCGGCCGCGTGGGTCTCGTCGCCGTCAGATCCGGGAGTTACCAGCTGCGCCCTGACGTGAGCGTTGCTCACCCGGGCGACCAGGCGAGGCTTGCCCGATTTCAGCAGGCGCAACCTCTGGTGGTAATCCGTCCGGACCTCGCGGCGGCGCCGCATCGGCACCTTGTATCGTGGTCCTGTCGCCATTAGTCCGTCACCTCGTAACCGTACTGCGTCTGGATGTACGCCTCCAGCCGCGCGACGTCCTCGAACTCGCCACCGCTCGCCTTGTTGTAGAGCGTGCGGTATTCGCTGGCGTCGAGCACGTCCTCCTCGTCGCGAAGCTCCTTCAGGCGGGCGCGCTGCGCGCGGATCCGCGCCTTCCAGTCGTCCTTCGTGTTCTGTCGCGCGCCGGCCTTCCCTTTGCGGGTACCGGCGCCGGACTTGTGCCCGTACGAGCGCTTCTCCGCGCGCTCGCGGGCCCGACCGCGGGAGTTCGTCTTCGCGTCTTCCGCGCGGATGGTGCCCTGTTCGATGAGTTCGCGGACGTCCTCTCGCGTGATGGCGTCCTCGATCTCTTCCTGTGCCTCGGGGTCGAGCCAGACGCGGCCCTTGCCGACGTCGAGTTCGTCCGCTGCGAGCCGTTTCTGTGCCTTCAGATCACTCATCGTCGACCTCCACTTCGACGTAGGTCGGGTTCAGCACGCGGATCTCGCGCTCCTCCGCCTCGTCTTCGATCAGTTCGCGCTTGCGACCGCCGACCTTCGAGGCGATCCGCACCGCCTGCGTGTCGCCGTCGACGCCCTCGAGGTCGTCCGTGTTGTGCACGCGGACCTCCTCGAAGCCGCTCGGGTGCAGGTTGCGCGACGCCTTCGGCGAGCGGAAGCCCGCCTCGACGACGGGACCCTTCGCCTTCATGCGGCGGCGCTGCTTGGAGAGCCCGCCGCGCGGCTTGCGCCACGACGTCGGGATGCGCTTCTTCTTGTGGTAGTCCTGCCGGTTGAACTGCGGTTTCCCCTCGCGGTGCTTCTGTGCGAGCGCGCGAGCGGTCTCGTCGTCCAGTTCCGGCGTCTTGTCGGCGTGACCGCGGGGGCGAAGCTCCGTCTCGACGTCCTCGTCGGCGTCAGCCTCGTCGGCCTCCTCCTCCTCGTCCGTCTCGTCTTCGATCTCCGCGTCCGCCTCCTCGTCGACCTCCAGCCCGCCGACGTCGGCCTTGATACGCGCTGCGAGCGCGTTGCCGACGCCGTCGACCTCGGAGAGTTCCGACTGGGAGGCGGCCTTCACGTCCTCGACCGTCTCGTAGCCGGCCTCGCGAAGGGCGTCCGCCTTCGAGGGACCGACACCGCTGATGTCTTCCAGTTCTTCGGCCATTGGTTAGGCACCTCCGGTGGGCTTCTCGACGATGTACACGCCGTCCTGGAAGACGCGCGTGTCCTTGTCGGTCACCTTCGTCAGCTGTTCGATGTCGGCGGCGGTCTGCCCGACGGCCTCCTTGTCGGAGCCCGTGAGCGTGACCGTCTCGCCGTCGATCTGTACGTCCGTGTCCCCGCGGATCGGGGTGCGTCGCTGTGCTCGCTCGCCGAGGAAGTTCTCGATGACGACCTCGTCGCCCTCCGTGGTCACCTGCATCGGGAAGTGGGCGTAGTACACTTCCATCGTGTACTCCCATCCGTCGGTGACGCCGTGGATCATGTTGGCGACGTGGCTCTCGAAGGTGCCGACCGTGGCATTCGTCTTCGCGTCCTCGTTCTCGGAAGCGATCGCGACGACACCGTCTTCGACCGTGACCTCGACGTCGGGGTACCAGAGGCGTCGCGTAACGCTCCCGTTGGGACCCTCGACGGTGAGTTCGAGGTGGTCGGTCTCGGCGGAGACGTCGTCCGGAATCTCGATTTCGACTCTGTTCATTGTTAGTAGACGTATGCGATCACTTGACCGCCGATGCCCTCTTCGCGGGCCTCGTAGTGGCTCATGACGCCGTGGCTCGTCGTGACGATGAGCGTCCCGTAGTCACGGGCGGGGAGGTATCGCTTCTCCCACTTCTCGAACTCGTCCGCGCCCGCGGAGTAACGGGGCTTGACGGCGCCACACTCGTTGATCGCTCCTTTCAGTTCGACCTCGAACTTCCCGGCCTTCCCGTCGTCGACGTACTCGAAGCCGTCGACGTACCCGCGGTCGTAGAGGACCTCGAGGACGGAGCCGATGATGTTGGAGGCGGGCTCAACCGTGTACGACAGGTGGCCAACGCTCTCGGCGTTGTCCATGCCGGCCAGCGCGTTGGTGAATGGATCGTTTCCCGTCATGATCAGCTGTACTTCTCGAATCCCATGTCTCGGGCGACCTCGCGGAAACACTGCCGGCAGAGGTTGATGTCGTACTTGCCGACAAGCCCCTGCTCGCGGTCGCACCGCCGGCACGTGTGCCGGGAGTCGGTGCGTTTCGACGCGTGCTCGCCCGTGTCGTTGTTCGCTTCGCTCATTCCGTTACCTCAACGTCGAAGTTCGTTTCGAGGAACGCCGCCGCGTCCTCGGCGGTCATCCGGTGTTTCGAGGGGATCGAGGCCGTCGCCTTGTCCCGCTTCGACACGCGGTAGCCGGGACGGACGATCGTCGTCGTCACGTCGAGGCCGTAGATACCGATGTTCGGGTTGTACTCCTGGCTCGGGAAGTCGGTGTGGTCCTCGACTCCGAAGCTCAGGTTGCCCGTGTCGTCGAACTGGCTCTGCGAGACGTCGACGATGTCGAGCGCGGTCGCGAGGAACTCGTGTGCGTTCTCGCCCCGCAGCGTCACCTTGACACCGATCGGGTCGCCCTTGCGGATCCCGAACTCGGCGATGGTGCGCTTCGAGGTGGTCCGGACCGACTGCTGGTCCGTGATCTCCTCGATGATCTCCTCGGCGTCCGCGAGGGGCTCACCGCCCTGCCCGACGCCCATGTGGACGACGACTTTCTCCAGGTACGGCTCGCGCATCTCGTGTGCGACGCTTTCGGATTCACTCATCCGAATCACCCGCCTCGTCGTCGGCAGTGAAGTTCTCGTCGATAACGACGAGATACTCCTCGACCGTCTCGTAACCGTCCTCGTCGTCGCCGACGAAGACCGTGTTCGATCCGGAGCCGAGCGTCACGTCGATGTCGGCAACCTCGCCGATGCGGCCGGCGTGCTGACCGGCGACGGCGGTGACCAACGCGCCCTCTTCGTACTCGAAGTGGGCGACGATCTCCTTCGACTCGTTGTCGACGACGATCGAGTCTTTCGTGTCGTACTCGGTGTCGGCGTCCACGAGGACGTTCGTCCCGTCGTGGAGCGTTAGCTGGATGTCGTCACCGGGGACGACGGACTTGTTCGTGATCTTCCCGAGCCGGCTTCCGGCGGCCTCCTCGTCGACGGGGGTCAGCGCGAGCCGACCGCCCTCGTCGGGGAAGACGCGGAAGAACTCTCCTCGCTCGGGGAACGCCAGGATGTCGAACATCCCGATCGGACGCTGCTCGTCCGAGATTGCGTCCCCGTTGACGAGGACCGAGTCGTTGTTCAGCGCGTAGCGCGCCTCCTTCGTCGAGTCGACGTAGCCGAGCACGTCCCGCAGCAGGACGACGAGCGGAACGCCCGCCTCACCGTGCGGACCGGCGCCGGCCTTGACGGTGAACGTGTTCGTCTTTCGCTCGACCGGCCAGGAGTTCGGTACTGCCAGTCGCTTCTGATGTCGCGTCATTCGTTATCCTCCTGGAGCCGCGCCTCCCGGCGCTCGTCTTCCAGGTCCAGTTCAGTCACCCGGACGTTGCTCGCCGGGATGGGGCGGGGAACCTCTTCCCCGTCCGCCTTCTCGACGGTGACGTCCTCGACGGTGATCCGTTCCGCGGACAGGTCGACGGCGACGACTTCCGCCTCCGTCCCGGCCGCGTCGCCGCGAAGCACCTCGACGGTGTCGCCGGCGTTGACGCGGACGTTCCGCTGTCCGTACTCCTCGCGGAGGTCGTCCGTGAGGGTGGCTCGGACCTGGTTCTGCCGCTCGTGGAGCGGCGCGGTCTCCGACCGTTTTCGCTGTTTGCGTGGCTGTTTCGTCATGATTAGACGATCATCGTCGCGGTCGAGGCGATGCTCCCGAATCGTTCGGCGACCTCGCGGGCGACGGGGCCTTTGATCTCCGTGCCCCGCGGCTCCTCGAGGTCGTCGATGATGACGGCCGCGTTGTCCTCGAACTTCACGCGCGTGCCGTTCGGACGGCGGATCGGCTTGCGCTGGCGGACGACGACCGCCTCCAGCACCTGCCGCCGCATCTCCGGGGTCCCTTTCGTGACCGAGACGGTCACCTTGTCGCCGATACCTGCCTTCGGGTGGCGGTTCTTCGTGCCGGAGTAGCCGGACACGGAGATCACCTTCAGCTCACGGGCGCCGGTGTTGTCGGCGCACGTGATGAGCGAGCCCTTCGAGAGCCCCTGCGTGACGTCGGCCTTGAGCGCCTCCATCACTGATCACCCGACAGGTTCTCGACGACGACGTGGGACTTCGTCTTCGAGAGCGGTCGCGTTTCCGCGATTTTCACTTCGTCACCGACTTCGAGCGAGTCGAGCACGCCCGGCACGTGGGCCGGGATGCGCGAGCGACGCTTCATGTACCGGTCGTATTTCGGTACGAACACGTCGTATTCTCGCTCGACGATGACGGTCTTTGCCATGTCCGTCGACACGACCGTTCCCTCACGGGTCTGGCCGCGGACGGAGAGCTGCCCGTAAAACGGGCACTTCTCGTAGTCGTAATCCTCCGGGTTGTCTGGCTCCGGAGGCGTGGGTACGTCGATTCCTATCGCCATTGTGTGACACCTTGTTCGGTGCGTTCGGCGGGTCGATACCGTAACCGATCGCCATCCACCGTCGCGTAGACCACGTCTTTGCACTCGCCGCGCCGGCTCGCCGAGCCCACGCCGTCACCGGTGACGACGCTTGTGGACCCGGACGGGCCAGACTGACGGGGGCGGACCCCCGTAGTATCCGACCCGAGTTGGGACGTGGACCCCGACGACTCATCGTCGTCGGCGGCTTCATCTGTGCGGGCGGTCGGGCGGGCGACGACCGCGAACTCGAACGTCGCGCCCGACTTGGGCACGCGTTTGTCCCCCGACCTCGTCCGGACCACGAGAGTGCCGAACGTCTCGGACAGCACGCGACCGGCGATGCCCACGTGGGCGTCGCTGTCGGCGTCGGCCACCCGAACCGGGAGGCCGACGAGTTCGTGCCGAACGAGCGTGTCGGGGGATATCATCGTTATTCGTCGTCGAAGTCGCCTTCTTCCGCCTGGATCGTCTTGATCCGGGCGATCGTCTTCTTCATCTCCTTGACGCGACCCGGGCTCTCCGGCATCCCGCCGGCAGCGCGCTGCGCCTTTGAGTTGAGCAGCTCGGTCTCGAGCTCCTCCAGTTCGACCTGGCGTTCGGCCGCGGTCATGTCGCGGATCTCGTCGGTGTAGAGAATCGCCATTTATTCGTCCTCCTCGTCTTCGTCCGCGGCCTCCATCTCTGCGACGAGGTCCGCGGCCTCTTCTTCGATCTCCTCGTCGAGTTCCTCGACGTCGTCGGCGTCGACGTCCTCGTCACCGACAGGCTCCTCGGCGGCGACGTCGGTCGCCCCCGTGGCCGTCTCCTGGGTCTCTTCGGCGACTTCCTCGACGACCTCTTCGTCGATGAGATCGCTCGGGTCCTCGTCGGGGACCTCGACGTCGTCGTCTGCGCCCACGTCGGGAACCTCCTCGGGCTCGTCTTCGAGCAGCGATTCGACGCCCTCGTCGGCGTCGGCGCCGACCGCCGCCTGCTCGACCTCCGGGACCTCGGCGTCCTCGCGGATGTCGAAGTCGTCCGGAAGCTGCGCGCCCGGCGGGATGATCTTCACGTTGACGCCGATCGTCCCGAGCTTCATCACCGCGACGCCCTGACCGTGGTCGACGACCTCCTCCGCGGGCTCGCCGTTGTGCTTGATGTAGCCGCGGTTGAACTTCTCGACGCGCGAACGAGCGCCGGTGACCTTTCCGGACAGGACAATCTCGGCGCCCAGCGCGCCGGCGTCCATGATCCGGTCGATCGTCGTGTGTCCGGCCTTCCGGAAGTACCAGCCGCGCTCTAAGGCGTTCGCGAGACGGTCCGCGACGATCTGAGCGTTCAGGTCGGGCTCGTCGACCTCCTGAACGTCGATCTGCGGGTCGTCCATGTCGAAGCGGTCCTCGAGCTCGGTAGTGATCTTGCGGATGTTCTTCCCGCCCTTCCCGATCACCATACCGGGCTTCTCGGCCTTCAGGACGATCTGCGTGCCCATCGGCGTCTGAGCGACGTCCATGCCGCCGTAGCCGGCGCGACCGAGTTCGTCCGCGAAGAACTCGTTGATCTGTGAACGGCGCAGGCCGTCCTCGATGAATTGGTGTTCGTCAGCCATTATTCGTCAGCCTCCGGATCCTCGATGATGAGTTCGACGTCGGCGAGGGTGGTGTTCCACCCGGTGGCACCCGCCGCTCGCGGGTTGCGACCCGGTCGTTCGCCGACCTTGTGGGGGGCGACGTGTTTGATGACCATCTCGTCGCCGTCGAACCCCTGCTCGTCTGCGTTGTTCTTGACGTTCTCCAGGAGCTTCAGGAAGTCCTTGGCGGCCTTCTCGGGGTACCGTCCCGCGTCCCAGCCGTCGATGTCGGAGCGGTGGCCCGCGCCGGCGTTGTGCTGGCGCATCGGCACCGACGTCTCCTCGTCGATGACTTCCTGGAGGAACTCCTCGGCGTCGGCGACGGTCTCGCCTTTGATCTCCCGGGAGATCTCCTTGCTGTCCTTCACGCTGATGGGCCGATCGCGGAGCATCCCCTTGGCGGTGGTCTCCGGGTCGGCCTCGACGCTGTAGTTGATTCCCATGGGTTACTTGAGGGGCACGAACTTCGAGGACCGGGTCGCGCCGATGCCGGCCTGACCGTGTTCGACGGTGCTTCGAGTCAGGTGGAACTCGCCGAGGTAATGACCGATCATCTCGGGTTCGACCTGCACGCGCTCGAAGCTGTGTCCGTTGTACACGGAGAAGGTGACGCCGACGAACTCCGGGAGGACCGGCATGTCGCGCAGGTGCGTCCGGATCGGATCGTCCGCCGTCGTCTCCTTGTCGCGGCTCCGGACCGTCTCCAGCAGCTTCTGCTGTTCGGTGCCGAGGCCGCGAACGATGCTTCGCCGCTGGCGTGCGGGGAGCAGTTCCGCGACTTCATCTACGTCCATCTCCTGCAGCTCGTCGAGCGAGTGACCGCGGTAGGCGAACTCCTTGCCCTCGCGGCCGGTTCGGTAGTCAGAACTCATTTGTTGCCACCTCGTCCGGTGCTCTTGGATGCGATGTCACCGACCTTGCGTCCCGGCGGGGCGTCCCGCGAGACCGATTTCGGCTGGCCGGGGTGTTGGCGACCGCCCCCACCGAAGGGGTGGTCGACGGCGTTCATCGCGACGCCGCGCACGCGCGGGTACTTGGTCCCGCGCGCTTTCATCTTGTGGTGTTTGTTACCGGCCTTGACGAAGGGCTTCTCCGTCCGACCGCCGCCGGCGACCACGCCGATCGTGGCGCGGCACTGCGGGTCGAGCCGCTTCACTTCGCCGCTGGGGAGTTCGACGACCGCGACGTCGCGGTCGTGGGTGAGAAGCGTCGCCGACACGCCGGAGGCGCGAGCGAACTTCCCGCCGTCCCCGCGGTTGCTCTCGACGTTACAGACCGGCACGCCCTCGGGGATCTCGGCCAGCGGGAGCGTGTTCCCGGGCTTGATCTCCGCGGAGACACCGACTTGAATCGTCTCGCCCACGCGCACGCCTTCCGGCGCGAGCACGAGGCGACGGTCGTCGTCCTCGAACTCGATCTCCGCGAGCGGAGCCGAGCGAGCGGGGTCGTGTTCGATCCCGACGATCTCGCCGGTGATCGTGTCCACGTCTTCGAGCTTCTTGTGCGACAGTTCCGCCTTGTAGCGGTGCGAGGGGGCCCGGAACGTCGGGCCGCCGCGTCCACGCCGCTGTCCTTGAATTCGTCGTCCCATCTTAGAACACCCCGATGCGCGATGCGATCTCGGTCGCGTCGTCGTCCTCGGAGAGCGTGACGGTGGCCTTCTTGTCGCCCTGCGGGGTCACCTGCGTGTTCACGTCGACGACGGAGACGTCGTACCGCTCCTGCACTTCCTCGCGGACCTCGGGTTTGGTCGCGTCGACGTCGACGAGGAACAGCAGCTTGTTCTTGAAGTCCATCTCGTTCATCGCCTGCTCGGTGACGATCGGATGCTCGATGATGGAGTTCATCGGTCGGCCACCTCCTCGACGGCGCTCTCGGTCCACAGCGTGAGTCGGCCCGGGTGCGCACCCGGCGCGAGGTCTTCCGCGTTGACCTCCTGCGCGGTCGCGACGTCGACGCCCGACAGGTTCCGGGCGGCGC
>Ga0207757_100373_pt1 | contig 31640 bp, 35 predicted proteins | sample A23P3SouthBayCA_2_FD_187752 | JGI IMG/M metagenome (GOLD analysis project Ga0207757, IMG submission 187752) | Aerobic enrichment media microbial communities from Eden Landing Ponds, California, USA - A23 P3 (2) (SPAdes) | ecosystem: Environmental > Aquatic > Marine > Unclassified | place...
TCGAACTCCGTGAGAAACTCGAAAGAGAGATGCTCAAACAACGCAAGCGTCTCTGTCTCCACGACATTGAAGAACGAATCTACCGAAGGATCATCCTGCTGGGTCGCTGAACTCATCCACCTCAGCGTTCACCCTGCTCGTTGGTGTGCTACTCGTTCTATGACACCCTCATCTGGTCCCAATCCATGATATGGTTGTCCCGGGGCCGCTTGAGAAATCTCGGCACTAGGTATAAATGCCGAAGAGCCGCTTCCCTATTCCATGGAATACCGCCGAGCGTGGCATTTTCTGCAAGAACTTAGGGGGGGAACTCCATCTGGGGGTGAGCCGTTTCGGCGGCTTCTATCGTCACTTAACAATCCCCATGAAGAGGTGACCTGTGTGAGGGTCGTCGGATCTCGTCACACAGGTCATACAGCACAGATGGCCTCTCGAGCCCTTGCGGAAGGTGACGATGATGTCGGACTGTATCGCACTTCGCATACTGATGGAATCCAGAAACACATCCGTATCAACGGTGCTAACATACCGAAATCCCGCATCTCGATGTTCGTCGAAAAGAGTCAGGACACCATCCTCAACCTCGCCACCGATGGTACTCCCCCGACGTTCGCCCAAACGATGCTCGCACTCGCGTTCTGGGAGTTCGATTACCGCGATGTGGATCTCGGAGTAATCGAGGTGAACAGTGATATCGAATTCACCACCACGAACGTCCTGACTCCGGAAACGACAGCCATCTCCGACCTAGACGATGGCGACGACCAGCTCTGGGAGACATTTGAACAAGACTTCTCGGAATCTACCGTTTCGGGCACACAGTCGTCGCTGGTTGCCCCGGATACCACAATGGAAGAGCTTGAAATCACGCCTGAGGCCTCTGGTGACATCACTACTGTCGGCCTCGGGAGCAGCAATCGAGAACCCAACATTGTGGTTGATTACACAGGCCGGCGTGGAACGACCGGAACAGTAAGTATCGAAGGGGAGGGATGGCACGTACAGACAGATTCTCAAGAATTAGGCGATCAGGGGGCCATCGACGCGGGGGTGGCAGCAGGCGCCGCACTTGATGTGGCGGATCTCGATGGTCCAGAAATCAATCGGGGGCTGAGAGTCGCTCGGACTCCAGGTCATTTCGAACTGATGAGTCAATCACCGCTGGTTGTTCTCGATTCGGCCGACGATCGAGACGGCTGTAAGCGTCTGATGGACTGGCTTGATGAGTTCGATTATGATCAACGACACCTCGTCTTCGGAGGGGAACGAGGCGTAGACTACCGTGGTATCGCAGACGTTTTCTCAGGACCTCAACTCGGTCACGTCCTCGTATGCCAGCCCGAAGGTGGAGCCCCTGAAAACGTGGCTGTCATCGAGCGAGCATTCGAGCAACGACTCGAGAGTACGGTTACGACTCGGAGTGACGGAGGAGAAGGTGCAGTCGATGAGATTATGGCTGAAGCAGAAGATGGTGACACGGTCGTTGTCACGGGATCCGCATCTATCGTCCGGGAAGCGCGCAAGCGGTGGTCTCGGAATTTTGTGACCAAGCAAATCGAGGATATATCCGATTCGAAGGAAGTTCTGAGGGGCGCCCATGTTACCAGTCCGGGTGTCTGGCGAATCAAGGGAAAAGGGGTTCACCGGGCCGTGAAAACTCGTCTCCGGCGCCGTGGAGCACAGTACGTGAAACTCGAGATGCTCTCGTTGGGAGGAGAATGTGCTATCTCTGGGCTGAGTAACGAGTACGGGGAGTACTTCGATGTCGTGCTTCTAGGGACGTTGGCACAGTACAAGCGGCTTGCAGAGAAACTCGACAGTCAACCCTACGGCTTGGGGCAGTTCGCCAACAGATTACGGAACACGGTAGAGATTCGAACATCAGGTGATCTTCACTCACACCCATGGGGACAGAATCCAGCTGTAATCGGCACCTACAGTATCGGAAGCCAACCAGATACTCGACAAGATAGCTTGACAGATACCGCGAAGGAGAAAGCATTGAAGATGCTCGATATGGGGGCCGATATCATCGACGTAACGTGTCAAACGGGTGGCTCCGAAGAGCATCCAGGCGTTGTCGAAGAAGCTGAACGAGTGACTGCTACCGTCGAAGCACTCGCAGGAGTAGAGATACCGATTTGTGTTACGACCCCGAACCTCGGTGTAGCGGAATCCGCGCTGACTGCTGGGGCGGACGTAATCTATGATGGCTCTGAGAGTACCGAACCTCGACTGATGGAGATAATCGCCGACTATGATGCTTCGATCGTGATGCGAGCACCTACGCCCGTATCGACCAATACTACCGGAGGGGGGCCTGACGACATAGTTGAGGACATGATCACATCTTTCACAGAGGCTGTGCTCATCGCGGAGAGGGCTGGGATTCCCCGATCTCGGATTATCCTAGATCCAGCTGTAGACCGGGTCGAGTCCACAGCGAATCGCTTGGAGATGATGGAACGATTGGATGAACTTCATGCCCTTGGGTCAGCAGTGCTCGTGAACAGACCGATCAGAGCATTAGGTGAGGTATTGGATATCGAGTCAAGCAACCCTCATTCGAAGGGCATCGCTGCGAGCATCGCTATCGAGAAGGGGGCAGACATATTGCGAGTTGCTGAGCCTGAACCGGCGGCGACTGCCGTCAGTGCTCGTAGCATGCTCGAAAATCGCAACTGAATACTGTCACCGTCCCAGACCTTCTCGACCAGACTTATCGACAATCTCACGATGAAGCGGTAGAAGACGACTCGCAGAGATACGAGGAGGAAACCACGCCTCCAGTTGTAGGATGAATTTGACACCGAATCGCTGAGAGCTTCCGACGCTCGGATGTTCTGTACTCCCACTATACTTATGATTATTGACACAGTTCCATGAGTAATGGGAGATATAGGTGATGACGACTGGATTTCGCCGTCGAAAGTCTCCGACATCGTTTCCGGGTTAGAATCTTCGTGGACCGTGCAGAAGATAGAACCGATTGACAAGGGGCTGAACACCACCTTCCGGATTGATGTGGAAATGCCGGAGGGAGATGAGTTCTACGTTTTCAAGACATCGAAAAGAAGTCCTGAGAAAATCAAGGGGGAGTATCGTCTTCATCGTCTGCTCAATGAGGAGACGACCATCCCTGTCCCGGAGGTCTATCATGGATTCGATGAACACCCCCAGATTCCGACTCCATTCTTCATTATGGATGGAATCCGTGGTGAGCATCTCCAGCGGTATCCAGAGAAACCACCACTTGAAACCGAACGGACAATCGCTGAGACTCTCGGATATTACATCGGTCAATTACAGGAAATGGATCTGTTCTCCGAGTTCGGAGATATCCGAAAACGCAGTTCCAAAGCCTCGGATTCTGATGGCCAATCTTCCTGCAATCGATACGGATTAGCTATCGATAATCGCCATTCGACATGGCCCTCGCGTTTGCGAGAGACAGCGTTAGATATCATCGACACGGTCTCCGAAACTCCATTCGAAGACCTAGTTCCCGAGATGAAGCGTGTAGTCGACTCAGAAGTCGATGCGATGGAGGGTGATTTTCGGGCAGTAATCGGGCGTATTGATTACTACTACGAGAATATGCTCGTCAACGAGAATCACGACTCGATTCGGTCCCTGATAGATTGGGACTTAGCCATGACAGTTGAACCCGAGTACGATCTCGCTTGTGCAGAAGTAGCGATATGTGGCCCTCTCGATTTGAAGTCTGACCGAAGGAAACAGATTAGGAGTGCACTTGAGCAGGGATACGAAACAGCGCATTCACAGCCGGTAAGTTGGTCCCGCCGACACCGGTTGCTGTATATCCTGGTTCAGCATTCAGTCCGCCTTTTATGGGATCCATTAGAGGTGGTGGTGTCAGAAGATGAAACGATGGAAGAGAAATGTCGGAATCATACGATAGATCTCATCGATTCTATAGAGGATACCGCATAAGGGGTCGAACTAGGTCGATTGCCGATCCGGATCGGTTCCACATCTCTGTGAGAACGTTCTCTCGTGTGGCAATCCGTTCTCCTTTGCATATGCGATGAGGTCCTCTTTCGTCAGTTGCTTCCCTAGTTCGGGATCGAGAGTTGGTGAGGTGATCTGCCATTCCCACTCGTCACCCATATTGATACATGTGGCGAGGGTTTGACTCCTCATCGCAACGAGTTGATTATGTGGGAACGGATCATTCGGCATCGATCCCGTGAGGATTGTATTAGCCCCTAGCGTGGTTGCATACTGAACCGCATATCCTTGCATAATCGGATCACGCATCGGATACCCTTTGGCGTCCTTTCGTTCGCCCGAGAAGCCCTCACGGAACTGTTGAGGTGGATTGTCAGCTTCTATCTTCGTAACTTCATTGTAGAGCTCCGGGTACAGGTCTTGATAGATCCCATCGAAATAATCGACAGCATGTTCTTCTTCCTCCAAGTCGGTTTGAGCCCTATCGATGAAGAGTGGATGAATCTCGGTACCCCATTCCTCCATACAGTAGCCGGTGGATATCGTCGAATCCAATCCACCTGAAACGAGGAATACGGCTTTATCAGGCCGCCTTGCGATGTATCCTCGTTTCTCTTCGAGAATCTGCTCGATTCGTTCCCTCAGCATCCTATCAGATGACCACGTAGACGATAGTAATGAAATATTTGATGGTCTGTATAGCGTTACGGCCGAAACACGAACTGTGAGGGGGTTGCTCGAACTCAAACAGCTTGATATCAGTGCTGTTCTCAAACCACAGATGCCGACATACCTAGCTGGAGCCCGGATTTCGATTCCAATCGGCCCGAATCAATCTCCTCATCACTCCTTCCTGATATCACCGGATACCAATTGTTACGAACTATGTATGGGAGAATCGATGATATCGCCCTCCTGATGTTGAGTTCGCAGGCAGCGTTCTAGCGAAACCTCACTCGCAGATATCCCCCAATGCTGATAGTATCTGAGATACTGTGAGTCTCCTATCTATGGCCTTCCCCGAGATACCATCCATCGGATTCGGTACTGCCGATTTAGAAGACGACGAATGCGTTGAAGCTGTGATTCAAGCGTTGAAAACCGGATTCCGGCACATCGATACAGCCCAGTGGTATCGGAACGAGCGTCAGGTCGGTGATGCAATCGCCGGATCTCCGATCGACCAATCCGAAGTTTTCATAGCCACGAAACTCGGCCCGAAGAATCTCGGCTACCAAGACGTTCTTACCACAGTAGACGAGAGTCTACGACGACTTGGAGTCGATTCGATAGACCTTCTCTACATCCATTGGCCCTCACACGCGTACGACCCGGAGGAGACACTCCCAGCATTCGATGAACTCCGGGAGACGGAGAAAATCGATAGAATCGGCGTCTGTAATTTCCTTATTGAACAGCTCGAAGAGGCCCAATCCATTCTCGATTCACCCCTGTCTGTTCATCAGTTCGAACATCATCCGCTATTCCAGAATACCGAGCATGTGGAATATTGTTTGGAGAATGACATCACTCCTGTCGGATTTTCTCCCCTGGCAAGGGGCCAGGCACTCGAAAAAGAGGTCATCAGAGAAATTGCATCCGCCCGTAGAATCACACCTGCTCAAGTCTGTTTGCTCTGGGCGCGGGAGAGAGCCGTAATCCCGATTCCTAAGGCAAGAGAATCGCACATACAGGAGAATTATCAATCTACAGATAAGGATCTCACCGATGAGGACATGGAACGAATAGATTCGATCCGCCAATCGGGACGATTATCGAATCCAGAGTGGGCGCCGTGGAATCGTTCCGCTGAATGATTCGCATTGAGGATTACCGATACATATGAGAGTAGATCTATCCGCGAAAAGAATACCATCGTCCGATAGCCGTTCAGGAATCCACTAGCCAAGATTCTGGTTTATGTGGGGGAATTCATTCTCCAGATTTTCTCGCAAGCGAAATGGTTCCTAGAGGCCCGAATATGGCTATAGAGGCGGAAAATCGCCAATATGTCAATAAAGTAGATGAATCCGATATCCATCGATGTGGCGGATGACTCTGGTTGTGGGCAAATTTATCCTCGTAGATTCTGAGTCGAAATCGTGAGCAAACTGGATATCGGATTCATCGGTGCGGGATACATGGGTCAATTAGCCCATCTCTGGAATTATCATCATATCGATGATTGTAATGTGGTTTCACTGGCTGAACCCAGACACCGACTTGCGGCGCAAGTGGCCAGACGATTCGATATCGATACCGTATACCAGGACCACGAGGAACTGCTGACTGGTTCCAATCCCGATGCAGTCGTCGCGATTTTAGACTATCCATATTATCGTCATGTCCTTCCCGACATCCTTCGCGAGGGGATACCGGTCTTCCGAGAAAAACCGCTAGCGAGATCGATTTCTGCAGGAGAGGAATTGGTCTCGATTGGGAACAAGCACGATACGCTCCAGATGGTCGGTTATCACAAGCGGTCGGACCCCGCGATGGAGTACGCGAAGGAATTAATCGATGAGTGGCAGGATACCGGGGCGTATGGAGAACTGAATCTCGTTCGAATCACGATTCCACCCGGTGACGGTAGAGGAGGCATCCACAGACCTATCGAGACCGACGAATCCCCCCCCGAGCAACCTGCAGATTCGCTGCCCGAATCTTTGGATGAGGATGCGAAAGATGTCTTCGACAGTTTCCTCCCGTACTACTGTCATCAGATCAACCTCCTTCGATGGGTGATGGGAGAGTACGAACTCACGTTCGCTGATCCGACAGGGACCATCATGGTGACGGAATCCACCGATGGGACCTGCGGTGTAATCGAGATGGGACCCTACTCGTCCAGCACTGACTGGCAGGAGACTCTGTTCGTCGCTTTCGATGACGCCTACATCCAGGTCGATTTCCCGGCACCATTGAGTCGACAACAGTCAGGTGACTTGGAAATCTGGACGGACGGGGGTGACGAGTCGAGACGGGTCCAACCCACACTTCCTAATACAAGTGCCATGTATCGACAAGCAGAGAACTTCCTAGCCGCTGTTCGGGGGGACCGACCTGCTCCCTGTGAGGCCGCAGAGGCGCTTGAGGATATCCGAATCGCGCAAGAATACATCAACCAACTCCAGTCACACGATGATTTCGACTGGGTGCATCTTCCATTTGGATAGTTCTCTCTGATACTACCCCAGTTAGCCTACGGGGAATTATTATCCGACCAGTATATGTAATCCGCTCATGGATAATAGCATCACCCTGCCGGAAATCCCATATCGACCGCCTGAGCCGAAGGCTCAGCTTCCTATCGCGATGATCGGATGTGGTGGAATCTCGCCCGCCCATCTCTCGGCATACAAGGCAGCAGGTTATGAAGTGGTCGCCCTCTGTGACGAGATTGAGGAGCGTGCTCGCAAGCGTAGCACTCAGTTCTACCCCGAAGCGGATATCTATACGGATTACACCGACGTCTTGGAGCGAGATGATGTCGACATCGTCGATATCGCGACTCCACCGGAAGGGCGTCATGAGATTATCGAAGATGCGATCCGGTCTGGGACGCACGTCCTCAGTCAGAAACCGTTCGTGCTCGATTTGGATATCGGTGAAGCACTCGTCGAAATGGCGGCAGATCGTGGAGTTCGGTTGGCGGTCAACCAAAGCGGTCGGTGGGCACCACATCTGAGCTACTTACGAAACGCAGTGAAGCTGGATCTGCTCGGCGATATCACAGGAATTCACCAGGCGGTTCATTGGAATTACGATGGAGAGAATCGTGCCGGGAACGACCTACTCCTCGATTACGGGATTCATTGGTTCGATATGATCGCTTCAATCACCGAATCCCAGCCAGAACACGTGATGGCGACAACAGGGTATAGTCCGAATCAGGTCGCGGAGACGCCGATGCTCGCCCAGGTACTCATCGAATTTCCGGGGGCCCAAGCCTCGATAGTATTCGACGCCAATACTCCCAATGGTATTCGGAGTCGGACATACGTGGCTGGGACGACCGCATCATTCGAAGCACGCCAGAAGACCGGCCCCTGGTCAGATTGGGGGGGTGGTCCATCACGTTATCCCTGGGAACGACAACAAGCATCTCTGCATACCGAACAAGGGACCTATCAGCCGAAACTCGAGGGGAGTTGGAACCCTGAGGGGTGGAAGGGGACGATGGGTGAACTGCAAGCAGCGATTCAAGACAATCGCAAGCCCGAAAATAATGCCCGTGACAATCTGCGGTGTCTGGAACTCTGTTTCGCCGCGATTGCAAGCGCGGAAGATGGAGAATCGAAGTCACCCGGAACGGTTCGGAGTGTATCGGTATAGCTCTCTTATAGGTCGGTGAACTGATTGGCTTCTGTCGAGTCTCGTAGGCTCCGAGCGACTGCGGCGATCTGCTCACGCCGGAGGGCCCCCAACGTCTCGGGCTGAGACGAGTCGCTCACAGGCATCATTTATCTGCTGCATATCACGCCCGAGCGTGTCGACGTGATTGATTATAAGACCGACCTGGAGTCGGGTCGCCGAGTCCGAGTACCGAAAGCAATTGAGTGCGTACTACCATGTGTTGACCGCCGTCTATCCAGAACGAGAGATTCGCTTATCGATTTATATACGGCTGATGATGAACTGGCCACTCTCAAGGCGCTGTCGGAGCGAGACCTTCGCTCGACAGCAGAGCAGACGCTGTTCGAGTTAGAAAGGGCAGACTAGCCAAGCACCTCCACGACTCGGTAAGTTACCGGAACTCAGTCGGCCATAGCCGACCCGATGGCTGATACTCCGGCAATGCGGATTCGAGATATGGTAGAATATACTGAATCGGATATCTCCTATTTTCGGGGTCGTATCGAGGGCTTCCTCCAGGGAGTCGCACGACAGACATCTGGGAGCAAGGAGTTCGACCAAGATCAGTGGGAGTCACTGTACGGCACCCGAATCATCTACGATAACATTCCGGCCTACCCCAGTCGAGAGGCACGCGAGCGAGACCAGAGGGAGGTCGTCCTCTGTAACTGGGACGATGCGACGGATACGAAGTATCTCAAGCACGGCATCGATCTGCCTCGCGATCGACCGGGGACGTTGGTCGCCGAAGATGGAACTGTCGTAATCAGTCGGCAGTCGGACCCCGTGATGTTCCAGTTAGACGAACGGAATCGACAGCTGATCAAGGACTGGGATGAATTACTGCTCCAGACGGTTCGTCAAGTGTACGGTACGTCTCCGAGCCCGTGACCGGACCGCGGGATCGGAACTAGCCGACTACGCGTGGGCGCTATGGGAGGCGGTTCTGCGTGTTCAAGACGGCCTTGTCACCTGCTTTGACCGCAGCCCACCAAGTCGCCAGTACGGCAAGCGTGACACGTTCCGGTGGCCCCGGCTCGATACAGGAGGGTTCGTGCGTTGTCAGATCGTTCGGGGGATGGAAATGGCGAATCGGAGTACCGGTACCGGAGTTGGCGGCCTCTCGCCCGAGTCGGAACTCCAGTCCCTGCTCCCGGTAGTGATACTTGTAGTCACCATTCTCCCACCACTGGATATCTAAGTATCCGGCAGGCTGGTGAATACCAGGTGCGACGGTCACTCGTGCGACACGAGGCCGTAGTTTTCGCTGCTCGAACTGGCCGTGTCTGGTGTTCTTGTACCGAACCTCTCGGAATCCCTGCCCCAGTTGATTGGCCAGCACGTTCACGCTGTCGAGTATCGCGTCCGGGTCGAGCCCGGACCCATCGCCCATCCCCATCCTACTGTGTGTGGCGGCGCCCGGATTCGATACCTACCAAATCGTCAGTCTCGTGAACGCGCTCTTTCGCTTGCTGAATCCGATACGCGGCTCGCAGGTAGTCCAAATCGCGTTCGGCCGTCCGCCAGTGCGAGATATCGGTGAGTTCGTCGTCTTCGAGACGGCGATCCGAGAGGAGCACCTCCTCAGGGGCGTCCGCCTCGTATCGGTCCTGATACTCGCCGATCTCGGCCTTCACCGCCTGCAGTTGCTCAAGCAGCCCACCGGAAGACGCCAGTCGGTGGAGTTGCTCGATAAGATGTCGGTCGGAATCCCGGCGGTACAGCGTACCAGAAGCGTCCTGAGTAGCCTCGGCGACCCCCTCGTCGACAAGCGATTTTAGCGCCGACCGAGCCTTGCTCTCCGAAACCGCAGCGATGTCGGCGATCTCACCCGCCGTCTTCGCCGTCGCGGTCCGCGAGATCACGGCCCGAATCCGCTCATCAGCCGTCGTCGTCGCCTTCCACTCGGCCGTCGCGAGCTCGTTGATATCGTCGTACTCGCCCGTATCGGTCGTGAACGGAGCAATGTCCGCAGCGTCGAGAGGCTGCTCCGGTGCTTCGGCCGAGTCGGGAAACACGTCCGGGCCGTCCGGTGGGCCGTCGGTAGGGGCATCATCGGGCATCGTATGCGTGTTCATAATCCATGGCGCCACATATATGTTTGTAGCACAGATATCTGCTTTTTCGATTGGGCCGAATACGATGCTCAGATCACTCATCAGTATCCTCGAGATGGCGGTCGAGCTGTTCCCGGCGCTCTTCCGCGTCGATATGCTGGTACGCCTTCTGCGTCGTCGAGAGGTCATCGTGTCGGAGGATGTCCTGAGCGTGTCCTCGGTCAATCCGGTAGAGGAGATCACCCAGGCCACGCCGACCGCCGTGGAGTTTGAGGTACTCACCATCGACATCGAGATCCGCCTCGTCGGTGAGGCGTTTCATCACCGAGCGGGCACCCGCAGTCGTCAGCGATGGGGGCGAGATGTTCTGTGTCCGGAGGAGTTGCCAGATATCTCCCTGCTCAGCGGCGAGGAGGCGGTCGAATCGGTCACCCAGCTCCGCTCGCGCTTTGTCGTAGAGTGATGGGGAATGACCTGAGGGAAATACCGGCCACTGCCCATCGTCGGGATCGAGGGCGCTGTGGAGATCCCGGACAGCAGAGAGACACTTCGACGGAAGCGGTGTCCGTTCCCAGGTCTGGTTCTTCCCGAAAATCAGCATCGTCCCAGCATCGAAATCCACGTTCTCCCACTGGAGCCCGTTGCGCCCCTCGCGGTCATCTTTCGTGTGGGAGAGGATCTCGGCGCCACGAACCCCGGAGTATGCGAGGACACGAACCAGGGCACGGTTTCGAGTCTCGATCGGTGCAGTATCAGGAGAAGCCGCCGCTTGTTCATCGACGAATTCCACGATGGCTTGCCGCTGGGCCGGCGTCCAGAACTGCTGGTCCGTCCGATCCGAGCGCTGCTGCTGTGGGAGTGACTCGGAGGCTGCCTCGGCGAGTGCCGGATTGCGATCAAGGGCCCCCTGTCGGACACCGAACGAGAGACACGCCGAGACGATTGCGAAGTATCGCTCTGCTGTGGCTGCCACTAACTCGTCGTCCGCTACACGTTCGGCTAATTGGAGGGCGTATTCGTTCAGGACCCGGGGACCGATTTGGGGATCGTTCAGCTCGTCCAGTTCGTGGGACTCGGTAGCCATCCATGCTGCCCAGCGGTTGAGGACCGAAGCCGCCGTACTCGCATAGGCCTGGCTTCCCGTGGTTCGTTGGGAGGTGAGATATCGATCAACGAGCGCTCGAAGGTCGCTGTCGAGAGCCGGGCGGGATTCTTCAGCGCCGGAGCTGCTATCGAAATCCTCGGTGAGCGCAGTCTGTTGATGGTCTTCGTTTTCTGATCCCATCGAGGGCTAGTCGCCGCGTTATCCCGGATAAAATTTGGTCGGTGCCTCAGAAGATACCTGAGTAAGGCTGCGAAGAGATAGAACGGTGAACCGCTTCGTTCTCAAATAGCTTCAGCCATGGCGAGGTAGCGACAGCTCAGTCGTGGCTCGAAGCCTTCGTCTTCTACCACAATCCATGCCAAACGTAGCGCGCCCCTTGGGACTGGGCGAGCTATTAACACGAAATAACCACGATGGAGAGGAGCATGCCGAATAGAACGCTACTATACTCCGGGCAGATGGGTGGGAAATCGACATTCATCGGAGGCCTATACAGCCATTTATCAACCCAAAATGACAAAAAAGTGAGCTATCGGGTGCAAACTGAGCCCGAAGACTTCGAAAAGCAGCTCATCTCCCCATTATTGGAACAGCATCAATACCCCCACCAGAACCCCGACCCGTATCTCATCGATTTCATACTAAAAGAAGAGTCACGCACTCGGCCATCGACCGAGGTCACAGTTCTCGACGTTCCAGGCGAAGTCGTTGAACTGTCCCGACATGAGCCACCATGGAAGGACCAGCGGGATGAAGAGACAATCGAACGACGGTACGCCGAGCTCGATGTAGACGAAGACTATCGAGATTACGTACCACCAGCGGAATGGGGTACCGTCCTTACGCATGAATATAACCGAAGTGATAATTTGATATTCCTCTTGAATCTGTATAAGTTGTTCATGACTAATCAGCCAACACTAGCGTATCATGCGGACGACTTGAGAGAAGCGGCGAAAGAGAAGGATGTAGCTGTCGTCGCTACTGGAACGGATATCCTCAACCACGAGCCGCGCGAGGACATTGTTGGTCGCAGTGGAATACTGGATTACATCCGGAAGTCCGGAGCCCCGGTAGATTCGGCGTTACTGGAGGAACTGGACGGTACGACGCCACCCCGTGTGACCAACATGCTTAGTACGATCAAGATGAACGACAGTATCTCGTTTTTCGGAGTGGCAGTCCCGAGCCGTGAATCCGGTGAGGATGTCCGTCCGGTGGTAACCGAAGATGGTGGTATCGAGACATGGGGATTTGGAAATGCTATTCGGTGGATGAGATGAATCCCCGCCGGAGCCAACACCATCACCACGCGGACCACCGCTAGCCGTCCTTGCTCTCGACCAGATTGTAGGACTCCACCTCACCGTCGACACCTGACTTCTGGGCTCGCACTCAATCACGTCGCAACTGGGTGTTTAACCACCTCCCGTTCGCGTGGAAATTCGTCAAAGTGAGATTACAGAGACATCGCTATTTGGTTTTGAATTTTGAGTTGAATCCGTCATTGAATTGCACTTCGAACTTGACTGAGATACCATCGTTTGACTCGTTAATTGATTTGGGTTTTGTAGAATCATAGTCAGCAAAAGGCACTGAGTCAAGAGGAGAAGTATCGGGTGTAACTATTTGTTCGGGAAGAGGGGTTACCTCTTTCGGGCGGAAATCGCCAAACGTTACGTCATCGACATGGTTCACAACTGGATCGGGAAGAGGATCTGCAATTGGATCAGGAACGCCCTCAGTTATATCGACAGAAATGCCTGTATCGAACCCCGCGTTTCGTAGATGGTCATCATGAGCTTGAGCAGCCATCATCCGTTCTTTATGTCGCCAGCCAAGCTCTTTGCTAATCGCTCGTTTTTCTCGTTGACCGACTTCGTAAGCGCCTGGCTGGTTTAGAGCACGCTGTAGTTCGCTCTCTCCCATCAACCCAATCTCTCTTTCCATCTCATGCTTCGGCATTGAGCCGAAATGTGGTTGGGGTACTCGCATTTGAGTGTTAATCTCTTGTATATGAGGTGTGGAATTTCTTCCCACAGTTTTTACACGCTGTGGAAGATGGCCCTTGGCCATTACAATTGTAATCGTTCTTTTTTACATCGTAGATTTTCGCATCTCGTGGAATAGTCGCATTGGCTTCTTCTCCACAGTACGGACAAGCAACGTTAACAACCGCCATATTCCGAAATTAGTAGAGAATATAAAAAATGTATTGCCGCGTATTAGAGGGGTGCGTTTAATTAGAGGAAGCGACGGTCGATATCCAAGTGATCTATGTCGGGCACTGTTTAGTTGAGGGATTGAGAAGTGAGCAGGCCGTGGTGAGACGTACCTGTAGTACCACAACACCACCATACGGGCATCAGAAGGTTTGACTCGGCAACTTCGTTGAAGACGGGGAGGAGCTATACTGTCTACTCTGACTTCTCCCTCTACAACGGAGTGGACTGAACGAATGATGTCGAGCGGATGCCCGCAAGACACTCGTCGGGTTATATATCCGGGCAGGCGAACCGGGCTCGCTCATCGCGGACGCGAGCCTGCTCGACAGGAGTGCCTGGAGAGGAACTCCAGCCGGGATCTGCCGGACGTATTCTGGGAGTCGTTTTCCGACATGTAGTCTCCAAACTCGTTCCCGCCGTCCCCGAAATCCGGATTGTGGGGCCGGCGGAGAAACGCACAAACGAATTAACACGGGAGCGAACACCTCAGGTCATGTCCACCACCCTCACGACTCCCGACGAGTCGGAACCGTGCGCATACTGCGGGTCCCGCATCTTCGACCACGACCCCATCTGTGTCCGCGACTGCACCGCAGACTGTGGGTCGCCGGCCTATTTCTGCAACCACGCCTGTCTATCGGTGTATATCGACGATAACGACCTGACGGCCGGTGATGCCTGCAGGTGGGACTCGGACGCCGACGGCTGCTGTTGACGGGGAGGCTCGGCGCGATAGCCCCGATTCCCGACCGGTTGTGACGCAAGCGGTCACGCTGCTCGACACCGACGAATAAGAACACCACGGGTATCGTTCACGACCGCTGCACGGCCGGGGGCGAACTATTAGCTCCCTCACTGTCGTGGGACATAGATGACCCAAGACGACTTCGACCTCTCGGCGCCGGAACTGAGCGAGGACGACCTGCTCGTGGTTGACGATCCACACTTCGACCGCGACTCCGTCGCGCTGGTGACGGGCGCTGCGTCCGGTATCGGACGGGCGACGGCCGTCGCGCTGGCGCGGAACGGCCTCACGGTCGTCGGCGCCGACGTGGACCAGGAGGGACTCGACGACACAGGAGCGAAGGCCGAGGAACTGGACGCCCCCGGTCGGTTCGTCGGCGTCGAAACAGACCTGACCGACGACGAGGATGTCGCCGCGGTCATCGAGGCCGCGGCCGAGGAAGGTGCCCTTCGGTACGTCGCCAACGTCGCCGGGATGCAACACATCGCGTCCATCCCCGAGTTCCCGATGGACCGGTACGACCTGCTGCTGGACCTGATGCTCCGGGCGCCGTTCCTCGTCAGCAAACTGGCGATGCCGCACATCCGCGAGAACGGGGACGGCGTCGGTGCGATCGCCAACATGTCCTCGGTCCACGGCCACTACGCCACGAAGGACAAGTCGGCGTACATCACGGCCAAACACGGTATCCACGGATTGACGAAGGCCATCGCCGCCGAAGGTGAGGGCTCGCTCCGCGGGTTCTCCGTCAGTGTCGGCTACGTCCTGACGCCGCTGATGGTGAACCAGATCGAGGACACCGCGGAGGAACGCGGCCTCTCCGAGCGACAGGTCATCGAGAACGTGATGCTCGGCCAGGCCCGGACGAAGGAGATGATGACGCCCGCGCAGGTCGCGAACCTGTTCACCTTCGGCTTCTCGGGCCACGGCCAGCACCTGAACGGTGCGGACATGCTCTGGGACGGCGGCTACACCACCACCTATGAGTGACCCGACGCGGGTCGCGATTGCCTGTCAGGGCGGCGGGAGCCACACGGCGTTCACCGCGGGCGTACTCAAGGGCCTGTTCAAGAACTGGCCCGACGAGTACGAACTGGTCGGCATCAGCGGCACCTCGGGCGGGGCGTTCAACGCCCTCGCCGCGTGGTACGGGCTCGTGACCGAGGGCGAGGCCCGGGCGGTCGAACTCGTGGACGCCGTATGGGACGACCTTGCGGCCGACGGGACAGACCGGTTCACCAACGACTGGGTGGTCGGGCTCTCGCGGCTGGAGAGCATGGGCGTCCCGCTGCCGCAGGTCAGCCCCTACCAGAATCCTGGCTCGGAACTCGGCAAGCAGGCGATCCGTGAAACCCTGGAGCGACACATCGATTTCGAGGAGATCCCGGACCACTGCGGACACGAGCGCCCGGAGCTGGTCGTCGGAACGGTCGACATCAACGGCGGCGAGTTCGAGACGTTCACGAACGAGCGCGTGGACGTGGACGCCGTGCTGGCGTCGGCGGCCGTCCCGAACCTGTTCGAGGCCGTCGAGATCAACGGTCACTACCACTGGGACGGCCTGTTCAGCCAGAACCCGCCGATCGACGACCTGCTGACCGTCGACGCCGACCGGAAGCCCGAGGAGCTGTGGGTCATCCAGATCAACCCGCAGGAGCGCGATGGCAAGCCGACCTCGCTGGCGGAGATCGCCGACCGGCGCAACGAACTGTCGGGCAACATCTCTCTGAATCAGGAACTCCGGACCATCGAACGCGTCAACGACTGGATCGACGAGGGCCACCTCCCGGAGAGCGACTTCACCAAGACGACAATCAAGCGAGTTGAGATGTCGGAGACCTACCACTGCTCGACAAAGGTCGACCGCAGTCGCTCGTTCCTGTCGACGCTGATGGAGCGCGGCGAGGAGCGGGCACCGGAATTTCTCGAATAGCGGCCCAAGGCGGTCGGGTTCTCCACCTTCTCGGTCGTGCGCAACCGGCACACGTTCCGTTCCGGATTATATTCCCCCCCAGCGTTCGTCGGACAACGATGTCTCCAGGGCTCTCCGAACTCCCGGACACGGAGCGGGCGGTGCTTGCGGACCTGGCCCCCAGTGCGAAGCTGGTGGCGCTGGTGCTGGCAGAACGCGGTCGGATGACACAGCAACAACTCGCCGAGGAGACGTTGCTCTCCGTCCGAACAACGCGGCACGCGCTAACCGAACTCGAGGATGCAGGTATCGTCACCTCACGAGTGTCGTTCATGGACGCCCGGCAGCGCCTCTACTCGGTCGCCGGGGACGTGGCGACGGACCGGGCCGTGGAGCTGCCAGTCACGCACCGGTGACAGTTTGCGGCCTCGACAACGACGCCGACCCATGAACGTCCGCCGAGTGGTCCCTCGCGACGCCATCCCGAGCGTCGACGACCCGTCGTTCGGCGAGCGGTACGACGGCGAGGCCGACGACACCGTCATCGCAGTCGAGAACGGTGAGCGTGCGCGTGCCTACCCGGTCCGATACCTCCACTACCACGAGATCGTCAACGACACCATCGGCGACGACCCGATCGCCGTGACCTGGTGTCCGCTCTGCGGGAGCGCCGTGGTGTACGACCGCCGGCACCGCGGGCGTGTGCTGGAGTTCGGCGTCTCCGGGAAGCTCGCCGATGACGACCTCGTCATGTACGACCGGGAGAGCGAGAGCGAGTGGAAGCAGTCTAGCGGCGAGTGCATCGCCGGCCGGTTCGCGGGCGACTCGCTGTCCGTCCGCCCGGGAGCGATGCTCTCCTGGCGCGAGTTCCGCGACGCGCATCCAGACGGCGTTGTCCTCCAGCCGCCCGGTGGCAAGAGCGAGGCCGCTAGCGACGACGACGACCCGGCGCCCATCGACTACGATACGTCGCCGTACGCGGACTATTTCGCCGGCGAGGGGTTCGGCCTCGCCGCCCACCGCGGGACAGACGACGATCGAGAGTGGACCCGGGACGACCTCCGCCCGAAGACCGCCGTCCTCGGTTTCGAGACCGACGACACGGCGCTCGGGTTCCCGCTCCCCCGCGTGCTCGACGCTGGCGGGGTCGTCCAGACGACCGTCGAGGAGCGGCCAGTGCTGGTCGTCGCGACCGAGGCCGGCGACATCCACGGCTTCGCCGACCCTAGAATACAGTTCGGGTGGACCGGGGCGGGACTCGTGGGTGACGGCACGACCTGGGACCCCGCGACCGGCCGAGCAGCAGACGGCCGGCGCCTCGACCGACTGCCGGCCCGGCGGGTGTTCGCGTTCACGTGGCGCGACGACCACGGCCCTGACGCGTTCTACGACGCTAACTGAGGGGCTGATTCCGTGGCGGTAACCGAGGTACCGGGCCGTTCGCTAACGCTTAACAGTATCTGCGAGTAACCTACAGGCAGGAGGTAATCACGATGGTTGCAGCAAACACCTGTCCGGGCGAGAACTGCACGACGGTTGGAGTCGACGCGATTCCGTTCGACGACTTCGACGAGATGGAGAGCGGCGACGGTGATCTCATCGTCTTCGACGTGAACGAGGAGGACGCGTGGGTCCAGTCGAGCCTGTACGTGTCCCGGGAATCGATGCGCTAGGGGTGCGAGTCGCGCGTCCCCTCCGTGAGGTGTTGCTTCCCCCAGGTCTCCATCTCCTGAATGACCGGCTCCAGAGAGCGCCCGCGCTCGGTCAGCGAGTACCTGACCCGGAACGGCTTCTCGCTGACGATCTCCCGGTCGACGATCCCGTACCCCTCGAGCGTCTCCAGGGTATCCGAGAGGACCTTCGAAGAGATGCCGTCTACGGCCTCCTTCAGTTCGTTGAACCCACAGCCACCGTGATTCAGCAGCCGGTGGACGACGACCGGGTTCCACTTCCCACTCAGGACGGTCGATGTCGATGTGACCGGGCACCAGTCCTCACCGGCACACCAGACCTCGAGTTGTGTGTCACTGCTCGCCATGCGAGAGAGTTGCGACATCAGCAGATAAACCCCACTCGGGCGTCCCCGGAGTACGCACGACGTCCGAACGGGGCACTGACCGGCGGGAAACCCGGTAACGTCCACGCCGCCGAAAGGCTATGCAGTGGTCTCCGGTACTGTCGGGGAAGGATGTGTACAGAGCGAACACCTTCGGGGCCAACCGAACCCGAGCGGGCCACCATCACCGACGAGTCCGCGCTGGAAGCAATTCTCGAGACGGATACACTGGTCCTCATCGAGTTCCACGCCGACTGGTGTGCGGCCTGTAGCCTCGTCACGCCTGCACTGAGGCAGTTACAGAGCGAGTATCCATTCACCCTCGCCCGCGTGGACGTGGATACGGACGCAGGCGATTCGATTGCCGACCGGTACGATGTCTCGGGACTTCCGACCATCGTGGTGGTCGAGGACGGTGAGCACGTCGACATGCGCCGTGGAATCCAGCAGAAGGGAACGCTTCGAACACTCCTGCAGCGCAATCTCGACTGAGTCAGGCGTGCTGGTTGTCGGGGGCGCCCTCCTCTGCGTTCACATCGAGCGCGAGTTCCTCGACTCGGTCGGGGACACTCCACGTCCGATCGTCCTCGCGGCCGTCGGCCGCTGCGGTGCCGTCCTCACAGCAGGGTGCCACGAACGAGAGCGAGCCCCCCCGGTACTCTGCGAGGGCCCGGTCGGGGAAGCATGCGCCCGACACCGACTCGCCAGTGAGGAGCGACCGTCCGGTCTCGCGCCGGAAGGCAGGGGCGAGCGTACGACCGGTCCCGGATGCCCACTGCTCGAACTGCTCGAACTTCTTCAGCAGTGCTGACCCGATCTCAGTCTTGGCTGCGACCGTCTCGGGACAGATGCGATTCCCCGTGACCACGACCTCGATGGAGTCGACGGCAGCCGACTGTTGGAGCGTCGTGAGCAGTGACTCCTGGCTGTCCCGGGCGTCCGTCGGGGACAGCGTCCGGACGTACAGTTCGACGTGTGTGCCCTCGTTGGGAACGGCGCGTATCCGCATACACGTTCAGTTGTCTCTCTACGTGATAGTTCTACGACAACTCGTGACATACTCGGTTACCATCCGGTTCTCTAGCCGCGAAGCCGCTGATAAAGGCCAGATTACTCTGAATAGCGCCGTATGGAGATAGGTTTCACAGTATCGATAGCCGCGTTACCGATAGGTAATCCGATAACTAATCAGATAGCTGAGATTTAATATCAGTGGTTACCACTGGTAACCTGTATGACGACACTGATCGCTGGACTGGCCGGAGGACTCGTGGCGACGATCGTGATGACCATGCTGATGATGGTCATGGGCGACGGAGGGCCACCGCCGACCGCCCGCCTGGTCGCGAAGTTCGCCGGCGGCGAGCCCGAAGAGTACGCGATGCCCGGGATGTTGCTCCACTTCGCGTACGGTATCGGGGCCGGGGTCGTCTTCGCGCTCGGTGTGCCCGCGCTCAACATCATCGACCTGGAATCGATCGGTCTCGCCATCGTTGCCGGCTTCGTCTACGGCCTCGTCCTGATGATCGGCGGGATGGTGTTCTGGATGCGCATGGTCATCGGGATGGAGCCCGACGGTGACATGATGAAGATGTTCGGGACGGTTCACGTCGTCTACGGCCTGGTCCTGGGCGCGTTCATCGGCACGGGAATCCTGGCCTGAACGGACCGCCTGGTCGAATCATCAATGAGACGACGAGTTCTGGGTATCATGGCCGCGGCAGCCGGTGCCCTCCTCACGGTCGCTGTGCTCGCAGGGGACGCCGAGGCCGTCTCGCTCTCCGCCCCGCTGCTCTCGAACGCTCCGGGGCAGGTGACGCTACCCGTCATCGGTCAGTTCCCGGTCGACACGTACCTCGCCCACTGGTGGGTGTTCCCGGTTTCGGTGCTGTTCGCGACGGTCGCCATCGGCTCCGGCGTCTCGGGCGCGTTGTTCTTCAGCCCGTTCTTCCTGCTGGTGCTCGGCCTCTCGCCCGCCCAGGCCATCGGCGCCGGCCTCCTGACGGAGGTGTTCGGGATGGGCAACGGGCTCCGTTCGTACGTCAAACAGCGCGTCGTGGACTTCCAGACGGCGAAGTGGCTGTTGCTGGGTGCCGTGCCGGCCATCATCGCGGGGGCCTTCGCCGCCCACTTCGTGGACCCGGACCTGCTGAAACTCGCCTTCGGGGTCGGGCTACTGGGTCTGGGGGGGTTCCTCGTGTACTACGACTCGCCGGAGGAGTGTGAGCCCGGAGAGTGTGAGGGGGAGTTCCTCCGGGAGAAGAACACCGGGCGCGGCTCGACCGTCGTCGAGGCGGCCGACGGCGAGCGCTTCGAGTACGACACCTGCTGGCGGCCGCCGGGAGTGAGCCTCGCTGCCGTCGGGGGCTTCATCACCGGACTCATCAGCGCCGGCTTGCCCGAAATCGTCACGACACAGCTCATCGTCCGTTGTCGGGTGCCGCCTCGAGTTGCCGTCGCGACCAGCGTGTTCACACTGGCCATCGCCGCCGTCGCAGGGGCACTGGTTCACGCCCTCACCGCGACGCCGGTCTGGTGGGTCGTTGCGTGGTCGATTCCCGGGGTCCTGATCGGGAGTGCCATCGGCTCGCGGGTCGGTCGTTACATCCCGAGCGAACTGATGGAGACCGGCCTCGGGGTGGTGTTCGCTCTCGTCGGCGGTATCGTGCTGGCCGTCGAGTTCGTGGTGTAGCCGGAACGGCTGCGGAGCCGAGCTCGCTCCTCCGGTTGAATCACCGGACACCGGCGGAACACCGATACATCCGGAAGTCCACGATACGGTATGTCGATCGACGACGAGTTGAAGTACCGGACTCTCATGGAGGCGGCTCCGGATGCCATCTTCTTCCTGGATATGCAGTCGGGGAAGATCGTCGATGTCAACGACCGGGCCCTCGAACTCCTGGGCTACGACCGTTCGGAGATCGCCGGTGAACCCGTCCAGGCGCTCCATCCGACGGAGGACATGGAACAGTACGTCGGGAAGTTCGCAGAGTCAGTCGGGGAGGGCTCGGTCCACTTCTCGCGGTTCGACGACGGGACGCAGGCCTGCCTCGTGGACGAGAGCGGCAGACGAATCCCGGTCGACATCCACGCCCGCGTCGCGGAGACCGACCAGGGGCCGTACGTGTTCGGTATCGCTCGCGACATCTCCGCCATCCGCGAGTACGAGCAGGAGATCGAGCAGCTGGCCGGCGAGTTGGCCGTTGTCAACCGCCTCGTTCGCCACGACATCCGGAACGACATGGCCGTCATCAGGGGGTTGCTCGGGGAACTGGAGGACGCCGATGATGACGAGCGGGGCGCAATCGTCGACCGGCTCCTGCGCCAGAGCGACGCCGTGGTCGAACTCACCGAGACGGTCAAGGACTACGTCGAGGTGCTCGAGGAGGACGCCGATATCGAACTGGAGCCGGTCCACGTGGACTCGATCGTCGAGCGCGAGGCCCGCTCAGCGAGACAGGGGCACGGAGACATGGAGATTACGCTCGAGGGGATTCCAACGGGGCCAGTTCTCGCGAACAGTCTCCTCGGCTCGGTCTTCCGGAACCTGTTCCACAACGCTGTTCAGCACAACGACAAGGACGTGGCTCGCGTGACGGTATCCGGTGAAGAACGGCCCGAGACGGTCGTGATCCGCGTCGCCGACAACGGTCCGGGTATCGACGAGTCACAGCGCGAGCAGATCTTCGGGAAGGGACAGAAGGGACTCGACAGCGCAGGGACGGGTATCGGTCTCTTCCTCGTCGGGAAACTGGTCGAGAAGTTCGACGGGGAGATCTCCGTACGGGACAACGAGCCCGAAGGAACCGTCTTCGAGGTGGAGCTACGGAAAGCCTGACAGGGATTCAGCAGCGGAGCCTGCAAGCGGCAGGAAATCCCCGAATACACGAGGTACCCGGACACAGCTACACGTTCTCCACCGAGCGGCCGACAGCGTACAAGACACGAGTTGGATACCGGGTTACAATGTGGTTAGGGGGCGCTTTTGTCGCTCCGACCCGTTCTACAGACTATGAAACGGCCGGTAACACGCAGAGCCGTCCTCGGGGCGCTCGGTGCGGCCTCACTGGCCGGATGCACGGAGTTGGGTACCGGCGGCGCACGGGTCGATGGTCGCCCGACGACAAGCGGGGGAACTGGCGGGACCAGCCCGCCGACAGTGACCGACCATCTCCCACTCCCGATGGAGCCCTCCTCGCTTCGGTCCGAAGCAGTCTCGGGAGGACCACCCAAGGACGGCATCCCGTCGATCGACGACCCGAGCTTCATCTCCGCGGGCGAGGCTTCGAACTGGCTCGATCCTGGCGATCCAGTGTTCGGACTGGTCACGGATGGCGGTGCAAAAGCGTACCCACAGTCGATTCTCGTCCTCCACGAGATCTGCAACGATGTCGTCGACGGGCAGCCGGTGAGCGTCACCTACTGCCCGCTGACCGGCACGGCGATGGGGTTCGAACGCGGGGAGACGACGTTCGGGGTGTCCGGGCGGCTGGTCAACAACAACCTCATCATGTACGACCGGGCGACCGAGACATGGTGGCCGCAGGTACTCGCCACCGCAATTCCTGGTCCGTGGAACGATTCGTATACGACGCGCTCGCTGGAGGAGTTCCGCCTCGTCTGGACCACCTGGAAGCGGTGGTCGAACCGGCATCCGGAAACCGAGGTTCTCTCGCGGGACACCGGGTTCGCGAAGAACTACGAGCGGGACCCGTACGGTTCGTACAACCCTCGGCGGGGGTACTACCGCCCGGGGAGCTCCCCGATGTTCACCTCCTTCTCGGACGACGACCGCCTCGAGGAGAAGACGGTCGTCATCGGCACCCGCACGCCGGAGGGCGCGGCCGCGTTCGAGAAGGACACGCTCCGAGCGCAGGGGCTCGTCGCGGGGGAACTGGGCGGCGAACCGATCCTCGCGGTCCACGACCCCGCCCTCGACACGGGATACGTCTACCGCAACCCCGAGGGCCGTCAGTTCGAGCACCGGGACGGGCAGGTCGTCGACGCGTCCGGAACCGCGCACCGACCGGCGGCGCTTCCACTGGAGCGGACGCTGGCGTTCGACGCGATGTGGTTCGCGTGGAGCGGCTTCTACCCGGAGACGAACCTGTATGCCAGCGACTGATCCCACCCCGGCGGTCACAGGTGACGAGGGGGCGCTGGCCGGGACAGCCGCCGCGCTGCGGGCGGCGGCAGGCCGGTGGGATTCCAGCGCCGTGTTCCTCCTCGCGACGGTGGGCTATCTCGTGGTGTACCTGGCCACGGTCGGCGATCTTGCCCTCTTCGGGAGCGGCGGCGCGCTCACGGTCCGGGTTGCGGACGACCTCTCGCGGGCGCTCACCGGCCTCGGCTTCTTCCGGTTCGGGGCGATCGCGGTCGTGACTGTCGGCCCAGTCACCTACCTCCTGTCACCGCTCAACCTGCTCTTGGCGCTGTTCCTCGCCGGACTCGTGGGAGCGAACGTCGCGCTCACCTACCTCGGGCTGATCCAGCCCCGGGCCTGTGGGCTCGAGTCCTCGACGGGCATCCTCGCGGGCCTCCCGGCCCTGCTGTCCGGCGCGGCCTGCTGTGGGCCGACGATCCTCCTCGTGGTCGGCATCCAGGCCAGCGCAACCCTCGTCACGGGGTTCCAGCTGCTCGTCCCGGTCGCCGTCGCGATGCTGGTGGCGAGCCTGCTCCTCGTCGGCCGCCAGGTCGACCCGGCCCTGCTCTGACCAGCGCTCCCCGAGGGGCGTCGGTCACCGGGTCGTGCAACACGGCCGGCCTACACTCGCTCGACTGCCACTGTGGTGGCGTCGTCGAAGGGACGGGCGTAGTCGAGGCCGGCCTCGTGGAACACCGCGTCCGGGATACCGAGGTCGACACAGTAGAGGTCGCAGTCCACCGCCTGCAGACCCGTCTTCGGTAGTGCGAGCGTGACGACACGGTCGGGACGAACCGCGACACCGGGTCGCTCACCGGTCGTGGCATCGACCCCCGACGGCACGTCGAGTGAGACGACGGCACCCCCTTCGGGAGCCGCTTCGATGATCTCCGCTGCCGTGCCGCGCGGCGCACCCTGCAGCCCGTACCCCAGCAAGGCGTCCAGCACCACGTCGGTATCGGGGAGCGGTGGGCCGACCGTGTAGGCGACGCCGGCGCGGTCCAGCACGCCCCACTGGCGAGCGGCGGCTCCCGAGAGTCCCGCCGGCGACCTGTCGAGTACCACCGACACCGCCACGCCACGGTTGTGGAGATGCCGCGCGGCGACCAGTCCGCCGCCGCCGTTCCCTCCCGCCCCGGCCAGCACGACGACGCGGTCGTCGGGACCGATGCCCGACCGTTCGACGAGGCCACGGCCGGCGTTCTCCATCATCGAGAGCAACGCGAGGCCGAACCCGTCGACGGCGACACGGTCGACGGCCGCCATCTCGTCGGTCGTCACGGCTGGAACGGGGTGCCATCTGGGGTCCGGAGGGGTGGCTCATACCCGTTCGGACACCGGACGGCTGATTAGTTCCCAGGGGGACTGTGTGTGAGGCGCACGCACGGGATAGCCGTTTGTCCAGGCACGAGAACGGCCGAGGCATGGCGAATCCCCCAGCGCTGAACGACGTCGACCGGCACGTCCGGAACCGTGGCTCGGAGGCGCTGGAACTGGCCACGCGACTGGTCGGAGTCGATACGGCGACCCCCCGGGCGAGACCGCTGCCCTCGTCGACCTCGTCGAGGAGTGGCTCCCCACAGCCGTCCGGACCGAGCGGGTGGTCGGTGACCCGGCGAAACCGAACCTGCTCGCCCGAATCTCGGGGGACAGCAATCAGGCGCTCTGTCTCAACGGCCATCTCGACACCGTTCCGTTCGACGAGCACGAGTGGCAGCACGACCCGCTCGGCGAGCGCGTCGACGACCGGCTGTACGGGCGCGGCGCGACGGATATGAAGGGTGCCGTCGCGTCGATGCTGCTGGCCGTCGCCGCGTTCGCCGAGACGGACACCACCCCCCGGTTCCACTGGAGCTGGCACTGGTGAGTGACGAGGAGACCGGGGGCGATGCGGGGCTGGAGACGCTGCTCGACCGGGAGTCGTTCGACCCAGCGGCCTGCGTCATCGGGGAGACGACCGCTCGGAACGACCGGTGTTCGGTCACCGTCGCCGACCGAGGGAGCATCTGGCTGACGCTCGAGGCGACAGGCGTCGGCGCACACGGGTCCCGGCCGATGCTGGGGACGAATGCCATCGACCGGGTCTACGATGCCGTCGAGTCGCTCCGGACGATGCTCGCCGGCGAGCCACTGCAGTTGCCGGCGGCAGTCGAGCGGATCGTCGACGAGTCGGTCGATTTCTACGCGCCGGAGGCGGGCGCCGATGCGGCCCGGAACCTGTTCGAGTTCCCGACCCTGAACCTCGGAACACTCGAAGGGGGAACAGCCGTCAATTCGGTTCCGACGACCGCGACCGCCGAGGTGGACATCGGCGTCACCGCCGGCGTGTCGACGGAACGCGTACTGGGGCGTATCCGGGACTGCGTCCACGGACACGATGCTGTCACGATCACCGACCTGTCCTGGAGCCAGGGGAGCTACGAACCCGTGGACGGGTCGATCGTCTCGGCGACGGTCGAGTCCGTCCGGCGGGTCACCGACGCCAGGGTCCACCGCCGGAGTGCCACCGGTGGCGGTGACGCGAAGACGCTCCGTCACGCCGGCGTTCCGACGGTCGAGTTGGGATTCGGAACGGGGTCGGCTCACGGTCCCGACGAGTACATCACCCGTCAGGATATCCTCAACAACGCGCGGGTCTACGCCGCAGTCCCGTTCCTGCTCCGGCGACGCTGGGATGGAGACGGGACGGAGAACGACACCTCGGTGGCCGAGGACACCACCTGAGTCTCGGTGACTCTCTCGGGGGCGAGGCGCGCTCTTGCATCCCGGGCGTTCGACCCCAGTACCGTTATGCCCGTGATGGTGCCAGCGGTAAACATGGGAACAGCTAGCACGGAAGCGACTGGCCGGAACGTGGAGCTCGAACTCCAGACACGCGACAGGGGCTGTTTCTTCGTCGAGGCATCGGACGCCGTCGGCTGCCGGGTCACGCTGGAGCACTTCGTCAACCGGTCGGATGGGCGGCTACTGGAGTACTTCACCATCGAGGACGTCGCTCCCGACCGCGTGCTGTCGATGGCCGAGGCGGCCGACGGCATCGCCGACGTGCGGATCGTCGGTCGGGGCGTCGACGAGGCGCTGTTCGAGTTCATCGTCTCCGGGGCCTGTGTGACGACGACGCTGGCCGACACGGGTGCCGTTGCCCGATCCGTCTCGGCGGACTGCGGTGTCGGTCACGTCGTCGCGGATGTCCCGGCCCACGTCGACACGCGGACGGTCGTCGAGCGGTTCCAGGATGCACATCCCGAATCCGAACTCCTTGCCTGCCGCGACGCCGACGGGACTGTCCCGGTTCGGACCAGTCGTGGAGCCCGGGCGGCCCTGGCCGACCGACTCACGGACAAACAGCTCGAGGTGCTTCGGACGGCGTACCTGAGCGGCTACTTCTGCTGGCCCCGGGAGAGCAGTGCCGAGGAGTGTGCGGACGCACTGGGCATCACCCAGCCGACGTTCAGTCAGCACATCAGGGCCGCGCAGGCGAGGGTGATGGACGGGCTCTTCGGCGGTGACCGACACGCCACTGTCGATTGAACCAGTGCCGCTCGCTACGCCTTCGACCCACGCTACCTATGGTCATAGGCAGCAGCCGTTTTCGCCTCCGGGTGCAGGGTACGCCAGAGGGATTCCACAATGAAATCCTACGCCGAATGGACAGCAGCACAGGACTCGACATCGGTCACCGTCGATGATCACGACCTCGACGTGGCGTACTACGAGGCGGGCGAGGGTAACGGGGACCCAGTCGTGTTCATGCACGGTATCCCGACGAACTCGTACCTCTGGCGGCACATCCTGCCCGCGGTCGCCGAGCACCGCCACGCCATCGCCGTGGACATGCTCGGCTACGGGCAGTCGGCGATGCACGACGGCTTCGACCGGTCGCTCCGGGCCCAGGAGGAGATGCTCGACGACCTGCTCGACACCTTCGGCTTCGACACGGTGTCGCTGGTCGGCCACGACCTCGGCGGGGGGGTGTTCCTCCGCTACGCCTGCCACCAGCCCGACGCCGTCGACCGGCTGGTGCTGTCGAACTCCGTGGCGTACGACTCCTGGCCCATCCAGACCATCACCGACCTCGGGCTCCCGGAGTCGGCCCGGGACAACTCCCCGGCCGACGTGCAGGGGATGCTCGACGGGCTCTTCCGGCAGACGCTGTGGGGCGACGACCACGACGAGGCGTTCCTCGAGGGTATGAAAGCGCCCTGGAACTCGGAGGAAGGCGTCACGTCGATCGTCCGCAACGCCGTCGCGACGAACACCAGTCACACGACCGAGGTCGACCCCACGAACGTCACCGCGGACACGCTGCTCCTGTGGGGGCTCGAGGACGAGTTCCAGCCGGTAGAGTGGGCCGAGCGCCTGGAGTCGGACATCGACAGCTGCGAGCTGGTCGGGCTGGAGGAGGCCGTCCACTGGGTGCCGGAGGACCGCCCGGAGACGTTCACCGAGCGGACGGTGGAGTTCCTGACCTGATGAGTGCTTCAACGTAATCCCTCGGCTCGAGGCCGTATTCGGGGACGAACTCCCGGGGCATCTGAGCGGCTATACAGGGACTCAGTAAAACGCGACCGATATGTGGACCCAGTAGTACCGTTCACGACCAGTGCCGAGGTCTCCCGATCAGACCAGCTGGATGGTGTTGCCGTTCGCGGTGACGTGGAGGTCGCGGCCGACCTTGTAGCCCTGGCTCGACGCCAGCTCGACATACCCCGAGTACCCCTTCGTGTTCTGGTGAGCCGGGATGACGTGCTGTGGCTGGAGCGCGTCCAGCATCGCGTAGTGGCCCTCCTGTGAGAGGTGGCCGGAGACGTGGATATCGTCGTAGATGCGGGCCCCCTGCATCCGCAGCAGCTGCTCGGACTGGTAGCGCTGGCCCTCGTTCGTGGGTTCGGGGATGACGCGAGCCGAGAACAGCACCTTGTCGCCCTGGTCCAGTTCGTAGGGGGTCTCGCCGCGGCCCATTCGGGTGAGCATCGCACGGGGCTCGCCCTGGTGGCCTGTCACGACGGGGAGGTACTTCTCCTTGCCTTCGTTCATGATTCGCTTGAACGTACTGTCGACCGAATTACGGTGGCCGTACATCCCGAGGTCCTCCGGGAACTCGGCAGCGCCGATCCGCTCGGCTGTGCCGGAGTACTGCTCCATCGAGCGGCCCAGCAGGACCGGCTGGCGGCCGATATCCTCGGCGAACTCGACGAGACTCTTCACGCGGGCGATATGACTGGAGAACGTGGTGGCGACGATGCCGCCGTCGTAGTCCTCGATGGAAGTCATCACGTCCTTCAGGTGGCGCCGGGCCACCGATTCGGAGGGCGTTCGGCCCTTCTTGTTCGCGTTCGTGCAGTCCTCGATATAGCAGAGGACGCCCTCGCCCTCGTGGCCGATCTCGCGGAACCGCTCCATGTCGATGGGGTCACCGATGACGGGGGTGTGGTCCATCCGCTTGTCCAGCCCGTAGACCACGGCCCCCTCGGGCGTGTGGAGGACCGGGTTGATGGCGTCGATGATGGAGTGGGTGACGTTGACGAACTCCAGGTCGACGTTGCCCGAATCGCCGATGGACATCCGCTCGCCCGCGTCCATCTCGATCAGGTCGTTCTCGACCTCGAACTTGCTCTCGTCGCGGATCTCCTCCCGGACGAGCTCGATGGTGAACGGCGTCGCCACGATGGGCGCGTCGTAGCGATGCGCGAGCTTGGAGATGGCGCCGATGTGGTCGAGGTGGCCGTGCGTGGGTACGATAGCCTGCACGTCCCCCTTGAGGTCGGACATGACGCGATCGTCCGGGATGGCCCCCATGTCGATGAGGTCCAGGCTGTGCATCTGTTCGGTCCGGATGTTGTCGTGGATGAGGACCTTCGACAGGTTCAGCCCCATGTCGAAGATGACGATGTCGTCACCGGCCCGCACGGCAGTCATCTGCCGGCCGACCTCCTCGTAGCCGCCGATCGTCGCGATTTCGATTTCCATAGGTAGTTCCGATCAGAGTGATCCCAGAACTCGAGAGAGTGCGCCCGTGAAGGAGAGCCGGTGTGAACCTGGCGTCGACGATCGTCAGTAGAGACGACAGTCGATATAGCCGGGGGACACGGCCGGCCCGGGGACAACGCGTGTTTCGGTTGGCTGGTACCTGACGACCACGACGTAAATAGTCGTGGATTCGGCTATCTCGACCGGATCGTCGCCGCTGTTCGGGGCTGTAGACTGCCGTCGTTCACTCGATCTCGATCTCGAACTGCTCGTTCTCGGCGGGCGTGTTCAGGACGACCGCCGTCGACGATTCGTTGATGTCGGCGTCGGCCAGGAGTTCCTTGATCGTCGCGTTCATGTCGTCGGTATCCTCGAACTTGCCGATGCCGATGATATCGAACTCGCCCGTCACCTCGTACACCGAGACCATCTGTCTGTGACCCTGCAGTCGCTCGGTCAAATCGGGAAGCGCGCTTCCCTCGACCTTGAGTCGGAGAATCGCCGTCACGTCGTACCCCAGTTCGCCGTACTCGACGATCGGGCTGTATCCGGTGATGACACCTCGTTCCTCGAGGTCGTTCAGATGGTTCGAGACCGTCGTCACCGAAACGTCCAGCTCCTCGGCGAGACTGCGAAGACTTGCCCGTCCGTTCCCGATTAACGCATTAACGAGCTTCGTATCGAGATGTTCGTACGTCATACGACTCGATACTAAATATTTGAATATAAATATGCTGGAATGAGTGTTATTCTTCCAACAGTGCTACTGTAGCGCGGTCGATGCTTGACACTGTTCAACTCACGCGCTGAAAGGTGGCGGCCCGGAATCGCTCGTCACCACTCATCGTCCGTCCCTCCGGCTCTCGAGGTACTGATACCGCCCGCCGGATGGCTCGTATGCGAACTCGACACGATCGGGCTCTTGCTCCGTGGCCCAGAGGACACCATCCGTCTCTGCTGCAATCGTTCGCATCGTCTCCTCGTCGTGGGCTGTGTAGTCGATACCGAGGAGGCAGAGCCCTCCCCCGGTTCGGAGTTCGACGATCCGTTCGAGGACCGTACAGACCCGGTCGGCGGGAACGGCATCCAGCATGGGGGTCAGCGACCGGATCACGAGATGGCGTGCCCCGTCGGAGGGAGTGGCCTCGCCGGCCAGATCGGACAGGGCGATCACCAGCCGCTCCAGATCACCGACATTCGGCGTGAACACGACTGGCGTCTCACCGTAGAGCGCGGAGACGGACTGCCCCTCCGAGACGGTATCGACGATTCGCAGCGCTGGCCCGGCCCGGCCCGCAGCGAGCCGCCCATACCGGTCATGCGTCGCCTCGGCGCTCTCGACGGTCGTCACCACGAGGGCGGAATCCGCGGCCGTCCCGCGCTGGTAGAGGAGCTCCAGACAGACGCCGAGTCGTGACGGATCACCGGCCGTCGCGACGAGAACCGTCGCTCCGTCTTCGACTCGTTCCGGAAGCGTATCGATATGCAGGGTCGGCTCATCACTGGTGACCTCTGGAGGTCCGTCCATGGGTACTCAACTACCCCCTCGAGAACGGTCGTCAGTTCGATGACTGTACAGTCGGGCCAGTGTCTGTTCCGGGTAGTATCGACAGCCACAGGACGGGCATTCGGCTATCGTCACCGCATCCCGCCGTTCCGTGTCGATGGGAAGGTCGTATACCTGAACTGTGCGTGCCGTGAGGGCCGTTCCGCAGTCCGAACACGGGAGGTCTGTTTCGTTCATGATTGGCTGTACGAGTGCGCTCGCCCCGTCGGAACTGTCCCGGACACCCATCTGACCAGGGTCTCGGGCACGTTTTGGAGCATGACTCGGCGGCGCTCCCCGAACGGGAGCGGCCGACGGTCGGCGGAGAAAGGACGGGGCCGCGACCTCGATTCGAACCGAGATAGTCAGGAGCAGGATAAATACGTTTCGCTGGCAGGCCTGGATTCGACAGGATACCTGGGTAGAAATCAGCGGATTTCGACGACTCAGTCGGTCGCGTTAAGTTTGTCGTGAATTGTGGTAGACGGCGAAGGCTTCGAGCCACGACTGAGCTGTCGCTAGCTCGACATGGCTAAAACTATTCGAAAAC
>Ga0207757_100374_pt1 | contig 31561 bp, 38 predicted proteins | sample A23P3SouthBayCA_2_FD_187752 | JGI IMG/M metagenome (GOLD analysis project Ga0207757, IMG submission 187752) | Aerobic enrichment media microbial communities from Eden Landing Ponds, California, USA - A23 P3 (2) (SPAdes) | ecosystem: Environmental > Aquatic > Marine > Unclassified | place...
CCACGACCGTTCCAGTCCCACCTTTTCCTCGCTCCCTACGCTCGCTCGCAAAAGCTGGACCAAAACCTACGCCAGCGGCGTCCGCTCCACGACCGTTCCGTCCACGGTCGGATACTGCTCGACGATCTCGCCCTCGCCCAGATCGCCCTCGTCGACCATCTCCTCCAGCAGCCACCACGCGAGTTCGACGTGATCGGACTTGACGGTGTAGAACTCCTCGGGCACGCCCAGATCGCGCAGGCGCCCCTCGGTCACCCACGTCTTGCCGTAGACGAGCGTGCCGTCGTCGGTCACCTCGTCGAACTCCCGGCGGATGCTCCGGGCCATCCGCTTTAGCCGTCGCCGGTGCTGGGCGGCGTCCTTGAACACCGAGGTACAGAAGTACACCCGGTCGTGGTCGCCCATCACGTCGAGAATCTCCTCTTTGGGCGACTCCACCGCGCTCATGTGCCCCTCGCGGAGTTCGAACCCTTCCTCCTGCATCCGGCGGTAGTTGCCGTCCGACATCTCGAACTCGTTGACGTTACAGAACTCGGCGGCACCCTCGTCCAGGAAGTCGAGGAACTCGGGTTCGGCGCGGATGCCCGGAATCTCGAACGCCGGCGTCAGTCCCTCCTCGCGGGCGACGTAGAGAATCTCCTCCCACTCGGTGCCGTGGAGGTCGCCCCACAGATCGAGCGGCGGGTGGAAGCGAATCTCGTCCAGCCCCGCCTCCGAGAGGCGGCGCATGTTCTCCCGACCGCCCGTGATGCCGGTGTAGAGGTGCGTGTGGTGGTCCTCCCCGAACTCCTCTTTGAGCAGGGAGAGGTAGTGACAGGTGCGGTCGAGCGCCTCCTGCGGTTCGCCGCCGGTGATAGAGGTGCCGAGGGCGTCCATCCGGTGGGCCTCGGTCAACACGTCCTCGTCGCTCTCGACCTGCCGTTCGTTGGCGTAGACGGTGTCGACGTTCTTGCGGTTCTCCCCGAGCGGGCAGTAGAAACAGTCGCGCTGGTCGCAGTAGCCGTAGACGAACAGCACCATCTTCCCGCCCTTGGCGCACTGTTCACAGCCCTTCGAGATCATTCGTTGCCGACGAAACGGTCCCGAGGCGTGAAAAGCCGTCGGTACGGATCGAACCCACGGTTTACTTTCGTCGCCCGCATACCGCTCCGCATGCCCTACGATCCCGACAACACGGCGGTCGTCGTCGTCGACATGCAGAACGGGTTCTGTCACCCCGACGGCAGCCTCTACGCCCCGCCGAGCGAGGCGGTGATCGACGAGGTGTCGGCCCTCGTCGGCCGCGCCCACGACGCCGGCGCGCGCGTCGTCTACACCCGCGACGTCCACCCGCCCGAGCAGTTCGACGACGCCCACTACTACGACGAGTTCGACCGCTGGGGAGAACACGTCCTCGAAGGATCGTGGGAGGCGGAGCTCGTCGACGAACTCGCCGTCCGTCCCGGCGACCACGTCGTCGAGAAACACACCTACGACGCCTTCCACGAGACCGACCTCGACGGCTGGCTCTCGGCACGGGGGATCGACGACCTGCTCATCTGCGGGACGCTCGCCAACGTCTGTGTCCTCCACACCGCGGGCAGTGCGGGTCTCCGGGACTACCGGCCCGTCCTCGTCACCGACGCCATCGGCTACATCGAGGAGAGCGACCACGAGTACGCCGTCGACCACGCCGACTGGCTGTTCGGCGAGACCACCACCCGCGAGGCCGTCGACTTCCTGCCGACCTGTTGATGGGGGCGACCGTCGTGGCCGTCGGTCACTCGACGACGACGGCGCCTTTCGCACCCAGCGACTGGTGTGGCCCGCAGGCGTACCGATACACGCCCGTCTCGTCGAACGTGTGTTCGAACTGGACGCCGGGACTCGTCTCCACGTCGCTCCCGGCGTCGGCGTCTTCGAACACGATCTGGTGAGGGCCGCCCGTCCACACCCAGCGGACGGTCGTCCCCGTCGACACGCGGGCCGCAGGCGGCGAGAACGTGACGTCGCGCTCGCCCTCGGCGGAGCCGACCGTGACGAGCGGCGAAGGGTAGTCACGCCAGTCGACCACCGTGCCGTCGTAGATCTCCACGTCGGCCAGCCACGCGTCGACGGCCGGATAGTCGCTAGACGGGAGGTCGGCCACGACGACGGCACCGCGCATCCCCGCCTCTCGCGACGGCTCCGAGACGTATCGGTACGTACCGCGCTCCGCGAACGTGTGTTCGAAGGCCGTTCCGTGAGTGGCCGTGGGGTCGCCGCTGTCGAACGCCCCGTCGAGCGCGACGACGTTCGCGGCGTCGCCGCGCCCGCTCCACTCCCAGGTGACGGTCGTGTCTGGCGGGACGCGAATTCCCGCCGGGCCGAACGCGTCGGCGCCGTGGCCGGCGCCGAGGTTGTCGCCGACGGTGACGGTCGGGCGGTCGTCCGGGGCGTATCGCTCGATCACCCCCTCGTGACCGTTCGCGTCCGCCAGCCAGTCGTCGAGACAGCGTGTCTCGCTCGGTGTTTCGGTGGCGTCTTCGCCTCGCGCCAGACAGCCGGCGACCGCGCCGGTGCCGAAGAGGGACGTCGCCACGAACTCGCGCCGGGACCAATCGGACGGGGTGGGCATTGCTATCACACCTCTCCGTGGACTGGTCGGCAGCGAGCCATTGATCCACCGTCGCGTTCCCAGATGCTCGGAATCGTCGAAATCCCCTCGGACGGTTTTTAATCGTTCACGCCCTCCGGTCGCGTATGACCGACCTCCGGTATCTCCCCGATTCGGACGGCGTGACCGAGTTCGAGGCGACCGTCACCGAGACGGCCGACGACTACGTCGTCCTCGACGGGACGTACTTCTACCCCGGCGGCGGCGGGCAACCGGCCGACCGTGGGACGCTATCGTGGGACGGTGGAGAGGCGACCGTCGTCGACGTGCGGAAGAACCACGGCGACGTCCGTCACTACGTCGGCGAAGTCGAGGGCGACCGCCCGGCGGAGGGGACGACCGTCACCGGGCGGATCGACGCCGAGCGACGCGACCGGCTCACCCGACTCCACACCGCCCAACACGTCCTCTCGCGGGTCGTCCTCGACGAGTACGGGGCGGCGACGGTCGGCAACGGGCTGACCGTCGAGGGCGGGTGGGTCGAGTTCGACGCCGGCGGCTTCGACGACGGGGAACTGACCGCGGTCGAACGCCTGACGAACGCGGCCATCGAGCGGGATCTCGCCGTGTACAAGGCCGAACGCCCACGACCGGCCGTCGAGGCGGCGGTCCCCGACGGGCGCGCCCAGCTCGATCAGATTCCGGACCACGTCGACCCGATGCGCGTGGTCGAGATCGACGACTTCGACGTCTGTCCCTGCGGCGGCACGCACGTGGATCGCCTCGGCGAACTCGGGCGTGTCCGGGTCACCGGCCGGTCGGCAGAAGACGGCGCCGAGCGGATCGCGTTCGACGTCGACGGGTGACGGGACCGATCAGCGGCCGGCGACGACCGTCTCGCCACGCTCGGGCGCGCTCGCGTCGAAGCCGGCCGCCCGGAGCCGGTCCGCGAACCAGTCACACCGGTCGCCGTGGTTCACGAGAACCTCGCTGCCGGCGTACGCGTCGAGGAACTCGCGGAGTCCGTCCGCGTCGGCGTGGGCGGAGAAGTCGTACTGCTCGACCTGCGCACTGACGGGCATCACGCGCCCGTCGATCTCGGCGCTGCCGGTCTCCAGCAGCGCCCGGCCGGGCGTCCCCTCGACCTGATACCCCGTCAGCGTGATCTTGTTCGTCGGATTCGCCCGGATCTCGGGGATGTAAGTCATCGCGGGACCGCCGGAGAGCATTCCACTGGTGGTGATGATCGCTGCCTTCTGGTCGGTGATGCGCTTGCGCTGTCCGTCGCGGCCGGTGACGAATCGGGCGTGTGATTTCGCCCGCCGAAACGCCTCGGGGTCCCGGAGGACGGACGGATACCGGCCGAGCATCTCGGTCACGCGTTTGCCCATCCCGTCGACGTAACAGGGGATGTCGTACGCTTCACAGACGAGCATCATCTCCTGGGTGCGTCCGATGGCGAACGCCGGGACGACGACCGTCCCTCCGTTCCAGAGCGTCGTCTCGACGCTCTCGACGAAGCGCCGTTCGACGTCGCTCCGTGCCTCGTGTTCGACATCGGCGTACGTGCTCTCGCAGATGACGACGTCCGCGTCAGGTCGTGCGGTCGTTCCCGCGACGAGGCGTTGTCCGCTCACGGGTGCTTCGCGCCCGTTCGCGCGATCCGAGGCGGCGTCGCCGCCGCGACGGTCGTCGGTGTGGAAATCGCCCGTGTAGAGCAGTCGGGTGTCGCCGTCGTCGACGAGGACGTGCGCGCTGCCGGGGATGTGCCCGGCGTTGTAGAACGTCACCTCGTGACCCGCGGCCTCGAACGACTCGCGGTAGCCGTGTGTCCGCGACACCTCCGTCACCCGCTTGACGTCGTTCTCGGTGAACGGGCACGCGAGCGTCCCCCCGTGGAGTTTGAGTGTATCACGGGCGAGCATCAGCGCCAGTTCGCGTGTCGGTGCCGTCCAGTGGATCGGCGGTCGGCGGTCCCCGGAGAGGAGCGACGGAACGGCGCCGACGTGGTCGAGGTGGCCGTGGCTGACGACGACCGCGTCGGGGTCGGGAGCGGCCAGCGGAAACCGGGGCGGGTTCCCGGTCAGCATCCCGTAGTCGAGGAGGAGGCGGTCGTTCACGAGGATGGCACTCCGACCGACCTCGCGGGCACCGCCGAGAAAGCGAACGTCCATATGGCGTCCGGTAGCCGGGCGACCCGTTTGGCTCCGTCGCTTCGCGCTCGAAGCGGGGTCGTGGCTCGTCGACGGTCGAACTCACCGCGCCGTGGGACAACGACGCGTGCGCCACCACACACAACTGTCGTGGGGAGAAAAACAATTATATTTGTTTTAGAGGAACTTCACTTGTCTAATTCGGCGAATACCCCCTCATACGGCAATTTCGAACGAATTAAGGCAAAATTACTTTACTTTCCTCGCCCGTACGACGGACGATGCCGAAGAACGCGGACGACGCCGAGGAGTTCGGCGTTCTCCGGAGCAAACGGAACGCGACGAGGTACCAGATTCTGGTACAGATCGCCGAGCGACAGCCGGCGGTGAACCAGCAGGAGATCGCCGACGCCATCGGCATCACCGCCCAGGCCGTGAGCGACTACCTCCAGGATCTGGCCGAACAGGGGTACGTCAACAAACACGGCCGCGGTCGATACGAGGTGACCAAGGAGGGCGTCGACTGGCTGATATCACAGACCGACGAGCTGCGCACCTTCGTCCAACACGTCTCCGAGGACGTCATCGGACAGGTGGACATCGAGACGGCCATCGCCACGACGGCTATCGACGAGGGGGAGACCGTCTCGCTGACGATGCGGGACGGCGTCCTCCGGGCGATGGCCGGCGACACCGGCGACGCGACCGCCGTCGCAGTGACGGGCGCGAACGCCGAGGAGGACGTCGGCATCACGAACTTCGACGGCGTCGTCGACTACGAACTGGGGACGGTGACGGTCGTCTCGATCCCGCAGGTCCAGAACGGCGGGAGTTCGGCCGTCGACCCGGAGCGGGTCGCGGCGCTGGCCGAGGCACACGACCTGGTCGCCGTCGCCGGTACCGAAGCGGTCGTCACCGCACGGGACGCCGCCCTCGATCCAGACGTCCGGTTCGGCAGTCCCGTCGCGGTGCAGGAAGCCGCCACGAAGGGACTCGACGTGCTGTTGCTCGCCTCGACCGATCTGCTCTCGGCACACACCGACAAACTCCGCGAACAGAACCTCAGTTACGAGGTCGTGGACGCCGCGGACGAGTAGTTCTCCGGGGAAACCCCTAACTGATCCACCCCCCTCTCCCAACCATGTCGGTCATCGACACGACGCTTCGAGAGCGGTTGAACCGCCGTATCGAGGGGCTTCGCGAGGCCCGCGAGATCAAGCCCGGTCGCCCCAGCGTCGAGACGGAGACGATCCGGAACTACCACGCGCGGGCACGCGCCGACGGCTTCGTCTTCGACGCCGACGAACCCGTCTCCAAGGTCGGTGGCACCGGGACGGCCCCGCGGCCGCTACGGTACTTTCTCGCCGGCTTCGCGTTCTGTCTACAGGCCCAGTACGTCCGCAACGCGATCCGCATGGGGATCGACCTCGACGAACTCGCCGTCGACGTGGAGAGCGAGATCGACCGCCGGGGTGGACTCGGTCTCCGCGACGAGCCCGCGGATTTCGAGTCCATCTCCTATACGACGACGCTCGGGACGGACGCCGACGAATCCGAGGTGCGCGAACTGGTCGCCGCCGCCGAGTCCCGCTGTTACGTCCACGGGACGCTCTCGAGGGCGGTCGACCTCGACGGGACGACGGTCGTGAACGGATCGCCGCTCGACCGCTGACCGCGACTGCGTCATCGGGCACGCGCGGGGAGAGCCGCGTGACCCGTCAGTCCCGAAACTGCCGCACCCCGAACCGGACGTACTCGTCGCCGTAGGCGACCGCGAGCGCCCCGATCCACCAGTTCCACCGCTCCGCGAGCGACGATCCCTCGGGCGCGTCGGCCAGCTCCGTCACCACCGTCTCGACGGTGAGTTCGGTCCCCCGGTCGGCGTCGAGGCGCCCGCTGTCGGACAGGTCACCCGCCGCCCGGACGACCGCGCGGCGCTCACCCTCGCCGGCGTCGAACGCCCGTTCGAGCGCGTGATCGAGGCGGTTACGATCCACGCGAGCGACCCCCCGTTTCGCGCGGCCGAGCGATCACGCTACTCCCACCACGCGCTCCGCCGTTCACGAGCGCTCGCGTCGCGAAACGGCGGTGGCTTCTCGCCGTCCGGCTCCGCCCCGAACGCGTGTGCCAGCCAGTAGCCCACGTGCCATCCCACCGCCTCGGTGTCGAGTTCGACGAGCGTTATCTCGACCCGCGTGTACGTCTCGATTGCGCCGTCTCCGTCCGGATCGGTGCCGTAGGTGGCGATACACGAGCCGCTCGACGCCCGGCAGTCGTCCGTCGGGCCGAAGCGAACCCGGATCTCCGCGTCGGCGTCGGTCCGCGTGAACGAGAGGTTCGACGGCATCCCCGGCGGGTCGTCCTCGTAGTACGTCAGGGCGTGGTCGACCTGCGACCGCACGCCGGCGGGATCGGACGCGCTCTCGTCGTCGACACGCACGGTGAAGTCGGCGTCGTCCCACGGGAACGCCCGCTCCGTCGCGTTCGGCTGTGGTTCGGTGTAGAGCACCGACTCCGCCCGCATCACCGCCGACGGCGGATCGTCGTGGGTCTGCCCGAGCGTGTGCCCGAGTTCGTGTTTCGCCACGAGCACGGTGGACTGGTCGGAGAGACCGGTCTTCACCCACGCCGTCACCGGTCGGTCGATCTGTCGTGAGTCGGTCAGAAGCGGCGCACACCCCACCGCGTCGGTCACGTCGCCGCAGTCCGGAACCCGGTCGGCGAACGCGAGCACGAGGTCCGGGTTCGTCGCGTCGGGGCGCACCTCGTAGCGAACCTCGAAGCCGAGATGCTGCCCGTCGTTCTCCTCCCAGAAGGCCGTCGCCTCGCGGACGAGCGCGGCGAAGTCGCGGTCGCGACTCCCCTCGTTTCTGATCGCGACGACGACCGGATCGCTTCCCCAGGGATTCGCGCTCGGCGTCGCCGTGGCCGGCCGCTCCGTCGGCGTCGCCGTCGCGGAGCGGGTGGGCGAGTCGCTCGTCGCCGTGCCCGGCGCCCCGGCCGGCACCTCGGTCGGCGTGGTCGCGGTCGGGTCGAGTGGCGTCGTACAGCCCGCGAGGACGAGGAGGGCGGCGAGAACGAGCGTGCGAGTCGCCATACTTACCGTCCGTAGCGGGCGCCCAAAAGCCGTTCCCCCGCTACTCGTCCTCGGGCGAGACGTTCGCCAGCCGCATGGCGTTGCCCGTCACCGCGAGGCTCATGCCCATGTCGCCGATCACAACGGCGTGGACGACGCTCACGAGACCGAACGGCGCGCCCGCGGCGAGGATGGCCTTGACGCCCAGCGACGACCACACGTTCGTCTCGATGACGCGGTTGGCCCGGCGGGAGAGCGTCACGAGGTAGGGCAGACGCGTCAGGTCGTCACCCATCAGCGCCACGTCCGCCGTCTCGATGGCGGTGTCGGTGCCCGCGGCGCCCATCGCGACGCCCACCGTCGCCGTCGCCAGGGCGGGCGCGTCGTTGACGCCGTCGCCCACCATCGCCACGCCGCCGGCCGACCGGTTCCACGGGAGGCGGGCGTCGGCGCCGGCCGACGCCGACGCCTCGACCATCTCGCGGACCGCCTCGACTTTCTCCTCGGGCAAGAGGTCGGCGTACACCTCGTCGATCCCCACCTGCGCCGCGATGGCGCGTGCCGTCCGCTCGTTGTCGCCCGTCAGCATGACGACGCGGTCGATCCCCGCCTCGCGCAGGCGGGCGACGGACCGCTCCGCCTCCGGGCGGACCGTGTCCGCGACGGCGACGACACCCTCCAGTTCGTCTTCGGTTCCCACGAGGACGGCCGTCTTGCCCGCCGCCTGCAGGCGCGGCACCACGTCGTTCACCAGGTCGACGTAGGTCCCGTGGTCGCAGGTCTCGGGTTCGAGGTCGCCGCCGGCCGCCACGCCGCCGTCCGTCTCGACGTGGGCGTGTTCCAGGTCGAACCCGAGGTCCGCGAACAGCGCCGGCTTGCCCGCGTAGTGGGTGACGCCGTCGATGTCGGCGCGAACGCCCTCGCCGGTGATGGACTGGAACGCCGTCACGTCGCGGCCGCCGTCGTCGGTCGCCGGTCGACTCAACGCCGAGCGCGGTCCCACGCCCCGCTCCTCGGCGTACTCGACGATGGCCGTCGCGATGGGATGTTCGCTCCGTCGCTCCAGCGCCGCCGCACGCCGAACCACGTCGTCCTCGTCGCCGTTCAGCGCCACCACGTCCGTCACGCCGAGTTCGCCCGTCGTGATCGTCCCCGTCTTGTCGAGGGCGACGGCGTCCACCTCACCCATCGCCTCCAGGCGGTCGCCGCCCTTGATGAGGACGCCGTTGCGCGCCGCGCTCGTGATACCGGAGACGACGCTGACGGGCGTGCTGATGACGAACGCGCAGGGACAGGCCACGACCAGCAGGGTCAGGCCGCGCGTGAACCACGTCTCGAACGGCGCGCCAAAAAGCGGCGGACCGGCCGCCGTCACGACCGCCAGCACCACCACCGCCGGCGTGTAGTACGACGCGAAGCGGTCGATGAACCGCTCGCGGTCGGACTTGTCGCGCTCGGCGTCCTCGACGAGGTCGATCACCTTCGCCAGCGTCGACTCGCCGGCGGGCGCCGTCGTCTCCACCTCCAGATACCCCTCCTCGACGATGCTCCCCGCGTACACCTCGTCGCCCGCCGTCGCGTCGACGGGGACGCTCTCGCCCGTGATCGGCGACTCGTCGACCGCGCTCGTCCCCTCGCGGACGACGCCGTCGACGGGAATCCGCTCGCCCGGCCGAACGACGACCCGGTCGCCCACCGCGACGTCCTCGACCGCGACCGTCCGTTCCTCGCCATCGCGCCGCACCGTCGCCGTGTCGGGCGAGAGGTCCATCAGCTCCGACATCGACGTGCGCGCACGGTCCATCGAGTAGCGTTCGAGGAGTTCGGAGACGGAGAACAGCACCGCGAGCGTCGCCGCCTCGAAGGGCAGATCGACCGCGATGGCACCCAGCACCCCGGCGCTCATCAGGAAGTCGATGTCGAGGCTCCGCGCCCGCGCCGAGTACCACCCGTTGCGGAGGATGGCCTGTCCGGCGGTCGCGGCCGCGAGGACGTACAGCGCCCAGTCCAGCGTGATCGTCCGCCCCAGTGCCGTCGCCAGCGTCGGATTGGAGACGCCCAGATACTCGACGACGATGCCGGCGAGGAGCAAGAGGGCGCCGACGCCGGTCTTCAGCGCCCGGCGGCTCCGCCAGATCGACGGCGACTCGTCCTCGCCGTCGACCACCTCGTACCCGGCGTTCTCGACTCCCGCCACCACGTCGCCGCGGGTCGCCCGTGCGGGATCGTACGTCACCACGACCCGACCCGAGGCGGGCCTGGCGTCGTAGTCGAGGACGCCCTCGACCCGCGCCAGCGCCGACTCGACGGTTCCGGCACACGACGCACAGTCCATCGACGGCACCGAGAACGTCTCCGTCTCCGTCGATTCGACCGCGTAGCCCGCCGACTCTACCCGCTCCTGGATCGCCGACTCCGTCGTCTCCGTCGGATCGTACCCGACGACGAGCGTCCCGGTCGCGGGCCGCGGATCGACCGACTCGACGCCCGCGAGCGTCCGGACGCTCCCCTCGACCTTGCTCGCACACGACGCGCAGTCCATCGACGGCACCGAGAGCCGATACGTCGCGCCGCCGGACCGTGGCGTCTCGCCGTCCGCACCGCTCGTAGCGCGTGCGTGTCCGGTGTCCCCTCCGTTCATTGATCGCCCGTAGCTGCCGCTCGGATATTAATCCTCCTACCATTAGATCGGTTGATCATGCACTGTTCTTAATAACGAAGTGCGGTAGGATTGATAATCACGGGGAGCCACCGCCGCGGTCCGCGCGCCCACGCGACGCTCGGTTTCGACGTGCTTTTTATCGGCGGCCGTCTGTTTCCGGGCATGGCAGACTTCAAGGTCGTCGTTTCGGACCCCGAGACGGGGCAGACCACGCAGGTCGAGGTCGATGGACAGGACGCGAACCGCTTTCTCGGACGCGAACTCGGCGACGAGGTCGACGGCGGCGCCGTCGGTCTCGACGGGACTACGCTCGAACTGACGGGCGGGTCGGACAACGCCGGGCGACCCCTGCGTGCCGACGTGACCGGGCCCGCGCTCAAGGAACTCCTCCTCGAAGGCGGCGTCGGCTACGAACCCTCCCGCGACGGCGAGCGCAAGCGCGTGACCGTTCGCGGCCGCGAGATCAGCGAGGCCGTCGCCCAGATCAACGCGCAAGTCGTCGACGGCGACGCCGACTTCGACGCCCTGACCGACGACGAGTAACCGTGCCCGACCGCGTCGCCAGCGACGGTGAGGCGGTGACCACGCACCGCGCCCGACTCGCCCGGAGCGGCGGCACTCGCCGCCCCTGCCTTCGACTCCCCGACGAGGTGACGCTCGACGCCGGTGATCTGATCCGTCTCGTCCTCGACGGCGACGAGTACCACGCGCGGGTCGAAGCCGACGCGAAGGGCCGCCTGATCCGCGGCGCTTTCGACAACCGCCGCCTCGCGCGGGCCGACGCAGAGGGCGAAAACCGCCTCGTCGAGTGGGTCCGCGGGGTCGACCGCGAGGCGGGCCAGAGCGTCGACGTCGACGAGGTGACGCCGGGATTTTTCTACGGCGTCCGCGTCCCCGGGAAGCGAGCGGTGTACGCCGTCACCCGCCAGCCGGACACCTCGCTCTCCGCCATCGCGGAGGGGCTGGACGACGACCGCTGACAGCGGCGCTCGTACCGAGTCCGACGGTCGACCGCCACGATCACAGCTGGAGCACGACCCCCGCGAGCATCAGCGCGCTCCCGAGCCACAGCAGGGCCAGCACCCACGTCGGCTGTGCGCCGATGTTCACGCTCACGCCGAACGGGGTCGCGTCCGGTCGCACCAGCCCGGCGACCGCCGCGACGACGACCAGGAAACTCAGGACGACCGCCACGACGGGGAGCGGGTCGAAGGAGGTGCGCAGGGAGAGGGCGTTGCTCGCGAGCAGCGCGAGGCCGAACAGGGCGTACGTCGCCCGCGTGAGTCGCGTTCGATCCACGCCCGACGGTACGGCGACCGGTCACATAACCCCGTCGCCATCCCGTGTCCGAAGCGATTTATCTCTCGACCGTCACCGTCGGATATGACCGACGCAACGCTCGACGCGTTCCTCGCGGGCGACCGCCTCGACCACGTCGTCCTCTTTCTCACCGACGACTACCTCGACGACGAGGGGTCCCTCGCGGAGTACGGCACGCCGGTCGACGGCGGCGTCGTCCTCGTCGTCCCCGGCGAGGAAGGGCGACGGCTCTTCTCCGCGGGCACCGGGATGGACGCCATGGAGTTCGCGAAGCAAGCGATGGGCACCGAGGGCGACGTCGACCGCGACCTGCAGGGCGGGACGTGCCCCGACTGCGGCGACCGCGCGGCGTTCGTCCTCGCGTTCGCCGAGGCACGGAACGAGGAGGTGGGCGGCATCTACGCCGAGGGCGACGTGATCCACGCCTACGCCGCCTGCCCCGACGGAACCGCCTTCTCGGATCGGTGGGTCGTCGGCGACGAGTAGTTACTCGGCTTCGGCGGCGTCCTCGGCGCCCCCCGATACCGCGTCCTCGGCGTCACGGTTGGCGCACGCTCGCCGTTCCGCCCCGAGGTCGCGGGGGACCTTCCTCCCCGCTCGATTCGAGACCGACTACTTGTCGGTCTCGCTCGTCTCACGGATCGTTCCTCCCCGCTCGATTCGAGACCGACTACTCGTCGGTCTCGCTCGCAACCCGTTCGAACGCCGCCAGAATCACCTGCTTGGTCGCGTACCCCTCCGACGACCAGTGGTGGGCGTAGTCGAGCATGTCGTCGTAGATGTCGGGCTTACAGCCCGCGGCGCGGGGGTGACCACCGCCGTTTACCAGCCCCGCCACCTCGTGTGCGCGCTCGAACCCCTCGGTCCCGCGGATGCTCGCACTCCCGGCGGGCTTGACGATCACGGCGGCGTCGGCGCCCCGCTCCCGCAGCGCCTCGGCCACCTCGTTCTGGGAGCACCGGCCGTAGGTGACGCCGACGGTCCACGGCCCGACCGACTCCATCTCGGCGCGGGCGACCGCCGCCTCGATCAACTGCTCTTTCTCGACGCGACGGTGATCGAGGTAGTCGACGACCGGCTCCGGGAGCGCGGAACCGTACTGTCCCACCACGGTCACGTACTCCTCGGCGCTCGCCCAGTAGGTGTAGTCGGCCAGGTCGTCGCTCCGGGGGTCCTCCTTGATCCAGAGGTCGTGATCGCGGGTGACCGCCGCGAGGTCGACGAGGTGGTCGGGGAAGTCGTAGTCGAGCGACCGGAGCGCCACGTCCGTCGTACACTCCTCGTCCGACTCGCCGACGACGAGATCGACGCCGGCCTCGCGGACGGCGGCCGCGACGTCGTCGTCCCACTGGTGGTGGTCGAACCACCGGACCGTCTCGGCGCGGTCGACCACCTCGGTCACCACGTCGACGACCGACTCGTCGTCCGGGCAGAGGTCACAGACGTAGACGTCGGCGCCGGGGTCGGCGTACTCGGCGACGCGTTCGAGGGCCTCGTCGAGCGAGTGCGGGCTGGCGGTGACGAGACCGACCGGGGAGTCCTCGCGCTCCTCGTCTTCCTCGTCCTCGTCGTCCACGAGCGTCGGATCGGTTCGCGCCGCGAGCGACGCCTCGAACGGCGCCACGTCGAGTGCCGCGTCGTACACTTCGCGCAGGAGGGCCACACAGCCGAGACCGTCGGCGTCGCCGTCGGCCACGACGACCGCCTCGGCGCCCTCGATGGCCTCGCGGGCGCGCCGGTCGGCGTACTCCTCGTCGAGCGAGTCGGGGTAGAAAAAGCCCGTACCGGGGAGCCGCGACTTCCGCGATATCGAGAGATCGTCGGTGTCGATCAGGTCGTCGTCCATACCGGCCGGACGGGTGGCGTCGGGAAGTATCCCGCGATCCGCGGGCCGTTCAGGCCGCCTCGTCGCCTTCGCCGGCGTCGAGCTGTCGCACCGTCAACACGGGGACCGGGCAGGTGCGGACGACGCGCTCGGCGACGCTCCCGATCAGAAAGCGGTTCTCGCCGTGGCGGCCACGGGTCCCCATCGCCACCACGTCGGCGTCGTGGTCGACGGCGTACTCCCGGATCTCGGTCGCCGGGCGCCCCTCGCGGATCGCGGTCGTGACGGGGCGGTCGGCCGTCGCCGCCACCTCCTCCAGCGCGTCCTGCGCCGAGTCGCCGAGGGCGGCCCGCATCTCCTCGCGCACCGGTTCGGGCGAGGCCGCCACCTCCCCCTCGTCGACGACGTAGAGCGCGTGGACCGCGGCGTCGAACCGGTCGGCGAAGTCGAGGGCGACGCGGACCGCCCGGCGGACGCTCTCCGAGCCGTCGGTCGCGACGACGATCTGGTCGAACTCGGGTATCATGCCTCCGCGTTCGTCCGGTCGGCGTATAAATCCGATTCTTCCCATGGGGAGCGTTTTTGCCCGTGGGCCGCGCACGCCCGCCTATGACCGATCCGCTCTCTCCCTCGCTCGTGCTCGTCCCGGTCGACGGGAGCGAGGAGTCGCTGTCGGCCGTCGAGTACGCCGTCGCCATCGCCGCCGAGTACGACGCCGCGATCCACGCGCTCTACGTCGTCAGCGAGGACCTCGCCCGCGCCATCGACACCGGCGCCGTCGACGACGCGTCGCTCGCGGCCGACACCGAAGCGTTTCTGCAGGCCGTCATCGACGTCGTCGACGACGCCGGGGTGCCGCTCTCGACGTCGATGGCCTACGGCTTCTCGACCCGTCAGCTGTCGCGTCACCCCGGGAGCGTCGTCCTCGACACCGCCGAAGAACTCGGTGCCGACTTCGTCGTCGTCCCGCGCGAACCCGTCTCGGGCGACCCCGAGGAGGTGCTCGCGAAGGCCGCCGAGTACGTCCTCCTCTACGCGAGCCAGCCCGTCCTCTCAGTGTAGCCGCAGCGTCATCTCGTGTTCGAAGCTCTCGGTGTCGCTGGCTTCGAACCCCACCTTCTCGTAGAGGGAGATGGCCGGCTCGTTCCAGCGCTCGACAGTGAGCCACACGCGTTCGATGCCCGCGGCCTGCCCGGCGCCGAGCAGCGTCTCGAGGAGGCTGGTGCCGATACCCGCGCCCTGGTACGCCTGCAGGACGAAGATGGCGAGTTCGGCGGTCGCGTCCTCGTCGGGGACGAGCGTCGCGTGCCCGACGACGGCGTCGTCGTGACAGGCCACGACGTTCACCGTCTCCGGGCCGGTGATCGAGTCCAGCCAGTCGGCGATGCGCGTCTCGCCCGTCGGCGGGATGCCCTGTGCCCGGTCGGCGGGGTCGAACGCCTCGTACATCGCTGCCAGCGCCTCGCGATCCGCCTCCGGATCGTACCGGCGTACCGTGATCGACCGCCCCTCCGCGTCCTCGACCGTCGTCGGCGGGTCGGGGAACGGTCCCGCCGGTTCGGCGGGGTAGCTTCCGTCGTCGGTCATCGGACGAGTGTCACCGAGACGTGCGAGTTCAACAGGACGAACTCCGAGATGCTCCCGAGTTTGATCTTGCCCATCGGACTGGTCTCGCCGCCGCCGAGGACGATCCGGTCGAATCCCTCCCGTTCGGCCAGATCGACCAACTGACTCCCGGGGTCGCCTTCCAGGTGGCGGACCGACGCGGAAACGTCCGCCTCGTCGAGGATCGACCGGACCCGGCGTTCGATCTCCGCCGGCTCCGCCTCCGACGCCGGGTTCCGGAGGATGGCGACCGTCAGGTCGTCGCCCGTCTCGGCGACGCGGTCGACCGCGCGCTCCAGTGCGCGCATCGAGTCGTCGCTCCCGCCGATGCCCAGCAGTACTTGCATGGCCGATCCGTCGGGCGCGCGAGTGAAAAAGGTACACGCCCCGACCGTCTGACGGGTGGCAGACGCCGACGGAATCCTTTTCCGCCGCCGCGCGGAATCCCGGCGTATGCGCGACGATTCGACGGCCGACGGCGACGCCGACGCCGACGATCCCACGACCCCGCCGTCCGCGTCGTCGACGACCGGAACCACACCGTCGGCCGCGGCCGACGACCTGCCGCCCGACGTGCGCAAGTACGAGCGGTTCAAGAAGATGGACGGCGCCCAGTACGACCGCGTCAACGACTTCCTCCGAGACCGGACGTACGTCACCGCCCGCGAGTGGGCCATCGCTCGCCTCTGTGTCGACTTCCGCACCGAGACCGGCGTCGAGATGACGAAGATCGGCGAGAATCTGCCCGAACTCGTTCCGTTCATGACCGACACCTACTCGCCGCAGGCGGTCAATCAGGCGCGCGCCTCCTTCGAGGAGAAAGTCCAGAAGGCCGGCGCGACCTTCCTCTACGGCGCCATGTCCGGCTTTTTCACCGCGGAAGAACTCGACGAGATGATGTACGAGGTGACGGAGGTGGCGAAGTTCCTGCTGGAAGTCGAGGGCGTCGACCTCTCGGTGGCCGAGGAACTCGACGCCGAGGACCGCGTCTCGGAGGTCATGCGCGAGGTTCGCGAGTCGAGCGAGGAACTCCGGGACGACCTGGAGTGACGGCCGGCGCTCAGGCCGACCGAACGTTACGGCCGTTCGCCACCTCGAAGGTGTCCATCGTCCCGTCGTAGACGCGCTCACCCCGGACGAGCGTCCACTCGGGGAAGACGCCCGTCCGCCCATCGAACGGCGTCCACCCACACTTCGAGTGGAGTCGCTCACCCCGAATCTCGCGGGGACGGTCGAGATCGTACAGCGCCAGATCGGCGTCCATCCCCGCCTCGATCCGTCCCTTTCGACCCAGGCCGAACGTGTCGGCAGGCGTCGCCGCCGTCAGGTCGCGAACGCGCTCGGCGGTCAGCGGCCCGTCGAGGGTCTCGGCCAGCAGGAGCGGCACCATCGTCTCGACGCCGGGGACGCCGCTCGGCGCGTCCCACAGCGTCGTCTCCTTCTCCGCGCTCGTGTGGGGGGCGTGATCCGTGGCGATCACGTCGACTCGGCCGCGGACGACGCGGTCGTAGAGGGCCGCCCGTCGCTCCTCGCTCCGGAGCGGCGGGTTCATGCGGCCGAACGTCCCCAGTTCGTCGAGGTCGTCCCGCGAGAGGAGGCAGTGATGCGGCGTCACCTCGCAGGTCACGCTCTCGGGCGCGTCGGCGACGATGTCGACCGCCTCCGGGGTGCTGGTGTGGGCGACGTGGAGTCGTGCGCCCGCGTCCCTCCCGATCTCGACGGCGCGCTCGACGGCCGCGATCTCCGCCTCGGCGGCGCGGTAGGCGCTCCACGCGTCGGCGTTCGCGTCCCGCCCCGTCCCGTCCCCGGCCCGGTCGCGGGCGCTCGACTCGAACAGCGTCGCGTCCTCGGCGTGGACGGTCACGGGCACGCCCACCTCGACGGCGCGGTGGACCGCGTCCTCGAAACGGTCGCCGTCGATCCCCATGTCGCCCGTGGAGTCGGCGAGAAACACCTCGCCCAGCGCGAAGATCGGTCGCTCGAACAGCGTCTCGGGGTCCCACTCCGCCGTGACGCCGCCGTTGATGCCGTACTCCACCAGCGAGTCCCGGGCGCAGAGTTCCTTCTGGTCGTAGGCGGCGCCCGTCGTCGTCGGCGGGTCGGTGTTCGGCTGGTCGACGACCGTCGTGACGCCACCCGCGGCGGCGCTCCGGGAGCCGGTCCGCCACGTCTCCTTGTGCGGTGCGCCCGGTTCCCGGAAGTGGACGTGGACGTCGACGGCGCCGGGCAAGAGCAGGCGTTCGCCGGCGTCGACGACCTCGCCGTCCGCATCCAGATCGCGACCGACGGCGTCGATGCGCTCCCCGTCGATCCGAACGTCGCGCACGCGACCGTCGGCCAGCGTCGCATTCCTGACGAGCATACCCCCACCTGTTCCCGTACTGCCCTAAGTGTGCCCGTTCCCGGTCCCGATCAGCGCTCGCTCGACCGCGTCCACGACCCGTGCGGGGTCCGACGGGCCGCCCGCCGCCGCGACGCTCCCGACGCTCTCCGGATCGAACGGCCGCCCGAGGGCGTCGTACACCGCCGCGAGCACGGACGCGATCTCGTCGCGGTCGGCGACGACGATACAGCCGGCCACCAGGGCGGCGTCGGTTCGAACGCGCTGGGCGATCCCCACGATCTTGCCGGCGCACTGCAGCGAGTGGCTCCCCGGACAGAACGCGTCCGACGGTTCGCCCGGGACGGCGTCGACACCGAGAGTCGAGAGCGCCAGTCGGAGTCGCTCGCTCGCCGCGTCGTAGCGGTCGGTGAGACCGGTGCGAGGGTCCTCGACCGGGACCGCGTGGGCGAACGCGACCGTCGAGCCGGTGTAAGCGACCGCCCGGCCGCCCACCCGGCGCTCGACCGGCTCGAACCCGCGTTCGCGGGCGGCCGCGACGGCGCGGTCGTATCCCGATTCGGCGGCCTCGCGTCGACCGAACGCCACCTGCCGGTGCGGCGTCCACACCCGTACCGCCGGTTCTCCCGTCTCGCCCGTCCGGTCGAGCATCGCGCGGGTTCGCTCTCGGTCGGCCGCGACCGTCGCCGCCCGACCGCTGAGAACGCGCATGCCACGTCGAAGACGCCGGACGCATATAGCCGTACACCCCGGTTCGTCCCCGTGGGACGACCGTGCGTTCGGCGTCTGGCGAACTGTAGTAACGAGTGAGAGTCAGCACACGTCCGATCGCGCGTCGTCCTGCGATCCGACGTGCAACCAGTTTCACTCGCTACGATAGCCACTCTTAGCTGTCGGGGGTCGTTTCCGCGCGATAGTAAACCAAAATATAACCCCGCCGCCGTGCGCAGTGGAATCGATGACTGCCTGCCGTATGAGTCGTGCCGAGATCGACGCCACACTCCAAGAGATCGGCGCCGGCGTGTTGTCGTTGACCGACGGTGCGGCGACGTACGCCGTGCCCGAATCGTTCGGGTACGACGGCGACGCGCTGTACTTCCAGTTCGGCTTCGACGACGACAGTGACAAGATGTCGTATCTCTCGACGACCGAAGTCGCGACGTTCACGGCCTACACCGCCGAGCCGGCACGGAGCGTGGTCGTCCGCGGACGCATCGATCCCGTCCCCGGAACGGAGGCCGACCGCGCCACGGAAGCCCTCGCGTCGAACGCCACGATCCCGAACCTGAACGTCAGTCCCGGCGCCGACGACGACGATCTGCGCTTCGAGTTCTACCAACTGTCGCCGGACGAACTCTCCGGGCGAACGTTCGGTGCCGCGGTTCGACCGGGCGAGTCGGTCTGAGTCGTGAGCATATAAGCCGAGCCGCCCCAATCGCCGGTATGGTCACGCTCCCGGCGTCGACGCTCGCGAACTACCGCCGGTTCTCGCGCTACAACTCCCCCTACGCCGCCCACGACCGCGGCCGCGCCATCGATTGCTACCCGGAGACCAACCGAGGGCTCTCGCCCGTCGCCGGCGAGGTGCTCGACACGCGGACCGTCGGCGTCCCCGCCCGCCCCTACGCCGTGGGCGAGGATCACCTCATCCTGATCGACACCGGCGAGCACGTCGCCCGTATCCTCCACGTCGATCCCGCCGTCGATCCCGGTGAGCACGTCGCGGTCGGCGACTCGCTGGGCGAGATGGTACGGTCGGGCTTTTTCGCTCCCTGGGTCGACAACCACGTCCACCTCGGCTTTCGCGACCCGGACGCGAACCCCTACAGAGCCGCCGGATCGCTCCCCGTCGACGTGGACGTCGACGTCAGACCGCTCGACTGGGACGGGACGGGGACCGTTCGAGAGGTCGGCGAGACGTACGTCGTCCTCGACGAACCGCGCCACCCGGACCCGGGGACGTGGGCGGGGCTCGCCTGTGGGACGGGGGGCGTCCTCGACGGCGGCTGTCCCCACTACGACGGGGGTGGCGTGCTGCCGAGCACCGACGGGGCGGTGTCGGTCGCGGGGACGCGGGTCGGGATCGCCGCCGGACGCGACGTGACGTGGGACGACGTGGACCTCGTCGCGAACGGCCGGCCGATCACGGGGCTGTCGCTGTTCGTCGCCCGCGACGCCGACTTCGGGGCGAAACTCGTCTGTCCGGGCCACGGATTCGCCCCCGGCGACCGGATCGCGCTGTCGATCCGGCGGGCGTGATCGCCAGTCCGGTGCGCACTCCGCACGCCCACGAGAGACTTTTGACGCCCCTTCTCTAACGGACGGTACGATGAGCGACGACCCCGACGCGCCCGACCGCCCCGCCGACCGGGAGTCGCCGGTCGGCGAACCCGTCGTCCGCGCCGATCCGTCAGTGACGGGCGAGCGGGCGACGGAGGCCGTCGGCTTCGACCCCAGCGATCCGGAGAGCGTCCAGCTCGCCGCCGACACCGTCCGGTCCTTCGCCGAGAACACCGTCGGCTCCGAGGACCACGTCTACATGCTCCGGGGGGCGGCGGCGTGTGCCGCGCTGGTCCGGGGCGTCGGCTCGTACAAGACGGCCGCGGAACGCGCCGGCGGCGACGTCTCCGTCGCCTTCATCCGGAAGTGGGCGCGGGTCCACGACCTCCCGCAGGCGATCCGCCGGCACGTCGCCCGCGGGACCATCGCGCCGACGGCCGCCAAACACATCGCTCGCGTCTCGGGCGACGACCGCTACGCGCTGGCGTGGGCGACGCTCGAACACGACCTCACCGTCCGCGAGATTCGCCGCATCGCCAGCGAGGTGGGCAACGGCGCGCCCGTCGAGACCACCCTCGACGACCGCGATCTCACCTTCGGCCAGATACCCCTGACCCTGCCGCCGGACCAGTACATCGAACTCCGGCGTCGGGCGTCGGTCGAGAACCGCGACCCCGACGGGCTCGTGGCCGACGCGCTGGACGCGTATCTCGATCTGTGATCGACTGGCGGTAGCTGAAAACGCTTATACGTCAGCCCCGGATACGACTCCGTGAGGGCCGGTAGCTCAGTCAGGCAGAGCGTCTGGCTTTTAACCAGACGGTCGGGGGTTCAACTCCCTCCCGGCCCGTTTTCCTGCGAACGTCAGTGAGCAGTGAAAACGCCCGAGGGTGTTGAACCCGGGGAGTCGCAACCGTGAGCGAAGCGAGCGGTCCGTCTCCACTCGGTTCAACTCCCTCCCGGCCCGCGAACGAACGTGAAGCTCACGTCACCCCACCACGACCAGCCGCGCTTCGGTGTGGCGCTCGCCGTCGACGACGACGCCCACCGTGTGGCGGCCGCCGCTCGGGTTCCGGCTCACGCCGTACTCGACGAACACCGCGCCGTCGGTCTGGCCGTCGGCGAACGTCACGTGGAACGTCCCGTCGGCCGCGACGCGGGCCTCGGAAACGGCGACGGGGTCGTCGCCGTCGGTGCGGACGCGCACGCCGTCCGCCGCCACCACCCGCGTATCGAGTGGCCGATAGTCCACCGCGACGGAGCACGTGGGTGCGTCGACTTCGAGGACGAGCGTGTGGGTGACGGGACCGTCCGGCTCGCCCGGGAGCGCGGGGGCCGCGAGGAGCGTCGCCCGTGGCTCGCGTCGCTCGGTGGTGGGGAGCGCGTCGTCCGCCTCGTCCACGACCGGCGTCCAGCACGCCACGTCGACGGTGTCCGACCGCGGGAGCGGGTCGCCGAGCGCCGCGTCGTCGGCGGCCACGGGGTCCGTCGCCGTCGATCCCTCCCCGTCGGTGCCGAGCGTGCGGTCCCACATCCGGCGTGGGGAGTCACAGACGATCCGTTCGAGCGCCACGCGGGGCGGCCGGTGCCGTCGGGTGCGATGGGACACTGCTTGCCGGATCGACGGCGTCCCCCGTCAGTAATCGGAACGTTCGGGTCGCTAATCGACGGTTAACCGTCCAGTCGCTCGCCCTGATAGCTCCCGTCGTAGGTGCCGTCGTGGTTCGCCTCGGCGAACACCAGCTGGGCGATCCGGGCGCCGGGCTCGATCTCGACGTCGCGGTGGACGGCCAGCAACCCCTCGCCGCGCCCCTCGTAGCCGGCGTCCCAGACGGCAGTGTGGAGCATGCAGGCGTTGCGCATGAGCGACGAGCGGGGGTAGACGAAGCCGACGTGGCCCTCGGGAATCCGGATCGTCTCGCCGTACTGGGCGACGTACCCGCCTGCAGGGAGGACGTACGCGCCGGCGTCGGGGTCGGGATCGAGTCGCGCTCGCTCCCCGATCCGCTTGCCGTCGCGGCCGATCCGGCCGCGTTCGACGGGCTCGAAGACGGCGTCGACGGTCAGATCGACGCCGTTTGGCTGGACCTGCTCCGGCGTGACCGGACTGACGTGATCGGCGACGAACGAACCGGCACGGAACATACCGGGGCGTCGCCGAGGGGAGACAAAACCGTGACGGTCCGACGGGTGGTCTCCTCCCCAAAAGGAGACGAGACGGCCTAAAACTTGCGATAGAGGCCTCTCACGGAGGATTTAGCCCTCACGAAAGGCGCGGGATTTATATCCATCGGCGCGCGATGGCCGGACGTTATGGGACAGACGCTCACGGAGAAAATCCTCGACGATCACCTCGTCGAGGGAACGCTCGAACCCGGCGAGGAGATCGGGATCGAGATCGATCAGGTGCTCACACAGGACACGACCGGCACGATGGTCTGGCTCCAGTTCGAGGCGCTCGAACTCGACGAGGTCCAGACCGAACTCGCCGCGCAGTACTGTGACCACCAGACGTACCAGTTCGACTTCAAGAACACCGACGACCACCGGTTCCTGCGGTCGGCCGCCGGTACCTACGGCGCGTACTTCTCCCGGCCGGGCAACGGCATCTGCCACAACGTCCACAAGGAGAACTTCGCCGCCCCCGGCAAGACGATGCTCGGCTCCGACTCCCACACGCCGACCCCCGGCGGACTGGGCGAACTCGCCATCGGCGCCGGCGGGCTGGACGTGGCGGTCGCCATGGGCGGCGGTCCCTACTTCGTCGAGATGCCCGAGGTCGTGAACGTCCGCCTGGAGGGGGAACTGCCCGAGTGGGCCAGCGCGAAGGACCTCATCCTCGAACTCCTGCGTCGCCTCTCGGTCAAGGGCGGCGTCGGCAAGGTGTTCGAGTACACCGGTCCCGGCGTCGAGAGCCTCTCGGTGCCCGAGCGGACCACGATCACGAACATGGGGACGGAGCTGGGCGCGACCACCTCCATCTTCCCGACCGACGAGCGGACGAAAAACTACCTCGAACGACAGGGCCGTGGCGACGAGTACGTCGAACTCTCGCCGGACGAGGACGCGGAGTACGCCGACGAGGTCGTCGTCGATCTCTCCGATCTCGAACCGCTGATCTCCTGCCCGTCGATGCCGGACAACGTCGTCCCCGTCCGCGAAGTCGCGGGGACGGACGTCGAACAGGTCATCGTCGGCTCCTGTACCAACGGCGGGTACGCGGACATCCTGCCGGCCGCGAAGATGGTCGAGGGCCGCGAGATCAAGAAGGATCTCGAGATGATCGTCGCCCCCGGCTCGAAGCAGGCCGGCGAACTCCTGGCACGCGAGGGGTGGACCGCCGAGCTGATGGCCGCCGGCGTCAACGTCTCCGAGTCGACGTGTGGTCCCTGCATCGGCATCGGTCACGTCCCCGCTAGCGACTCGGTCTCGCTACGGACGTTCAACCGCAACTTCGAGGGGCGGTCGGGCATCGAGAACGACTCGGTCTACCTCTGCTCGCCGCAGGTGGCCGCCGCGGCCGCACTCAAGGGAGAGATCGTCGATCCGCGGGATCTGGCCGACGAACTCGGCGACCTGGAGTCGCCGGGCGTCGAACTCCCCGACAAGTACGACGGCTCGAAAGCCGACATCATCGAGCCCGACGAGGCCGTCGACGACGACCTCATCAAGGGACCGAACATCGGCGACGTGCCGCTCAAGGACCCGCTCGGGGCCGACATCGCCGGCGAGACGCTCCTGAAGATGGGGGACAACATCACGACCGACCACATCATCCCCGCGACGTCGGACATCCTCAAGTACCGCTCGAACATCGACAAACTCTCGGAGTTCACGCTCTCCCGCGTCGACGAGACGTTCGCGGAGCGCGCGAAGGCGTCCGACCACGGCGTCCTCGTCGCCGGCGAGAACTACGGCCAGGGGTCCTCGCGGGAACACGCCGCGATGTGTCCGATGTATCTCGGCGTCGAGGCCGTCCTCGCGCAGTCCTTCGCCCGAATCCACAAGGCGAACCTGTACAACTTCGGCCTCCTGCCTCTGACCATCGATCAGGAGACCTACGACCGGATCGAACAGGGCGACCGCGTCGAGGTCGTCGACGACGTGGCTACGGCCGTCAAGAACGGCCAGGAAGAGTTCACGGTCCGCGTCAACGACGACTGGGAGGCGACCGCGTCCTTCGACGCCTCCGAGCGCGAACGCGAGATCCTCGCGGCCGGCGGCAAGCTCACCCTCACGAAACAGCAGTACGACGAGGACGCGAGCGGCGCGACGCCCGCCGACGACTGATACGGTTTATTGTAAGCCGTTACCGGTGGTTCGCCGGACCGTCTTGGCGAACCACCGGCACACAGTTACAATAATCCGTATGAGCGACCCTCGTTCGGCCCCGTGCGCTTTTCTTTCCGTCACTCGTAGCCGACCCGTGGCGGTGCCAACGCTCCCGGCCGACGTGACCATCCGCGGCGTCGAGCAGTCGGATCTGGGAGCGGTCGTGGAGATCGAACGCACCGCCTTCGGCCAGCCGTGGCCGTACACGGCCTTCGAGCAGTTCCTCGACGAACCCGGCTTCCTGGTCGCGTCGCGCGCGGGCGCGGTCGTCGGCTACGTCGTGGGCGACGTGACGCCCAACTTCGGTCGCGAGATCGGGCACGTCAAAGACCTCGCGGTCGCCGCGGCGGCGCGGCGGCGCGGCATCGGACGCTCGCTGCTCGTCCAGTCGCTCGCCGCCATGGCCGTCGAGGGCGCGGAGGTGGTGAAACTGGAGGTGCGCGAGAGCAACGACGCCGCCAAGACGCTGTATCGCGACGTCGGGTTCGACGTCGCCCGGCGCGTCCCCGGCTACTACCGCGACGGCGAAGACGCCCTCGTGATGGTGCTCGACGTCGACGAGTGGCGCGCCGGCGACGCCGGGGACCGTTCGGCGTAGCGTTTGGCGACGAGGAGCGGTGGGGGGCGCACGCTCCCAGCCGAGACTCGCAGGGTTTATCCGTTCGCTTCCGGTATTCAGCGGTACTATGGCCGAGAACCAGGCACGCAGCACCGGGAGCGCGGGCCGATTCGGCGCGCGATACGGGCGCGTCGCCCGCCGCCGCGTCAAGGAGATCGAAGGCGAGATGCAGAACGCGACGCTCGACGGCGACAGCGTCACCCGGATGGGTACCGGGATCTGGAAGAACGAGGAGACGGGCGAAGTGTTCACGGGCGGCGCGTACCGCCCCGAGACGCCCGGCGGCCGCACCGTCCGACGGTCGATCCGCGCGGCGCTCGCCACCGACGACGAATGAGCTACAAGTGTTCCCGGTGTAAGCGCGACGTCGAACTCGACGAGTACGGCGGCGTCCGCTGTCCGTACTGCGGACACCGGGTGCTCCTGAAGGAGCGCGCGCCGACGATCAAGGAAGTCGACGTCGAGTAGCGACTTGCCCGACGACGACCCACACCACCTCTCTCTGCAGTTCGAGTACGACACCGAGCGGCGCGCCCGGACCGTCGAGCGAAGCGTCGGCGTCGAGGTCGGCGAGATAGACGACGCACGGTCGGCGGCACGGGTCGACCGGGAAGGCCGGACGGTCCACGTACGGATCGACGCGACCGACCTCGTCGCCCTCCGTGCCGGGGCGAACACCTGGATACGGTTGCTGGACGTGGCCGAGACGGTCACGGTCGAATCCGAGGGCTCGGCGCGAACGTGAGGCGGCCGCCGGCCGTCGATCACGTCGGCACGAGACGGAATACGGGGCTTTTTCACTCCGGGACCCAACCATCCGCTCATGCAAGGAAATCTGCCGCCGGAAGCCCAGGAGAAAATAGAGGAACTGCAGGATCTGCAGGAGACGGCCCAGCAGGTCGCGGCACAGAAACAGCAGGCCGAGACCACGCTCAACGAGTCCCAGACGGCGCTCGACGCGCTCGACGACATCGACGAGGACACCGAGATGTACCGCGAGGTCGGCGAACTCCTCGTCTCCACGGAGTACGACGACGCCTACGAGAACCTCGAAGAGAAAGTCGAGAGCCTGGAAGTTCGCGTCGAGCAGCTGAGCAAGCAGGAAGAGCGCGTGCGCGAGCAGTTCGACTCGCTCCAGCAGGAACTCCAGCAGATGCTGCAGGGCGGCGCTGGCGGCGGCCCGATGGGACCGGGCGGCGCCGGCGGCGCGTAAGGCCGTGGCCGAGCCCGACGACGAGACCGTCGTCCAGACGGCCGCCGAGGCGGCCGAGGGAGTCGTCTTCGCACACTACCGCCAGTCCGACGTCCGCGACCTGGACGTGACGGTGTCGTTCGAGGAGGGCGTCCTCGACGTCGACGTCTACCTGAACGCCCCGGACGGCGAGGCGGACCCGGAGACGGTGGCCGACGAGGCCGCGCGTGCGGCCCAAGACGCCGTCGACGACCTGTTCGACGACGGCGGGGACGCTTCTTAGCGCCGCGAAGTCGACGCCTCTCCCGGCCGTCGGCGCGAGCGGAACCGGCATCGAACGGTAGGGTGCCGGACACGTCCACCGGGCAAGCTACTTCCGTAGCGCATCCTAACGGGGAGTATGCGAAAGCGGGTATCAGTGATTCTCGCGGTACTGATCGTTCTCGCGTCGGTGGTTCCGGCGGCGGTCGCGGGCGCCGGGGCGGCGGCCGTCGACGGGGATCGGGACGTGGTCCCCCAGCGTGCCGACCCCGACGAAGACGTGATCGGCTGGGAGGGCGGCTACTGGCACGACGAGGAGATCGACGTCGACCAGACCGACGGGCTGAGCGACGAGGAGATCGACACCTACGTCGCCCGGGCGATGGCGCGTGTCGAATACGTCAGACAACAGGAGTTCGACAGCGAGGTTCCCGTGGAGGTGCTCTCGCGCGAGGAGTTCCGGAGCCAGCGCGGCCAGAACGCGACGAGCAACGCCTCGTTCGACGCCTGGAACGATCAGGTCTGGGAGGCGCTGTTCATCATCGGCGAAAAGCAGGAGGCGAACGAGGAGCTACAGTCGGCGACCGGACAGTCGACCGCGGGCTTCTACGCACCCGGCGACGACCGTATTCGGATCATCACCGACTCGCCGGACAGTCCGACCATCGACAACGCGACGCTGGTCCACGAACTCGTCCACGCCCTGCAGGACCAGAACGGTGACCTCGGCGAGCAGATTTCGAACACCGAGACACAGGACGCCGGCCTCGCGACCGACGCCGTCGTCGAGGGGGAAGCCAACTACGTCGAACGGCGCTACACCGAGCGGTGTGGCGCCGAGTGGGAGTGCGTCGAGACGCCCGGCGACTCCAGTGGCACGCAGGCACCGCCGAACCTCGGCATCCTCCTCACCCTGCTCCAGCCGTACTCCGACGGTCCGGTGTACATCGACTGGCTCCGCGAGCGAGGTGGCTGGGAGGCCGTCGAGACCGCCTTCCAGGACCCGCCCGAGTCGACCGAACAGGTGATCCACCTGACCGACGACGAACCGGTGCCCATCGAGTACGAGGACCGCGCCCGGAACGGCTGGGAGACGTTCCCCAATCAGGGAGAGAACGGCTCCGACACGGTCGGCGAGGCGTCCACGTTCGTGATGTTCTGGTATCAGGCGCGGACGGCCCGGGCCGACACGATTTCGGTTCAGTCGGTCGCACGGACCACCGATCCGCTCGACATGTACAACTACGACGCACGGCCGTCGGCGGGGTGGGGGAACGACCGGGTGTTCCCGTATCAGCGGACGAGCGACGGCGAGTCGCAGTACGGCTACGTCTGGGTGACCGAGTGGGACACCGAGCAGGACGCCGCCCAGTTTCACACGGCCTACCGCGCCATCCTGGACGCACACGACGCGGAACAGCAGGGTGAGAACACGTACGTGATCCCCAGCGGCGAGTTCGCCGACGCCTTCCGCATCGACCGTCAGGGGACGCGCGTCACCATCGTCAACGCGCCGACGGCCGACGCGCTGGGTGACGTTCGACCGACGGGGGCAGCCGGCTCGACCGACGGTGACCGGTCCACGGCGGACGGGAGCGACGAGGGAACGACGGCGGCGGCCGACGGTGGCACCGGCTCGACGGGACTCGAAGCGCCCGGCTTCGGGCCGCTGACCGCCGTCCTCGCGCTGATCGCCGCGGTGTCGCTCGCCGCGGTGGGCCGACGGCTCGACTGAGCGACGCCGACGGCACCCTTTTCACGGATCGACGCCGATCCGGCGGTATGCGCGCCGCTGCCGTCCTCGCGATGACGGTACTGGTCGTCCTCGCCGGCTGTGGAGGATCGGTCGGTTCGGACGGGACGTCGCCATCGACGGCCACGCCCACGTCCACGTCGGCGGGCACGACCGGAGCGGCGACGGCCCGGACGACCACGCCGCCGTCGACGCCAGCCCACGACGGCTTCGACGATCCGGCGACGGACCGGCTCGGGTGGGAGGCCGGCTACTGGTACGACGAGCCACTCGACGTGACCGCGAGCGACGGCCTGAACCGGAGTGAGCGGCGGGCGGTCGTCGCGCGGACGATGGCCCGCGTCGAGCGCGTCCGCGGCCTGGAGTTCGAGTCGCGGGTGCCGGTCGAGGTGGTCGACCGGGAGACGTATCTCGCCGACGAGAACGTGACCGCGACGGCGTGGGACGAGGTGGTGTGGGAGGCGCTCCTGTTGATCGGGGAGGACGAGTCGGTCGAATCGACCTTCGAGTCGTTCTACGGCGCGTCGGTACAGGGGTCGTACGCGCCGAGCGAGGACCGGATCGTGGTGGTGAGCGAGTCGTCCCAACCGACGCTGGACCGACGGACGCTGGCGCACGAACTCGTCCACGCCCTGCAGGACCAGCACTACGAGTCGATCTTCGACCGGGCGAACCTGACACGCGACGAGCGGCTGGCGCGACAGGGGTTGATCGAGGGCGACGCCGGCTACGTCGAGGACCTGTACGAGAAGCGGTGTGACGGCGAGTGGTCCTGTCTGCCACGGCCGTCTGGGGGGCCGGGCGCGAGCCTCGACGGGGAGATGGGCGTCTACGTCGCCGTCTACCACCCCTACAGCGACGGGCCGGCGTTCGTCGACCACCTCCGGGACCGCGGCGGGTGGACGGCGGTGAACGCCGCGTACGCCGCCCCGCCGACGAGTTCGGCGGCGGTGATCCACCCCGAGCGGTATCCGGACTGGTCGCCGGAGTCGGTCCGGATTCCGGACCGCTCGGCGTCGAACTGGAGTCGATTCGACCGCTCGCCGCCGGGGACGACGGTCGGCGAGGCGTCGCTGTTCGCGACGGTGTGGGCCAACGGCGGGACGGAGACGTTCCACCTGCAACGCCCCGCTCGTCCGCACCGAACCTACAACTACACCCACCCCACCACCACGGGGTGGGTCGGGGACCGGCTCGTGCCGTATCGGTCGGCGACGGGCGCGACGGGCTACGTCCTCCGGATCGAATGGGCGACGGCTGGCGACGCCGCGGCCTTCGACATCGCCTACCGGGACCTCCTCCGGACGCGCCGGGGCGCCGAACGGCGCGAAGGCGACGTACTGGTGGTGCCGGCGGGACCGTACGCCGACGCCTTCCGCGTCGAGCGCAACGGGACGACGGTCACGGTCGTCAACGCGCCGTCGGTCGAAGCGCTCGACGCCGTCCACGACTGAAGACGAATCCTCTTCGACCACGGCGACCGAACGAACGGATTTTTCACCGGCGGGAGCGAAGACGGCGGTCATGCACCCGTTCGACATCGTCGGTCCCGAGGAGATCCGCGACGGGACGGCGACAGACGCGTACTTCCTGCGGACGGAGACGACCCTGCGACACGCCGGCCGGAACCCGACGGTCGTCGCCGAAGTGACGGCCGATCAGTTCCCCGACGGCGACTTCGAACTGCTCGCGGGTGTGAAAGACGCCGCGGCGCTACTGGCGGGGCGAGCGGTCGACGTGGACGCGATCCGTGAGGGACGGCTGTTCGACGGCGGGCCGGTCCTCCGGATCGAGGGACCGTATCTGGAGTTTGCGCGGTTCGAGACGTCGTTACTGGGCCTCCTCTCGCACGCCAGCGGGATGGCGACGGCGGCGCTGGAGGCGCGCCGGGCCGCCCCGGAGTCGACCGTGCTCTCGTTCGGCGCGCGTCACGTCCACCCCGCCATCGCGACGGTCGTCGAGCGGAGTGCGCTGCTCGCGGGGCTGGACGGCTTCTCCCACGTCGCCGCGGGCGACGCCCTCGGCCGGACGGCCGGTGGGACGATGCCCCACGCCCTCCTGATCTGTTTCGGGCGTGGCGAGCAGGAGGCGGCGTGGCGGGCGTTCGACGAGGCAGTGGGTTCCGACGTCCCGCGAGTGGCGCTGTGTGACACCTACAGCGACGAGGTCGACGAGGTGCTTCGGGCGGCCGAGACGCTGGGCGACGATCTCGACAGCGTCCGGCTCGACACGACGGGGTCGCGCCGCGGCGACTTCCGACACATCCTCCGGGAGGTCCGCTGGGAACTCGACGCGCGGGGCTTCGAGGACGTGGACGTCTTCGCGAGCGGCGGTCTCGGTCCCGCGGAGCTGCGGGCGCTCCGTGACGTTGCCGACGGCTTCGGCGTCGGCGGGCACGTCTCCAACGCCGACCCGGTGGACTTCGCGCTCGACATCGTCGAAGTCGAGGGCGAACCGGCGGCCAAGCGGGGGAAGCTCTCGGGAGCCAAGCAGGCCTACCGGACGCCCGACGGCGGCCACCACGTCGGTCTCGCGGACTGCGAGGCCGACGGCGAACCCCTGCTCGAACCGCTGATCCGGGACGGGGAGGTCGTCCGCGAGTTCGACCTGGACGCGGCGGCCGAGCGGGCGCTGGCCGACGCAGCGGCTGTCGGGTTCGGAACGGACGCGTAGAGCCGCAGACGCTCCGGTACGTTACAACTGTTCGACGGAGCCGCCGCCGGGACGCTCGCGGAAGACCTGTCCTTCGAACAGCGTGATCATGGTGTCGTCGTCCTGCCAGGCGAGCGGGGAGAGACCGGCTTTGCGGCAGGCGTGTGTGAGGAACTGCTCTTCGTTCCAGCCGTTCTCGACCGGAAGCGTGGGGTACATCCAGGCGTGTTGCCCGTCGGCGTCGATGGCGATGCCGTGTGTGCCGAGTTCGATATCCGACAGTGGATCGCTGGTGAGGACGTGATTGCAGACGATACAGACGGAGATGTTGAGGCTCTGGAGTTCGGGGGGTTCGACCTCGGACCCGCAGGAGTCGTCGGAGGCGGCGGTGATAGCCGCGTCGACGATGGCGTGGCCGAGTTGGTCGGAGCCACGATAGGCGCCGGCACAGCCACGGAGGCGTCCACGGCCGCGCGTGGACGTGATGCGAACGAACGCGCCCGTTCGCGCGTAGAACGCGTCACGCATACTTCCCGGCTGTTCTCGCTGACCCTGAAGCACGTACGCCTCGACGGCCTCACGAGCCAGTTCGACCGCTCGGGCCCCGTCGTCGTAAGAAAGGTGTACCGTCTGCGCCTCTGACATACGCCGTACCTCGCTCCGGACGGACTTGAAGCCTTCCTTTCCGCGGGGAGAACCGTGATGTATTTTATCCAACGTATCCGCCCGACCGAACGGCTTATTCGACGTCCCGGCGTACGTCGGGTTGGCAGAGAGAGCCCGGCCCCCGTGCCCCAGTCGGTTTCGCCGCCGGGGCATGAGGAAAGTCCCCCCACCGTCCGGACGGGTGACCGGGCGCAAGCCCGGAGTCGGAGACGGCTGGCTCTGGAACAGAAACGAGACCACTCGACCCGA
>Ga0207757_100376_pt1 | contig 31389 bp, 43 predicted proteins | sample A23P3SouthBayCA_2_FD_187752 | JGI IMG/M metagenome (GOLD analysis project Ga0207757, IMG submission 187752) | Aerobic enrichment media microbial communities from Eden Landing Ponds, California, USA - A23 P3 (2) (SPAdes) | ecosystem: Environmental > Aquatic > Marine > Unclassified | place...
CCTCGCCGCCGCTACCGCCGCCAGCCGGGACGGCCGGCACGGCGTTCCCGCTGGGGACGCCGCCGGCCTTGGGCTTGCACTCCGAGCCGTCACAGGTCACGCTCGCACTGGCGCCCTGGCCGAACGCGACGGCCTCGACGACGTAGGTGCCCTGATTGGGCTGGTTCCCGGGCATCCGGAAGTCGACCGCACCGCCCGTGTCAGTTCGGCCGTTCGTGGCGCTGGGCTCGACGACGACCGCACTCGAGTCCTGCGAGGCCATGACGATGGCCATCGACTCGCCACCGGGGGCAGCACCCTCATCGCTCGTGCCCTCGGCGAGCCAGTAGAGAGTCACTCCGTCCTGTCCGGCGTCGGTCCGTGCCGGATTGAACGTCGCGCTCGGGTCGTCCGGCGGGCTCGTCGGGTTGACGGCCGGGTTGTACGGGTTGAAGACGTCACACTGGTCGATGGGCGCACTCACGAGCCCGAGCGGGTCCCCGACAGGTGTGTCGGGAGGACTCGTCGGAACCGCGTCCGGTGCCTGCTCCTGCACGGCGCCCGGGACCGGGTCCGTCGGGTCGACCGGGTTGGCCTCGCGAACGTCGTCGACGCCGTACGGCGGATTACAGAAGTTCGGGAAGGCCTCGAACGGCACGTTCTCCCCGTAGTTCACGGGGAGGTCGGGTGCGTCGATGGGGACCTCCGGCGTGGAGATCTCGTCCATCGTGGTCGGCGGGGACGGGCTCTCGCCGCTACCGCCGTCACCGTCGCCACCGTCACCGAGACTAGGTGCCTCGGGCGCATCGGGTGCGTCACCCGTACCGGGTGCCTCGGGGGCGTCACCCGTGCCGGGTGCTTCCGGGGCGTCGTCCAGGCCGGGCATCGAGCCACCGTCGGTGCCGCTGGGCTCACAGTCCGCCTCCTGACTACTCGTATCGAGGCTACAGTCGAGCGAGCCGTCGGTTCCGCTGCCGTCGCCACCACTCACCGAGGCGTCGGCATCGACACCGTCCTGACCCGCATCGGCCGAGACCGTCGTGCTACCGTTCGTGCTGCCGTCGTCACCGGCGCCGACGGTGACCCCGTCGTCGCCACCGACGTTGACGCCATCGCCACCAACGCTGACGTCCCCGTCGTCGTCCGCCAGGGCCGGGCCGACAGCGACGCTGCCGACCATGGCCATGGCGAAGAGGATTGCCGCGATCTTCCGTGCAATGCTGGCTGCCATGTTGTATCCCAATATGTATCATCTCCCCGCATACCCCTTGCGGCCGCTATGTCCGGGTGTTTATTACACCAGGTTCTGACTGAATGTTCAGTCAGAAAGGGATAGTACCGCGCATAATCGGAGAGGAGGGCCCGAAAGCTGTGGATCACTCGAATACCGAACCGCCCGGACCGTCGCGGATCAGGCCGGGAGGCCCGCGTCGCCAGCGATGGGGTTCGGGAGTTCGGGCAGCGCACCCAGACTCGGCAGCCCGGAGTAGCTCGGCTGGCAGCCGCTGGCGTCGCACTTCAGCTCGAGTTTAATGATCTGTTTCTGGAGCACGCTCGGGGAAACCCCACCAGAGAACTCGCCCTGCCCGGGCCCGTTCTCGAAGTCGGTGGCGAGACCAGCGTAGTCCTCTCGGAGTGATGCCTCGAGCTCGCCGCTCGTGACCCCATCCTCGCGCGTCCCGCGCGTGTTGATGAGGACGTACTGGTACTCGCTGTTGGAGATGTCCATCTCGTACACCGCGTCCTGCTTGTCCTGGTCGAGGACGACAGCGTAGACGCCGTCGGCGGTGCCGAGGTTGCCACCCGGACCGACCTCGAAGAACCGCACGGCACTGAACCCACTATCGGTGCTCATGGAGCCATCGCCCACGTCGAACGTCGGGCTCGCCTGCCCCGGCTCGTTCGCGGGGTTCGCGACCGGGTCGAGGACGGGCTGCGTGACCTCACACGGCGCCGGTGCGGCGCCGAACGCGAGCCCGAGCACCGCCTCGTTCGTCAGCAGGGAGGTCGGCACGCCGGGCAGGGTGCCCTTCGGGAGGTCCGAGAGCCCCGGGAGCTGCTCCGCAGGGATGTCGTCCGAGTCGATGGGCTTGTTGCACGGGGCCACGACGCCGCTCTGGTCGATGGTCCGCGGGAAGGGGTAGTTGTTCCGCAGCGTCTGCGTGAACTGGTTGTCGGGAATCTGCTCGTAGATGCCCGCCGTCCCGACCTGACACTCCTCACCGTTGCAGCTGATGCCGCCACCGAGTCGTTCGGGCGCCTGCGGGCCGACCGGAAGCGACGGGCCGGGAGTGTTAGCGGGATTCAGACCGCCCGCCAGGGTCCCCTGCTGGGTCCCGGGGTCGTTCTGTGCGTTGATGACGCCGACCTGCTTACCCTGTGCAACCGCAGTTCCGGCCGCCTGCACGTTGTCGCGCGAGAGCGCCAGGATGTACGTCCCGCCGCTCTCGTTGACCGTGTAGATGGCCCCATCGGACTGTTCGAGGCCCTTCTCGCTGACGAGGTTCTCACTGTTGAGGTCCAGATACGTCCGGTCCGCGCCCGAAACCTCCAGTCGTGAAACCATGTCCATAGCGCCGTCGTCCTTCTGCGCGGAGACGAACATCCCGTCGACACCGACAGGGCTGGACTCCGACGTGCTGATGGTCACGTATCGGTTCGTCACACCGCTCCCCTCGAACGCGACATCAACGGGGAGCGGACCGGTGGGGACCTCGCCCACGCTACCGGAGTCCGAGCCCGGAACGCCATCAAGGCCCGGCAGACCGTCACCGCCAGGCAGCCCGTCGCCAGAAGGAAGTCCATCACCGGAGGGCAGCCCGTCGCCGCCGACATCCTGCCCTGCGACGCTGACACCGTCCGTCCCGACACTGACGCCGGAGTCTCCGCCGGCGCTCACGCCGTCAGTCCCGATGGAGACCCCTTCGTCACCACCCACTTCGAGGTTCGAGCCGTCGGTACCGACCGGGCCGTCGTCCGTTCCCGGGAGCGACGGGGAGTCACCATCCGGGAGGGTCCCCGTGCCGACCTCCTGGCCGGCGACGCTCACACCGTCGGTACTCGCGTTGATTCCCTCGTCGCCACCGACGCTGACGCCGTCCGTTCCGACATCGACTCCGGAGTCACCGCCAAGCGTGCTGTCGTCCGAGCTATCCCCACCCAGTAGGCCACCGTCGTCCGGGGTCGCCACTGCTGGTCCCACCGCCATCGAGAGGACGACGGCCGCTGCCACCAGGACCGTCGCAAGAACCCGTGCCGTTCGACTGAACATACATTCTTTTGACTATCTGTTCCATCAATATGACTTGGCGCGGTAATCTCCGGTGGTTTATAAGCAGTATCCCGCGTATATAAACGAACTCGTAAACCGGGACCTCGCCCCCGGCCCGGACCTGTGCCTCGGCCATCTCCCGGCCCGGTCCGGACCGTGGTCGTTTCGAAACCTTCAAACTACCAAACGCGGTACGAGTGAGTGCAGGTTGGGTTGGTGGTCTAGGCTGGTTATGACACCTCCTTGACATGGAGGAGGCCGGCGGTTCAAATCCGCCCCAACCCATACCAGTAAAAAAGAGGTACCTGACCTCTCAAGCCGTTTTTCAGGAGGTGCGTCGCAATGAGTGAGCAGCGGCGCTCACTCGATATCGGGGCACTCCCTGACCCGGAGTGCTGGTTCTGCGGCGAACAGTTCGACCCCGACCAGTCGCCCCGCTGCTGCGCTCGCGAGGACGGGAGGTGTCGACCATGAGCGCCGAGCAGGAGCGGCGCTCCGAGCGCGACGGCCCCGAGCCCGCGTGTAGCCGCACCAACAGCGACTGGCGGCCCGAGCCCGCCACCGGCGGCCTGCTGGCCTTCCACCCACCGTGCCAGGAGTGCTTCCCCGACGACGGGCCCGAGGAAGGTGAGACCGTCCTGCGGTCGCGTGGCACCTGCGGGAACCGCGTCCACCGGCCGGCCGAGGACAACGGGGGTGACGCGTGATGGCGGCGACCGACGCCGACCCCGACGGTGCCGTCCTCGCGACGTATTTTCCCGACGACTCGGACTTCCGGGCCGAGAGCGAGCCCCGCACCCTGCCCGAGTCCTGGCGCGCCGCCCGCTTCGACACCGCCGACCGCGACGCCACCGAGCACGTCGGCTACGCCGTGCTCATGGTTCGGGGTCGGTTCCGCGGCCTGGAGGGCGACCGCGCGATGATCCGCGTGCTGTACGTGGATGCCGCGGTCTCCCGGACCTGGTATCGGGACTACGAGGCCCAGCACGACGACGGCTACCGGCCCCGCGCCGTGACATGGAGCTGTACCCTGTCGTTCCCCGGCGCGTTCGGTGGCGCCGGCGACCCCGTGGCCGGCGCCGAAGCCGAGGTCCTGGCGCGGCTCCTTGACGCGCAGTACGATCTCCACGGAGGTGACGAGCAGTGAGCCTCTCCGGTAATCGCAACTGGGGCGGCAACGCCGAGTATCCAGATCCCGTGGCCGCCCACGGGCCCTCGGAGGTCGTCACCCAGGGCGTTATCGGCCCAGGGCTCCTGCAGAACTGGCTCGCCGCACTCGACATCGTCCATCCGGAGGCGCCGCTCGTCTTCGACAGCGAGGGGATTCACGCATCGGTAGTCAACGAGGCGAAGACACAGCAGCTCGAGACGACGCTGTTCGCGGAGGCGTTCGAGGAGTTCCAGCACTTCGGCGACGAGCCGACCGAGCGCATCGTCGCGCTCCGGCCGTTCCACGAGACCGCCAGGCTGGCCGAGCCCGATGCCGAAGAGGCCGTCTCGATCACCGTCGACCAGCCCGGGCAGCCGCTTCACCTCCGGGCTGGCCCCGTCGACCGGACGGTCGCCGCCTACGACGACCTCGGCACGCTGCGGGCGTCCGAGCTGGAACGCGACTACGACTACCGCGCCGCCATCGACCGGCGTCAGCTGGTCGCTGCAGCCCGACACGCCCGCGTGCCATTCCGCGCGATGGACGGGTTCGGCAGCACCAGCGACCAGTATCACATCCGCGGCGAGCCCGACGGCACGCTGCACGTCATCGGCGACAGCGACATCGACAACGTCGACGCGCCGGTCGCGACCGAGGACGCCATCCGAACGCCCGAGACCGCAGTCGAGGCCGTCTACTCCGGCGAACTGGTCCGCGATGTCGTCGGGTCCATCCCCGACGGCGCGGTCGTCTCGTTCCAGTTCGCGTCGGACACCGACTTCCGGCTCCGCTGGACGCTCAAACAGGAGCGCCACGGCGAGCAGCGACCCGTGGCGGAGGCTGAGTATCACGTCGCGCCCATCCTGCAGTCCGGAGGTGGGGCATGAGCGTGTCCCGCCGTCAGCCCGAGGCCGACAGCCGCCTCGCCCGCTCGAAGCGGCTCGGCGAGCGCGTCGAGGCGACGGTCATCCAGCGTGTCGACGGGCTCCGGGCGGCGCCCGGGCGCGATAGCCGCCACGACGCCGTCGCCGAGCAGTGTCTCGCGCCGACCGAGCGGCTCCCGTTCGCCGGCATCTGTCTCGTCGAGCAGGGCACGCCTGTCGAGATCAAGAGCGTCGCCGCGGTCCAGGGTGAGCGCGAGGCGACCGGGCGCTTCTACCTGCGCGAGGGGCAGCACGGCGAGCTGCTGGCGGACGCGGGCGTCTACATCTTCGTCGTCGCGGTCCCCGTTCCGAACCGGGACCCGCTCGCGATGAAGCTCGTGCCGGCGTCGCTGGTCGACGAGCTGCGCGGGAGTTGGATCGAGGTCGAGGACCGGCTCACGCACACGAAGCTGGCGTGGTCGCACGTCTTCCGCGACGCGGAGGTGAGCGACGGTGTCGAGTGACCACTACCAGCCCTTCCGAGAGTGGCGCCGGAAGGCCGAGGCGAACGTCGTCGAGTGGGGGCTCCAGTCCAAAGCGACGCTGCTGCTCGCCGCGACCGAGGAACTGGGTGAACTCACGCAGGCGTACCTGGAGTCGCGGAACGAGGGGGGCGACCGAACGCGAATGGAGACTGAGCTCGACGACCTCGGCGCGCTGCTCGTCCAGTTCTACTGGCACCTGAACGGTATTCCTGCGGACGTGGGGGTGAGCGACGGTGTCGAGTGATGGCGCCGACGCGCCGACAGATCTCCCGCGCGTCGACAAGTTCGGTGACGAGGAGTTCGGTCGGTCCAGTCCAGGCCGATGCGAGGTCTGTCTCGCCTGGGTTCGGCATCCGTACCGAGAGCGGACCGTGGACTACTGCCCGACCTGCTACGACCTCAGCGAATCCGAGCGTGACCGACTTAACGAGCAGGTCCGGCGCCGGCTCTGGGGGCTCTGGCACAGTGACGATGGGGCCCAGCAGCAGGTCGTGAGCGGAGGTGACGCGTGATGGGTGGAACGCCATACCAGCGGGCCACTTGCGAGGTGTGCGGCAAGAAGTACGAGGGGCCGACCGCCCTGATGAACGGCAAGAATCACGCTGAGAAGACTGGCCACGAGGTTTTCTGGCTCCAGGAGACTACCGGCTACTTCGGCGTCGACTGGGACGGGGGTGAGTCTTGATGCCGTCGGAGTTCCAGAGCGCCAGCGCCGAGGCCGGCGTTCCCGCGTGGCGCCAGGCCATCGCCGAGGAGACCGGCGAGGACCCCGGCCGCTGGCTCGACCGCGACCTCGTCGAGCATGGCCCGAACCACACCGACCGGACCATGCAGCGGTCAGTTCACGCCCGCATCAAGGGCATCCGGTCGCGCGCAGTCATCGACGCCTGGCAGACCGTCGAGGTGCGGCTGGCACGCGGGCCGCGTCAGCAGGTGATGGCGTGGCTCAACCAGCGCGACCAGCAGCTGAAAGACCGCGAGGAGCCCGCCCAGCGTGTCGACCGGCCGCCGGCCGCGCCCGCTGAGCCCGAGGCCGACGACGGCCCCGAGCTAGTCCACGACGCGTGCGGGACCGTCGTCGAGGCGCGTGAGGGGCCGGGCTACCGGTGCCCCGACTGCGACACCATCACGCGCTCGGTCGCCGAGCTGAGTGCGGTGTCGAACGCGACGGCGGTCGCGGCCGACGGAGGTGAGCCGTGATGGGTCGGCGCTCCATCGCCCGCGAGCACCTCCACGGCGCGACCGTCTGGGCCTACGGCCGCGGCGCCGCCCGCGTCGTCGCCTGGACGCACCGGGAGCACTTCGGCAAGCTGGAGGTGCGTGCGTAGATGGTCCGCGAGCGACGCGAGCCCGTCGGCGACGACGAGATCGAGGAGGCCATCGACGCCGACCTCGACCCGGTCGCCCAGGCCGAGGCCGTCTTCGGCGAGGCCGAGCCCGATACGGCTGACGACGAGCGTGGCGACGAGGACTCCGACGCCATCAGCGGCTGCCGCTGGTGCCGCGAGCTATTCTCGACCGTCACCGGACAGCGGACGCACGCGTGCGACGACCGCAGCGACGCCGAGGCGCGCTGGCAGGGCGACGAGCCCGGCGCCACCGAGTCGACCGCCATCCACGACACGGTCAAGCCGCAGGTCCACGAGCTGAACGCGCAGCTCCTGTTCACGCCGACCACCGGCGACCCCGGCGAGGATGGGCTCTACCCGTATCGGTTGCTGCTCGACCGCTGGGAGCCCGACCTCGTCTGCTCGTTCGACGCGGCCGACACCGAGTGGGTGTTCGCGAGCGAGGACTCGCTGGCGGCCCATGGCATCCAGCCCGACGAGTACGACCACAAGAACGCCGGCTACTGGCACGGCAACATCAAGACCCGACCCGAGGACAGCGGCGAGAGCTACATCGAGTTCACCGCGCCGCTCGTCGACGCCTCGGACCCGAACCTGAACCGCCGAGTCACGCTCATCATCCGGCCGGCGCTCGAAGGCATCAACGTCGACGACGACGAGCCCATCGACTCACTCCAGGGTTGTCCGGAGGGCGTCCGAATCGAGGTGAAGTCCTCCAGCGTGGCTCGCGAGGACCTGCTCGATGTCATCCAGGGGTTCGCCGGCCAGCTGGGCATCCGCCCGGACTGGTTCGCCCGCGAGCACGTCCACGACCGCTCGCGGATCACCGGGCTCGCGTACTACGTGCGCGTGCTGAAAGACGTGGCCGACCAGCACCTCGTCAACCCCGAGGGGCTCCTGGAGCGACTCGCCGTGTTCAGTAGTCGCCGGCAGGGGCAGGGTGAGCTGAAGTGGGACAACGAGGACGTGTCGGGCAAGCGGACCGCCGTCTCGCTCAACCCGACCGGCCTCTCGAACCTCTACAGCGGGCACGGCGTCGGGAAGCTGCTGAAGTGCTATCTCATGAAGAACGCTCGCGAGGACGCGCGGGACCCGGACGCGCATCCGACCGACCACCCGAAGCTGGAGGTGCAGTGGTCGCGCGGGTACACGCCCTACGACGTGTCCATCCCGTTCCTCGCCGAGCACGCCGACGGTGGGCTGACCATCGACGATCTCGCGGTCGAGCTGCAGGAGTACCTCGTCAACGCCATCCAGTGGGCCGGGCTCAGTCGCCGCCCCGAGGCCGAGCACTGGGTGCCCGACGACCACTTCGCGCCCGTCGCGATGGAGCAGGAGGTCCGGCAGGCGGTCGACATCGTCGGTAATCCCATCGACCTCGCGGTCGACCAGGAGCGGAACCTCGCGACGAAGGCCATGCTGGAGGACCCGCCGACCGAGCACCAGCAGGGTGTGTTGCGCGCGCTGGCCGACGGTGGCGAGTTCGACGACCAGGCCGCGCTCGCCGAGGCCGCCGACACCTCGACCAGCACCGTCTCGCGGACGTTCCGGAAGTACGAGTCGCTGCTCTCGACGATGCAGGAGCTCTCCTTCGCCGACAGCATCGTCCGGGACCGGGTGCAGGAGCTGATGGCCATCCTCGAACGTGACCTCGACGGCATCCAGCGCGGCATCCGGTCGCTGCTGTCGAGTGCCGACCAGGAGGTCCCCGAGGACTCCCCGTTCGGCAAGTGGGTCCAGCGCTACGGGGCGACGCTCCAGGACCACCACCGGGACGGGCTCCGGCTCGATCTCGCGAGCGGCAACCTCTCGCGCCACGAGCTGGTGAAGGTCCTCCGAGCCGGGTTCGAGGCCGCCGACGCCACACCTGGCATCGACGTACGCAAGTTCGCGTTCGCGCACGTCGCCTATCACGACGAGCAGGGTGAGCGCGTCTGGAACAACGAGAAGGTCGCGGTGAACAACGCCGTCGAGACCGAGATCCTCGGCCGCGCCGGGACCGGCCGCCTCGTCTGAGGCCGGGTAGAGGCATCACTGGCCGGCGGCCGCTTCTTTTATAAACACCACCTCAGTAGCGCCGGCTGGGTGCCCTCCTTCGCACCCTGTCCCTCGCAATCACGACCGCCGAGCGACAGCTGGGTCGGCGGGCGGTTGCAGCCCGCGGGCAGGCCCCCTTACGGAGGTGTGCCTAAGGGCACTGCTGGAAAACCATACCCCGCACCGCTCAGCACCTCCCTGTGGGGGGCGCCGTATGTGAGTACGTATCGAGGGATAGCAGAAGTGTGTTGACAGAGGGTGCAAAGTGGGACTAATCCGACACTAGGCCGACTGGAATCGCGATTTCTGTCATGTGGCGTTGGCAATCGTCTTTATGATGGGGTCCGGCAGGGAAGGGCCTCGCCTCACAGTGGGTACAGTGGTACTCGTGAGCTCGTTCGGTGTGGAACAGTGGGATTTCTGCGTGGTGTTCACAACTGGATGTATGATGGGGTCCCTCTGAGATAGGTCGGACTCCACAATCACATTCGTGCTTGTAATCGCCTCTCTGAACTTCCCATGGCGTTATGCCAGGAAATCCACGGGGACAATCCGGTCGATGGTGGAACCCGGCGACGAACGGTCTCGCATCACAGTGTGTACAGTGATACTTGTGGGAAGCTTCCGAGTCGTATTTTAGAACTGATGAGTGTCGTCGACAGTCAGATTCGTGCTGTGGACCAGTAGCGATGGGTCGCACTTCCTCATCACAGTGCTTACACTTATGCTTATAATCGTCCCCATCGACTATTTCAAGGGGAATCACAGTGGTTGAGAGAATGTGGAGAAGCAGGGCCGCTTTGTCTTCATCAGATAGATTGTACTCCTTGGACGTTTCCCTGACAGTCGTCGATACCTCTTGAGGAGCTGGTGGCTCCGTCCGCATCGCTTGACGGCTCCAAAGCTCCTCCTGGATGTCAGAGTGAACCATCGGGTCAAACGCCTGTTCTTTTGCTCTGCGGAGAACCTGGTCAGACGCCTGCCGGAGTTGGTCTTTGAACATCGGGTCTCCGGGTATGGGACCAGGGTCAGGATACATCGGGTCGTTATGGTACTGATTCAGCGGGTCAACAGGGTCGAATGGGTCGAATCCTTTCATGAATATCAAGTACAAGAGCCAGGGAGTGTGAAGATTATGCTGTTTTGATTATATGACTGCTTGGAACCGGATTGTATCCTCTGTGACCGATATCTCCTGAAGCTAAGCGGCGGGGTCGAACTGCTGTTGACCGAAGGTGGCCTACCATAACTTCTCACTCCCACCGGTCGCACCCGGGATGTTACAGCTGCACTGGGATACTCCGGATGTGTTCACATCGGGGCTCGCCGATCCCCGCAGATTGTGTTCACAAACGAGGGGTGCCGAGCGAGATCGAAGCGGCGCGGAACATAGTTCGGGGCTCAGTTGATAAGCGGATGGGGGTTCGAGTCTCTCGAGTGAATCACGATGGGTGGGTTTCCCCCGGTTCAGCGGTAGATTCCAGGAGCCGTGTTCACAATCCCTTTTGTATAGCACGTGACCGTAACGCGCTCCACGCAACAGATGACCGAGAGAGGCTGCTCGACCAAGCGAAAGGCGCCCTCGACTGTGACTCCGACGCCGAGGTGATCGATGCCGCGCCCGACGACGGTCACACGTCCAGTTGCCGCTCGAACTCGAAGGTCGCCGCGGCGCCGCCCGCCGCCTGCGGCTTCAGGACCACTGTCACCTGCCCGTCGTTGTTCTGGACCTTCCGGCCGCCGCCGAGCCCCGGGTCGACGTTCTTCGTGATCCCTGACTTCCGGCTCCGGGCGCCGACATCACCGATAGACTGGGTGCCCTCATACACCTGGTCGCCGCCGGTCGACACCGTGATGCCGACGATTACGTCCGTTGCCGGCGCCGTCCCGCGGTTCGTGATGGTGTAGGTCACTGTCCGGCAGGTGAACCCGCACTGGCTGGTACTCTCGGCGAGGCTGGCGTCGAACTCGACGCCCGCGGGCGTCGGCGTCGGACCGCCGGTCGGTGTCGACGCGCCCGTCTCCCCGCCCGTTGCCGCGGCGGCTTTCGTCGGCGTCTCTGTGGCCGTGAGCGTTTGCTGGGCCGGCGTCTGGTCGGGCGTGTCACCGTCGCTCGACGTGTCGTTGCACCCCGAGAGCGCGACTGCGGCGGCGAGACTTCCTAGGAGGGCCCGTCGGCGCATGCTCGTGTGTGTCACCTCCGACGGATAGGTGTACCGTGCGTTCAGGACCGGGTCGCCGAGGTCCAATCCGGCCTACTCGCGTCGGGGACGGCCGGTCAGCGCGCCACCCACAGATTCCTACTGCAAGCCGTACCAGTACCCGCGCCGGTCATCGGCCGTCGGGTAGACGAGGATGAGCAGCGGCACCACGACCATCGTCCAGAGCGTCAGTGAGAGCGTGGGAATGGTGTAGTAAGTCGTGTAGAGGTAGCTGGCCAGCCCCAGAAGCGGTAAGAAGACGACTGTCGGGGCGACCGAGCCCAACCGCGCCGCGGTCGGCGAGCCGTCCCAGCCGTATGTGGCGGTGACGTAGGGGGCCGGCCACGCGATGGTGAGCGACACCGACTCGGCATACCGGGCGTGGACGGCGTAGTGGGCGGCTTCGTGTAGCGCGTAGGCGACGGCACAGGCCAGCAGGTAGCCGCCGATGAGGGCGAGGAGATTCCAGACCATGAGGTTCTCAGGGGGTCCGAGGGCGCCGGGACAGAATGAATGCTTCTGTTGGGGCAGTCTCGCGGGTAGGGGTCGGTGGTGCAAGTAGCGGGAGCATCCTCAGGCGTCCCCTGCGCCGGCGTGCCGCCGCGTCAGTACCGCGACCGCGATGAGCGCGAACAGCAGCGCCGCGATGGAGCCGCCGTCGAGCGCCGCCGAGAGCGCGACGTAGCCCGCCGCGCCGGCGACGATCAGCGACACTGGGTCGGTGTGGACTCTCACGCCCCGACCACCACCGCGTGGCCACAGGCCTCGCACCGGACGATGTCCACGCCGTCGCGCTCGGAGATCGTCAGCAACTCGTGGCGCTCGCCCAGCTCGGCGACCGTCGCGAGGATGGCGTCGACGGTCATCCGTCGCCCGAGAGGCCCTCGTCCTCGCGGTGGAGCAGCGCGACCCGTTCGGGGTCGGGCACCAGCCAGTGGGCGGCGGCCACGCCAGCGAACGACACCAGCAGCCCGGCAACCGATAACCAGCCGTCGACCTGCCCGGCGATGAGCCCGCCCGCGAACGACGACCACGCCAGCACGATCAGCGCGTACTGGGTGTGTGGATGGGGCGTCTTCATGACCCACCACCCACGAGCGACCGGGCTCGCGACAGCGTGCCGGCTACCGCGCTCGACAGCCGGAACTCGGTGAACCGGCGGACGAGCAGGTAGCCCACGCCGGCGGTCAGCCCGATGCCGACCACGCGCTGGCCGGTCGTCGTCTCGCCGGCACCGCCACCGCCGCCGATGGGGCCGCCGAACAGCGCCGACTGCTGGAGGTCGTCGGTGTAGTTGAACGTGGTTCCGTTCTGCGTGTAGTTGCCCGAGAGCGCGCCCTCGGCCGCGTCCGAGGCGTTGCCCGTGACCGCGTCGGCCACGCACCACGTCCCGTAGCCCGCGGGCGTGTCGAACGTGCGCTCGCCGGCGTAGCTGCTGTTCTCGTGAGAGACGTTGAACGTGAGGCTCGTCGTCTCGTAGCTCGGGTCCCAGTACTCGACGAGGACGCCGCTGGTGCCGTCCGCGAGGACGCACTCGCCGGCGACGCGGGGGCCGAAGCCGTCGCTCTCGGTGTAGGTCACCGTCGGTCCCGGGCCGTTGGTGCCGTCGCCGTCGCCGTCGGGGCACGACATCAGGTCACCATCGTCGTCCTGGTCGAAGGGGTCACACGGTGGGTTGAGTCCGGGACGGCTCGGGCCCGTGCCGCCGCCCGTCGTCCCGATTGGCGTCGCGGTCGGTGTCGTCGGCGTGCTCGTCCCGGTCGGCGTCGCGGTCGCCGTGTCGCTGCTCGAGCCGACGGTGATCAGGAACGGGTCGGGGCCGTCGGTGTCGGCCCGCCAGCCCAGTGACTCCCAGCGGGTTGAGCGCGGGCCGCTGGTCGCGACCACATCGACGCGGTAGGGCTCGCCGTTCTCCAGCCGCGCGCTCGCGGTCCCGTAGGCGTTGAACTCGGTCGTCGTGACCTTGTTCCAGTCGCCGGGGCCGGCCTTGAACGTGGTCCCGCCGGGCAGCGGGAACTCGATGGCGCGGTCGAAGCGGTAGAGCTGGAGTTCCGCCAGCGAGGGCGGGTAGGTCTTGCTGGCCTGCTCGCCGAGCTGGAACTCGCGCTCGAACGTACCGCTCTCGAAGAGTGTCAGGTCGACAGTTCGGGGGGAGCCGCTGATTGATATGTCGGCTGACTTGTTTTTATAACCGTCTGCGCTCGCTCGTATGGTGTAATCGCCATCGCCAACTGTCGAAAAGGCATATGAACCAGATTTGTTGGTTGTGGTCGAACTAACCACACTTCCAGATTGTAGAAGTTCAATTGTCGCGTCGCTTACTGCATTACCGTCGCTATCTGTTGTGGTCCCACTAACCTCCACGCCATCAAGAGCCCCGTCGAATTGAACATTGTCAATATCCATCTTGTAGGGAGAACTAGAAGAATCAGCCCTTATCTTCACATTGCCGACATTGACTATTTTATACCCTGTGCTATCTCCCATACCAATCCCACTTTCCTGATATTGGACTCCAGATGAGTTTCTAACAACTACGTCGAAATTCCCATTAGAATAATCAATGTTTACAAACTTCACCTTATATACTTTCCCAGATTCAAAGGTAAACCCCTTTGCTGTATTTTTTATGTGAAGTTCGTTGTTATCACCCATCTTTATCGGGAGAGTGTTTTTTCCACCAGAACCGTCCTCACCTTTGATGCTTAACATCCTGATGTGGTCCGAGGAAGTCGAAGCACTGTACGTAGTATTAATGCGGAATTGGACAGATGCATTATTGGGCGTTCTTTGGGTGAAATTCTTTTTCCACGATATGACATTGGTCCCTGAACCCTCATATCGTAGCCCTGCTGAACCCGAGAGGGCTGCATCTGATTGGACAGACCACTCAGAATTATCCGATGTGAAAGCGAAATACTGGTTATTCGTATAGTTCCCGTTTTCAAAGTCGGCAATTGCAAGAGGGTCATCGGATGTCGCGGCTTGTCCACGGTCAGCACCCGGGAACGGGCCGAACGTCACAATCCCCGAAACCGCTACAAGCACGGCTAGGGCGATGACGAGAGACTTTCGCGCAAAGGACAGGTCGCGTCCAGACAGCCGACTGGTAACACGTCCGCCTGCGGACACGAGCGCCTCACCGCGAGCCCGCGCCGGGCCGACCCAGCGCTGGCGCGTGGAGAACAGCACGCCCGCGGCCAGCAGCGCGAGCAGGCCGACGAGCGCACCCGAGACCACATAGATCGACGCGGCCGCGTAGACGACGCCCGCGACCTGCGAGCGCTCGACCGGCTCGATGCCGGCGCCGGGGCCGCCGCTCCACTGGTCCGGGTGCGGTTCCGCAGTGCCCTGGGTTATCCAGCCGTCACTCGTGCGCTCGACCAGCTCGTGTCGGAGCCAGCCAGCCTCCGAGTGGAAGACGGCCACGTCGCCCGCCTCCAGGTCACCAGCCGGGCCATAGACGACGACCTGCGGCACTGCCTCGTCCATGCTGTCGCCTACCGTGGCGGTAATCCCGACCGGCAGTGCCGTCGACGGGCTCGCGAGGATGACCGCGGTCCCGATAACCGCCAGCAACAGCGTCACGCTCGCGAAGAGCGCGACTGCCGGGCGCTCGCGGAGCCGGTTCATGCCGCATCACCCCCAATGGCTATCCGCGCGCCAGCCCACCCTGTCGGCATGGTCGAGACCCGATTCGACGCCGTGGTCTGGGGCTGTTGGCTCGGGGCTGCACTCTGCCTGGCCGCCGCGGCGACCGCGTCCACGCCCCGGCTGCCGACCATCGCGCTGGCCATCGGCCTCCAGGTGGTCGGGCTGGTCGCACTGGTCGGGCAGGCGTCGGCCGTCCTGGCCGATTTGTTCGGCGCCGCGGCCGAGTGAGGGGCCGCCCGAACTGTTTTCCCGGCCGCTAGCCTACGCCCGCTCATGAGCACCGGCCGCGAGATCCACCTCACCGAGGAAGACGACTGGTGGGTGGCCCGTGACCTGACGGCAGGTCTCACCGCGCAGGGCGAAACGCGCGACGAGGCGCTCGACGCGCTCGATGCCGTCGTCGAGGCCGTCCAGGGCGATGGCGGGCACGAGCCCACCGACGAAGAACTCCGCGAGCTGGGTGTCGACCCCGAGACCGCCCGCACGCAGGGCGAGTTGCCCGAGGTGCTGCAGGGGTCGGGTGAGGGGCTCGGCGATGCCCTCGCCGACCTCGCCGTTGACCGTGAGGTCGATTCCGTCGAGGCCGTCCGCGACTGTCGCGAGGACGAGTAACGCCGTCGCGGGTCGGCTGCACTGTTCGTCCGCTCGCTACCGGTGCCGTCCGTGTGTTGTGTGTCACTCATGGATTCAGAGTCCCGCCGCGACCGAACCGAGCAGTTCGAGGAGCTGTGCGACCACGCCGCTGTCCAGTGAGAGCGCGCCCGTCGCGACGCCGGCGACGCCTGCCAGCAGCAGGGCGCCGCCGACCACCGACGCAATCCGGAGCCAGCGCGCCGCTCCGATGAGAATCGAGGACAGCTCCCGACCGTACCAGATGCCGCCGATGATCAGGGCCACCGCTCCGACCGGCACAGCGTAGCCGACGTGGTCGGTGAGAAAGCCCAGAACTGCCTCCAGCAGCTCGACGACTACCACGACCGACCACCCCACCCCTCCATTCCACATAAGCTACGCGCGCGTGTGGGCGCCGCTGGCAGCGGTCGGCTCGACCCGCGAACCGACCGATTTCGTCGATTCGACGGTTCGAATCGGTGGCTGAGACTGCGATTGACAGCCTGAAACCGCCGATTCCGGCAGCTACAGGTCACTGAGTGCCACCTCACGTTCGGGGTACGTGATCGATATCTCGCCCCGGAAGCGGAACCGCCGGTAGGGGTTGTCCCAGGAGATCGGGGCGTAGTTCTGGTTCCGCCAGAACGCCGCCTTCCCCTTCCGGTCGACGAGCTTGTTGATGTAGCTCATGTTGATCGGAACGTTGCCGATGCCCGACAGGGTCGAGCTGGGCGGCGGCGTGTTCGGCATCGTCACGAACCAGCGGTTCTTCTCGCGAATCCCCTCGTCACAGCGGGCGATGCTGTGGCTCAGGTTGAACGTCGAGAGGTTCTTCTTCCGGGCCTTGCCCTGCGCGACAGGGTAGTTCCGGACCTTCCGGGCCGTATCGTTCTCGTCGGCCTCGGGGTTCAGCGGGACGAGGTCCGAGAACTCGTCGTTGACCAGCGTCGTCGGGTGCAGGAACTCGTCGTCTTTCGCCCGCGTCTCGAGAAACGCGAACGTGTTGTCCCGCAGTGGCGTCACCTCGGCGGGCTCCTCAGCCTCCCACGCCGACGTGAACGACGCGTTCACGAGCTTCTCGCAGTCGCGGAAGTACGGGTCGGGGAGCACCGCGTACAGGCCGCCCGGGACGATCTTCCCCATGAGGTCGCGCGGGTCGCTGTAGGTCAGCGTGTCCCGGAAGACATCGGTCAGGTCGATCTCGACCGAGGGCAGCGTCGGGTTCCGGGGCTTGGCCTCGACCTCGATACGTGTCTCGGCGGGGACTGCTGCCGTCATGAACGGGGCGAGCGGGAGACACTCGAGTTCGTCCAGCGTCAGCATCCATAGGACGGTCTCGTTGTTGATCTCGGGGAAGCGGACGCCGGCGAGGTAGTTCGCCAGCGAGGTCTTCCCCTCGCCGGGCTCGGAGTGGGCCCAGATATCGGTCCCGCCGTCGCCCATCGCCCGCAGGACGTGCTCGTTCTGAGGCTCGGCCAGCCACCGGAGAATCTTCCGGCGCGTATGGGGCTGGTCGGCGATGATCGGGTCGTCGATACGGCCGTCCTCCATCGCCCACAGCTCCGCGTCGTCGACGTGGATGATCGCGTCCAGGTACGCGCTCGGGTGCCGGTACACCGGGTGCGCGTGTTCGAGCGCGTCCTCGTTGTCGGGCCAGCCGTGCCGAACGGCTCGTTTCGACTCGCGCCTGAGGATGCGGTGCATCGGGGTCAGCCCCCGCGGCTCGCCGTCGTCGTCGAGCTTGCCGAAGTGCTTGTAGATGCGCTCGCCGTCGTTGTGGACGCCCTTCTTGCAGAGACGCTCCCACGACAGCTCGCCGGCGTGATAGCGGGCCTGTCGCGACTTCTCCCACGGCTCGAAGTCCTGTTCGAGCCGCTGCATGACCTCTGCTCGCTTCCCCTCCGACCGAATCTGGCTGCTCTTGCTCATGTCTCGAAGCTCTCGTGAGTCGCCACGGTGCCCTCCTCGGGCTGCTCGCTCGCCGATCCGAATGCCGCCCGGACGCCCTGGTTCATCGCCGGGAGAAGCAGCGTCGCTGCCATGTTCTCGCGGGCAGTTCGGGCGGGCCCGTCGTCGGGTGGTGCAACGAGCGGGTCATGCCCCATCGGGTTGTAGACCGCAAACTCCAGGAACGAGGCCGGGAGCTGGCCCTCGGTCGCGGTCCGAAGGTCCTGAACCCACAGCCGAATGGTGTCGCGGTCGCTGAACCCATCGAACAGCGCGACCAGCGCCTCGTGCTGTGCGCTATCCATCGCGGACAGCTCCGGGCGCATCGCGACGAACTTCTGTCGCGACCCGTCGGGCGTCTCCGTCCGCTCGTCCTCTTTCGCAGACGTGTACTCGTTCGCCCGCTGCCGGGTGTTGTGGAACGCCGTCCGGAAGGCGCGGTGCAGTGCCTGGTCGCCCAGCTGGCCACGGCGGAATTTGTCGACCTCGCCGGCGCCGACGAGCGAATCCAGGATGTCCGGGCGCATCGCGACGGCCTTGAACCAGGTCGTCGGCAGGTTGCCCAGCGACCGGACCGCGACCCGCTGGAGCCACAGGAGCACGTCCTCGCGGGTGTCGAACCCAGATTGGAGGTCGATGAGGCACTCGCGCTGGTCGGCGGCGAGTTTCTGGAGCGCCGGCCGGCGACTCTCAGTCATCGGCCGTCACCTCCTCGTCTGCCGTGTCCGGGTCGGTGTCCTGGAACTCCTCGTAGGTGCCGTGGAGCCCGTCGTTGACGCCGGTGGTGTAGCCCCGGATCAGGCTCATCGCCTGGTTGATGGGCTGGACGTGGGCCTCGCCGAGGCGCTGCTCCATCTCCTCGAACGTTTTCGCGTCCTCGGTCCCCTGCCGCATGGCGACCATCGACGCGTGGACGCTCTCGAGATGCGCCGGCGCGAAGTCCGCGCGTGCGTAGGCGTCGTGCTTCGGGCCGAACATCCCGACCAGGAGCGCCGTCGCGAGCCCGCCGATGCCGACCAGCGGGCCGAGCGCGAGCCCGGTCAGCGCCCCGACCGCGGCGGCGCCGACACAGCTCACGAGGATGCGGTCGACGTTCCAGGCCGACTCCGTCACCGGCTCGCCGTCATCGTCGAGGACGGTATCGCCCTCGTCGGTCGTCTTCGGCGTCGAGCGCTTCCACGCGAAGGTGAAGCCCTCGGACTCGATGTCGAGGATCTCGTCGGCGTCCGGGTCGATGTAGATCTTCTCGTCGACGCTGCCCTCCTCGACCTCGACCATCGCCGCGCGCTCGTCGTAGTTGTAGAACTCGGCGGGCTGGCCGACCAGCCGGGCGAGGAAGCGGAGCGGGCCTCTCCCGACGACCGCGTGGCCGCCGTCCGGGAGCTTGACGATGCGCTTGGTCGTCTCGCTCTCACCGATGCGGCCGACGACCGACTCGCCCCGCGGGTTCACCGCGTCCTCGACGTTGGGCTGGACGAAGCGGACCTTCGTGACGTTCTGCTGGAACGTCTCCAGCATGATCAGCCACGCCAGCACGAGGACCCACAGCGAGATGGCCCACGGGTTCGCGACGACGAAGTTCGCGATGCCGGCGTAGTCGATGAACAGGGCGATGCCCGTCGAGATCGACCAGCCGAGAATCCACGGCGTGTAGCCCCACTGCGGGCCGACGCCGGCGACGGCCATCGCCTTCCGGATGGACCAGCCGCCAGTGATGAGGCCGACGAGCAGGAGCCACCCGAAGTCGACGATGACACTCTGGAGGTAGTCACCCTCGGAGTCGATGTTCGCCGACTGGGTCGTGGCGACCGAGTGGTGGCCGAACACCCACCGCGTATCCGGGTTGTCGGCCAGCCACATCGTCACGCGGACGGGTTCCTCGTGGCGCTTCAGCGGCACCTCGATGGTCGGCCGGCCGCGCTGGTACTGGAGCGTCTGACTGTGGACGCTCACGTTCGCGGCATAGCGGACCGTCTCGGTCGTGTTGCCGCGCTCGACGGTGCGGGTTCTGGGCTCCCAGTAGGCGATCTTCAGCTCCGTGTCGCCCGAGTCGAGCGCGAAGGTGCGCAGGTAGACCTCGTTCTTCTTGACCGTCTGCATCCCCTGGGCGCCGACGTACTTCCAGTTCGAGTTGTCCGGGGCGCCGCTGGAGCCGGGTGGCCACGCGATGAGCCACCAGAACCGGTCGTCGGCCAGCCGGAGGCTCTGGGCGTCCGCCGCGACCGGCTGGCCGCCACGGGACAGCTCCTCGATGGTCGGCCCATCGGCCGCCTGCTCGGCCGCGGCGCCGCCCGCGGACTGGTTCGGCGTGGGTGTCGGCGACGCGGTCGGGGTCGCCGTCGCCGTGGCGGTCGGTGTCGGCGTAGCCGTCGTCTCCATCCCGGCCGACATCCACGGCGCTTGCGTCGCCGTCGGCGTGCTGTTCGCGCCCGGGGTAGGGGTAGCCGTCGCTGGCGTCGGGCTCGCGGTCGGCGTGTTGCCCGCCTGCTGGGGCGCAGCGAGGGCGACCGCCGGCACGAGTGACACCACGAGCGCGAGTGCGGCCAGCGCCGCAGCGACGCGTGCCCGCACGTTCAGACCCCCTCCGGAATCATCGCGAGCAGGTCGTTGACGAGGCCCGTCACGGCGTCCGGCGCGACGATGACTGCCGTCAGCACCACGCCGACGATGGTCAGGAACGCCGCCGCCCGCCGGTCGACCTTGATGATGGTCGCCATCACTCCGACCCTCCGTTCATCTCGACGCGCTCGTACTCACTCGCGTCGTCGCTCGTCGCGGCGCCGAAGACCGACCCGCCGCCGTCGTCGAGGTCGGTCGCGTCGATGACCTCGTCGGCCTCGACGCTGGTGTCGTCGGACGGCTCGGCGGTCACCGTGTCGAACAGCGGGTCGGGCTCGGACTCCTCGTCGGGCGTCGCAGAGTCCGGCGTCTCGACCTCGGGCTCCGTGTCGAGGTCGTAGCGCGACGGCGTGGGTGTGCGTCCGGCCGGTGAGCCCTGTCCGACGATGGACGTGACCCACTGGGTGTCTCGCGTCGGGCCGCGCCAGCGGTCCGTTGCACGCCGACAGCGCCGGCACTCGTAGACGCTGGCGGGCGTGCCCTTGCACAGGTGCGTATCGAGGGCGAGCCCGCCGCCGAGCAGCGCGCCGACGGCGAGTGCAAGGCCACCGAGGGGTGTCGAGCCGGCAACCCCGCGGGCGCCGAGGTAGATGCCGACCGGGATGACGGCCGCGAAGAACGCGACCGGCCACAGCTGGCCCGTCTCCCGGAGCGACTCGACGAGCGCGTAGTCGCTGTCGAACAGCCGTTCGCGGGCGGCCTGGTCCCGCGCCGGCGGGACATCCGTGTCCGGGTGCGGACCGTGGTCGATCACGACTCACGCACCTCCACGATGCCGATGGCCACGACCAGCGCCAGCGGGATGAGCGCGAGCGCGGGTTGCTCCATGATCTCCGGCGAGAGCGAGATGATCCACCCGCCGGCGACGAACGCCGCCGCGGCCACGCCCGTCACGAGGAACGAGACGTAGCCCTGTCGGCCACCGTACGAGAGTGCGATGCTCGGGTCCTCGTCACTCCCGGCGACCGCCCGCCGGTAGGCGTAGAGGACGAGCACGCCCGTCGTGACCAGCGCGACGCCGTACCGGGCGCCGTCGACGACCGCCGGCAGCTGGTCAAGCGGCATCGCCGTACACCTCCGAGAGCAGGAACACGCCGGCCACGAGCATCATCGCGAGGCCGACGTACTGGTCGACGGTCAGTTGGATGTTCCCCGAGAGCACGCCCGCGCCGAGCCCGATGCCGGCGAGGTTGCTCACGATGAACGGGTGGCCGCCGACGAACTGGGTGCCCATCGCGATGATGTCGACACCCTGCACGACGGCGATGCCGGCCGTCGCGATGACGCCGCCGAATATCATCCCGAGCCAGCGGGCAGTCCGGTTGGTCGCCCACTCGAACCGGTCGTCGGTCGAGTCGGGTGCGTTCAGGTACGCCGCGATGTACCGTCCCGCCAGCAGCAGGACGGCGCCGCCGAAGACGATGATCAGCAGGTTCAGTGCCGACGGCACCTGAACGCCGAAGAGTTCCGCCATCAGGTGTCACCTCCGGTAGTTCGGCCGCTCAGCGCGGCCGGCGATTCCTCAGTCTGTGCGTGTGTGATGTGTCTCATCGGTTTCGAAGGTATTCCCGCGCCCGTTCGACGAGGCCCTCCAGTTGGACCGCGACGTACGCGATTGCGACACCGACCAGGAGCGGCGTGGCCAGTGCCGCGTAGTCCGTCTGTGGAAGGACGAACGACGCGAACGCCGACACCGCCGGAAACCAGTAGCCGGAGGTTACCGACACCAGCCCGAAGGCGGGGTCGAACAGACCGAATCCCCAGCCGGTAAGCAGGCTGAACAGTGCCGAGAGCTTCGTGAACGGGTGCGCGAGGATGTCTTTCCAGTCCATGCTATCTGAGTCCGAGAAGTGCCAGCAGGCTGTCTCCGCCCGGGACGAACGCCAGCCCGGCCATGGTGGCTCGATATAGGACGAACAGCGTCACACCGGCAGCCGCCATCGCGATGACCGAGCCAGCTGGGCCGGCGCTCTCGACGACCTCGACGAGCGTGGCCTGGAGACTGCGGATGACCGCCAGGATGTCGAAGCCGAGGAACGCGAAGCTCAGGCCGAGTTGCCGCTCCACCCAGTTCAGCCCGATAGTCGCGAGGTCGAACGGGTACAGCACGGCGCCGACCAGGAACTCGAAGAAGCCCAGGACGACGCTCACGACGAACCCGGAGACGACCGAGATGACCAGCGCCGCCGGGTTGTTCGCGAACCGTCGCAGGAAGTTCGCCGTCTCGCTGGCGAACTGGGCGCTCCGAGCTGCGACACCGCTCCCTGGTCCGATGGGGATGATCGTCAGCCCGCCGTCGTCCTCAGGCACGGCTGACCACCCACCTGAAGGCGAAGAACGCTGTCAGCCCGATTCCTAGCGCGACCACGAGCCCGGCCGGGCCGGCCTCGTAGACGAACATCCACGTCGCGAGGAAGCCCTCCTCGACGAGGACGCCCGGCAGCCCGACCGCCAAAGCGACGACCCGGGCGAGGAACTCGCCGAAGCCGCCGAGCAGCGAGATTGGGATGTCGAACAGGCCGAGCACAAGGCTCGTGATGCCGGTGAACAGGGCGCCGAACGTGGCGCCGATGCCGACGTTCGTGAGGCGGCCGAAGTCCGGCGTCTGGAAGCCGTTCGGGCCGGTCACGATGAAGTCGCTGAGGCTAACCACGCCGGACCACCCCCGGCCGCCGGTCGCCGCGAGTGGGTCGCCCCGGCATCGTCAGCCCTCCTCTTCTTCCGCGTCCGTCCAGCCGGGAGTCGGGGGGTCGAATCCGCTCCCGATGAGCGGGAAGAAACTCGTCGTCGCCTCCTCGCTCGTGTAGGCCACGACGAGGTAGGCCGACAGGAGGATGATGCCCACAGCCAGCGGCAGCGACAGCGGCGAGGCGAACAGCCCGCCCGGGCCGATGGACCGGGCACTCGCGATGGCGCCGAAGTCGATGACGATGCCGAAGGCACCGAGGACCGACTCCGTCAGGTTGGCCGCTCCTGACGCGAACGCCTGCATCGGCAGGATGAAGATATCCGCCATCGTGAAGATGCCACTCGCGAGCGCGCCACCGATGGCCAGCAGGATGGCGCTCAGGCCCTGGAAGATGACACCGCCGATGGAGCCGGCGTTCTTCGCCCGGTCGAACAGCCGGCGAACGCGCGGGCCACCCGCACCGGACGCGCTCATGGTCAGTTCCCGCCTCCGAAGAGCTTCCCGAAGCCGAGTGCGGTCACGATGGCGCCGCCGAGGCCGGCGATCTTCCCCCAGAGAGTGCTGAAGAAGCCGCCGCCAGCCTTCCCGGTCGGGCCGCCCATCGCCGCGAGGTTCTCGAAGGAGTCACGCTCGCCCTCGGTCAGGGCTTGCTCAACGTGGGCGCTGTACCACTCGCCGGCGTTCAGGTTCGACACCAGGATGACCGTCTTCCCCTGGCTGTCGAAGTTCGAGGTCGCGCTCGTGTACGAGACGTTCGTCAGGTTCGTCGAGCCGGTGTCGGTCGCGTACTCCAGCGTCTCGTACCGGTCGGTTTTGGCCGTCTGCTCGGCCAGCAGCGTCAGGTTCGTGTAGGTCAGGTCGATGCGACCCGGGACCTGCTGGGTCCAGTAGCCGTCCAGCTCACCGCCGTCGTAGGTCGGGTGGTCGGTGAGCGAGATGTTGTTGTGGTGATCCGCGATGTTGCGCAGCGGGAACGAGATGTCCTTGACCTGCACGTCGAAGACGGTCGCGTCGCTCGTCCAGTCCGGGAGCGTGTCGAGCCCGGTCGTCCAGACGAGGCCGTCGCGCCACTTGTCCTCGATGTAGGTCAGCTCGTCCTCGCCGTCGCCGTCGGTGTCGCGCTCGACTTCCGCGAGGTCGTCGGCGGACTTCGCGCCCGCGTCCAACCAGAACAGCTCGACCGTACCGCCGGCGTTGACGCCCTCGACGCGGACTGACACCTTCTGGATCTCGTCGAAGGAGCCATCGCCGTTGCCGCGAACCGTCAGGTCAGCCGCCCGCTCCTGGGCGATGACCGCGTTCGCGTCGGTCTTGTTCGTCAGGATGGTCTCGTTGGTCGTCGGGTCCGCGCTCGTGTTGACGTAGTAGGCCACGTAGTCGCCATCCGCGTCGACGAAGCGGATCTCGGCCTGCGTGGCCGAGGCATCCAGGTGGACGTTGGCGCCGACCTGGGCGACCCGCTTCGCCGCGTCGCTCGTGATGTCGACCCGGGAGTAGGTCGCCTCGGCATGGTCCTCGGTGGACCCTGTCGAGGAGTCGTCAGCGTCGAACTCGACGCTGGTGACGTTCGCGCCCTGGACGGTCGTGCCGGTGACCGTCATCGAGCCGTCCGTCGAGGACGACGTGGTCCAGTTCGAAGCGTCGGTCCAGGTGGCACCGTTGCCCTCCTCGCTGGAGATGCGCGGGAACGTGCGATAGCGCACGTCCTTGACCTTGCTCAGGTTCACTCCGACGGGTGCGGTGACCGAGTCGTTCATCTCGGCGCCGGCGTCGGCGAGCGACTGCTTGTCGCCGTTGTCGTCGTAGTACGCCAGCGGCGACGACATCGCCGAGCGGTCGTGGGTCGCGACGGTGACCGTGTCCGCGTGGGCGTAGATGTTCGGCGCCGTGTCGGCGTTGTAGTTGATCTCCTCGTCGTCGGTCGGCGCGTCGACGTGGTCGGCCATTACCGCCGGCGCGACCATGCTGGTCGCGAGGAGGATAGCGATGAACGCGACGAAGCCCTGCTTGGCCAGCGCTCTCATCGACGCCCCTCCAGGTCGAAGACGGCCTCGATGAGCGCCGGGTCGACGGTCGCCATGTCGCCGAGCCGGAGCGTCGAGATGCTGTCAGCACGCGTCGCCGCGCTGTCGATACCACTGGGTCGTGCCTCCTGCGAAAAGGAGGTCGAGAGGGGCTCGCGCCCGCCCTCTGGTGTTGCGCTCATGGGTTGCGCTCCGCCCCCGGGGGCGACCCGAGGACTTCCAAGAACACACCGGGCCTAGTCTTGTCAAAGGTCGGAAAATTATGTCTAGATTATGTGTATGTCGGGTGCTGATTCTGTGTGCCTTGGGGCAGTCACCCGGCGATTCGGCGCAATGTTTGTTACAATCCGGCACCGGCCTTCGAGTATGTCGCAGAACTGCTCGGTCCGGTCTGTCATGCAGTTAGGAACCCGGCAGTACGGAATCTCCATCGACCCCGACTGGCTGGCCGACGCCGGTGTCGGGGCCGGTGATACAGTGGGGCTCAATCGCCGAGAGGGTGACCTCACGGAGCGGGCCGCGACCCTTCACCTCGGCGAGTACGACCCCAGCACGGTCGACTACGAGAAAGAACTCAAGAAGCGCGGCGGGTCGACGGTGGTGTCTCTGCCGAAGGGCATCCAGATGTGGCTTCACGCGATTCCAGGGAATACTGACGACGGGACGCCGTCGGTCTACCTCTCTCGCGAACGCGGTTGTGAGGATATCCTCATCGAGGCGCCGTAGCTCAGTTCCCCATCACCTCGCCAATACGCGCCTCGGTCGCTTCCTTCAGATACGGCTCGATGGCCGAGTAGTCGCTCCAGCCGCCGACGGACATCATCGTCCGCACGTCCCGGCCCTCCTCGACAAGGTGATAGGTCGCGAACGAGCGCCGGAGATCGTGACTGGTCACGGCCCGCCAGCGCGCCTCGCCCAGCTGCTCGGCGATGGCGTCGGTAGCGTTGTCGACCCAGCGCCGCACCGTCGGCGTCGAGCGCGGCACCCACGGCTCGTCGCGGCCGAGGTCGCGCTCTCGCGTGTACTTGTTCAGGTCCTCGGCGACGCGGTCGGGCATCCAGGCATCCCGGAGCTTCCGGTCGCCGCCCTCGGTGTTCTTGCCGCGGACCTCGAAGAGCCAGCACTCACCCTCGTCGCTCCAGCGGAGATGCTTGTCGGCCGGGTAGGGCACCTCGTGGGCTCGCAGGCCGCACCGCCCCATCAACTGGATGGCGACCTCGCGCATCCAGTCGTCGCGACCGGCGGTGCGTTCGAGCCGAGCGAGTTCGTCCTGGTCGAGCCAGCACTTCGTGACTGAGCCAGAGTCATCCACGCGAACCATGAGCGTCTTTTCTGGGGTAGACCGGCACAAATGCTCCGGCGGTCGCAGTGATCGACGTGGGTTCACCCCCGATTCCGCGGATTCGTGAGCGGGAAGTGCAAGAACTCGCTTACTCGATGAACTCGCTATATACGAACATCAACGTCACGCCGACGAGGATTCCTATCAACACTGGCGCCAGGAACTCGACCGCCACGCCCGCGACTCTGTCGCGCAGGTCCGTCGCGAAGTAGAACAGCAGCGAAATCCCGATGGCTAGGAGGATGATGCCCTCGACTTCACGATTCTTGCTCGCGGCCATCGTTGTCGTCCCTGCTATCGCTACGACTCGCCTGCGTGTTAGAATCATCGCCTTCTTCCACCACCTCTGATAACGTCTGCTGCTCCGTGGATGCTGGCGATTCCGGTGGCTCGGTCCGGTAATAGTCGTAGACCAGCCCCGCACTCGCGAGCAGTATCAAAACCAGGGCCAACGTCAGCGAATTAAACGCGGCTGAAAGCCCCTCCGATGTGACGGCATCTCTCAACGAGCCCGAGATATTCACGCCGGCCGAAATGAGGAAGAAGAACGCCAACGCGGCCGCAAAGAAGGTGAACGACTCTATCGTCGGTCGGTCCTCAGCACCCGGCTCGTAGACGCGGGTGAGCAGCTGCAGCAGCACTGCCGTCACCGGGAGCAGTAGTCCGACCACCTGGAGAGTCCGCAAGGCTACCCCTACGTCCACCGGTGCCGGTGTCGGGGTTGGTGTCGCCATCATCCACGGCCGGCACCGCGGGTGACAAAAGGGTACGTAATTCAACCATTCATCATTTGATAATCAATGAACTCGCTCACAGTCACCAGTTCCCGATTTGGTAGTCTTCCCCGCAGTCGACGCATTCGGCGCGACTCTTCCCACTCCCGGAGCTGTACAGGCCGAGGTCGCCACCACAATCGCCACAGACAAGTGCCATACTCCGTCTGCAGTCGCCAGGGGAATAACTCTCGGTGGGGTCCGTGGTCTTTGAACCAAGCACTCGCCTACGCCTCGGTGACTCCGAGCACGGCCTGACACTCAGGACACGAGTACATCGACTTCGTCGCTGACCCGGTTTCGTCGAGATCCGATACCATCAGTATCATCTCACCGCAGTGTGGGCATTCGGCCATACGGTGGCTGGTGCTGGGGGCGACCGGAAGAACCTGACGCCGGTGTCGGCTCACACCCCGGCGGCGTAGATGCCACCGCCGAGGACGGCATCGCAACTCGGACAGCAGACCAGCGCCGTCCCGTCGGAGTGGGTGTTATCCAGATCGTATCGGAACCAGTCTTCGACCGTCGACTCGCTGTGGCCGCATTCGGGGCATGTCGGCATACCCTCGGCCCCGGACGCCGGAGTGAAAACCGGTTGGGTGACAGCAACTCGGTCGGCCCACCACTCCGGACACTCACTACCGAATCTCATACGTCCGGTCGCTCGTTTTGCCTCGGATAATAACGATATCTTCTCGCTCAAGTTGTAAGAGATACCGACGAATCGTTTTCCGAGACGGTTGTTCATCGATACGGGCTGTATATTCGTCCTCTATCTCGGAGATTTTCGCATTCCCGAGTTCATTAACCACGTCTACCAGTATTCGTTCGTGCTGCTCTAATTTGGATTTCTCCCACGATGCAGTTGTGTCTGGAGAGTCTTCAAGGTCGGAAATCGCGTCAGACAATAATCCTTCGACGAGGCTCTGTATCGCGATCTGGCCTTCTTTCTTCGAGATATGCTCTCGTAGCGTTGCGTATTGGGCTTCCGAGAGCTGCACCTCAAATTCACGCCAGGTCGCGGGCGGCCAGGCCGCTCGGCTTCTGTCTGCATGGACCTTGACGTGACATGGCTCGCACAGCGGCACGAGGTTGGAAAGTTCATCATTCTCATCATCTCCATCGATGTGATGAACCTGGATCTTGTCCCGTGACCCACACCGGTGGCAGTACCGACCCTTCGCATCGATGCACTTTTTCCGGTATTTCATACCCCGTATGGGTGCCTGAATCGGCACAAACCTTCGGCTACAGAGGGTTGAGCTGGTCCGCTGCTCTCTCGGAAACTGGCCAGTTCCGACTAAGTGCCGCCACCTGAAACAACCGTGATATGATACGGGATGGGCGGGTCTTCCGAACCGACTGGACGCCTGAGGACCTCCACCACCGGCACGGTGAACTGCAGCAGCTCTCGTCGTACCTCTCGCCCATCGAGGAGGGGCGCGAGGCGGACCCGGCGAGCATCTTCGGCCCCACGGGCACGGGGAAGACCGCGGCCGCCGAGGAACTGCTCAGACAGCTCCGAAAGAGCGTGGTCGATCTCGACACCATCCTCATCGACTGCTGGAACAACCACGGGCGATTCCAGGTTCTGCGAGAGCTTCTCGAGCTGGTCAACGCGCCAACCCACGACCTCCGACAGGACCGTACCTCTCGCGACGAGATGCTGGCCCGGTTCCGCGAGCACAAAGACGACCTCTGTGTCGTCGTCCTCGACGAGGTCGACCAGCTGGATGACGAGGGCGTTCTCCGGGACCTGTGGCAGACGGATGGTGTCTGCCTGCTTTTCATCGCCAACCGCGAGGACGACTTCTACGGGACTCTGGACGACCGGCTGCAGTCCCGGCTTCTTACCTCGCAGGTCGTCAAGTTCGAGCCGTATGGTGTCGACGCGCTGACCGACATCCTCCGGTCGCGGGCGAGTGCCGGCCTCGCTCGCGATGCGATTCGCACCGCCGAACTCAGGACCATCGCGGACACGGCCCGCGGCGATGCCCGGGTTGCGATTCGCGGCCTGAAGAACGCGGCCGAGGCGGCCGAGCATCGCGGGACGCGACGCATCGGGCAGGAAGACATCAAGGGGGCCGTCCCGAAGGCCCGCGCCGAGATCCGGCAGAAAACGAAGTCGAAGCTCATCCGCCACCAGCGGCTTCTGTTCGAGATCATCGAGGAGCACGGTGAGTTGTCGGCCAGTGACCTCCACGACGCATACGAGGCGGAAGCCGAGAACCCACGCTCGAAGCGCCAGCGGCGGAACTACCTGACGAAGCTGGAGCGGTACAACCTCATCGAGCGCGAGGGCGAGCGCCGGTGGACGACCTATCGCGTGGTCGAGGCGCCCGTGCGGTCGTAGGTCGGACCCCCCGGCGTTGATGTACCCCGGGCAGGTAGGCGGCGCCATGGCTGCTGGCGCCCTCCGGCGGGTTGCGGACCCGACAGACACCGAAGCGGTTCGCGAGGCGTTCATCGCCACCTACGGGACCGCGAGCGAGACCGCCGACGCGGCGACGCTGGTCGCCCAGTACGAGCGTGTTGCCGAATACTGCGCGGAGCACCCGAACCAGGGCTCGGGCGCCGTCGCGACCGCGCTCGACCTCCCACGGAGCCGCATCCGGGCCTGGGTCGATAGCGATGGGCGCCCCGACGCGGTGCGCGGGGTCGAGACGCTGACCGAGCGCGGGTGGCTCCACCTTGCGTGGGACGACCCGACGCTCCGGGCGCTGGCCGGACTCATCGTGTGGGTGGTCGTCGGCGGGTCGCTCCCGCGGCAGGGGTGGACGCCGGCGTTCTCGGTCGCCGACGGCACCGAGCCCGACATCGAGCGGCTGGGCACGGTGCTGGGCCTGGAGTGGCGACAGCGCCACGTCGACGACGATATCAGCGGCGCCGAGTGGGTGCCGGCACGGGATGGGTCGGTCCTGGGGCGGCTGCTCGCGGTCCTGGGCGCGCCGACCGGCGCCGACGAGGGGCCCTCGCTCCCGCCGTGGTTGCTGCTGGATGCGCCCCGAGCAGTGCGGTTGGATGCTGCTCGGGTCGCGGTCCGGCAGCGCGGGACCGCGCTCGAGCTCCCGACGATGCCGCTCCAGCTCGGCCTGCACCGCGACGGCCGCCGCGAGGCCATCGCCCGGCTGTGCCGGTCGGTCGCCCCGCCCGATGGTGAGGTCCGGGTCGATGACGGTGGCAACATCCGGCTGGACCGGCGGGCCGCGGAGTTGCTCGCTGCGGCGCCGCTGCTGGACGGGTTCCTGCCGCGGTGAGGCGTCTTCAGAGGCCGTGGTGTTGCTGATACTGTCGCACGTACTGGCGCCAATTGTCCGTCAGCTGGGCCTCGGCCTCGTGCCAGGTGCAACCCATATCCTTCTTGTCCGGCTCGGCGAGAAACAGGCGGTCGAAGTGTGTGCGGTCGTGCGCGGTGTCGATGCGGGCGATCTGGGTTTTGGTGCCGTCATCGTGCGAGCAGTAGACCACGGCCGCGAACTCCTCGACGGCGTCGAAATCGGGGGCGACCCACATGGAGAGGTTGACGACAAGCCCGGCATAGCGCCCGAGTTCGTAGGAATACTGGGCCTCGGCCATAGCGCGTATATACTCTGTCGGCAGCCACCATTCATAAGTTTTGCCGCAATGCCGACAGGTTATCTCGGGAATCGCAAGCCGGCGAGACGATGCGATGAAGTCGTGAGCAAGCCTTTTACGGCGTTGGGGTTATAGGCAACTATAGGTGAACGAGAATGGGTCAGACGACACGGCGCACGGGGAGCGCCGACCGCCGCGGCAAGCTGGCTCGGGCCGCCGCTCAGGGTGGCTTCGAGGACGTGCATGTCGTCAGTCGCGAGACGGCGACCGAGGTACTGACGCCACGGCGGACGGAGCTGCTCGACTACCTCGGGCAGCATGAGGTGTCATCGGTTCGCGACCTCGCCCGTGGCGTCGAGCGTGACAAGGGCACGGTGAGTCGCGACCTCGCGTTGCTCGCCGAGCACGATCTCGTCGTCTTCGACGCGGATGGTGCCCGGAAGGCCCCGCGACTCGCGCATACGACCATCCTGGTCGAACCGCTTACCTGAGCGCCAGCCGGCGTAACCGCTTATCTACCCGGGCGGCGAGGTGTCAGGTAGTCCCGCATGGGGCGGCCGATAATAGCGGGGGCTCCCCACGGCTGGGGCACTGGCCCGGTTTCACGCGCCCGATGGGAGCCCGTTGCCCGGGCCCTCCTATCACGCCTTCTGCAACGGTATTCACGGCCAGCAAACGGTGAGGGCGGTTTATACCCGCTGGGGGCGTCCGGACAGCTACCCACGGTGTCGCAGTGAGCCCGATGCGGCCGTGGGGAG
>Ga0207757_100377_pt1 | contig 31321 bp, 43 predicted proteins | sample A23P3SouthBayCA_2_FD_187752 | JGI IMG/M metagenome (GOLD analysis project Ga0207757, IMG submission 187752) | Aerobic enrichment media microbial communities from Eden Landing Ponds, California, USA - A23 P3 (2) (SPAdes) | ecosystem: Environmental > Aquatic > Marine > Unclassified | place...
GACGCGCTGGCTCTCGGGGTTCTCGAAGATCTTGTCGGTGTCGTCGTACTCGACGAGTTCGCCGCCGGTGAGGAAGACGGCCGTCTGGTCGGAGATCCGGGCGGCCTGCTGCATGCTGTGGGTGACGACGACGACCGTGTAATCGTCGGCCAGGTCCTCGATGAGGTCCTCGATCTTCGAGGTGGCGACCGGGTCCAGCGCCGACGCCGGTTCGTCCATGAGGATCACGTCCGGACCGACGGCGAGACAGCGGGCGATACAGAGCCGCTGTTGCTGGCCGCCGGAGAGTCCGAGCGCGTTGTCGTCCAGCCGGTCTTTCACCTCGTCCCACAGCGCCGCCTGCCGGAGCGACTGTTCGACGAGGTCGCGCTCAGCGTCGGCGTCGTCGCGGCCCAGCAGGCGCGCGACCAGTCCGGTGTTCAGGTCGCCGTGTTTGCGCGGGCCGTACGAGATGTTGTCGCGGATCGACTTGGGGAAGGGGTTGGGCGCCTGGAACACCATGCCGACGCGCTTGCGGAGTTCGACCAGGTCGACGCCGTCCTGGTAGATCTCCTCGCCGTCGAGTTCGACCGAGCCGTCGATGCGGGCGGCCTTGATCCGGTCGTTCATCCGGTTCAGACAGCGCAGGAACGTCGACTTCCCGCAACCGGAGGGGCCGATGAGCGCGGTGACGCTCTCCTCGGGGATGTCCATCGAGACGCCCTTCAGGGCGTGGTCGTCGCCGTAGTACACGTCGAGGTCGTCGACGGTGAGCTTCGCCTCGCCATCGAAGGAGTACTCGCGCCACTCCTCGCGGACGCGCTCGTCGGTCTCGCCGGCGGTCGTCTCGCTCTCGGCGGCCGCGTCGGCGCCGGGTGTCGGTTCGTCGGTGTCGGTCTGTGTGAAATCGGTTTCGCTCATTGGTCGAGTTTCCTCCTGAAGTAGATCCGCGAGCCGATACCGACCGCGTAGAAGCTCATGACGACGAGCAACAGCACCAGCGCCGTGCCCCACGCGAAGTCGAGGTTCTCCCCGAGCCCGGCGCCGATGACCGCGAACAGTTGGTAGGGCAGCGCGCTCGACGCCTGCACGAGGTTCAGGTCGGGCACCGCGACGAACGGGAACGCCGAGGTGAACCGGAACCCGCCCTCGACGACGCCGGCGACCTCCGAGGGGAACGGGGAGCTGGTCGTGACCAGCAGGATGGGGGCCGTCTCGCCGGCGATGCGGCCGATACCGAGGATGACGCCGGTGATGACGCCCGGCAGCGACGCCGGGAGGACGACGCTCTTGATGGTCTCCCACTTCGAGACGCCCAGCGCGGCGCTGGCGTCGCGGTACTCGTCGGGGACGCTCTTGAGCGACTCCCGGCTGGTGATGACGACCAGCGGGAGGAGCATGAACCCGAGGACGAGCTGGCCCGCGAGGATCGAGTTGGTGTTGCCGAGCCGGGGGACGAAAAACGCCAGCCCGAACAGGCCGTAGACGATGCTGGGCGTGCTCCAGAGGCTGTTCGTCGAGACCTCGACGAGTGAGGTGAACCGGCCCTGCTCGGCGTACTCGGTGAGGAAGACGGCGGCGCCGACGCCGAGCGGCACGGCGAGCGCGACCGCGCCGACGACCAGCCAGACGGTGCCGACGATGGCGGGGAGCACCCCGTCGACGCCCGCGCCGAGCGTGCTGTACCCCTCCATGACGAACGGCCAGTAGAACCAGACGATCGGTCCCTCGACGACCACCCACGTGTCCACCAGAGGCGGGTTGAACCACGTCCAGGGTCCCCAGAAGAGGCCGTACTTGACCCCCTCGGTCATCGGGCCGAAGCCGCGGACGGCGATGAACCCGACGATGGAGCCGAGCAGGGCGATCATGGCCGCGGCGTTGGTGGTCACGAGGACGTACGCGCCGGTCTGTCGCCCCTGCGGGCCGAAGCCGCCGTAGACGCGGGCGGCGGTCCACGCGCCGACGAGCCCGGCGAACAGCGCGACGACCGGGACGCCGACGGCACCGGTCACGACGATAGAGACGTTCGCCGGGTCCCACGACCAGCCGGGACCGACGAGGCCCGTCACGACGACGAGGCCCGACAGGAGCACGAACAGACCGGCCGAGAGCGTGACGCCGATGTCTTCGCGGGCGAACAGGGCGACGCCGGCGCCGAAACCGCCGGCGGCCAGCGCGACGACCGGCCAGACCGTCGAGAGCCCGAGCGTCTGGGCGCCGACGAGGCCGCCGACGCCGAACCACAGGAGGCCGAGGAACGCCGCCGAGGGGACGCCGCCCGTGTGGCCGGGTTCGGTCTCGAAGAGCCCGCCGTACGAGGCGGCCCCGAGCGCGACGACGCCGACGCCCACGAGCGTCAGCGCCCCGCCGATGGCGGTGGCGACGGAGACGCCGCCGACCGTCGCGTCAACGGGGACGTACTGGAAGAGCGCGACCAGCCCGACGACGAAGGCGGCGAACGACAGCGCGGACAGGCCGCCGCCGACCAGTTCGCGGGTCGAGGAGTCGCCCCCGACCAGCGCGTCGGCGGTGTCGCTGGGGGCGCCGAGACTCATTGTTCACCTCCGAGGGTCCGGCGCATGCGGCGCTCGATGAGCTGGGAGGCGATGCTGAATCCCATGACGGTGACGAACAGGACGACGCCGGCGGCGAACAGCGCAGAGAACTGGAGGCCGCTGGCGGCGCCGTACTGGCTGGCGATGAGACTCGTCAGCGTGATCGTGTTGCCGAACACGTCCATGAGCGGGTCCGGCAGGTTCGTGACGTTCCCGAGGATGACCGTCGCGGCCATGGTCTCGCCGACGGCCCGGCCGACGCCCAGCAGGACGGCCGCGGAGATGCCGGAGAAGGCGGCCGGGAGCGTCACGCTGGTGGTCGTCTGCCAGTCGGTCGCGCCCAGCGCCTGCGCGCCGTCGCGCATCGGGTCCGGGACGCTCGCGATGGCGTCCTCGGCGACGGAGACGACCGTCGGCAGGGCCATCACGCCGATGACGAGGCCGGTCACGAACAGGCTCCCGAACGTCGGCAGGGAAAGCTCCTGCTGCATGAACTCGTTGATGAGCGTGAAGCCGATGAACCCGTAGACGATCGAGGGGATGCCGGCGAGCATCTCGACGGCCGGTTTCACGACCTCGCGCGCCCACGAGGGGGCGATCTCGCTGATGAAGACGGCGCCGGCGACGCCCAGCGGCGCCGCGACGAGCGTCGCGATGACCGTCGTCACGAGCGTCCCCCACATCATCGGGACCAGCGAGTAGACGTTCGTCCCCGTCGACCAGAACGGGTCGGAGCCGACGAGGAGATACAGTCCCATCTCGCGGGCGACCGGGAGCGCGTTGACCAGCAGGTAGACGGTGATGAACCCGAGGATCAGCACCGTCGAGGTGGTCGTCAGAAACAGGAGGAAGCGGGCGGTGCTCCCCTCCGCGACGAGGTAGCTCCCGACGACGAACGCGGCGAACGCGAGCGCGATGGGGCCCGCCAGCGCCGGTGCGACCAGAAACGAGAGGATCGCGGCCGCGACGAGGGCGGTCCCGACGCCGCCGATCACGCGCGTCTCGGTGTCCAGTCCGCCGAATCGGGCCGCGACGCTCATGCTTCGGGCTCCGGCAGCTTCTCGAACTGGGCCTGCTGGCGCTCGGCCGTGAGCTTCGAGTACCCCTCCACCTCGACGAAGTTCTGCTGTCCGAAGTCGCTGAGGATCATCCGGAGGAACGCGGCCTCCTTCTTCGAGGTGCCCTCCCAGGTGTAACAGTGGAGGTCCCGCGCGAGCGGGTAGGAGGGGTCCGAGAGGTTCTCCCCAGGCGTGTACGTGGTCCCGTCGAACTCCAGCTCGACGGCGGGCACCGAGTCGTCGGTGAACGCCAGCGCCATGTACGCGATGGCGTTGTTGGAGTTCGAGACGGTGGTCTTGACCTGCTGGTTCTGTCCCTTGCGCGCGTCGACGCCGTCCATCGGGGCGTTGGGGTCGCCGAGCATGTTCGAACGGAACGCGGTGTCGGTCCCCGACCCCTCGGCTCGGCCGACGGCCTGGATCTCCGCGTCGGGCCCGTCGTAGGCGGGGATCTCCGACCACTGGGTGATCTCGCCGGTGTAGATCCCACGGACCTGCTCGGCGGTGAGCTTCGTCACGCCCGCGTCGTAGATCTCCGTGCTCACGACGATCGGCTGGGCGTCGACGGCGATGACGTGTTCCGTGAAGCTCGATAGCTCCTCCTCCGACGCGTCGGGGAACTCGGCGCTCGCGGACGCGCTCGCGTTGCCGATGTCGATCTGCTGGTCGCGGAGCTTCTCCAGCCCGGTCCCCGAGTGGCTGAGGCCGACGTTCACCTCGAACGGCGGCGCCACGTCGCCGTCGGCCTCGAAGCCGTACTTCGCGGCCCAGTAGTCGGCCAGCCGCTGGTCGGTCTCGATGTCGTACTGGCCCGGGCCCCAGTACTCGCGGTCCGTCGGCGGGTAGTTCGAGGCCCAGTACGAGGCGGCGCGCTGGACCATCGGGAACAGCGTCGAGGAACCGCCCGCCTTGAGCAGTTCGGCGTTCGAGTCTCCACCGCTATCGGCCCCGCCCGCGGCCTGCCCCGGCGGTGTGGGACTCGTACTGATACAGCCACCCAGCGACGCGGCGACGCCCGCCGCGCCCGCCAGTAGTTCACGGCGGGTCACAGGTCTGTCCCGCATTATCAGATCAGTGCCCCCAGATTGACTAAATACGCTACTATTATGACTATATAGACGTACATACCCATGCGTACCACTCCGTTCGGAACCGGCTCCGGTAGGGTGAGCGTATCGTCGACGAACGCGTCGAAAGCCGAGCCTCAGCGCCGAGTGAAGTCGAACTCGGAGCGGGCACGGACGGCACTTCGGCCTACTGCGACACGGATCGGTCCGTCACGGCGAGGCGGGCCGACGGCGCTCCGACGAGTCCGATCGCTCGGTCGAACACGCCCATCATACCGCGCTCTGACGAGTATATAGCCGAAGATAGGGGGCAGTACGCATCAGAGTTCGTCGCGGATATCCGCGGGAGGGGAGCCGATCCGCGCCGATATATTCCGCAATATACCGGTATGTAGTTGTAAATATATAGAAAGGGGTTGATTTATTGGTCAGTGCCGACGACCCCTCCCTATGGAGACGCGCAAGGTCCAGGTCACGGGCGGGTCGACGTACACGGTGTCTCTGCCGAAGGATTGGGCGACGGAGAACGACGTGAGCGCGGGGAGCGTCGTCGAGTTCCACTCCGAGGAGGACATCCTCCTGCTCTCGCCCAAGAGCGAGGAGGAGCGCGAGAAGGGGTCGATCGAGATCGACGGGCTGGAGGGCGATCGTCTCACGCGCGCGGTCATGACGATGTACGTCAGCGGCTTCGACGTCATCAACTTCGAGGCGCCCCGCGTCACCGCGGGCCAGCGCCGCACCATCCGCGAGGCGACACAGGGCCTCGTCGGGCTGGAGGTCATCGAGGAGACCGGCGAGCGAGTGGTCCTGCAGGACCTGCTCGACTCCTCGGAGCTGTCGGTCCACAACGCCATCACGCGGATGCGGCTGGTCTCGCTGACGATGCTCTCGGACGCGGTGACGGCCCTGCTGGAGGACGACGACGAGCTCGCTCACGACGTGATCGAGCGCGACGACGACGTCGACCGCCTGTGGTACATGGTCTCGCGGGTGTTCCGGACGGTGTTGCGCAACCCGGCCGCCGCCACCGAGATCGGGTTCCCCCGCGAGACCGTCTTCGACTACCAGTCCAGCGCCCGCCAGCTGGAGCGGATCGCCGACCACGCGACGAAGATCGCGAACATCGCGCTGGAGATCGGCCCCGTCAACGAGTCCGTCGCCGAGGTACTGAGCGACCTCCAGACCGCGGCCGTCACCGTGCCCGAGACGGCGATGGACGCGCTGCTCGAAGACGACTCCGACGAGGCCGTCACGCTCGCCACCGAGGCCCGCGCCGACCTGCCGGACATCGACGAGCGCGCCCGCGACGTCGACGACGCGATCCGCGACCTCGACGATCCCGAACTCGCCCAGTCGCTCGGGCTCGTCGTCGACTCCCTCTCCCGGACCGCCGACTACGGCGGGAACATCGCCGAGAGCGCCCTCCAGAAAGCGGCGCCCTCTCCCTGAGACACGACCGCCGCCTGGTCGCCCGACCGGCTTCGCTGGCCGCGGGGTGGTCGCTGTGACGCGGCTGTTTCGACGAAACTCTCTTTCCCGCCGTTCGACGCCGTCGCTCGTGGCCGTCACAGCGCCGGCTATCGAGAGCGCGAAAACGGGGATGGGTGCCCCGGACGAGGTGGCAGTCGCGAATGTGACGTGCGACGCGCGCGTCGAAGGGGGTGGCAGTGCTCGGTGGCGCGCTCGGTGATGAGCGCCGCACGCGATAGCCACTGGGTAATCGTCCGGCATAAGGCTCGCTAAGAGGGGTACGTGTCGTTCCCATCGGCCACCGAGGGGACCGGAACGCTATATAGACTCGCCGGTGACGGTCCCGCGACTGGCGGGGTCGACTGCGGCGAAATCGGAGAGAAGACCGCGGATTACTCGACGGAGACGGCGTTGATCTGGCCGTCCTGACCGGGGCGAGAGGTGACGCGGGCGCGGCCCTCGCTGGTGGCGATGATGGCGCCCTTGGTGATGATGTTCCGGCGCACGTAGTTGGGGTTCGAGGGGTTCTCCTCGACGTCCTCGATCTCGGCGGCGACGACCTCGCCGTCGGTGGCGACGCTGGCGGTGTCGGCGGTGACCGCGCGGACCTTCTCGGTGTTGCCGCGGGCGTCGACCGTCTTCAGGCTCGTCTCGCCGACGCGGGTCTCGGTCGGCTGGTCGCCCAGTTCGTGCTTCTTCTTCTTCCGGAAGTTCCGGCGTCGACCGCCGGTGCGCTTGCGCGGGGAGCGTCCCTGGAACTTCATACCCGTCCAGTCGCCCAGCGTCTACTTGAACCTCTCGACTCCCGCTCGCCGTCGAGCCCGGGCGCGCTCGCTCCTCCCGACGCTTCTCGCCGCCAGGACTGCGGCCCGTCGAGGGCCCCCGTCGATCGCCGACCGGCAACGTTACGTTCCGGGACGCGCCCATCGACGGACGATGAGTCTGCGCCGCGCCGTCGCCGTCCCCTTCCGGGCGAAGGGTCGCGAGTCCCTCTCGGAGAGCGAGTTCGTCGTCGCGCTCTCGCTCGACCGCGAGTGGTTCTCCCCCGAGCAGGCCAAGCGGCTCGTCGACGTGGCCGTCACCGAGGGACTGCTCGACCGCGGGGACGACGAACTCCGGCCGACGTTCGAACCGCGGGAGGTGACGGTGCCCGACGAGTTCGTCCCGGGCGACGACGTGTTGCGCCAGCGGTCGAACTTCGAGCGCGCGCTCGACGCCATCGTCCAGTCCGGCGTCGCGAAACAGGACGCCGTCGCCGCGGTCAACCGCCTGCAGTCGGACCTCGGCGTCACCGTCGAGGCAGCGGCGGTCGTCTACGCTCGACGCGAGGGCGTCGAACTCGGCGACCTGGCCGACCGCGCCGCCGTCGAACTGGGGGGCGACTGATGGTCGAGGACCGCGTCACCGACGGCAAGCGCATCGCACAGTTGCTCTCCTCGGAGCTCTCCGGGCGCGACCGGGGCGCCCTGGGGAAGGTGTCCGTCGTCGACGCCGAGCCGGACGCCGAGCCGTCTCCCGAGGGCACCGTCGCCTACGGCGTCGCCTATCGCGACGAACGGGTCGGCACCGTCCGCCTCTACCACGACGCGGCGGAGCTGTCGATCGGGGGCGCGGGTCCGGTGGACGCCCAGCGAGTCCGCGGTTCGGTCGCGGGGCCGGACCTGTCCGTGACCGATGAAGGCGCGACCCGGATCGAGTCGGGCGCGGCCGTCAAGCGGGCCGTCGACGCGCTGGTCGCCGGGCTGTCCGACGGGGCGTGAGTTCGGTCGCGTCGGCGGCAGGGACGGGTGACGGCGGTTCGCCGGCACCGGACCGACCGGCTTTTGGCCGCTGGGCCGCTACTACCGCGCAATGACGGGGCCAGTAGAGGCCGTCCTCTTCGACCTGGACGACACCATCTGTACGTACGAGCGCAGCGCCGACGACATCCTCGCGCTCGCCTTCGATCGCGTGGGGGTCGACCCGTTCTTCGACGGCGCCGAGTACGTCGACCGACTGGGCGAGTTCTCCGACGCCGGCGACGACATCCGCGACACCCGCCGGGCCGCGTTCGGTACCTTCGCCGCCGAAGCCGGCCACGGCGAGGCCCTCGGCGAGGAGATCGCCGACATCTACACCGACGAACGGGACCAGTCGAACGTCCGCTTCCTCGACGGCGCCGAGCGCGCGCTCGACGCGCTGGCCGACGCCTACCGGATCGGCATGGTCACCAACGGCGACCCGTGGATGCAGTCCCAGAAGCTCGGCGGACTGGGGATCGAGGACCGCTTCGAGGTGGTCGTCCACGGCGGCCACGACGCGGCGTACAAGCCCGACCCGGAACCGTTCCACCTCGCGCTGGAGGAACTCGGCGTCGCGGCCGACCGGACCGTCCACGTCGGCAACTCCCACGCCTCGGACGTGACCGGCGCCCACGCCGCGGGGCTGCGCTCGGTGTGGCTCGCCGAGGGCGAACCGCCGTTCGACCACGACCCCGAACCGCACCACATCGTCGACTCGCTGCAGGACCTCGCCGAGGAGCCCTGGGGCTGACCGAGCGGGGAGCGACCCCGGCCCCGCTCTCGATCCCCGGGCCACGGTCCCGACGGTACGGTCGGGACGGGTCGCCGCCCCGTTCCGGAACCCATTCGCGACGGCACCGGGGGCCGGGAGCCGAACGATGACTCGACGGAGTCCTCTGGCTTCGCGATACGCGCAAACCAGTCCTCCAGGCGTGTGGACCGGCATCGCCGCCGAACACCTGCGGACGGCCGATTCGAAGCTCCTCCGGGTCGTCCTGCGCGGAGAGTAGCGGCCGCGTTTCCGCGTCGTGGGCGCCTTTCCATTGCCTGCAGACGACTCTCCGGCGGGCCAGTGCTACCGCCCTGTATGGCGAGTTCCCGATCGATCCAGGACGTCGAGCAGACCGAGAACTACTACCACGTGCGCTATCGCGACCCAGAGGAGTTCGACGAGATCCGGACGCCGGACTGGGCGGCGAACGTCGCCGACTCGGTCGTCTCCGGCGCCGAGGTTCGCACCGGCGACGAACACGGCAACGAGAACTGGACCGCCCAGAGCGTCCTCGTTCCGGTCGAGGGCGTCGCCGACGAGAGCGCGGCGCGCGAGGCGGCCGACGAGATCGTCGCGAAGATGGAGTCCTGAAGCCGGATTCGCCGCTCTCTGCCCCGAACGTGGTCCTCCACCAGCCGACGCTACGGCGAACGGAACTCGAAAAATAGCCGGTATCGCGGTGTCGGCCGCCGGCGGGCGGTGGCCGCCCGAGGGACCTACTGCCAGTTCTCCTGCTGGGTCCCGATCTCGGGCTGCTGGGTCCGTTCGGACCGCTGGGCGTACATCTGGCCGCCCGACTGGCTCTGCCGACCCTGTTGGGTCTGCTGGTTCCGCTGACCCTGCTGGTTCTCCGGCATGAACCGGCCGGTCTGGGGGGCGCGGTGTCGCTGTTCTGCGAGGTCGTGCGTCTGCTGTCGGAACTGCTGGGAGTGGCGGCGGTCCCGTGCGCCCCGGTCGGCGCCGCGACCCTGTTGGCCGGGGAAGCCGGCCTGCTGGCCGCTGGGCTGCTGGGCGGCCGGAACGTACCCCTGCTGTTGAGCCGGCTGTTGGCCGAGTTGCTGGGGCTGCGGTTGCTGACTCATCTGCTGGGTCTGTGGCTGCTGACCCAGTTGCTGCTGCGTCGGCTGCTGACCCTGCTGCTGTGTCTGCGGTTGCTGGGCCTGGATCTGCTGTGTCTGTGGCTGCTGGTACTGCTGGGTCTGCGGCTGCTGGGCCTGTGACTGTTGGCCCAGCTGTTGCGTCTGCGGCTGCTGGTGCTGGACGTCCTGCGATCCTGTCGACAGGAACTGGCCGGTCTGGGGGTCGCGGGGTCGTTGCTGGGCGATCTGGCTCATCCGCTCTCGGAACTGCTGTGAGTGGCGGCGGTCCTGCGCGCCCCGGTCGGCGCCGCGACTCTGCTGGCCAGAGAAGCCGGCCTGCTGGCCGCTGGGCTGCTGGGCGGCCGGAGCGTACCCCTGCTGTGTCTGTGGCTGTCGACTCGCCCGCTGCGTCTGGGGTTGCTGGTTCGGCTGCTGCGTCCGGGGCTGTCGGCTCAGTTGCTGCTGCTCGATCGGGTCCTGTCGGTTGGGCTGGTTCTCGAAGCTCATTGGTGATCTCCCGCGGGCGGAACCCGCCGTCCCGCACGCGTGTCGTCACCTGGGTCGCACCGGTCAAAGTTACCGACCGGCTGTCCGCGCGGTAGCGCGCCGGTAGCGATCCGGGGCGGGGAGTTGGATCGGACTGTCCCGAGTACCCGGGGCTTAGCGGCGTCGGAATCGGATACTGGAAACGAGTGGGCGACGGCTACCGCGCGTAACTGCCCCCTGGCGGCGGACCACGTCCGTGTCGCGGACCCTACTCGTCCGGGCGAACGTCGGTGACTTTGCCGACACCTTTGGACTGGCCCTCGCGGAAGACGAACCGCTGGCCCTCCTCGACCATGTACGGGCGGAACTTGAAGCGGACGCGGACCGTCCCCGAGTCGCCGGGGAGCAGGCGCCCCTCGTCGGGATAGAAGGCGGCGGCCTCGCTGACGGTCTCCAGGTGGACGACCGGCTCGTACCCCTCGCCGATCCGGGTCGGGTGGTTCAACACCATCACTTCGGCCTCGAACTCCCGGACGGGGTCGGGATCTGCGTCGCGAGGCAGTAGCACCATCCCGCGCTCCACGTCGGCCTCGCGGACTCCCTTCAGGGCGATGCCGACGATGCGGCCGGCCTTCGCGCGGTCGACGCGGTGGTAGTGCATCTCGATCGACCGGACCTCTACCTCGCGGAAGCCGCCGTCCTGCATCGGCCCCAGCAGGAGTTCGTCGCCGGCCTCTACACGTCCAGAGCGGATCGTCCCCGAGGCGACGGCCCCGACGCCCGTGACCTTGTACGAGCGGTCGACGTACATCGCGAACTCGTCGTCGGTCGGGCCGGCGGTCTTCGGGAGCCGCTCCAGCAGTTCGTCGAGGGTGTCCATTCCCTCCATCGTGACCGCGCTGGTCGCGAGCACCGGGACGACCGTGTCGTCGATCTCCTCGACGGCCGCGCCGACGCCGTGTCGCGCCACTGAGAGGGGCGTCTTGCCGACTTCGCGGAGCTGGCGCTCGACCTCCCGCTCGACCTCCTCCAGGCGCTCGTCGCTCACGATATCGGCCTTCGTGATGACGACCATCGTCGGCAGGTCCGTCGCGAGCAGGATCCCCAGGTGTTCGCGGGTGGTCTTCGTGGGGCCGTCGTCGGCCGCTACCGTGAGCAGGCCGTAGTCGAGCTTCTGGCCGACTAGCCCGCGGATCGTGGTTCGCAGCCAGGGCTCGTGGCCGACGGTGTCGACGAACGAGACGAGCCGGTCCGCCTCCTCGACCACGCGGGCGCGGTCGGACTTGCGGTCGGGGTTGTCCATGCGGACCGGCCCCTCGTCGTCGAAGCCGTAGACGCCGTAGGAGAGGTCGGCCGAGAGGCCGCGTTCGACCTCGTGCGGTTGCACGTCGAGATACGAGCGGGTGCCCCCCTCGCCGTCGTCGGACTGGCCGGTGACGAGCGTGCCGACGAGCGTCGACTTGCCGTGGTCGACGTGGCCGGCGGTGCCGACGACGATGTGTTCGTCGTCCTCCAGCACCGCTCCCTCCCGTACCGTCGCGACGCCGACGATCCCCTCGGCGGGCGCCTCGCGGCTCGACGAATCCGAGGGAGTCGACGAGTTCGAGGCGGGCGACGAGGGTGCGGAGTCGGTTCCGCCGGCGCCCGGTCCAGGCGCGGGGCCGCTTCCTTTCGGTTTGGCGCGGCCGTCGGCGTCGACGCCCCAGGTCTCGACGTTCTCGATGTGGGCGTCGGCCTCCTCGGCCAGCAGGCTCAGCACGTCCATCGACTCGGTGAACTCGTCGGGGGCGATGCCGGCGAGGGCGCCGTCGTCGGTGACGCCGACGACGTACGTGGCCTCGCCGTCGCCGGAGAGGACGCGGTGGCGCAGTTGGGCGGCCAGCGACTCACGGCGGCCGTCCGCGAGGTGGAGGTCTTTCGTGAGCCGCTCTTTGAACTCGACGCTGCCGCCCTCGCGCTCACCGCGCTCGATGGCGCGTTCGAGGGCGGCCCGGTCGGGGCTCATGGGAGTCGGTAACGGTGGCCAGTACAAAAGCCTTCTCCGGGTTCGTCCCCGATTCTCGTCCGTAGCGCTCCGGAACGCTCCGTATCGGTCCCCAGCGCTCGTGAACGGACGTGACCGGGCGAGGGCCGGCGACGTTACCGCACTCGCTCGACCGCGTCCAGAAACCCCTCGCCGTAGGCGGTGTCGAGCACCACGTCGGCAGTCTCCCGGGCCGGTTCGTCGGCGTTTCCGACGGCGAACGACCGCCCCGCGACCTCGAACGTCGACACGTCGTTGATCGAGTCGCCGACGGCGACGAACTCCTCCGGGTCACGACCGAGTCGCTCGGCCACCGCCTCCAGCGCCCGGCCCTTGTTCACGTCGGGCGACTTGACGTGGTAGGCGAAGCCGGTGTCGACGACTTCGAGGCCGTGGTCGGCGGCGATCCGCTGGAGCGGTTCCAGCGGCGCCTCGCGGCTGACGGCCACCTCCGTCTCGCGCCAGCGGTTGATCAGGTCGTGGCTCCCCCACCCGAGCTCGTGGCCGGTCTCGACGTACTCGTCGACGACGTTCTGGGCGGCCTCGCGGTCGCCGAGGAACAGGAGGTCGTCGGTCGCGTGGACGAACGCGACCCCGCCGTTCTCGGCGACGACGGTCCGCTCGACGCCCGCGAACTCGCAGAGGGCGACCGGATACGGCAGCGCCTTCCCCGTCGCGAGCACGACGGGCGCGTCCCACTCCCGCAGGACGGGCAGGACGGGCGGGTGGACGGCGCGGTCCTCGTCGGTGAGCGTTCCGTCGATGTCGACGGCGAGCGGTGGCGTCACTGGTCGAGAGTGTGTCGTCGACGGGCAAACAGTATTCGGTCCCGGCAGTCAGTCGGTCAGTCGCTCGTAGGCCGACTGCACTTCCTTGAACGCCTCCTCGTCGCCGTCGGGGGAGTCGGGGTGGACCTCCTTGACCTTCTCGCGGTACGCGGCTTTGACGGCGTCCTCGTCGGCGCCGCGGTCCAGTTCGAGGGTCTCGTACGCCTCGGCGGCCGTCGGGCCGCTGGGCTGGGCCGCGGCGGCCGCTCGTCGGCGTCGTCGCTGCCCGCCCGCGCGGGCCTGTCGGCGCTGGCGTCGGCCGCCGCGCCGTCGCCCGCCGCTCGTCGCCTGCGCTCGGCGACGCGCGCCCTCGTCGCGAGGCGGCTCCCAGTCCTCGCGGGGGCCGGCGCCGAACCCGCCGCGGCCGCCGTCGCCGGGGGCGGCCCGCTCCTCGACGCCGCGGTAGAGCCGCTGTGCGAACCGTCCCGAGGCGTGGTACCACATGAAGTACGCGACGGCACCGAACAGCGCCGCGACGACGAAGAAGCCGAGATTCGCGACGAATCCGAAGATAGCGAACAGGACCGCGATGGCCGCGAACACTGCGGCGAGCGCCGAGACGAGCCGGGACCCGTACACGCTCGCCCCTTGGCGTCGGTGCCCCCTAAACGTCTCGGACGCGGGCGGGTGACAGTCGTCGAAGGTCGCCGCCCGCCGGGCGGACGATCCCGCTTCGAACCCGTTCCACGTCTCGCCCAACCCCTTTACGGGCTCGCCTGCTAGGCGTTCGCATGAGCGTGTCCGGCCTCTGCGAGATCTGTCAGCGCCCCGAGGTCGACCACACCTGCGACCGCTGTGGCAACCTCGTCTGTGACCGCCACTTCGACGCCCAGCTGGGGATCTGCACCGAGTGCGTCGCGGAGGTGGAGGGCGGAGACCCGACCGGGACCGGCGACGACATGCCGGACGGCGTCGACACCTACGAGTTCTGAGGGAACGCGATCGCTCGTTCGGACGCGTGCGGGTCAGTCCCGGTGCCGGTTCAATCGCTTCTTCAACCGTTTGGCGGCCTGTCCCGACGCCTGGGCGAAGCCCTCCCCCTGGTCTTCGCCGGCGAAGATGATACCCCGCGAGGAGTTGACGAGCCCGACCCCGTCGGCGAGGCCGTACTCCACGGCCGCCTCGGCGTCGCCGCCCTGGGCACCGACGCCCGGGACGAGGAACGGGATGTCGGGCACGATCTCGCGGACCTCCGCCAGTTCCTCCGGGGCCGTGGCGCCGACGACGAGGCCGACGTTGTCGTTGCCGTTCCACAGGTCCGCCATGGCGGCGACCCGTTCGTAGAGCGGTTCGCCGGATTCGAGTTCGAGGTCCTGCAGGTCGGCGCCGCCGGGGTTGGAGGTGCGACAGAGGACGATGACCCCCTTGTCCGCCCGGGAGAGGAACGGCTCGAGCGAGTCCCGGCCGAGGTAGGGGTTGACGGTGATGGCGTCGACGCCCATACCGTCGTCGTCGAGCAGGTCGGCGTACTGGCGAGCGGTGTTGCCGATGTCGGCGCGCTTGGCGTCCAGCAGGACCGGTACGTCCTTGCCGTGGGCGTAGGCGACGGTCTCGCGCAGGGCCGTCCAGCCGTCGGGGTCCTCGTAGAAGGCGGCGTTGGGCTTGTAGGCGGCGGCGTGCTCGTGCGTCGCGTCGATGATCCGGCGGTTGAACGCCCAGCGGGGCAGGTCGTACTCGTGGAGGTGCTCGGGGATCCGCGCCGGGTCGGGGTCCAGCCCGACCGAGACGACGCTGTCGACCGCCGCGATCCGGTCGGCCAGCCGGTCGAAGAAGTTCATACTCGGCCACTCGCCGAGTCCGGTAAAAAAGTGTGCGGCTCTCGGTTCGAGGTGCCCGGACTCGTTCTCCGCTCGATTCGGACTGCATATCTCGCACAGAGTCTCCTTCGGCTTTCGGATGCGGGGCGTCGTTCGATACCGTGGATACGATCGTCAGAGCGGTTCAGAAGACCCTGCTTTGGACGAAAAGGAGGTGGGCTATTCCGGGAGATAGAAATCGGATTTCGGCTTTCGATACGGGGAGTTGTCTTTGAGCATCTTGATTTTGGCAGGACTCCGGTGTCTGACGATCACCACGTCGTACGCTTCGTCAGTGGCGATGCTTCCACCGACGCTGCTCATCGCGGTGACGAGTCTCCCCGCGTTCTCGCTGCCGATGAAGACCATCGAAGCGTCCTCTTTTTTCGCTTCCCGACGGACCGCTTTCGCGATCGTTCCCGTCGGCGCGTAGCGGTCGACAACCTTATGCCGGAAATCTGCGGTCGGGCACAAGTCGGTTACCTGTTCGTGGAGCGTGGCGACGACCGACTCCAGAGCGAAGCTCTCGTTCGGTCCGAGCCAGCCGCGTTCCCTGGCGTACCTGGCGTTGTCTTTCGGGACGACACTGACCGTTAGAACGTCCTCTTCGAGCACAGTACTGAACTCGACTGCGCGGATGAGTGCCGTCTCGGCGATTTCGGAGCCGTCGAACGGGACGACGAACGTCATGGAGAATCACTCTAAGTATCCTAATTGCTGCAGATTTTTCTGGGTCTGTTCGTCCAGTTCACAGTCTGCAAGTGCCTTGTTCGCTGCTTCGTGTTGTGCTCGATATACTCGAGTAGTTGGAGGGCCGTTCGTAGCTTGAACTGGCGCTCCTCATCGTCGGTGTCTTCCACGACCGACTCGATCAGGCCTCTGATGCGCTCGATAGCAGTGATCTTCATGTATAGTCATTGATTATCTAATCGTATAGTATCCCCACAGCCTTCTCAGTAAATAATAAGGAACTTAACGATAGTTTGAAATTTGGGCGATGATCGTGTCCGCTGCCCAGAACCCGTTCACTAGGCAAACTCTTCTAACAGCTGGAGAGAACAGGCCCGGAAATTAGCGGACGTGCTGTGATGGATAGATCCACTGTACCGAGCATCCACTGACACCGAGTCGGCGACCGACTCGTGTGCTGCGTCGGGCTTTTTGAATCTGTGCGCCCTACTCGGTCCGTGACCTGTCCGTTCCTCTCTTATCGGAAGTCGGCCGACGGCGCGACGTTCGACGAGGCGCGCGCTTACTGCGAGGCCGAAGAGCGGTTCGTCCAGCCGATGCGCGCCGACATCTGTAACGACCGCTTCGACCTCGACCACGCCGAGGACTGCGAGATCTACCGCGAACACACCGACGGGGGCGACCACGGATCCGACGGCGACCACGGGGAGGACGACCCGTGAGCTACGAGCGGTTTCTCGCCGACGAGCCGGTCGTCGTCACGGCGGCGCTGACCGGCGGGATCCACGGCAAGGAGGCCAATCCGAACCTGCCCGAGACGCCCGAGGAGATCGGGAAGGCGGCCGGGGAAGTCGAGGCGGCCGGCGCGTCGGTCGTCCACGTCCACGCCCGGACCGACAACGGCGAGCGAGCCTTCTCGACCGAGCGATTCCAGGCGATCGACGAGGCGATCCGGCGGTACACCGACGACGTGATCGTCCAGCACACGACCGGGGCGACGCAGGCGCCGACGGAGAACCGGCACCTCTCGCTCCGAACGGACCCGCCGCCGGAGATGGCCTCGCTGGACATGGGACCGCTGAACCGCTACGAGCGACTCACGAGCGAGAACACGCTCGCGACCATCGACGCGCTGTACGACGAGATGGCCGACCGCGGGATCAAACCGGAACTGGAGGTGTTCAACGACGGCCACCTCAACGAGGTCCACGGACTGCTGGACCGTCGCGACCTGGCCGAGCCGGTGTACGCGACGCTCATCTTCGGCCCCGGGACGCTGACGCGCCCTCGTCCGGGAAACTTCCTCAACGCGGTCGACAACCTCCCCGAGGGCGCGCTGTTCAACACGCTCGGGTTCGGCCGTCACCAGTTGCCCTTCGCGACGATGGGGATCCTGTTCGGCGGGAACGTCCGCGTCGGGCTGGAGGACAACGTCTACTACCGGCAGGGGGAACTCGCCGAGAGCAACGCCCAGCTCGTCGAACGCGTGGTTCGAGTCGCCGGCGAACTCGGTCGAGAGGTGGCCGACACGTCGCAGGCACGGGATATCCTGGGGCTCTGAGGCGACCGGGTGACGGCAGGCGAGCGGCCGACCGATCGACTGCCCCGAGTCGGTAACGCCGATGTCATCGGGTGACGCGGATGTCGGCGAGCGCCTTTGTAGGGCGATGCCGTATAGACGGGCGTGACTGTCCAGCGACGCACGCTTGACGCCGAACCGACCGACGAACGCAGGGCGATTCCCGAGGGGGTGGCCTGAATGGACGGCCCACATCAGGGACAGCAACTGGCCACGGGCGGGACGCCGCTGGAGGAGGCCGAAGCGGCGATGATACTCGTCCACGGCCGCGGCGCGACCGCCCAGAGCATCCTTCAGATGGGGCGCCAGCTCCACGAGGACGGCGTCGCCCTGCTCGCCCCGCAGGCCGCGCGCAACACCTGGTATCCCAACTCTTTCCTCGAACCCGTCGAGTCCAACGAGCCCGGTCGCTCGTCGGGCCTGCAGGCGATCGAGGACGCCCTCGCGGAGGCGAACGACGCCGGGATCCCCACCGAGAAGGTGCTGGTCCTCGGCTTCTCCCAGGGCGCCTGTCTCGGGACGGAGTTCGTGGCGCGCAACCCCGAGCGCTACGGCGGCCACGTCGCGTTCTCCGGCGGGCTCATCGGCGAGACGATCGACACCGAGGAGTTCGAGGGGGCGCTGGAGGGCACGCCGTCGTTCGTCGGCTGCAGCGACGTGGACCCGCACATCCCGGAGGAGCGCGTCCACGTGACGACGGAGGTGCTGGAGAAACTGGGCGCCGACGTGGAGGAACGCATCTATCCGGGCATGGGCCACGGCGTCAACGACGACGAGGTCGAGTACGTGAGCGGGATGGTCGCGGACCTGGTCGACCGCTGAGCCACCGGCGGACCCCGTGGTTCGGACCCGTCAGAGCGTCTCGGACGCGAAGCGACTGACGATCTTCTCCTCGGCGCGCTGGAGCCGATACTGCACGGTCGAGTGGGGCGTGTCGAGCCGGTCGGCCAGGTCGGCGACGGTGGCGTCCCGCGGCGTGCCGTAGTAGCCCGCCTCGACGGCGCTGGCGACCGTCTCTCGTTCCTCGGGTGACAGCAGCCCCGCGGTCCCGAAGCCGCCGTTCCAGTTCTGCGGGTCGGAGACGTGGCCGAGTTCCAGCGAGATGCCCTCGCGAAGCTGGGCGTCGATCCGGTCGTACAGTTCGCCGACGGCGCAGTCGTCGGGGATCAGCAGTCGCCAGACGTACTCGTCGTCGCGGCGCTCGGCCTCGATCAGGAGGCCGTCGCCGACGTGGTCGACGGCGAGATAGGGGATCGAGTGGCAGTGCTGGATCTCCTCCCGTCGCGTGAAGTAGACGCGGTGTTCCGGGTCCGAACTGATGACCTGATACTCCCGGCTGGAGGTACAGCCTTTCACGTCCAGACACTCGTTACAGGTCGTCTCGTCGAGGAAGTGCGTCTCGACGGCGTCGAGCGCCTCGGACGGTCCCAGTACGTGGTCGACCCGCCACATCGACCGGTCGTTCGCGAAACACGCCGCCGTCTGCGCGCGCAGCCCCGGCCGCTCGACGAACACGTCCATCAGCTCGTCGGCGCCCGGCCGGTAGGTGAGGACGAACTCGAACTCGCGCATATTCGACTGGTGGGGTTGGACATAGCTAATCTGTTTCGATCCCGTTCGTCTGTCTGCCGGCCGGGGTTTCAACAATGATAATTTGATCGATCGGTTTATTCGGTAAAACAGGGAGTTAGACACATGGCAGTAGAGACTATTGCGGATACTGGGAATTACACGATAGAGTGGGACGAGGAGATCGGCGCTATCGTTTTCACGTGGGACGAGTATGTCTCGGGCGCGACGTTCAGAGAGGGCAGTGAGGCGTTGCTGGACGCGATCAAGCGGCGAGACGCAGCCAAGGTCCTGACCGACACGCGCGGGATCAACGCCCACGACGCCGAGGACCAGCAGTGGATGCAGACCGAATGGATGCCACGTGCGCTCGATGCTGGTCTCGAGTACTCGGCGGTCGTTCACCCGGACAGCGTCATCTCGGAGATGGACGTGGAGAGCATCCTCGAAGGGATGGAGCACAGCGGCGCGGACCCGCTACTGACTTCGGACATGGCCGAAGCCCGCGAGTGGATCGCCGAGAAGTAATCGATCCGAGCGAACGCGTCTACGACCGGCCGTCCGGACGATAGCGGTGACCGTCGGAGGCGGCCAGCCCGAACGTCACGCCCCAGTCGAGCAGGCGCTCCGTGCGCTCGCGCCACTCGGCCTCCCAGTCGGTGCGGCGGTCGCGTTCCCAGCGCGGGACGTGTCCGCGCATCTCCTCGAACGCCTCCTCGGGGGTCGACGACCCAGTCTCGCGGAGCGCGGCGAGCAGTTCGCGGGCGCCGAACACGCGCCGCTCGAAGGCGTCGCCCAGGTCCACCGCCTCGACGTCGACCTGACGCCGCTTGAACCCCCGCGACGTTTCCTCGACGAGTTCGAGCGCCTGGAGGAAGGTGAGATACTCCCGGGCCGCGTCCCGCGAGGGCGCCGTCGTCTCGTCGACGATCCGGAGACAGCAGTCCTCGACCGTCCCCGGGACCAGCGGCACGGCGCGCTGTGCGGCGGCGAGGAACGCCCGGTCCCGAACCGGCGGTACGATCTTGTAGCGCACGCTAGAGGCCGAAGCTCTCGGCGAGGCGCTCGTCGTTCACGTCGCCGAGGACGTGCGTGTCACCGCCGACCACGTCGATGGTCACCTGGGCGGGCGCGAACACGGACTCGGGCACCTCGAAGAAGTCCCAGTCGGCGTCGGCGAAGATCTCGGCGAACGGCGTGTCGTACTCGTCGGTCGCGGTCGATGGCACCTCCTCGAAACGGTCGAACGGCTCGTCGACGACCAGGTGGGCCTGCCCGCCGTAGGCCAGCGCGTCGTTCGTCCGCGCGATGGCCGCCTCCTCGTCGTCGGCGACCGGCGCGACCGGGGCCGATCCCGTCACCGAGAGGATGTCCAGCGGGTCGTACCCCAGTTCCGAAAGCCGGAAGGCCGCGAGTTCGGCCGCGCGAGCGGCCATCGCGACGCTGCCGGTGAGGCTCGCCGTCGAGAACGCCTGGACGAACACGCCGCTCTCGGCGACGCCCGCCCGCTCGGCGACGTGCTCGATCACGGCCTCGTCCGGGACCGTCTCCGTCTCGATCGCGAGGACGGCGAACTCGAAGTCGTCGCGGTAGCCCACGCGCTGGAACTCGTCTTCCTCGGCGACGAGCGCGCGGGCGGGACCGCTGCCCAGCCCCTCGAAGCCGTCGACGCTGAGTTCCCAGCCCGCCTTCTGCGAGCACAGCAGCGCCATCGCGGGGTGGTCGGTCGACAGTTCGACGTGGGTCAGCGGCGCGCCCGCGACCTCCTTCAGGGAGCTCTGCACGGTCGCGAGCCCGGCGGTCTGGATCTCCGCGAGCATCATCCCGGCCTCGACGCCGCCGGGCACGTCGACCCCGAAGTCGACGACCAGCGCCTCGCTGTCCAGCTGGTGGGCCGCGACGTTCAGCTCGTCGGCGAAGTCCAGCGCTTCGTCGACCAGGTCCGTCGCGGTCCGGTTGAGACTCTCCATACACCGCCATCCACGCCGCCGGGCCTTCGGTCTTCGGTTCGCCGCTCCCGCCGATCCGAGCGCACCTCACTCGGAGCGGTCCCGCTTCGCCTCGCGTCCCAGGTGCTCCTCGACGGCGTCGACCTTCTCGCTGGCCGCCTGGTCGACGGTCCGCTTGTCGTCGACCTTCAGGAACGTGCTCACGCGGTCGGCGTCGACCGCCTCGTGGGCCGCCCCGGCCGCCGCGAACAGCTCCGCCGAGTCCTCGGCCTCGACGACCGTCCCCATCGGCGTCGTCTCGTAGCCCACGTCGAACGCCTCCAGCGCCGCGACGGCCTTCGCGACTTCTTCGGCCATACTCCCCTCGACGACCGGCGCGACGCTCAGGAACCCGATGACTGTCATGACCGCGCCTACGACCGCGCGTGCCAAAGGTTCTCCGCCCGTGTGAGCCGTTCGGTTCCCACTCGGCACCACCGAAACCGAGTGCCTGCCCACTGGTTGCGGAGTTCTCAAACGAGAGATTCGGACCGAAAGGTTAAGTACCGAACTCAGAAGTGCGTAGAGTATGACGTGCTTACCGGACTCGCCGTCCTACGAAGAGGACGAGACGCTCGCGAAACTGCAGCAGGCGCTGGACGAGGCGACCGGCGTCGACCTGCGCGCGGCGCTCGAAGGTGCCATCGAAGACCGAAAGGCGGAGATCCGCAGCAACGCTGGCGCTACCCGAACCGCGGACTGATTCTCGCTCCCGACTTTCGGAGCCACTATCGACGGGGAGGCCGGGTTGTCGCCGTCACTTCGGAGTAAGCAGTTCGTTACCGTGGGTAGCGGCCGGTGTGTCGTGTGGCGAGCGACGCGCACGGCGGTCGCTCGCGGAGTTGCGTGAGAGAGAAGTGCGACGGGCGAGATTTGAACCGGAGGCAGACGGTCGCTCCTCCGCTCGCGCTGGTCTGCCAGGGTTCAAATCTCGGGACGAATCCACTCGCTCACGGTGGCGAGCGCACGCTACGCGGCGCTCGCCGGTTTGTTCGCGAAAGGAGTGCGACGGGCGAGATTTGAACTCGCGTTAGGACCGTGGCAGGGTCCTGTGATACCACTACACCACCGTCGCATGCACGTTCGGCGCCCACCGGTCGGCCCGGCGCGCCTCACATCATAATCGACTGGCGGAGAGGGATAAAAGACTTCCGAAACGGTCGGGCCGTCCGCCGGGACCGGCGTGCCCGCTGTCGATTCTCGGAGCCGGTCGCGGTTCCGCCGCGGACCGACACCACGCTTTTCCGACGGGCGACGCGTGTCTATACGCGTTATGCCGGGCGACCCAGTTCAGTGTCCAGTCTGCGGGTGGACAGGCCAGCTGAACGACCTCGACGCCGGACAGGGCCGCGGTAGCTGTCCGGTCTGCGACGAGACGATACCGAGCCACGACTGAGTTTATCCGGGCGCGCGACGCCGGCGCGACGCGCGCGCTCGGTTGCCGGTCGCGGCGATACCTTCCTCGACGCCAAGCGGCGACTATCGGACGAGTATCGAAGGGATTCGAGCGGTGTATGTGTGAACGGTGGCCATGTGAAGGCCTCTCCTCCGCGCGCGTGAAGCGCGCTTTTTTTAAGGGTGGGCTGGGGATGTATCGCTACAGTCTAGTGGCGCGGCGCGGAAGCGTCACGGCATGACGACCAGCGTGCTCGTGCCGGCATCCCTCACCCGGGAAGCCGAAGACAAACGCGAGGCGACTCGCAAAGTAGGTTACGTGGCCCGCGCGGCCACGGTGTTCCGGGTGGACCGCCTGACGGTCTATCCCGACCCCGACGGGGTCGAGAAGAGAGGTGCCGGGTTCGTCGAAACGGTGCTGCGGTACGCCGCCACACCCCCCTACCTCCGAAAGGAGGTATGGGACAGGCGGGGCGAACTAGAGTACGCGGGCGTCCTGCCGGCGCTCCGTGTGCGTTCACGGACCGGCTCCGGTTCGGACGAATCGGGGTCGTTAAGACAGGGAATCGTGACCGAGGTCGGTGCTGATGGACGCGTACGGGTCAATTGCGGCCTGCAACACCCAGTCTCCCTGCCCGTTCCCTCCGGAATGGAGGTCGGGGAGGGGGAGCGCGTCTCCGTCAGGGTCTCTTCGCGACGACCGGTTCGGGCGAAGCTCGTCGACGAGCCCGCGGCAGGGTTCGTCGTCGACTCGACCGATATCGACGACGCACTCGCGCGTCCGGACGCCGGACTGACCATCGCGGCCTCTCGCTACGGCGAGGAGCTGACCGTCACGGAGCTCGACCAGCTGGTCGCACGGCTTCGTGACGGCGATGGCGACGCACCCGGTGCCGAGGCGGGCGGATCCGACGAATCTGACGCATCCGACGGCGAGGCGGCGCCCCTGGGTGACCTGACGGTCGCCTTCGGTGCGCCCGAGCGGGGGCTGCCCCCCATCCTCGGCGAGGACCCGGACACCGTCGCGGCGGAGACAGGCGACGACAGGTTCGACCTCTGGCTCAATACGGTTCCAGACCAGGGAAGCGAGGTCGTGCGAACGGAGGAAGCGGTGTTCGCCACCCTCGCGCCCCTCAGGCTGACGAGGTAAGACACATGCCAGGAACGAACAGACCACGCAAAGGCTCGCTGGGCTTCGGCCCGCGTACGCGAGCGGCGAGTGAGACCCCGCGGTTCAACAGCTGGCCCGACGACGACGGCCAGCCGGGTCTCCAGGGCTTCGCCGGCTACAAGGCCGGCATGACACACGTCGTGCAGATCAACGACGAGCCCGACTCCCCCCGCGAGGGGATGGAGGAGACCGTCCCGGTGACGGTCGTCGAGACGCCGCCGATGCGCGCGGTCGCGCTCCGAGCCTACGAAGACACGCCGTACGGCCAGCGTCCCCTCACGGAAGTGTGGGCCGACGAGTTCCACGGTGAGCTCGACCGGACCATCGACGTGCCGGAGGACCACGACGCTGACGCCGCGGAGGAACAGATCCGACAAGCACACGAGGCCGGCGACCTGGGCGACGTGCGCGTCATCACGCACACCGTCCCGACGGAGATCGCCGGCGTCCCGCGCAAGAAGCCCGAGGTCATGGAGACCCGAGTCGGCGGCGGCTCGCTCTCCGACCGCCTCGACTTCGGACTCGACCTCGTCGCCGACGGCGGCGAGCACTCGATGACCGACGTGTTCCGCGCCGGCGAGTACGCCGACGTGGCCGCGGTCACCAAAGGCAAAGGGACCCAGGGTCCCGTCAAGCGCTGGGGCGTCCAGAAGCGGAAGGGCAAACACGCCCGCCAGGGCTGGCGCCGACGCATCGGCAACCTCGGCCCGTGGAACCCCTCGCGCGTGCGCTCGACGGTCCCCCAGCAGGGGCAGACCGGCTACCACCAGCGCACCGAGCTGAACAAGCGCCTCATCGACATCGGCGAGGGCACCGACGCCACCGTCGAGGGCGGCTTCGTCAACTACGGCGAGGTCGACGGGCCGTACACGCTCGTCAAGGGCTCGGTCCCCGGTCCGGACCAGCGCGTCGTGCGCTTCCGACCGGCGGTCCGCCCGAACGACCAGCCGCGCCTCGACCCCGAGGTCCGGTACGTCTCGACCCAGTCCAACCAGGGCGGGCGCGGGACCGCCGCGACCACACAGGAGGACTAACAGATGGAAGCAACAGTACGCGACCTGAACGGCGACGACGACGGGAGCGTCGAGCTCCCCGACGTCTTCGAGACGGACCTCCGCCCGGACGTGATCCGGCGGGCCGTCCTCGCCGCGCAGGCCAACCGAAAGCAGGACTACGGCAGCGACGACTACGCCGGGATGCGCACGCCCGCCGAGTCCCAGGGGAGCGGCCGCGGCATGGCCCACGTCCCCCGGGAGAACGGTCAGGGGGCGCGCGTCCCCCAGACCGTCGGCGGTCGCCGCGCGCACCCGCCGAAAGAGGAGAAAGACCGCGGGCTCGACATCAACACGAAGGAGAAGAAGCTCGCCACCCGCTCGGCCATCGCGGCCACGACGGACGCGGACGTCGTCGCCGAGCGCGGCCACGACTTCGACGACGACGCCGAGCTTCCCCTCGTTGTCTCCGACGACTTCGAGGACCTGGTCAAGACCCGGGATGTCGTCGACGCCCTCGAAGCGCTCGGGGTCGACGCCGACATCGAGCGCGCCGACGACGCGACGGTTCGCGCCGGCCGCGGGACGACCCGCGGGCGCAAGTACAACCGCGCGAAGTCGATCCTCTTCGTGACGAGCGAGGAGCCCTCGACGGCCGCCCGCAACCTCGCGGGCGCGGACGTGACGACCGCACGCGAGGTCAACGCGGAGGACCTGGCGCCCGGCGGCGACGCCGGCCGCCTGACGGTCTGGACCGAATCCGCCGTCTCGGAGGTGGCCGACCGATGAACTCGGTCATCAAGTACCCGAACATGACGGAGAAGGCGATGGACGACCTGGACTTCCAGAACAAGCTCCAGTTCGTCGTCGCCGGCGACGCGACCAAGCCGGAGATCGCGGACGCGGTCTCCGAGCAGTTCGACGTCACCGTCGTGGACGTGACGACGCAGGTCCAGCCGAACGGCGAGAAGAAGGCGTACGTCAAACTCTCCGAAGACGACGAGGCCGAGGACGTGGCCTCGAGGATCGGGGTGTTCTAACGATGGGACGACGAATCCAGGGACAACGACGCGGTCGCGGCACCTCGACGTTCCGGGCGCCGTCGCACCGCTACAAGGCGGAGCTGTCGCACCGGACGGTCGAGGACGGCGACGTCGTCAACGGGACGGTCGTCGACATCGAGCACGACCCGGCCCGCTCGGCGCCCGTCGCGGCCATCGAGTTCGAGGACGGCGACCAGCGACTCGTCCTCGCGCCCGAGGGCGTGGGCGTCGGCGACCAGGTGCAGGTCGGCGTCAGCGCCGAGATCGCGCCCGGGAACACGCTCCCGCTGGCAGAGATCCCCGAAGGGATCCCCGTCTGTAACGTCGAGGCCAACCCCGGCGACGGCGGGAAGTTCGCCCGCGCGTCGGGCGTCAACGCCCAGCTACTGACCCACGACCGCAACGTGGCCGTGGTGAAGCTGCCCAGCGGCGAGATGAAGCGTCTCGACCCCGAGTGCCGCGCGACGATCGGCGTCGTGGCCGGCGGTGGCCGCACGGAGAAGCCGTTCGTCAAGGCCGGCAACAAGCACCACAAGATGAAAGCCCGGGGCACGAAGTGGCCCAACGTTCGCGGTGTGGCCATGAACGCGGTCGACCACCCCTTCGGTGGGGGCGGTCGCCAGCACCCCGGCAAGCCCAAGTCCGTCTCGCGGGACGCCCCGCCGGGCCGGAAGGTGGGCGACATCTCCTCGCGCCGCACCGGCCGAGGTGGTAACTGATGAGTTCGGAATACCAGATCGGCCACGAGGGTGAGTTCACCTACCGTGGTCACACGCTCGACGAGCTGCAGGACCTGAGCCTGGAGGACGTCGCGGAACTGCTGCCCGCTCGACAGCGGCGAAGTATCACGCGCGGCCTCTCCGCGGAGAAGGAGAAGCTGCTCGAAGAAGCTCGCGAGGCCGGCGAGGAGGAGACGGCCAACGACCCGATCCGCACGCATCTGCGCGACATGCCGATCGTGCCGGAGCTGGTCGGGCTGACCTTCGCCGTCTACACCGGCCAGAGCTTCGAGCGAGTGAAGGTCGAGCCGGAGATGCTCGGTCACTACCTCGGCGAGTTCCAGCTGACACGGACCTCCGTCGAGCACGGCCAGGCCGGCATCGGGGCCACGCGCTCCTCGAAGTTCGTACCGCTCAAATAACATGGGAATCAGCTACTCAGTCGACGCAGACCCGGAGACCACGGCGAAAGCGATGCTTCGGGAGCGTCAGATGAGCCACAAGCACAGCAAGGCCATCGCCCGCGAGATCAAGGGCAAGACGGCCGGCGACGCCGTCGAGTACCTGCAGGCGGTCATCGACGAGGAGCAGTCGGTGCCGTTCCGCCAGCACAACTCGGGCGTCGGCCACCGAAACGACATCGACGGCTGGGACGCCGGCCGCTACCCCGAGAAGGCCAGCGAGGGCTTCCTCGACCTGCTCGAGAACGCCGTCGGCAACGCCGACGAGCAGGGGTTCGACGGCGAGAACATGGAGATCATGCACGTCGCCGCCCACAAGGTCGGCGAGTCCCAGGGCCGCAAGCCCCGCGCGATGGGGCGGGCCTCGCCCTGGAACTCCCCGCAGGTCGACGTCGAGTTGATCCTCGAAGCGCCGGAGGGTGAGAACTGATGGCCGACGAACAGCAGTTCATCGAGGACGGCCTCCAGCGCACCCAGATCGACGAGTTCTTCGCCGACGAGCTGGGCCGCGCGGGCTACGGCGGCATGGAAGTCGCCAAGACCCCGATGGGCACCCAGATCGTCCTGAAAGCCGAGAAACCCGGTATGGTCATCGGCAAGGGCGGGAAGAACATCCGCAAGATCACGACGGAGCTCGAGGAGCGGTTCGACCTCGAGGACCCGCAGGTCGACGTCCAGGAGGTCGACGAGCCGGACCTGAACGCCCGGATCGTCGCCGACCGCCTGGCCAACGCCCTCGAACGCGGCTGGTACTTCCGCAAGGCCGGTCACACCACGATCGACCGGATCATGGAGTCCGGCGCGAAGGGCGCCGAGATCGTCCTCTCGGGGAAGGTCACGGGCGCCCGCTCGCGCGTGGAGAAGTTCAACCGCGGGTACATCAAGCACAACGGTGAGCCGGCCGAGGACATCGTCGACCACGGGGTCGGCACCGCGGTCATGAAGCTCGGCACCATCGGCGTGCAGGTGAAGATCATTCCGCCCGAGGCGGAGCTTCCCGACGACTTCGAGGTCTACGAGGACATGGAAGTCGAGGACTACGTCGCCGACGTCGACGACGAGTCCGTCGAGGAACTCCTCGAGGGCGAGCCCGAGGAGGGCGAGAGCGAGGGCGAGCCGGTGACCGAGTCCGAGGCCGACGACGAGTCGGCCGAGCCCGAGGTCGACGAGGAGGTCATCGAGGAGGCCGCCGAGGAGACCGAGGAGTTCGACGACGTGGACGTGCCCGACGACGAGGACATCGACGAGGAACTCGAGGGCCTCGACGAGGCCGTCGACGAGGAGCTCGACGAGGAGACCGAGGCGGAAGCCGAGGAGCTCGTCGAAGAGATGGAAGACGCGGAGGACGCCGACGAGGGGTCCGACGCCGACGAGGAGGGTGACGACGAATGACCGTCCTCTACACCGAGGAGATCCGCGACATGACGCCCGCCGAGCGAGAGGCGGAGCTCGACGAGCTGGAGACGGAACTCCTGAACGACCGCGCCGTCAAGGCCGCGGGCGGCGCCCCGGAGAACCCGGGTCGCATCAAGGAGCTCCGGAAGGCCATCGCGCGGATCAAGACGATCCAGAACGAAGAAGGCGACCTCGACGAGGAGTCCGAGTAATGGCGGTGACACCCGAGACGCTCACGAGACACGAACTGGTCGGGCTGGCCGCTCGCGTCCGCGCGGGCGACAACCCCGACCTGCTCGACATCGAGGGTCGCGTCGTCGCGGAGACGACGAACACCCTCGGGATCGAGCGCGAGGGCGGCGAGCCCACCGGCCCTCGGGCCGGCGAGCGAGCGACTCGGGTGGCGACGGTCCCCAAGGCGGGGACCACCTTCGAGTTCGAGCTGGCGTCGGGCGAGCTCGTGACCGTCGAAGGGCGCAGGCTGGTCGCACGGCCTGCACGACGAACGGAGAAATCTGGTGATAGCAAATGGCGCTAGGATTGAACGTACAAGAACCCGACGCGGCCTGTGACGACGATAACTGCCCGTTCCACGGCACGCTGAGTGTCCGCGGGCAGACGATCGAGGGCACAGTCGCGTCGACAGACATGGACAAGACCGTCGTCGTCGAGCGAGAGTACGACGTGCCGGTGCCGAAATACGACCGCCTGATGAAACGGCGGAGCCGTGTTCCGGCCCACGCACCGGAGTGCCTCGACATCGACGAGGGCGAGACAGTGACGATAGCGGAGTGTCGACCGCTCTCGAAGACGAAGAGCCACGTGGTCGTTTCCCGCGAGGGAGGTGACGACTGATGGAGGCGATGAAGGCAGACGTGACCCAGGGCCTGGAGAAGGGCTCGCTGATCAACTGCGCCGACAACACGGGCGCACGCGAACTGAAGGTCATCTCCATCGCCGGCTACTCGGGAGCGAAGAACCGCCATCCGAAGGCGGGTATCGGTGACAAGATCACCGTCTCGGTCACGAAGGGGACCCCGGAGATGCGGCGGCAGGTGCTGGAGGCGGTCGTCGTCCGCCAGCGCAAGCCGATCCGCCGCCCGGACGGCACCCGCGTGAAGTTCGAGGACAACGCGGCGGTCGTCGTCGACGACAACGAGGACCCCCGCGGTACCGAACTGAAAGGACCCATCGCCCGCGAAGTCGCGGAGCGATTCGGATCGGTCGCCTCGACGGCGACGATGATAGTATGAGCAAGCAACCACGCAAACAGCGGAACGACGACGCTGCGGCCCCGCTGCACGAGCGCCACGAGAAGGTCCGGGCGACCCTGTCGCAGGACCTCCGTGACGAGTACGGGCAGCGGTCGGTGCGCGTCAACGAGGGCGACACGGTCGAGGTGCTGCGCGGCGACTTCGCCGGGGAGACCGGCGAGGTCGTCGACGTGGACCTCTCGGAGACCGCGGTCAGGGTCGAAGACGTGACCGTCGAGGCGGCGGACGGCGAGGAGGTTCCCCGTCCGGTCGACGCCTCGAACCTGCGGGTCACGGACCTGACACTCGAGGACGACCTGCGCCAGGAGCGTCTCGAATCGGAGGAGGATAGCGCATGACGAAACATCAGAAACGACTCTCGGTGCCGAACAGCTGGCCGATCGAGCGCAAGACCGAGACGTTCACCGTCAAGGCCGACGCCGGTCCCCACGGCGAGGCGGGGGTTCCCCTGCTCATCGTCCTGCGAGACGTGCTCGGCTACGCGGACACCCGCAAGGAGGCCCGCTACGCCCTCGACCAGGACAGCGTCCTGATCAACGGCAAGGCGGTCTCCGACGAGGAGCGTCCGGTCGGGATGTTCGACATCCTGGCGTTCGTCGAGCGCGACGAGTACTACCGCGTGTTCCCCGGCGACGGCGGTCGGCTCGCGCTGACCCCGATCGACGAGGACGCGGCGGACTCCGCGCTCGGCAAGATCGTGAACAAACAGCACGTCCCCGGCGGGGACGTGCAGCTGACGCTGCACGACGGGCAGACGCTGACCGTCGACGAGGGCGCCCCCTACGACGGCGGCGACTCCGTGGTCGTCTCGAACGACGACGGCAAGATCGTCGCTCACTTCGAGTACGAGGAGGGCGCGCTGGTGACGGCCGTCGACGGCGCCCACGCGGGCGAGGTCGGCACGGTCGAGACCATCCAGGTCACGCCCGGTAGCGCCTCCAACAACGTGATCGTCTCCCAGGACGGCGCCGACGGCTTCGAGACGGTCGAGGAGTACGTCGTCGTCATCGACGAGAACTTCACCGACGACGAGGGCGAGAGCCCCGAGGACGCGACCGAGGAGGCCGCGGCCGACGTCGAGGAAGGAGGTGACGACGAATGAGCTCGGAGAGCGAATCCGGTTCCGAGTTCCACGAGATGCGCGAGCCGCGCGTCGAGAAGGTCGTCGTCCACATGGGCGTCGGCGAGGGCGGCCGCGAACTCGCGGACGCCGAGGAGATCCTGGAAGACGTGGCCGGGCAACAGCCCGTCCGCACGCAGGCCCAGGCGACCGTCGGCGAGTTCGGCGTCCGCCAGGGCGACCCCATCGGTGCGAAGGTCACGCTGCGCGACGAGGACGCCCACGAGTTCCTCGAGACCGCGCTCGGCCTGGCCGACCTCTCGGAGTCGCAGTTCGACGACACCGGCAACTTCAGTTTCGGCGTCGAGGAACACACCGACTTCCCGAGCCAGGAGTACGACCCGAACACCGGTATCTACGGGCTGGACGTGACGGTCAACCTGGTCCGGCCGGGCTACCGCGTATCGAAGCGAGACAAGGCGTCCCGACAGATCCCGTCGAGCCACCGGCTGGACGTGGCGGACGCGGTCGCGTTCGTCGAGGGGACGTTCGACGTGGAGGTGAGCGAATGAGCGAGAGCGAATCCGAGTCCGAGCCCGAAACCGGCGAGCAGGTTGCAAAGCGGACCGGCCAGCTGGAGTCCTGTCAGCGCTGCGGGCGCGAGCAGGGACTGGTCGGCAAGTACGACATCTGGCTGTGTCGCCAGTGCTTCCGAGAGATCTCGCGAAGCATGGGCTTCAGGAAGTACTCATGACAGGAAACGACCCACTCGCCAACGCGCTCTCGGGCATCGACAACGCCGAGAGCGTCGGGCATCTCGACCACGAGGTATCACCCGCCTCGAACGAGATCGGCAGCGTGCTCGAGGTCTTCTACGACCGCGGGTACATCGACGGCTTCGAGTTCGTCGACGACGGCAAAGCCGGTCAGTTCGAGGTCGAACTGAAAGGAGCGATCAACGAATGTGGCCCGGTCCTGCCCCGCTACTCGGCGGGCGCCGACGAGTTCGAGAAGTGGGAGAAGCGGTTCCTCCCCGCCCGCGACTACGGGACGCTCGTCGTCACGACCAGCCACGGGATCATGAGCCAC
>Ga0207757_100381_pt1 | contig 31176 bp, 26 predicted proteins | sample A23P3SouthBayCA_2_FD_187752 | JGI IMG/M metagenome (GOLD analysis project Ga0207757, IMG submission 187752) | Aerobic enrichment media microbial communities from Eden Landing Ponds, California, USA - A23 P3 (2) (SPAdes) | ecosystem: Environmental > Aquatic > Marine > Unclassified | place...
TTGCTTCGCCCGGGAACCGCCGAGCGGGCGGCCCCTTTCAGTCCCGCCCTGTTGTCTGTTGCACCGAGCGTTCCGCGTGGCGGTTCCAGCGGAGTGCTCGTGTCCCCTCACCTCCCCGCGCCAGCGGCGCGCGTGTTCCGGCACGCTCGCTCCGCTCGCGGCCTCCACGGCAGGGCCGCTGGCGCGCTTCCTGATTCCGGAACCGGCCGGTCGCGCAACCGCTCTCCGGCCGGGAGCACGTGGTGAGGCCCCTGCGGCCGAACCCGCGCGACCTGGGGGAGGGCAGGGCCACTGCGCCCGTGCCACCAGCCCCGTTCCTGGCGGACTCGAAGGGCGAGCGATCTCGACCCGTCCCGGAGGAAGCAAGCACCGCAGGGAGCGAGCAACGCGAGCGACCGAGGAGCGCAGCGATTCCCGGACGGTCGAGAGCGCGAGGGCTTCGTAGGTGTCGCCGCCGTCAGTTCGGTCGCTCTTCGGAGCGCGCGAGGCCTTCGTAGCCGTTCGTGTCGCCGCAGTCGCCGTTATCATAGAAGAGTACCAGCGCGCTTCCTGGTCCCGGAACCGGATGTCGGCTCAAGTTGAAATAGGGGGACGCGGCCAGAGGGCCCATGCCCGACACCGACGCGGTCAGGGTCATCGCCGGAGAGAGCACGACCACCTTCTTCACGAACAGCGGCAGTGACGACGCCTGGCGGCCCGAACGCGAGCAGCACGGCCGGCTCGTGACCGTCGTCAAGCCCGACGGGACCACGCTCGTCCACGACGCCAGCGGCTACCAGCCCGTGGCGTGGCTCACACGCCCGGAACATGTGACCGTCGAGCGCGAACGGCCCACGAGCGCCGACGGCGACCGGACGGTCGTCACCGCCGTCGACGGCGACAGCCGCCTCCGGGTCCGGGTCGACGCCGCCGCCCGCGAGACGCACCCGACCTCCGCGTCGGGCGCACCCGTCGGAACCTGTGACTGTGGCGGCACGCTCGTCCGGGACACCGGCGGGGTCGCCTGCGTGGCGTGCGAGGCGCGCTACGGCCTGCCCGCGGGCGCGACCGTCACCGACGAGTCGTGCCCGGACTGCGGCCTTCCCCGCTTCCGGGTGGAGCGTGGTCACGCGTTCACCGTCTGTCTGGACCGGACCTGCGAGTCGCTCGACCGGGCCGTCACCGCCGCGTTCGACGGTGAGTTCGACTGCCCGGACTGCGGCGAACCGCTGCGCGTGCTCCGCAGGGGCGGGCTCATCCTCGGCTGCGACGCCTACCCCGACTGCACGTTCTCGGCCACCGTCCCCGACGGCGTCCTGGCCGGCGAGTGCGACTGCGGGCTCCCGACGTACGAACCGCGGGCGGGCGATGGTGCCGGTGACGAGCGCTGTCTGGCTGCCGGCTGTGGCCACGAAGGGGGCTGAGCCGGGCGAGACAGCACCCGTGGGGGGCTGTCATCACACCGTCATCGCTATGCCCGGCGAGGCGAACGGCCGGCCATGGAGGGACAGTCACGCACGGACGACATCGTCCGGGTGCCGGCCAACGGCCGCGAGCAGTTCTACGACTCGCGCGGCTACGGCCGGCCGGCGGGTGACGCGCTGGACCTCGCGCCGGTCGAGGCCGCACACCTGCTCTACCGCGGCGACCTCGATTCGGTCGACGGCCGGGGCTTCCGCGAGTACCTGAGCGCCGTCGACGGCCTCGCCGTCCGCTTCCTCGTCTACAAGGACCTCCGGGACCGCGGGTTCTACTGCTCGCCCACCCGCGAGGGCTGGAGCGAGGCCGTCGACCCCGACGATACGGCCGACTTCCTCGTCTACCCGCGCGGGAAGGGGCCCTGGGACGAGGTCGTCGAACACCGGGTCCACGTCGTCGGGGAGCGGACGACCGTCCCCGCGGCCGAACTCGACGGTGGCGTCCTCGCGGTCGTCGACGAGGAGTCCGAGATCACCTACCTCGACACCCGCCGTGCTGCCGTCGAGGGCGACACCGACCACGAGCCCCCGGCCGGCGTCGCGGCGACCCTGCTGGGCGACCGCGTCGTGGCGTGGGACCCGCCGGAGAGCCTGTACGAACAGGGGTTCTACGGCCAGCCGCTCGACCGCGACGACGACGCCCTCCAGCTCTCGCTCGTGGAGGCCGCGTACCTCGCCGAGCGCGGGGCGCTGGACGTACAAGCCGACGACCGGGGCGACGGGCACGCGGCGGTCCTCGCCCGCGGCCGCGAGGCCGAGGGCGGCCGATTCGACCGCCGGCTCACGGTCTACACGACGCTCCGGGACCGCGGCGTCGTCCCCAAGACCGGCTTCAAGTTCGGCGCCGACTTCCGGACCTACGCCGAGGTCGAGAGCGTCGAGGAACTGGGGCACTCGGAGTTGCTCGTCCGGGTGCTGCCGGGCGGCCACACGTTCGCACCGCGGGACCTCGCGCTAGACGTGCGGCTCGCGCACGGCGTCCGCAAGGAGATGGTGTTCGCGCTGGTCGACAGCCAGGGCGAGGACGCGGCTGCCGCCGGGGGCACAGCCGACGGCCCGGATATCGAATGGCTCCGGGTCCAACGGCTCACACCCTGAACGCGGAAGAGCCGAGGAGAAACTACGTCCCAGCCGTCACTCGGGCTTGAGGCCCGCACCCTGGACGCGCATGACGGCCTCCCCGTCGGGGAGGTTGGGCGCGTCGACGAGTTTGACGATGCGCTTGTCCTGCTTGGACTTCTTCAGGTAGAGCCGGAACGTCGACTTGTGGCCGAGGATGTTGCCGCCGATGGGCTTGGTCGGGTCGCCGAAGAAGGCGTCCGGGTTCGACTGCACCTGGTTCGTGACGATGACCGCGGTGTTGTAGAGGTTGCCGACGCGGTCGAGGTCGTGGAGGTGCTTGTTGAGCTTCTGCTGGCGGTTGGCGAGTTCGCCACGGCCGACGTACTCCGCGCGGAAGTGGGCGGTCAGCGAGTCCACACAGAGCAGCCGGACGGGGAACTCGTCGTCCTCGTACTCGGCGGCGATCTCCTGGGCCTTCTCGGCCAGCAGGATCTGGTGGTTGGAGTTGAACGCCTTGGCGACGTGGATCTTGTCGAGCATGTCCTCGACGAGCGCCTCCAGTGCGTCCTCGTCGTCGGCGCCGCCCTCGATCTCGCGGGCCTCCAGGGTAGCCTCGATGACCTCGTCGGGGAGCCCGCGGACCATCTCGTCGATACGCTCCGGGCGGAACGTGTCCTCGCTGTCGATGAAGATGGCGCGGCCCTCCAGCCCGCCGTGTTCCTGCGGGAGCTGGACGTTCACCGAGAGCTGGTGGGTGACCTGACTCTTCCCGGCGCCGAACTCGCCGTACACCTCCGTGATGGACTGGGTCTCGACGCCGCCGCCCAGCAGCTCGTCCAGCTCGTCGATGATGAACTGGAGCTTCCCGATCTCCTCGCGTCGGGTCAGCACGTCGGCGCCGGTCTCGAAGCCACCGATGTCGGCGGCCTCACGAGCGGCGTTGATGATGTCGCCCGCGCTGGACTCGCCCACGTCGGCCTTGTTGGAGAGCTCGGCGGGGCTCGCGACGGCGATGGACTGGAAGGAGTCGTAGCCGTTCTCCTTGAGCTTCTCTGCAGTTGCGGGACCCACACCGGGGAGGTTCTCGAGGTCAGCTGTCGTCGACATACCCTGGCGTTGTGCCCCCCGTCATATAAAGTCTCGTCAACAGGTAGGTGAAAGTGAAATCGCGAGACGTGACCGTGGTTGTCCGGAGGCGGAGACGAGGGTTCAGGTGGAAAGCCAGCAGGGTGCGGAAGTCATCGCGGACATCCGGGGAATCGCCGTCCCGAGACCGACCGAGCGGACCGTGTCGTAGAAGTACGGCTGGTGCGGTTATCCGGGAGAGATAGTTCAGGCGATAGACGGTTACACGAGGATATCAACCTCGTAGCCGTGCGCCTCCAGCGCGTCGACGAGTTCCACGACGTGCTCGTGGCCACGGGTCTCCAGGTCCAGTTTCACGTCGGCGGCGTTCATCTCGATATCCCGCGAGGTGCGGTCGTGCTGGATTGCGTAGATGTTCGCGCGGGCCCCCGAGATGACCTCGATGAGCTGTTCGAGCGCGCCCGGGCGGTCCTTCAGCACCGTCCGGAGCCGGAGGTAGCGCCCCGACTCCACCAGCCCCCGCATGATGACCGTCGTGAGCACGTTCAGGTCGATGTTCCCCCCGCAGAGCGCGGTGACGACGGTCTCGTCGTCCTCGTAGTCGAACGCCCGCTCGAGTACCGCGGCGAGCGGTACCGCCCCGGCCCCCTCGACCAGCGTCTTCGACCGTTCCAGCAGCGCGACCAGCGCGTTCGCCGTCTCGGCGTCCGTCACGGTCACGACCTCGTCGACGCGCTCCTCGATGATGGGGAACGTCTTCTCGCCGGTCTTCCGGACCGCGATACCGTCGGAGATGGTGTCGACGCGGTCGCGCTCGACGGGTTCTCCCTTCCGGAGTGACTCGGCCACCGCCGAGGCCCCCTCGGCCTGCACGCCGACGACGCGAGCGTCCGTCTCGGCCTTCAGGACGGTCGCGATGCCGCTGATGAGGCCGCCGCCGCCGATGGGGACGACGACCGTGTCCACGTCGGGCATCGCCTCGACCATCTCCAGCCCGATGGTCCCCTGCCCGGCCATGACGTCGTAGTCGTCGAACGCGTGGATGTAGGTCCGGCCCTCCTCGCGTTCGAGTTCGTGTGCGTGCTCGGCGGCCGCGTCGTAGTCGGCCCCCGCAAGCACCACCTCGGCGCCGTACCCGCGGGTCGCGTTGATCTTCGAGATGGGCGCCTGCTCGGGCATCACCACCTTCGCGTCGACGCCCTCGGTCGTCGCCGCCAGCGCCACGCCCTGCGCGTGGTTCCCGGCGCTCGCGGTCACGACGCCGGCCTCGCGGTCGGCCTCGGAGAGCAGGCGGATCTTGTTGAGCGCTCCACGGATCTTGAACGCGCCCGTCCGCTGGAAGTTCTCCAGTTTGAGGTGGACGTCGGCGCCGGTCCGCTTCGAGAAGGTGTGCGAGTAGTCGAGCGGGGTCTGCCGGACCACGTCCCCGATGCGGTCCCGGGCCGCCCGCACATCCTCGATATCGAGCATACGCGGCGCTACCGGGTCACGGGAGTTGTAGCTTCGCCCCGGCGACGAGTGCCGCCGCTGGCGAGCGGTGAGTGCTTCGGGGAAGCGGAGCGGGAGCCGCCCCGACCACCCCGGGAGCAAGGGAGCGTGTGTGCACTCGGATAGATGCCGTGATGGTGGATAAACGCCCGCCGTCCGCGGTGAAAGTGAAAACCGCACGATAGAGGCGTGTCTGACGGGGCGAACGTCAGACATCCCGTGCGGCAGCCCGCCACCGCTCGCCGCAAAGCGACTCGTCTAGAACACGGAGTCAGCCGTCGCCGCGCCGACGACGCTGAATATGGCGCCGATACTGACGGCGTAGGCGGTGACCAGCGGCCACTCCGCGACGGGGATACCCAGTCCCGAGAGGAACGTCTCGGGAGCGCCGAACGCCAGCGCGAGCACGAGCACGGAGCCGAAGGAGACGAGCATCAGCGAGATGAACCGGGCCGGAACCCCGACGACCTCCGTCTCACGGTCAGGGTCCCGGTCGTCGGCCTGGTACAGCGCGCCGTAGCCGATGGCGAAGACGATGCCGACGGTGAGCAGGGCCTGCCAGACGGACATGCTCACGGCGAGCACCCACACCTCCTCGGTGACGACGAACGGGCCAGCGAGCAGGAACCCACCGACGACCTGCTGGGCGATGTCGGCGGTCCTGAACCGGCGCGAGGGTCCGACCATGCCACGATACTGAACGCCGGTCGATAAAACGCTCCCGGGCCCCCGTTGACCGTCTGCCAGTGCCCCTGTTACTCCGGGGCGACCCCGACAGTCAGCAGGGTGCCCAGTTCCCGATATCGTTCGACCATCGCCGCACGCGTGTCGAATTCCTCCGTCGGGAACGCCGTCTCTGGGGGTATCTCGGTCTCCCTGTCGGGGATGTTGTCCTGCTCTGCGACGAAGAGGCCGGCTTCCCGGAACGCCTCGCGGTACTCCTGTCGGTCCCAGCGGGTCATCTCGATGGCGATGTTCTCCTGCCAGCCGTGTGAGTGGACGTTCTCCTCGTAGTAGTTCACCGCACAGAAGAACGTGCCACCCGGGCGGAGTACCCGCCGGAGTTCACGGAGCGTCCGGAGCGGGTCGGAGGCATAGTAGAAGGCCTCCATGGAGAAGACGTGGTCGACGGAATCCGTCGCGAACGGGAGCGCGTCGAAGTCGCCCCGGACGTAGCTCACCCGACTGTCGTCGGTGTACGAGCGAGCGTTCCGCAGCATCTCGGGGGACGCATCGAGCCCGTAGCCTCGGCCCGCTCCCTTCGTCTCCCGGAGCGCTCGCAACGCGTACCCGGACCCCGTCCCGAGGTCGACCACCGTCTCCCCCTCCTCGACGGGCATCCGAGCGAGGACGTGCTTTGCGGTGTGCCAGTGGCGGTCCTCCATCCCACGGTCGCGGCCGTCGGCGGCCCAGGTGTCGAACTCCTCGCGAACGCTCATACGCACTCCAGCAGGGTGCGCCAGTTACGCTCTTCGAGAGACGGCCCGACCCGACGATCCCCGGCGCTACTCGTAGAGGACGAAACAGGAGAGCAGTCCCGTCCCGTCGCGCGACGCCTCGATGTGGCCACCCCGGACGCTGGGGACATCCGCATCGTCGACGAGGACCTCGGAGAGCGTCCGTTCCAGGCGCTGGAACGCGCCCAGCGTGAGGTCATCGCCCGCGACGAGGTAGGCCAGCCAGCCCTGCGGGGACGACGAGAGGGAGAGCCCCGCGCCGTCGTAGCAGGTCCGAAGCGAGGCCTCGACGGCGTCCCGGTCAGGTGGGGAGCGAACGAGGGGAGCGTCGTAGTCGACGGCCGCGACGACCGGGACCGCGACGTGACCTGCGGCGAACAGGTCGTGAAGCGTCGCGAGGTCGACCGGGAACGCCATGGAACTGGACGTCGACCCGAGCACCGCGGACATCAGCTGGTCGGTCACGCCGGCGACGGGCGGCTGTCCCGACCCGGCTCCCGGAGCCGGGGGGAGCTGACCCGGGTCGACGGGAACCAGGCAGTCCGCGGTCGACCGGAGTGCAGTGAGCGCATCCCGGACCGACGAGTCCATCGAGTCCGCCGGCAACGTCGGGATGACGACAGACGGGGCGTCCTCCCGTGCCGCGAGCGCGGTCGTCCGGCGGAGGAGGCGGCGGGCAGTAGAGTCACCCAGCGCGCCGGTGAGCACGTGGATGTCGGCGGCCTCGACGAGCGACACCAGTCGGTCGGGGGGCCCCGTCGTGGACGCCGCCCGTACCGGTGGGTCGTCGGTCACCGGTGCCTCCCACACCAGTGCGTCGTCGATGCCGTGGACGTGAGGTGGGTGTCCGTCACCGTCCCTGCCACCGTCGTCGCCACCGCCGCCGGAGACGGACACCGCCGTCAGGACCGTCTCCCGGGCGTCGTCCGCGGCTCTGTAGGTGGTGGTGACCCTGCCGACTCGCTCGCCGCCGGCCGCACCGCACCCGATGACCGCCGCCTGCGGGGGGCCGAACTCCGAGGCTGCCTCGTCCCGCTCGGCGTCCCGCTGCTCGGCCGCAGCGTGGTCGAGCGCGGCCTCGACGATATCCTCCATGTCCCCACTCGTCGTGCCCGCCGCTTCAACCTTCGTCGGACATCGGGATGACGCTCCACCGGGGCCCTCCAGCTACGGGTACCGCCCGTGCCGGACCTCGCGAGGTGGTGGGTGCACACGGCCGCGAGTTCGGGAGGCGCCCCGTGGCCGGAGTGATGTCCCGGCCCGATTCCGGCCGCACCGTTAATTATCCGTGGCCGAGGTATCCGAGATGAGCTGGTAGATGTCCCACGGTGAACGTGAGCCCGCGGCGGAGCTCGGATTGCTCGACGCGACGATGATCGGGATGGGGGCGATGATCGGCGCCGGCATCTTCGTGTTGACGGGGCTAGCTGCGGAACTCTCCGGACCGGCGGCCATCCTGGTCTTCGCCCTGAACGGGGTGGTCACCGCCTTCACGGGCCTCTCCTACGCGGAGCTGGCCTCCGCGATTCCCAAGAGCGGCGGCGGCTACGCCTTCGTCCGGGAGATCTTCGACGACCTGCCGTCGTTCGTGATGGGCTGGATGCTGTGGTTCGCCTACATGATCGCCGGCGGGCTGTACGCGCTGGGGTTCGCGCCGAACTTCCTCGAGCTCCTCCACGTCTACGGCTACGTCCCGCCGCCGGGCGAGGTGGGCGCCGTCGCGCTCCCGCTGCTGCCGGCGATTCCGGCGACGGTGGCGCTGGCGTTCGCCGCGGTCCTCGTGCTGGTGCTCGTGAACGCCGTCTCGACCGCGGCGAGCGGCAGCGTCGAGACGATATTCACCATCGTCAAGGTGACCATCCTCGTCATCTTCGTCGCCTTCGGCTTCCTGTCGGCGGGTGGCGGCGGGGAGACGAGCTTCACGTTCCAGAACTTCGACCCGCTGTTCACCGGCGACGGCGGCGCGCTCAGCATCCTCCCGGCGATGGGGCTGACGTTCATCGCCTTCGAGGGGTACGACCTCATCACCACCGTCACCGAGGAGGTGAAGAACCCCCGCGAGAACATCCCGAAGGCCATCTTCGCGAGTCTGGCGGTGACGGTCGTGGTCTACCTGCTCGTCGTGACGGTCGCCATCGGCACCCTCGGGGCGGACGGGCTCGCGGCGGCCGGCGAGGCCGGCATCGCCGAGGCGGCGACCTCGTTCATGCCGACGGGCCTCCCGGTCATCCAGAACGGCGGGGCCGTCATCGTCTTCGGCGCCGTCTTCTCGACCATCACGGCGCTGAACGCCGTCGTCATCGCCTCCTCGCGGGTCGCGTTCTCGATGGGACGGGAGGGCCAGTTGCTCCCCCGCTTCGGCCACATCCACCACCGCTTCGGGACGCCGTTCCTCGCGATTCTCGGCAGCGCCCTCGTGATGCTCGGTTCCGTCGCGCTCCCGACGAAGAGCGCGGGGAACATGTCCAGCCTGTTCTTCCTGCTCTCCTTCATCGTGGTCAACGGCGCGCTCATCAAACTGCGACGGGAGCGCCCGGACATGCGCCGACCGTACGAGGTCCCGTACTATCCGGTGACGCCGGTGCTGGCCATCGGCCTGAACCTCCTGCTCACGGTGGTCCTCGTGGAGTACCTCTTCCGGACCGACCTGCTGGCGCTGGCGCTGAGTGCCGGCTGGATCGCCCTCGGGGTGGTCGGGTACTACGCGCTCGAGCGCCGCCCGGAGGTGGCAACCGGGGACGAAGGGCCCCCCGAACCGACCCCGTCGGACCCGGAGGATGATTAGCCATGCCGTACAGGGGTGACGCATGAACGGGGACCTGCGTGTCGTCGTGGTCGGCAGTGGGCGGGTCGGACTGCGGGTGACCCGGCTGCTCGACGCCCGCGGCCACGACGTCGTGATGGTCGAACGGAACCCGGACCGCGTCGAGCGCGTCCTCGACGCCTACGTCGCGACGGTCATCGAGGGGGACGCCACGCATCCGTCGGTCCTCGAGCAGGTCGACCTCGACCGCGCGGACGTGGTGGCGACGATGACCGACACGATGGGGACGAACCTCTCGGTGGCACTGCTGACCCGGCGGCTCGCGCCCGACGTCCGGACGGTGATGCGTGTCGTCGACGGCAACATCGAGGAGTACGAGGACTACGCCGACGCGCTGGTCTTCCCCGAGCGCGCGGGCGCGACCGCCGCCATCAACGCCGTCCTCGGCGGCGACGTCCGCACCGTCGAGAACCTCCCCGGTGAACTGGAGATCATCGAGATGACCGTCACCGAGGGTGCCCCCGTCGCGGGCAAGACCCTGCAGGAGGTATCGCTCCCGCGGGGCAGTCTCGTGGTGTCGGGTGCCGCGGGACACGCCGTCGCGGCGTCCGACACGCGGCTGGAGCCCGGTCACGGCTACCTCGTCGCCGTCGAGAACCAGGTCGCCGACGAGGTCACGCGGCTGTTCCGTGGCTGAGACGGCGGCCGGCGAAGCGACGCACGGCCCGCACTCAGACCGAGCGCGCCAGCCGCTCGCCCGCCTCGATGCGCACCTCCAGCGTGTTCTCCGGCGGCGCCAGCGGGCAGGCGAAGGCCTCGTTGTAGACGCAGAACGGGTGGTACGCGAGGTTGAAATCGAGGGGGAGTTCGTCGGCCTCGGCGAGGTCGCCCTCCACCTCGAACTCCATGTAGCGGCCCGCGCCGTAGGTGGTGTCACCCGTGGTGCCGTCCCGGAACGGGACGAACAGCGTCGTGGTGTCGTCCTCGGCGTCGTCGTGCGGGTCGGCCTGCTCGTAGCCGTACAGTTCGTGCTCCTCGCCGTCAAGGTCGAAGACGAGTTTCGCCACGCGCTCGTACTGCTGGGGCTCGCCCTGCGTCATCTCCAGTTCGATGGTGTCCTCGCCGTCGGCGGGTTCGACCCGCGCCGCCACGCGGAACGAGGGGTCCGGGTCGTAGTAGGTCAGCCCCTCGAACTCCTCGCGGTCGGCCTCCGGGATGGGCGACTGCCGGTGCTCGGCGAAGAACTGGTCCTTCTCGGCGCGGTACTCCTCGAGTTCGCTGGCCCACGCGTCGGCGTCGAAATCGGCGTCGTCGATGCTCATACCGGGGGTTGGGTCGGCGGACGGGTAAACCGTCGGGGCTCGTAGCCGGTCGGACGATGTAGTGTGGAGACGAGGATATACAGTAATATTCCAGTCAAGTATGCTGATCCCATACTAAATAATTTGAGCAAACCCCTCGAGATAAATTCGGCACTTTCATTCAGAATCACCCCGGAATGGAACTCGAGCCCAGCGTCTCCGGCGGCAGCGAGTCACCGACGGCCGCCGAAAACGTATAACCGACGAGGCAGCATAGACCACCTATGAGCATCACCCGTGACGAGGACGTCCTCGGCGGCGAACCCCGCATCGAGGGGACACGCGTCGGAGTTCGCCACATCGCGGCACGGGTGATCGATGGCGGCCAGTCCCCCGCGTACGTCGCCGACCAGCTGGACCTCTCGCTGGCAGTGGTCTACGAGTCACTCTCGTACTACTACGAGCACATCGACGAGATGCGGGAGTTCGAACGGGAGAACAGCGACGCGTTCGAGCGCGTCCGGGAATCGTCGCTGAAACCGAAAGAACCAGTGCAGTGACGGCGGCGCGGCTTCTCCTCGACGAACACGTCGGTCGCGTCTTCGAGCGGCTACTCCACGAGCGGGGGCACGACGTCGACCAGGCCAAGGACCGCTTCGGTGAACACACGAGCGACACCGAACTGCTGGAGTGGTGTGGCGAGCACGGCAGAGTTCTCCTGACGAACAACGCGAAGGATTTCGAGCGCCTGCACCAAGAGCACGACCACGCGGGAATACTGCTGTACTACGAACAGAATCTCCCGGACACCGACCCCGAGGGGCTCGCCCGTGCGGTGGATGCGGTCTTCGACCAGTACGGAACAGGAGGTGTCGAGAACCAGCTCGTCGAACTCGACGAGTGGCACGACTGGCTCCAGCAGTAGCACCCGGCACGCCTACTCCGACTCATCTAGCAGCCGTTTCAGCTCGGACAGCTGGTTCAGCGCCTCCAGCGGCGTCGTGTTCCCGAGGTCCACGGCGTCCAGTTCCGCGACCAGCCGCTCGACATCGTGGCCGCCGTCCCCCGTGACGGTGCCGGTTCCACCCGAAACGGGAGCGTTCGTGGACGACCCCCCAGTTCCACCGGAAGCCGACCCCTCGGAGGCACCTGAACCGGCGTCTGCACCCGCAGAGTCGCCGCCATGGGGCTCGCCACCACCCATCTCCCGAGCCAGCAGTTCGTGTGCGCGCTCGACCACCTGTTCGGGCACCCCGGCGGCGTCCGCCACCTCCACGCCGTAGGAGGCGGTCGACGCGCCGGGCTGGAGGTCGTGGCGGAAGACGACCTCGCCGTCGCGCTCGGTCGCCGGGAAGTGGCGGTTGACGGCCTCGGGCAACTCGGCGGCGAGTTCCGTCAGGTCGTGGTGGTGGGTGGCGAACAGGACCGTCGCGCCCACCTCGTCGTGGAGGTACTCCGTGACGGCCCGGGCGAGCGCGAAGCCGTCGGCGGTCGAGGTGCCCCGGCCCACCTCGTCCAGCAACACGAGCGAGCGCGGCGTCGCCGCACGGAGGATGTCGGCCACCTCGGTCATCTCCACCATGAACGTCGAGCGCCCGCCCGCGATGTCGTCGCTGGCGCCGACGCGGGTGAACACGCGGTCCACGACGGGCAGGCGGGCCGCCCGCGCGGGCACGAACGACCCCACCTGCGCGAGCACCGAGACGAGCGCGACCTGGCGCATGTACGTCGACTTCCCGCTCATGTTCGGCCCGGTGATGACCGCGACCGTGCCGGGGTCGAGGTCGGTTCCGTTGGGGACGAACCGCTCCTCGGCGCGCTCGACGACGGGGTGCCGACCCGCGTCGATGTCGAAGCGGTCGGCGCCGACCTCGGGCCGCGTGTAGCCGTGTTCGGCCGCCACGGTGGCGAGCGCCACGAGCGCGTCGAGGTCGGCCAGTGCCGACGCGAGCGCCTGGATCCGCTCGGCCTCGGCGGCCACCTCGTCGCGCAGCTCGCGGAACAGGTCGTACTCCAGGTCGTCGGCGCGGTCCTCGGCCCGGAGGATCTCGTCCTCGCGCTCCTTCAGGTCGGGCGTGACGAACCGTTCGCTGTTCTTCAGCGTCTGGCGGCGCTGGTACTCGTCGGGCACCGCATCGAGGTTCGCCTTCGTCACCTCGATGTAGTAGCCGTGGACCTGGTTGTGCCCGACCTTCAGCGAGTCGACGCCGGTCCGCTCGCGCTCGCTCGCTTCGAGGTCGTCGATCCACTGCTTGCCCTCGCGTTCGGTCGCGCGGAGTTCGTCCAGTCGGTCGTCGTACCCCTCCCGGATGACGCCGCCCTCGGTCAGTTCCGGCGGCGGGTCCTCCCGGACGGCGGCGGCGATGGCCTCGCGCACGTCCGCGACGGGGTCGAGGCGCTCGCGGAGGCGGCGCACCGGCTCCGACTCGGCGTCCGCGAGGGCGTTCCGGAGGTCCGGCACCACCGCGAGCGTGTCGTGGAGCGAGCGGAGGTCACGCGCGTTCGCGCGACCCCGGGAGACCCGGGCGACGAGCCGCTCGATGTCGTAGACGTCGGCCAGGCGGTCGTGCAGACGCTCGCGCGTGCGGACATCGGTCAGGAACTCCTCGACGGCGTCCTGCCGGGCCTCGATGCGCTCCGTATCGAGGAGCGGCCGCCGGAGCCAGTCCGTCAGTTCGCGCCGCCCGAGCGCGCAGGCCGTCTCGTCCAGTACGTCCGCCAGCGCGGTGCCGGCCGCGCCGTGGACGTGCCGGGGCTCGAACAGCTCCAGCGAGCGCACCGCGACCGCATCGAGGAGCATGTACTCGCGGGGGTCGTAGCGGGTGAGATGGTTGAGGTAGTCGAGCCGCGGCTCGGGTGGCACCTCCGAGGGGTCCAGTCCCGTCTCGTCCACCTCGCCGTCGTCGACGGCGCCGGCACCCTCCTGGTAGCCGCCGCGCGTGTACTCGGCGTACGCGAGCAGCGCGCCGCACGAGCGGGTCTCGGCCTCGCTCGCGAGCGAGTCGCTCTCCGCGGAGAAGTACGTCCCGACGCGCTCGCGGGCAACCTCGGCGTCGAACGCGACCGGGTCGTAGCGGGTCACCATCGCCTCCGCGGGGAACGCCTCGGCGACGGCCTCGTCGTCGACATCGGGACCGACCACCACCTCGCTGGGCACGAACCGGCCGGCCTCGTCGGCCACCGCGTCCAGCGAGTGCAGGCCGGTCGCGTAGAAGTCGCCCGTCGACACGTCCAGCAGCGCGAGCCCGTACGTGCGCCCGCCGGCGACGCCGTCGCCGGCATCGCCCACGGCCAGCGCCGCGACGAAGTTGTTGTCGGCGCCGCGCAGGAGTTCCGTCTCGGTGAGGGTGCCGGGCGTCACGACGCGCGTCACCGCGCGCTCGACACAGCCCGAGGCCTCCTCGGGGTCCTCGACCTGGTCGGCGACGGCGACGCGGTAGCCCGCATCCAGCAGCGTCTCGATGTAGCTCTCGGCGCTGTCGATGGGGATGCCCGCCATCGGATACCGGCCGGTCGAGTCCTCGCGCTTCGTGAGCGTGATCTCGCAGAGCCGGGCGGTGGTCTCGGCCGCCTCGCAGAACGTCTCGTAGAAGTCGCCCACCTGGAACAGCACGAGCGAGTCCTCGTAGCGGGCACACAGCTCGTAGTACTGGGAGAGCATCGGCGTCAGCTCGTCGGGGTCCATCCCGTCGGGCGCGCCCAGCGCCGGGTCCGCGGGGGCGTCCTCGACATCGTCCCGGGGCGACCCCTCGGCCGCGCCGCCGTCCGGAGCCCCGTCGGCGTCCCCGTCCGGAGCCCCGTCGGGCTCCCCGTCCCGGTCCGTGCCGGCGTCCTCGTCCATGGCCGTCCCGTCCGTGCCCGGCCGGGAAATAGCCGACGGACCGACGGCCGTGCCACACCCGTGCCACCCCGTCTCGTGAGAGGCGTAGACACGGTCGTATCGGGGATAAAACCCCGTAGAACTGCCGGCTGAAGCCTTTTGCAACAGGACCGTCATTGGAGGATATGACCGAGCACGACGTGGCCCAGCCGGCCACGGATGGTGGGACTGCGGATGCGGACGCGGACGCGGATACGGACGCGGATGCCGAGGGCGGCACGGCGCCGGAGCCGGCGCCCGCACAGGACCGACGCGAGGACTTCGTCCCCGAGGGGATGCCGCGACCGGGCCCGGACGCGCTGTACGGGGAGAACCCGACGCCGCCGGTGCTGCAGAACGGGCCCGGCTGGGAGGCCGAGCCGCTGCTCGTCTCCGGTACCGACGCGTACGCCGACGGGGAGTACCTCTACCAGGACTACGTCTTCGACGACCACGGCGCCGACGTGACGCCGATGTACGCCGAGCCGCCCGAGGGGGCGAAGGCGGTCGGCGGGGTCTACCAGCAGCCGACGGGCGACTACTACTACCCACGCGACGAGGACCGCTACGCGTACAACGCCGCCGACCTGCTGGAGTTCCGCGCCCGACCGACGGACGAGGGGGTCGCCTACCGCATCACGCTGAACACGATGCGCGCCGAGGACGCCGCAGCGGTCGCCATCGGCATCGACACCTCCGGCGAGGGCGACCCGGACGGGGGCAGAACGGACTGGGGCTACGGCCTCGGCGAGCTGGGCGCCCCCGTCGACCACACGCTCGTGACGTGGGGCACCGGCGCCGAGTTCGACGGCGAGCCGCTCGACGAGGAGCGTCTCGTCGTCGACATGGAACGCAATCAGATCGAGGTGGAGGTTCCGCTGGAGCCGGGCGCGGAGACCTGGCGCCACTACTGCGCCGTCGGCCTCTGGGACCGCGAGCGCGAGGGGTTCAAGCGGGTCAACACGGCCGTCGACGACGAGTACCCCGGCGGCGGCGAGGGTGCCGAGGAGCTCCCCCCCGTGTTCAACGTCGGCTTCCGGTTCGACGAGCCGGTGGCGCGGAACGTGGATGCGGACAACCTGCTCCCGCGGCTGACATCGATGGGCCTGGACCTGCCGGGGACACTGCTGGGGGAGGTACAGGACCCACAGCGCCTGCTCGGCCGTGTGCAGGGCATCGGCGACGCCATCGGGGACAGCCTGCGGAACCCGCTGAGCGGGAACCCGCTGGACCCGCTCGGGCTGGCCGGTGACCTCACCGATATCGTCGGCGACCTCGACGGCTACCCGCGCGTGTTCGGCCACGGGAACTGGCGCGACACCGCACAGGCGTTCGCGCTCGCCGAGCGCGACATCTCCGAGTTCCACGCCGATATCGACTTCGAGAAGCTCCGCGAGGCGGTGACCGAGCGCGACCTGCCGACCGGCGGCTACCACTCGTTCCTCTACCCGTCGCGCCACGAGTTCGACCACGACGGCGTCGACCCCCACCGGAACGTCTTCTACGGTCGCCTCCAGCCCTACAGCGCCTACATCCCCGAGAGCTACGACCACGACGACCCCGACCCGGCGCCGCTGGCACTCCTGTTGCACTCGCTGGGTTGCTGTTACAACCAGTACGCGACGTTCATGCCCAACTACGTGAAGGGGTTCGCCGAGGAGTACGGCGCCATCGTGATGACCCCGCAGGCCCGCGGTCCGGGGCTGTGGTACCAGCGCCAGGCCGAGCTCGACGTGTTCGAGGCGATGCGGGACCTCCGGGGGCGCTACGAGGTCGATATGGACCGCGTCACGGTGTCGGGCTACTCGATGGGCGGCTACGGTGTTCACCTCCTCACTGGGAAGCACCCGGACGTGTTCGCCCGGGGGTTCTCCATCGTCGGCACACCCTCGGAGGACCCGCTGGAGGGCCCGACCAACAGCATGCTGGAGACGCCCGCGGAGATCATGACGGGCCTGTTCGGCGGCGAGGACGGCGGCGACCTCATCACCGTCTTCGGCGACAAGCCCGAGGACGCACTCCGCCTGACCGACAACCTCCGGCACGTCCCGATGCTGCTGTGGAACGGCGCAGCCGACCCGCTGGTGCCCATCCTCGGCCCGGCGAACTACGCCCGGCGGATGGACGAGTTCGACTATCGGCACCGCATCGACGTGTTCCCCGGCGGGACACACATGATACTCGCGGCGTGTGACGAGTGGAGCGGCGGCCCGGAGTACGTCGCCGAGGGCCACCGCGAGGCCGAACCGAAGCGGGTCACGTACAAGCACGTCCCCGAGTTCGACTACCCCGAGTTCGGCCTGGTCCACGACGGAGCCTACTGGGTGGACGGCATCACCGCCCACGAGGAGTTCTCCAGCGGCCGCGTCGACGCCATCTCGCTGGCCGAGGGCTACGAGGCGCCCCACGTGAAGCATTTCAACTGGACCGGGAGCCAGCCCCAGCCCCACGTCACCCGCGGCGTCGAGTGGGTCGACCCGGACGAGGCGGACGGGGACGGCGAGCGCAACCTCGCCGACGACGACGAGCGCGACGGCCACGAGCGCTACGCGCCCGCCAACGCGCTCAACATCACCTGCTGGGGCGTCGACGAGGTCACCGTCCACATGGAGGGGGCGAAGCTCGACCCCACCGCGGAACTGCGCATCGACTACCGCGCGAGCAACGAGACGACGGTCGTCCTCTCCAGTGCCGAGGGCGAGCGCGAGGTCACGCTTCCCGAGGACCGCGACGGCGCGACCACGACGGTCGACCCCATCGCGTGAGCGGGGGACATCCCGCCCCGACCGGCGCCGATTTATAAACACACCACCAGAAACAAGGAAACAGGTTTACAGTTGCGTACGTAAAGGGACGGCTATGTCCGAGGACCACGGCGACCCGGCCGAGTTGCCGACCACCTCACCGCGGCCGGGGCCGGACGCGCTGTACGGGTCGAACCCGACCCCACCGCCGCTGGAGAACGGCCCCGGCTGGGAGGCCGACCCGCTGCTCGTCTGTGGCGCCGCCGCGTACGACGACGGCGAGTACCTCTACCAGGATTACGTCTTCGACGACCACGGTGCCGACCAGCGGTCCGTGCTGTCGCGGGCGCCGGCCAACACCCAGAGCGCCTACGGGAGCTTCTCGCCAGCCACCGGCGACCTGTTCTACCCCAACGACCACAACCGCTACGCGTTCAACTGCGCGGACCTGCTGGAGTTCCGTGCCCGGGTCGACGCCGACCCGGACGAGGGCGACGAGATCGTCTACCGCTTCACGCTGAACGCGATGGTCGAACCCGACCTGACCGCCGTCGCGGTCGGCATCGACACGACGGCGTCGGGCGGGCCCGTCGCCGGGTCGAGCGACTGGGGGTACGGCCTGGGCGACCTGGGTGCCCCGGCCGACCACGTCCTCGTGACGTGGGGCACGGGTGCCGAGCTGGACGGCGAGCGCCTCGACGACGACCGGGTGAGCGTCGACGTCGAGCGCAACCAGATCGAGGTCCGGGTCCCGCTGGACCCGGGCGTCGAGACCTGGCGCCACTACTGCGTGACCGGGCTGTGGGACCCCGACGGGGAGCAGTTCAAACAGCCCCGCGAGAGCCCGACCGACGACCTGCCCGGCGGCGCCCGGCCCTCCTCGAACCCGCCGCCGGTGTTCAACGTGGGGTTCCGGTTCGACGAGCCGCTCCAGGAGGAGGAGCTCAACCTGCTGGGGCTGAGCCAGGCGTTCCGGAACGTGCTCATCGGTGGGCTCCCCCGGTTCTTGACGGGGACGCTGAGCCGGGTGACGCCCATCCCGGGGCTGGACTCGGCGGTCGACGAGGTGACGGCCGCGCTGGACGGGGAACTCCCCCGGACCATCGGGCGAGGCAACTGGCGCGAGTACGGCCAGGCCCGTGCCCTGGCCGAGCGGGACATCTCCCGGTTCCACACGGACCTGGACTTCGCCAAACTGCGCTCGGGGCTGGACGACAGCCGCGTCCCGAAGACGGGCTACCTGACGCTGCTGTACCCCTCCCGGTACGACTACGGCCGGCAGGGGACCGACCCCTACAACGACGTGTTCTGGGGTCGACTCCAGCCGTACGGCGCGTACGTCCCGCCCGAGCACGACCCCGAGGAGCCCTCGCCGATGACGCTGATGCTCCACTCGCTGGGCTGTAACTACAACGAGTACAGCGTCTTCATGCCCGGGCTCGTCGAGAGCATCGCGAACGAACAGGACGGCATCGTCCTGATGCCCCAGGCCCGCGGCCCGGGGCGCTGGTACCGCAAGGAGGGCGAGGTCGACGTGTTCGAGGCGTGGCGCGACCTCGAGACGCGCTACGAGATCGACCGCGACCAGGTGACGGTGTCGGGCTACTCGATGGGCGGGTTCGGCACGCAGATCCTCTCCGCGAAGTACCCCGACCTGTTCGCCCGTGGCTTCTCGGTCGTGGCACCACCCTCGGAGGACCCCATCGAGGGGCCGACATCCGGCCTGCTCCGGTCGCCGCCGCTGCTGACCCAGCGCCTGCTCGGCGGCCGCGGCGGCGGGGAGTTCCTCACCCTCTTCACCACCCACCAGGAGAACGCGATGGAGCTCTCGGACAACCTCCGGCATATCCCGATGCTGCTGTGGAACGGCGGCATCGACGAACTGGTGCCGGTGCTGGGGCCCATCAACTACAGCCGGAAGCTCAAGGAGCACGGCTACCGCCACCAGCTCGACATCTTCCCGGCGGCGGGCCACCTGATGCTCGCGGTCCGGGACCAGTGGAACCGGGGCCCCGAGTTCCTCGCCCGTGGCGAGGTCAAGCGCGGCCCGACACGGGTCACCTACCGGCGCGACCCCGAGTTCGACGAGCCCGCGCTCGGGCTCGCCCACGACAAGGCCTACTGGGTGAGCGACATCCGTGTCCGCGATCAGGACGAGGGGGGGCTCGTCGATGCCCACTCGCTGGCCGAGGGGTACGACAAGGCGGTCTCCGAGAACTTCCGCGAAACCGGAAGCGACCCGCAGACCCGCATCACGAAGGGCACCAAGTGGGTCGACTTCGAGCACGTCCACGACGAGGCCAACGAACTCCACGTCAAGCTGGAGAACGTCGACGCCGTCACGCTGTGGATCGAGGAGGCCGGCCTCGAACCGGACGAGGACCTCACGCTCATCGTCCGGAGCGACGGGCTCGCCGAGCTGATGCTCGCGGGCACGTTCGGCCGCGAGACCGTCGAGGTCATCGAGGGCGACACCACCATCGACCTCGGCCCGCTCGTGAACCCCCACCCCGACGACGCCGGCGCGGCCGGGCAACCGGGCGAAGCCGACTAGCGCCCGAACCCGAGCTGGTACTCCTTCCTCGATTGAGGGCGGTAGCTCGGTGGTCCCGTCCAACGTCGGTGGGGCGGTTCCCGGCATCCGGGACCCACCCCTACACTTTCGGCCCCGGCAATCGGTAGTCCGGCCATGTACGACACCATCCTGATCCCGACCGACGGGAGCGAACCCGCGACAGCCGCACTGGACCACGCCGCCGAACTGGCGGCCGACCACGACGCGGTGGTCCACCTGCTGTACGTCACGGAATCGCCAGCCATCGCGCCGACGCCGACCGCCGGGGACGTGCTGGACGAACTGGAGCGGCACGGCGAGGAGGTCGTCGACGAGGCCGCCGAGCGGCTGCGGAACCTGCGGGTCCACACCGCCGTCGCCCGCGGGTCGCCACACCGGGCCATCCTCGACTACACGAAGCGGAACGACATCGACCTCGTCGTGATGGGGACCCACGGCCGGACGGGCCTCTCGCACGCGCTGCTGGGGAGCGTCGCCGAGCGCGTGGTTCGGCTCTCGCCGGTGCCGGTGCTGACGGTTCGACATGGCGACGCCGCAGCCGACGAGAACGCGGAGTGACCTGCCCTCGTAGGGTCGTCCCGGCGCACGCGCACGTCTCCATCGGCCGACCCAGCGCAACCCGCTGGCGCCCGATGTCGGGGAACCGCTCCATATCGATGGGTCGCCGGTGACCGGCGGTCAGTCACACCTGAACGTCTCGAGGTTGCGCGGCTGGTAGGTCGCCATCCCGAACTCCTCGTACAGCGCCGAGGAGAACTGGTTGGTCGCCGTCTCGTCGCCGTGGACACAGAGGACCCGCTCCGGGCGGTCGGACATCGTCCGGACGTAGTTCTCCAGTCCCTGCCGGTCGGCGTGGCCCGAGAACCCGCTGACATCCTCGACCCGCAGTTCGAGGGTGACCCGTGACTCGCCGCCGTCGTAGCGGGGGAGTCGCACGTCGCGTCGGCCCTGCTGGATGCGCCGCCCCATCGTGCCCTCGGCCTGGTAGCCGACGAAGACGAGGGTGTTGGCCGGGTCCGTGCCGAGCAGGTCGAGCCAGGAGAAGATGGGGCCGCCGGTCACCATCCCGGAGGTCGAGAGGACGATGGCGGGCTCGCCGTCGGCGATCTCCTGGCGCTGGTCCGACCCGCCGTCGACGTGCTGGAACTGGTCGGCCAGGAACGGGTTCTCGTCCTCGTAGAGGATGCGCTCGCGGAGCCCGTCACGCAGGTACTCCGGGTAGGCGGTGTGGATGGCGGTCGCCTCCCGGATCATCCCGTCGAGGTAGACCGGCACCGTCGGCAGGTCGCCGCTCCGCATCGCGTCGGCCAGCACCAGCAGCATCTCCTGGGAGCGCCCGACCGCGAACGCCGGGATGACGACCTTGCCGTCGCCCTCGAGCGTCTCGCCGATGACATCGACCAGCTTCCGCTCGGCGTCCTCCTGGTCGGTGGAGTAGTCGCCCCGGCGACCGTAGGTCGACTCCATGACGAGCGTCTCCGAGCGGGGGAAGTCGTTGTCGGCGCCGTTGAACAGCCGGGTGTCCGTGTAGTGGATGTCGCCGGAGAAGACGACGTTGTGGAAGCCGTCGCCGACGTGGAAGTGTGCCGACGCGCTCCCGAGGATGTGGCCGGCGTTGTGCAGCGTGAGCTTCACGTCCGGCGCGATGTCGGTCACGTTGCCGTACTCGACGGGGATGGTCCGCTTGAGCGCCTCCCGGACCATCATCGAGTCGTACGGCGGCGACCGACCCTGTTTGGAGGCGACATCCAGGTAGTCGAGCTGGAGCAGCCCCATCAGGTCGCGCGTCGGCTCGGTGAGGTAGATCGGCCCGTCGTAGCCGTACTTGAACAGGATCGGCAGGAGCGCCGAGTGGTCCAGATGGGCGTGGGTCAGCACGACCGCGTCGATATCGGTCAGCGGCATCGCCTCCGGCGCCTGGAGGTAGGGGACCTCGCCCTCGGCGCCGGGCTTGTCGCCACAGTCGATCAGGACGCGTGTGTTGGCCGTACTGAGGACGAAACTGGCCCGCCCGACCTCCCGACAGCAGCCCAGCGTCGAGATGCGGACCCACTCCGGGTCCGACGAGCCGGTGTGGATGTTCTCGCCGACGCGCTGGAGGAACTCGCGGCGGTCGGCCCGCTCGCGGGTGAGGTAGTTCCGGACGTTCGCGACGGTATCGGACTCCATCGGCGGGGTGCGGACCACCTCGACGGTCCAGCCAGCCTCGGAGGCGATCTGGCGTTTGGTCTCGCCCCCACGGCCGATGACCAGCCCCGGCTTCTCGGCCTCGATCAGCACCTCGCCGGTCTCGGGATGGAACTCGATGTCGCGAAGCCCCGCCTCCTCGGGGAGGGCGTTCCGGATGATGGTCTCGGCCTCGCTTCGGGTGCTGCGGGCGTCCGCCGTCGGCCGGACGGTCAGGCGTTTCTGGAGGGTGCTGGCCAGTCGACCGACGAGCCGGTCGTCCCTGGCGAACACGTCCGGCGTACTGGTGTAGACGACCAGCTCCGGACCTTCGAACCGGATGTCATCGAGGTCTGCGTCCGCGGGGAGCTCCTCGCGTAACTGCGTACGGTACTCACTGAGGGTTCCTTCGTGCATGGATAGGTGCGCCGTGCGAGGCCGCCAACCGGAGAAACGACGCCCTCGAGCCGGGCGATACTGGCCTCTCCGCGGTCCCGCAGTATAACACTTTTGAGACGCATGGTGGCTCCGGTGTGTCTCAGGCCCGCCCCGGGACCGAACAGTCCCGTCCCGAGATTCGAACAGGCCGACCTCCGGCGTTGCCGAACGGCTGGGGAGCAGCGGACCACGGGGAGCGACGGATTCCGAGGGGTTGACACCGGGCGGGCGCCAGCGCCGGCGTATGCACGACGACGACCCGCCATCGGCCATCGTGGTCGGTGCCTCCTCGGGAATCGGGGAGGCGCTGGCCCGCGAGTTCGCCGACCACGGCTACGAGGTCGGCCTGACAGCCCGCCGACGCGAGAAGCTCGAACTCATCGGGAACCAGCTCGACACCCAGGCCTACGTCGCGAAGATGGACGTGACCGACCTCGCGGACGCCCGCGAGGGGTTCTTCGAGGTCGCCGACGCGATGGGTGACGTGGACGTGGTCGTGCTCTGTGCCGGCGTCGGCCAGGAGAACCGCGACCTCGACTGGGAGACCGAACGCGAGACCATCGACGTGAACGTCCGCGGGTTCACGGCGCTCGCGACGGCCGCGATGGACCGCTTCGAGCAGCAGGGCCACGGCCACCTCGTCGGCATCTCCTCGGTCGCGGCGCACATGGCTAACGGCGCCGTCCCCGCGTACCCGGCGTCGAAGGCGTTCGTCTCGAACTACTGCGACGGACTCCGGTACCGGGGCCGGAACCTGGACGCCGACGTGGACGTGACGACCATCGAACCCGGCTTCGTCGACACGGAGATGGCCGGGGGGACGTTCTGGATGTGCTCGCCCGAGACCGCCGCCGCGCAGATATATCGGGCGGTCCGGCGGGGGAAGCGCCACGCGTACGTCACCCGGCGCTGGTGGCTGGTCGCGGGCGTCATCGGGCTCATGCCGGACGTGCTGAAGCGGCGGCTGTTCTCGTAGCGGCGCCGGCCGGGGGCGCGGGGACTGGTGGACCAGCTCCGGGGCCGCATCAACCGTCCGACGGACGGTCGACACCCCAGGTATCGCGGGCGGCAGACAGCGACTCGCCGGCGGTCTCGCCACGGTACCCGAGGAGATCGTCGTACCCGGTCTCGGACATGAGGATCGGGACGAACGGCTCGTCGGCCACGTACTCTTCAGTGGCACTCTGGGCGACGGTACTCCCCTCGGAGACTCGTTCGAAGTTCTCCACGAGTAGCTCGTAGTCGGGGCCGGACGGTTGCGAGACCGCGTCGGTCACCGTGTAGTAGGTCGAGTCGCCACCAGTCGGCTCCTCGGGGAGCACGTCGACCAGCCGGAGGAACGCCTCGACGATTCCGGTGGCGTTCTCCGTGGCCTCCTCGGTGAGCTGTCGCCCCGCCTCGATGCTGATGACGGGGGCAGCGGTCGGGAGCGACCCCTCGATACAGGGCGTCGGATCGACGATGTGCGGTATCGGAAGGCGTGCGGCCAGCTCCTGAACGGGGGGATACGACCGTGAGACGAACGCGATGGGGTCGTCGAAGGAGTGGGTCGAATGGATCGAGAGCACCGGACCACAGTCGTCGATCTCCGCGAGGAGCGCGGCCGCGAGCCGGCGTTCACGGGCCCCACTGTCGGGATCTCCGGGGAACACCCGGTTCATGTCGGCATCGAGGTAGCGACGGTGGCTGGCCACTGCGGGCGGGTTCGCCACCACGAGTTTCACCGGGCGCTGGAGGTCGGGGTTGGACTCGATCACCTGCCGCACGGCGCGAACACCGCTCGGCTCGTCACCGTGGACGCCACCCACGATGGCCACGTCGGCATCGTCGCCGGGACCGAGCACCGTCGTGGCCGGAGTGACATCTTCTCCGAACACACACGGCCGTCCGGGAGCGAGCGGAAAGACTGACACGGTCCGGCCCAGTGTGCCCACGCTCGCTGGACTCCCGCATGGCGAACCCATGAATATCCGACAGGAACGGAGCCGCGGGGCGCGCTACTCGGCGTTCTCGTTCCGGTTGTTCTGGTCGTTGCTGTTCTCCTCACCCTGCTCGGAGCGCTCGTCACCGGGGGCCTCGCCCTCGTTGTCGAACTCGCCGTCCTCCGGGCCGAGCTGGCCGGGCGCGTCGGCCTGCGAGGAGCCCAGGTCGAAGTCACACGTCTCCGGGGACGGGGAGGTGGTGAAGTCACAGTCGAAGCCGACGAGCAGTTCCTCGCCGCCGCCCGAGACGATGAACTCGTCGCCGCCGCCGAAGCGGATGTCGTCGTCGTCCGCGTAGTTGTCACCGACGTACTCGACGCCGAGCGGGCCCAGCGTCAGGGAGCCGCCCTTGTCACACTGGTGATGGCTGGGCTGGCCGACACAGTCGACCGCGCCGTCGCTCGCGCCCGGACCGGAGCCGCCCTGGTAGGCGACACCGACCGTCGAGTTGATGCCCTCGCTCTGGAAGAGGCCGACATCGAGGTCGGCGGTACCCGGTGCCTCACCGCCGGGGGCCGGGAGGGTCGGCGCGCCGCCGGAGCCGCCGTCACCGCCGGAATCATCCTCCTCGCCGCTCTCGCCGAGCGGCCCGGGCGCGTCGCCCTGCGAGGACGTGGCGTTGACCGCGCAGTCGTCGGCCGACGGCGACGTGCTGAGGTCGCAGTCGAACTCGACGGTGGCCTGTTCGCCCTGGCCCGCGACGGTGACCTCGTCGCCGCCGCCGAAGCGCGTGTCGTCGTCGTCGCTGTAGGTGTCGCCGGTGTAGGTGACCGAGCCGGCCTCGCTGTTCAGCTCACCGCCCTTGTCGCACTCGTGGTGTGTGGGCTGGCCCTCGCAGTCGAGCAGGCCGGAGCCGCCGTTGCCGGCCTCGCCACCCGAGGCCGACAGGTCGATGGTCGAGTTGATGCCGTCACCGGTGGCGATGCCGATGTCGTCGTCAGCGGCCGCGGGCGCCGCGACCAGCGCCAGCGCGGCGACGAGGACCGCCGCCACCGTCAGGGTCGTTCGTGCGTCGAGTCGCATTCGTACCCGTACTCTATCCTCCCCCCGGTTGGCGGTTGTCCCGTCCCTGGACGGTCATTGAAGTACTCGCGGCCACCAGGGGCTGCTGCTCTCCCGACCGAACCGATGCCGACCGGAACTACCGGACACTACCGGACACTCACTCGCGGACGTGCAACCGACCGGCGTGCCACTCCCAGGCGACCTCCAGCAGCAGCCAAGTCCCGAACCAGGCGGCGAACACGACCAGAACGAGCATCGTCGACCCGAGGAGCCCCAGCGCCGTGGTCACCGCCACGAGCGACGAGTAGAGCAGGACGACCGCGACGGCGGTCACGACGAGTGCGGCCATGCCGCAGGAGCAGTGCTCGACGGTGCCGACGGTACGGGTCTGCTCAGGAACCGCCCCGGAACTGTTCGATCGCGACCGTCCGCCTGTGCCGTGCATACATATCACACTCCGACTAGCCCTCGAGGGGCGAGTACCTTCAATATTTGCCCCTATCCAGTGACCAAGCGGCGGCAATCGAGCGGGGCGCGAACGCCGACGACGGGCGGCCGTCCGGGCTCTCGCTCAGGTCGGGGATTCCGCGGAGAACGGCTCCGCCGACGCCATGGACGGCGGCTCCGGGGCCCGCTGTAACGTGACACCGAACGTCGTCCCCTCCGGACCGGTCTCGACGAGGTCGATGTCGCCGTCGTAGTGCTCACAGAGCTGGCTCACCAGGTAGAGGCCGAACCCGTGGTCCGTCGGCCCCGCGTCCGGGCGTTCGAACAGCGTCTCCCGGGCCGTGTCGTCGATGCCCGGGCCGTCGTCCGAGACGAGGACCTCGACCTCGTCCTCCCCGACGTGGCTCTCGACCCGGACCCGTGGGCTCTCGTTGTCGTTGTGCTCGACGGCGTTGGCGAGGAGGTTCCCGAAGACCCGCGGCAGCATCTCGTTGCCGTAGACGAACACATCGCTGGGAACATCGAGCGAGATATCGGCGTCCGGATGGGTGTCGCGGAGCTTCCGGACCTCCTCCTCCAGCGCCCGACGCAGGTCGACGGGCTCGAGCTCCTGGTCGCCCTGGATGACACCGACCAGCCGCCGAACGTCGGAGATGACCGCGGAGATGTCCTGGCTGTGGCGGACGATGGGCCGGACGTGGGTCTCTTCGAGTTCCTCGTCGTCGAGCTTCTGTTCGAGGAGCAGGCTGTGGCCCTCGATGACGTTCATCCCGTTCAGTACCTCGTGGCGGAGCAGGCTGTTCAGGTAGTCCAGCGTCTCGCGCTGGGTCTCGATCTGCTCGGCCTGAAGTCGGGCCCGTTCCGCGTCGAGGGCGTTCAGCACCGCCCGCATCTCGATGTATCCGACCAGCATCCCGACACCCCCGCCGAGCGCGATACCCCACCGCAGCCACCCGATGACGTACCAGATGCTCAGGTCCTCGGTCAGGAGGATGAGCGAGCCGTTGATACAGAGCGACACCACCACGCTGGAGAGGACCCACAGCAGGACCCGCGAGTGGTCGACCGAGGCGTACCGCGCACGTCTGAGCTTGAGCCCGCCCCAGAAGATGGCGGCGATGAACGGTATCGAGGAGACGACACCGATGAGATACTCGCCGCTGAGGACCAGCGTCGTCTGCCGGACGGTCACGAGCCCGAGCACGCGGAGCAGCGTCTCGGCGGTCAACACCAGCACCAGCACCACGCCGATGGCGAGAACGTACCAGGAGACCCGCGAGGGGTTGGGACCGGTGGCGCTGGCGTGTTCCATACCCCGGAGGTCGACACTCCAGCCTTATCAAGCCAACCACCAGACCCAGCGTTCGAGGGCCGTACAGGCCCCCAGACTGCTGAATAGATAGTCAGCCGTGCGTGCGAGTCCCGTTCCAGGTCCCGAACACCGGTTACCACCGGACGCAAAAGTATTTGTTATATGAAGTTTTCAGATAGATTACCAAACATGAGTCCGAACCGATTCGACCAGGATGCTTCGTGGAACCGCCGTCGAGTCCTCCGGACGATGGGGCTGGCCGCCGGCGCGGCCGCCCTCGCGGGCTGCAGCGGTATCAGCAACCGCGAGTTCGTCGCCGGCAGCGTGGTGCTGCCGGGCGCGGCCCAGCGTGAGTTCGGCTTCTCCCCGGTCGCGGAGGGCCAGTCCCAGCGCCGGGAGTTCAGCCGCTCCGTGGCCGGCCAGGACCTCAACGTCACCATCGAGAGCTTCACCTCCGTCTACGCCGAGGGGGGCGAACCCGGGGATACGAGGGAGCAACCGCTCCTGTTCCGCTTCGGCGGCGACCGCCCCTTCGGCGCGTCGAACGGCCGCCTCCAGGCCGCCCCGGCGGACGCGTTCGGCATCAGTGGCGGCTCGCTTCCCTTCCTCCGGAGCGCCCTCGTGGACCCGCGTGGCATCGTCCTGTTCGCCCCCGAGGTCGACGGAGCGGGGCCGACCGCCGACCAGGTGCTGGCGGTCGCACACCGCTCGGCGTTCGACCGCGGCCGCGGGCCGTTCGTCGCCGGCGACGCCGGCGTCCTGTTCCCGGAGACGGTCTTCTTCCCCGAGACGGTGTTCGACACCTCGCCGGAGTGGCTCGGCGAGGGACTGGCCGCGGCCGGGAGCGGCGAGGGCAGCGTCGCCTTCTTCGGCGGCGAGCAGGACGGGGAGAACGACGGCCCCGCGGCGGGCAGCAGGTTCGAGGCGGGCGCGGAACTCGACGCGGAGTTCGTCGCCGCGCCGGCGGCCGCCGTCTTCGGCCCGGGGCTCGCAGTCATCGACCGGGCGGGACTGCGGGACTTCCTCGGCACGCCGGTGACCGGTGCGGAGGCTATCGTCGGCGAGAACGGCATCGTCGGCGAGAACGGCATCGTCGGCGAACACGGCGTGGTGCTGTTCTCCGACCGCGAGCAGGGGGTCCCCTTCGGCTACCTCGGTGGGGATGTCCTGTTCCCGGATTCGATCTTCTTCCCGGACACCCTCTTCGAGGAGGGGCGGGTCGTCGCCGCACCGCTGGGCGCGCTGTTCCCGGATTCGGCGTTCTTCCCGGACGGGTATTTCGTCCCCGACTCGACCTTCTCGCCGGACGCACTGGGGCTGTTCGTCGCCACGGAGCCGCTCGAGGACGTGCCGGAACCCTTCCGACTCGTCGAGGCCGGCGCGGAGATCGAGACGACCGGCAGCCTGCTGTTCTTCCCGGTCGGCCCCGACGGCGCCGGCACCGACCCCGAGGCGTTCCCGGACACCCTCTTCTTCCCCGATTCCACCTTCTTCCCGGACGGGTATTTCTTCCCGGACACCCTCTTCTTCCCGGACACCCTCTTCTTCCCCGATTCCGCCTTCGCGACGGTGTCGCCGAACGCCGCCCCGATGACTGGCAGCGGCCTCAGGTCGTTCCCCGACACCCTCTTCTTCCCCGACTCGGTCTTCTCGCCCACGGAGATGCTTCATCTCCCGGGAAGCGTCGGCTTCCCGGACTCCACCTTCGCCGAGGCGGGGGCGACGACCAGCTACGAGGTCCGGTCGGGCTCGATGGACGACGTCACGACCGGGGAACTGGGCGGAGACCGACTCTCCGTCGGCGCCCTGAGCACGCCGAGAGCGTCGGTCGGCGGGCAGTCGCTGAACCCGCTGGCGGGACTGTCGCTGGCGGACGTGCTGACCGCCCAGCAGGCCGAGTCGTTCCTCGAATCGGCCGGTGTCGGCACCGACCAGGGGGTGAACTGGCTGCGCGGCCCCACCCTGATCGAGCGGTCGGAGGCGGTCATCCTGGGCACTCCGACGGAGATGGAGACGTACGGCGGGGTGCTGGCCGGCTCGGAGCCGAACGCCACCTACGTCCACCTCGCGCGGGTCGAGAGCGGCAACAGCGTCGTCATCGTGGCCGGGGTCCACGGGTTCGGGGTCACGGACCCGAACCGGCCGCTCGTCGGCCCGGACGGCTACCTCACCGAGTCGCAGCTCGACGACCGGCGCGACACGGTCGCCGCGGTCGACGCCGCGCTCGTCGTCGGCTGAGCCGAGTCCACCGGCTCACCCCACCACCCGCACCACCAGCGTCAGGTCGCGGTGTCCACGCGGCGTCGTCACCGTCACGTCGAACGCCGCCGCCAGGACCACGGTCTCGCCGGCACGCTCCTGCACGACGACGCCACGGTCGGCCCGGCAGGAGCCGAACACGCGACCGCGGCCGCCAGGGCAGTTCGTGTCGGCCCACGCGCTCGCCGCCGAGCGGTTGTACCGAACGGCGTAGGCCACCCCTTCCGCGACCTGCGAGGTGTTGAGCGTGTCCAGCCGTGGAGCGAGCTCCGTGCGCACGGTGTCGACCGCGCGGCCGCGCTCCGGCCAGGCGTGCTCGCCCGTGGCATTCGCCCCGGCCTCGTGGACGGCACGCTCCAGGAACCGCCGCGCGTTCTCCCCGTGCCCGTCGTAGTCGGCGCTCGCGGCCACGTCCGGGTGATAGCCCAGCTGCAGGTACGCGACCCCGACGGGCACGAGCGCGAGGGCGATGATGGCGGCCGCGGCGAGCACGAGCTGTCCGCGGTCCGGACCGTCCCCACCGGCCGGGAGCGCCTCAGGCATACCACACCTCCACGGTCACGGGCCCGTGCAGCGACGTGACGGTCGCACGCCCGACCGGGACACCGGCGGGGCGGCGGAACCCGACGGCGCCGTGTGGCGTCTCCACGCGATAGAGGAGGTTGTCCGGCAGGATGCGGTCGACGCGCCGGTCCAGGGCGCCGCGCTCGCGCTCGAAGGCGTCCGGCGACCGGGTCACCTCGGAGAGCCGGGTCGCACCCCGGTGGCGCGGGGGCTCGCCGGCCAGGACGGTAGCGGCATCGTCGGCGTACGCCTCCAGCTGCGACGTCCGGGTGTCGGCGGCGGGAACGCCGGCGCCGAACGACACCGCGACGGCGAGGATGAACGTCACGCCGACGGCCGCCTCCACGACCGGGAGCGAGAGCTGCCCCCGCTCGTCGAGTGCCCGCCAGCGACGGCGAGTTCCACCGGAAGCGGAGGGGTCGCGCTCACGCATCGACGGTCACCGCCAGCGTGGCCTTGGTCGTCCGGGCGGGACGGTACGTGACGGCCACGTCGCCCTGTTCGACCGGACGGTCGGCCGCGAACGCGAGCCGGAGCGTCTCGAACCGGGAGGTTCGGACCGTATACGCCCCCGCGAGTCCGCCGGGGTCGTGCAAGACCACCCGGTCGTTCGCACGGACGGTCGTGACGTTGGGCCCGGCGGCGATGTCGAGGGTCACGCTCGCGGTCCGGCGGGGGAGCGTGGTCGCGTTGTCCGCGAGCGGCGGCGTCCGCTCGACCCGCGGCTCGCGCCGCACGAGGACGACGCGGCGAACCGTGACGCCGCCGGTCGCGTCGCCCCGTCGGAGGACCGTCCGGTCGTCCAGCCGAACCCGGACCTCGTGGTCACCGACGACCGGGAACCGCCCATCGATATCGACGGCCCCGAGCGCCGACGCGTTCACCACGTTCGCCCGGGCCGTATGCGCGGCGTCGGCCGCGACGAGCCGTTCGGCGAGTGCGACCGCGACCCGGCGCTCCTCGGGCTGGCGGTCGGTTCCGGCGAAGGCCCCGTCGGCCAGCGTCAGCGCCACGCCGAGCGTCGAGACCAGCACCAGCAGCGCCACCGCCAGTGCGGGCAGGTTCATCTGCGCCCGGGCGTCCCGGCCTGTGTCGTCGGCACGGCGGGTCACGACGCATCACCCCGGACGAGCCGGACGACGAACCCGCCGGGAGCCCGGTCGACGCTGACGACCGCCGGCTGGCGACTCGACCACGACCCCTCGACGCG
>Ga0207757_100385_pt1 | contig 30686 bp, 34 predicted proteins | sample A23P3SouthBayCA_2_FD_187752 | JGI IMG/M metagenome (GOLD analysis project Ga0207757, IMG submission 187752) | Aerobic enrichment media microbial communities from Eden Landing Ponds, California, USA - A23 P3 (2) (SPAdes) | ecosystem: Environmental > Aquatic > Marine > Unclassified | place...
GGCGGGTCGAGGAGCCACTCGACACGACTCGGGCACCGCTCGGGCCCGGAGAGGCAGCGACCGTCGAGTTCGACCTCAACGCGAGCGCCGTCGCGGCGCGCCTGGACGAGATCAGCTCCGACTTCGGTGCCTCGCCGGGTGAGCCGGAGGCGTTCGTGGTGAGCAGCGTGCGGATGGAGGGTGAGACACTGGGTGAGTCCATCGCGGAGACCTCACGGTACCGGCTCCAGCTCGGCCTCGGCGACGGGACGTACACGGTCGCGAGCCCGGACGATGGGTCCCAGCGACGGACCGTGACCGAACCCGAACTCCGACCGCGGAGCTACGGCCCCCTGCGGAGTGTTGGCGGCCCGTTGTTGCTGCTCCTCGGTGTCGGCGGGCTGGCCGGACTCGTCGTGGGCCGGTCACGGGACGCCTTCGAGGTCCCGGCCGCCGAGCGTCGGGCGCTGGCGTTCGCTCGCGAGCGCGAGGAGTTCGACGATTTCATCTCGCGGGGCTCCGTTCCACGGGGCGTTCTCGACGGACCGGCGGTCCGCGTCGACACGTTAGCCGGGCTGGTCGACGTGGCTATCGACAGCGACCGGCGCGTCATCGAGGACCCGGACGAGCGGACCTACTACGTCCTCGCCGACGGGACACGGTACGAGTATCGCCCGCCCCGTGCCTACGAGTTCTGAACGGGCGTCCCGACCTCACGACCCCGTGTCGTACTTGTACGTCGCCTCGTCCGGGTCGATGCCGAAGTCCTCGGCGGATTCCTCGGGCTCCTCGGGTTCGTCGACCGCCTCGGCGGCCTGCTTGAACCGCTCACGCAGTTCGTCGGGCATCCGGAACCGGTCGGGGTCGATGGCCATCGGGATGGCCTCGGGGTCGAGTTCCTCGCGCTTGGCCTCGAGTCGGTCCCGGAGCAGGTCGGGCAGGTCCTCGGTCTCGACGGGGCGGAAGCCGAACTGCGAGAGGTACTCGTGCTGGGAGGTCAGCGAGTACACCCGGTCGAACCCCTCCATCTCCGCGGTGTCGACGAGGCGCTCGATGACGTGGGCACCGACGCCCTGGTTCCGCCAGCCGTCCATCACGCCGATACTGGTCAGTTCGGCTACCTCCGGGTCGCTCGGGGTCGGGTGGTAGCGCAGGCGCCCGAACCCGGCTCGCGTGTCGGACTCGTCGTCGACCGCGATGACGTAGTCCCGTGACCGGAACGCGGTCTCGTCGAGCCCCATAGCCTCGATTCCGTCCAGCAGCCACGCCTCGTCCCGGTTGCGCGCGTCCCGAACGTACATGCCCGACCCTTGACGCCTGCATGGTTAAAGTGTGCAGGCCGCGGGGGTCACACTGGCACGGTCCCCGGCGGCACGGCGGTGCCGACGCCGGGTACACGCTAAACGAGTTGTCTGTTGTCCGGTTCGGAAGGTTTCTTGTCGGGGCCGGTCCCACCACCGGACACGATGGCGCCCGACACCACACTGGAGGAGACCGACCGGGTGGTCTACGAACCGCCCGAGGGGTACGTCGAGGAGACGAACGCCTACGAGTTCGCACAGGAACACGGCTACGACTCGCTCGACGACCTCATCGCGGCCTCGGCCGACGACGTGGAGTGGTTCTGGGATGCGCTCCCGGAGCATCTCGGCGTCGAGTGGTACGAGGCGTACGACGAGGTCCGGGACGACAGCGACGGCCCGCAGTTCACCGAGTGGTACCCCGGCGGGTCCATCAACGTCGCGCACAACACCGTGGACCGCTGGGCCGAACTCGACGCCCCCGAACGCAACCGCGTCGCCATCACCTGGGAGGGCGAGGACGGCGAGGTCCGGGAGACGACCTACCACGAACTCGCACGGCAGTCCAACCAGGTCGCCAACTGCCTCCGCGAGCGTGGTATCGAGAAGGGCGACACGGTGGGCCTGTACATGCCGATGGTGCCGGAGGTGGCCAGCATCATGTACGGCATCTTCATGGCCGGCGCCATCGCGGTCCCCATCTTCTCCGGATTCGGGGTGGACGCTACGGCCACCCGTCTCGAGGACCCCGAGGTGGACCTGCTGTTCACCGCAGACGGGTTCTACCGCCGTGGGAGCGAGGTCGGTCTGAAGGACCCCGCTGACGAGGCCATCGAGGAGGCCGACACCGACGTGGGGAGCGTCGTCGTCTACCGACGGTTCGAGGACTCGGACCCGGCGATGACCGACGGCCGCGACGAGTTCTGGAGCGACGCCGTCGGTCGGCAGGACGACGAGTTCGAGACGGTCGAGACCGACGCCTCGGACGAGTGCATGCTGCTCTACTCGTCGGGGACGACGGGCAAGCCGAAGGGCATCGTCCACACGCACGCCGGTGCGCAGATGCAGGCGGCGAAGGAGATCTACTTCGGCTTCGACCATCAGGACTCGGACCGCTTCTTCTGGGTCAGCGACATCGGCTGGATGATGGGCCCGTGGACCCTCATCGGGAACCACACGTTCGCCGGGAACATCTTCATGTACGAGGGTGCGCCCGACCACCCCGACCCCGACCGCTTCTGGGAGATGATCGACCGGCACGACCTCACCGTCTTCGGCATCTCCCCGACGGCCATCCGGGCACTGCGCAAGAAGGGCGACGAATGGGTCGAGGACCACGACCTCTCCAGCCTCCGCCTGCTCGGCTCGACCGGCGAGCCCTGGGACCCCGAGTCCTGGCTCTGGTTCCACGAGCACGTCGGCGGCGGGGAGTGCCCCATCATCAACATCTCCGGCGGCACGGAGATCTTCGGCTGCTTCCTGATGCCGTTGCCCGGTCAGTCGCTCAAGCCCTGTACGCTGGGCTCGCCGGGGCTGGGGATGGATATCGACATCGTGAACGCGAAAGGCGAGTCCATCCGCGACAGCCACGAACGGGGCTACCTCGTCGCGCGCGATTCGTGCCCCTCGATGACCAAATCGCTCTGGTCGGGCGACGAGCGCTACCTCGAGGAGTACTGGAGTCGATTCGACGATATGTGGGACCACGGCGACTGGGCCCAGGAGGACGAGGACGGCTTCTGGTTCCTCCACGGCCGTGCGGACGACGCGCTCAACGTGGCCGGCCGGAAGGTCGGCCCCGCCGAGGTGGAGGGCGCACTCATCGACCACGACGCCGTCAACGCCGCCGCCGCCATCGGCGTCCCCGACGACACGACCGGCACCGCGGTCGTGACGTTCGTCCAGCTCGAGTCCGGCTACGAGGAGTCCGACGGCCTTCGCGAGGAGCTGCGCGACCACGTCGGCGAGGAGCTGGGCAAGCCGTTCCGCCCCCGCGAACTCCTGTTCGTCGACGACTTCCCGATGACCCAGTCCGGGAAGATTGTCCGCCGCGTCATCCAGGCCACCCACGTCGGCGAGGACCTCGGTGACCTCTCCTCCATCGAGAATCCCGGGGCTATCGAGGAGATAGAGGACGCGCGGTAATCGACAGGGGCGCCAATCAATCTATGGCCGAGATGAATCGGATAAATTCAGTATATACTAGCTCTGTCGGTGGCTGTTCCCCAGATTGTCTCTGATATTAGAAACGCTCCGGCCATGACAACTCCCCTCGTGAAACCGATATCACCTGAGAGATAAGTTCACCTCCGTCGTAAGCCCGGTCATGAGTCAGCAGCCACACGTCGTCGGTATCGCCGGGAGTCTCCGGGACCACAGTTACACCCGTCTGTCGGTCGAGCGTACCCTCCGGGAGGCAGACCGGCGCGGCGCCACCACCGAACTGCTCGACCTCCGGGAGTTCGACCTGCCTGTCTACGATGCCGACGCGGACGAACCCGGCGACGCAGCCCAGTTGGCCGCCGCCGTCCAGCGGGCCGACTCGGTCGTCCTCGGGACGCCCTCCTACCACGGGTCGTACTCCTCGGTGCTGAAGACGGCGCTCGACTACTGTGGTTTCGACGAGTTCGAGGACACGACCGTCGGGCTACTCTGCGTGGCGGGCGGGTCGTTCCCGACGACGCCGCTGGAGCACCTGCGGTCGGTCTGTCGCGCGCTCAACGCCTGGGTCGTCCCGCATCAGGTCGGACTCCCCCGTGTCTCGGGCAAGTACGAGGGCGGGGAACTGGTCGACGAGGGGCTGGCCGAGCGCGTCGACGTGCTGGGTCGGCGTGTCGTCGAGTACGCCAACATCGAACCGGACCCGCGGTGTGCGGAGGCCGTGCAGAACAAGGGCGCCGGGGACTGAGCCGGGTCAGTCCGCGCCGTTGGCCGCCGCGGCGCGCTCCTCGCGGAACGCCTCGAAGGCGGCCTCGCGCTCGGCGCGGACGCTTGCCATCTCTTCCGGGTGGTCGTGGGCGTACGCGAGCGCCCGGTGGACCGTCGCCGGTTCGATGTCGAACTGCGCGGCTACAGCCGACGGCGACGCGCCCGACTCCTCGACCGCCGTGTACAGCGCCCGGACCGGGACCCGACGGCCGGCTACGTGTGGTTCGTCCAGCAGTTCACGCTCGATGACGCCGTCGGTCGTCTCGGCCATGGAGAACGCACGGCCCTACCGCCGGTAGTTGTTGGCACGGCATAACACGCACACTTATCAGCCACGACGCTGCCCGCTGCCGGTTCTCGTGATGACGCCCCGCCCCCCGTCCCCCGCGTCCGCGCGCCGGACCCCGGAACCCTCAAACGGCGGTCGCGCCTACCCTCGGACGTGACAACCTGGGTCGAGAACCCGGAGGGTGGGCGCGCACGCGGGCCTGTCGGCCTCGCGCGGGCGTGGGGCGAGGTGCTGGTGCGGCCGCGCCGGTTCTTCGAGAACGGCGTCGCACCCGGTGACCAGGCGCCCGGCCTCGTCTTCGCCATCGTGGTCACGCTGGTCCACGTCGCGCTCCGAGGGGTGTTCACGCCCGGCTTCTTCCCCGTCTACGGCGGCCGGCCGGTCCTCTCGGCGGTGTTCACCTTCGTCGTCGCGGGGCTGTTCGTCGCGCCGGTGCTGCTGCATCTCACCGCGGCCATCCAGACCGTCCTGCTCCGGCCGTTCGTCCCCGAGCGTGCCGGCGTCTCCGAGACCGTGCAGGTGGTCGCCTACGCCGCCGCGCCGGGCGTGTTCGCCGCCCTGCCGGTGCCCGGCATCCGGCTCGCGGCCGCGCTCTACGGCGCCACGCTCCTCGTGCTGGGGCTGGTGGTCGTCCACGACACCACCGTCGTCCGGGCCGTGGCTGCGGGCGCCGTTCCGGCGCTGCTGGTGTTCGGCTACGCTTTCGGGGGCGTTCCGGCGTTCGAGGCCCTCGCCGGCGTCGACATCGTGCCCGACCCGCGGGTGGGCGCCGGGAACGCACCGTCGTGACACGGACGGCCGTATGATCGGCGGGCTACATTTTTGCCGCGCCCCCGAGTCCGACCGCCATGGAATACACCACCCTCGGCGACACCGGTGTCACCGTCTCGCGACTCTGCCTCGGTTGCATGAGCTTCGGCGACTCGGACTGGCGCGAGTGGGTCCGGGGCGAGGAGTTCGGCCACGAACTCGTCGAGCGCGCCCGTGACCTCGGCATCAACTTCTTCGACACCGCCAACATGTACTCGCGGGGCGAGTCCGAGCGCATCCTCGGCGACGCGCTCGGCGAGGACATCGACGAGCAGGTCATCGCGACGAAGGGCTTCTTCCAGATGGACGACGACGACCCGAACTCGGGTGGGCTCTCCCGCAAGACCATCGAGCAGGAGCTCGACGCCTCGCGCGAGCGCCTCGGCGTCGACACCATCGACCTCTACCAGACGCACCGCTACGACTACAAGACGCCCGTCGAGGAGACGATGCGCGCGCTGGACGACGCCGTTCGCCGCGAGAAGGTCCGCTACCTCGGCGCGTCCTCGATGTGGGCCCACCAGTTCGCCGACATGCTCCACACGAGCGACCGGCTCGGGCTGGAGCGGTTCGCCACCATGCAGAACCACTACAACCTCGCGTACCGCGAGGAGGAGCGCGAGATGATCCCGCTCTGTGAACGCGAGGGCATCGGTGTCATGCCGTGGTCGCCGCTGGCACGTGGTTTCCTCGCGCGCCCCCACGAGGAGTACCTCACCACGACCCGCGCCGAGACGGACGACTACGCCCAGGCCCACCCCTACGCCGACAACGGCGGCCGGGAGGTCAACGAGCGCGTCGAGGAACTGGCCGACGAGAAGGACGCCTCCATGGCACAGATCGCGCTGGCGTGGCTGCTCCACAAGGACCGGGTCGACGCGCCCATCATCGGGACCTCCAGCATCGAACACCTCGAGGAGGCCGTCGCCGCGCTGGACATCTCGCTGTCGGACTCCGACATCGAACATCTCGAGGAGCCGTACCGGCCGGTGCCAGTCTCCGGCCACGAGTGAACGTCCCGGAGAATCTCTCAGAACCACACATTACTGAAACATACTGGGAATATATCCTCAGGGCGACGGTGGTTCGTTATATAGGTCACTCCTGGCAGGCGTACAGCGGTCAGTCACGCCGCCGGATCACCAGCAGCGCGCCGGCCAGCAGCGCGCCGAGTAGCGCGCCTGGTGCGCCGAAGCCGGGACCCTCGGCGGCGGTCGGTGACCGCCTGACCACGTCCGACCAGTTGCCCGCCGTCGTCGGCGTGGGCGTCGCGGCCGCGGCCGACCCGCTCCCGGCGCTCGCACTCTCGCCGTCGTCACCGCTTCCGGCGGCGGCCGTCGCGGTGGCGGTCGCCGCGGCGGTCGGCGTCGGGGTCGGTTCTGGCGTCGGCGTGGGCGTCGCCGTGGGTGTGGGGGAGGGGAACGGCGTGCCCTCATCCGGCGGCGTCCGGGTCGGTGTCGGCTCGGGCGTGGGAGTGGGCGTTGCCGTCGGGGTGGGAGTCGCCGTCGGTGTCGGCGTCGGTGTGGGTTCGGACGGCGGCGGGCCCAGTTTCTCGCGGGCCTCCTGCTCGTTCGCGCAGTCGCAGATGTAGAAGTAGTGGGATTTCACCTTGGTCTGCTCCTCGGTCCCGGCGATGGTCGACGTGAGCTGGTACCAGCCGGGTTCGTCGGGCGTGTCGATGCACCCGGTGACGTAGTTGACGAACTCGTCGCCCTCGTTGAGCGTGGGCGGGGAACCGCCGAAGTCCCCCTCGTCGTAGAAGTCCGCCTTGAACACGTCCTCGGTGATCGTCGTGGACTTGACGTTCTTCGTCAGGCTCTCGTCGATCTCCGTCCCGGGGTCGTCGTTCCCCCGGTCGATGCCGAACGCCTCGGCGTTGCTGGTGCCACAGCCCGCGAAGCCACCCTCCTTCCAGGTGGCCCTGAGGAAGTCGACCTGCGGGACGTCCCGGTTCGGGACGCCGAAGCTCTTCATCTCCCCATCTTCGAGGCCGGGCTGGGGGCTCGGTCGGACGGTGAAGTTCCCCTCCTCGATGCCGTGGCCGGCCGCGACGACGCCACCGGTCCCGTCGAGCGACGCGCCGAGGAGCGTCGGTCCGACGACCCCCGATGCCACGACGGCCACCAGCACCAGTACCGCGAGCGGTTGAGTCCTGTCCATGTTCGTCTCGCTTGGCTGGATGGAGGGGCTATTCCCGGGTATGGGTTGTCCCCTGTATCGAGGGGAAGTTGAAAGTGCGGACGGTTCTGCCCCCGTGACCACGCGGCGCTCCCCGTCGCCGTGGCTGCCCCCGTTCGTTTTGAGGGAGCCGGTGTTCGCCCCCGACATGGACCTCGCTGCCGACCAGCAGCGCGACCGACTGGCCTGGTGGCTGGCCGTCGGCATGCTGGCTGCCCTCCTGGCCTTCGTCGCGCTCAACGTCCTCGGGACCCTCGTCCTCGGGCTGTTCATCTACTACGTCGTCCGTCCGCTCAACGAGCGTGTCGACCGCCATCTACCCTCCGACACGGCCGCGACGGTGACCTTTCTGGGTGTCATCCTCCCGCTGGTCGCGGTGGTGGCCTACATCGTGGTCGTGGCGGTGCGTGAACTGTTCGCGGCGTTCGCGGGCCGGTCGCTCACCGTGAGTGCGCTGCTGGCCCCGTATCTGGACAGCTCGGTCGCAGAGCCCCGCGAAACGACCGTGCGAACCGTCCTGAACCAGCCGATATCCTTCCTGACCAGCAACGCCGGGACGGCCCGCGAGGTCGCCGACGCCGCCCTCGCACTGGTCGGGGCCGCGAGCGGCATCCTGTTCGTCCTGCTGGTGGCGGCGGCGGTCGCGTACTTCCTCCTGCAGGACGGTGACCGGCTCTACCGCTGGTCGCGGGCGAACCTGTTCGCCGAGGAGTCGACGCTCGACGCCTTCCTCCGGACCGTCGACCACGACCTCGAGACGGTCTACCTCGGCAACGTCTTCACGGTCGCGCTGGTCGCCGTCGGCGCCGCCGTCGTCTACAACGGGTACAACTTCCTCGTGCCTGCGCCCGTCGAGATACCGATTCCGACGGCACTCGCACTCGCGACCGGGCTCGCGAGCTTCGTCCCCATCGTCGTGGGCAAACTCGTCTACGTTCCGCTGACGGGTGCGCTGGTGATATCCGCGCTCGGGAACGACACCGGGCTCCTCGTCTACCCCGCCGCGCTGTTCGTCGTGGCGCTCGTCTTCCTCGATATCCTCCCGCAGACCGTCATCCGGCCGTATCTCGCCGGACGGGAGCTTCACACCGGCGCGACGATGCTCTCGTACGTCCTCGGTGCCACCGTCTTCGGCTGGTACGGCATCTTCCTCGGGCCACTGGTGCTCGTGCTGGTGGTACATACGTCCCGTATCGTCCTCCCGGAGCTCGTCGCGGGTGAGGAGCTGACGCCGGAGGTCAGTGCGCCGGCCAGCCTGGGCTCCGAGGGGGACCGGACCGAGTGATTCCGCCGTCTGCCACCGGCTCACCGCTCGCGCCGTGCGAGTCTCCCGGCGGCGAGGATGCCCGCGACCGCGGCGACCGCCCCGAATCCGGGGCCGCTGGAGGCCGTCGGCGAGCGCTCGACGATGGCCGACCAGTCGCCCGGATTCGTCGCCGTCGGGGTCGCGGCGACCCCACCACTCTCACCGTCGCCCGCGCTGCTGCCTGCACCCGATTCCCCACCGCCGCCCCCACTCGAGGCGCCCGCCCCGGCCGCGGTCGCTGCGTCGGTGGCTGCGGCAGTCGACGTGGGCGTGGGTTCGGGCGTGGGTGTCGTGGTCGCCGTGGGTGTGGGGGAGGGGAACGGCGTGCCCTCCGCCGGTGGCGTCCGGGTCGGTGTGGGTTCGGGGGTGGGGGTGGGCGTTGCCGTCGGGGTCGGGCTTGTCGTGGATGTCGGCGTGGGCTCGGAGGGCGGCGGACCAAGCTGTTGGCGGGCCTCCTGCTCGTTCGCGCAGTCACAGACGTAGAAGTAGTGCGATCTCGCCTCGAAGTTGCCGTTCTTCGAGGCGATGGTCGACCTGACCTGGTACCAGCCGGGGGCGCGGGGCGTGTCGATACAGCTGGTCGTCTTCCCCACCAGCTGGTCCCCCTCGTTGAACGTGGGCGGGGAGCCGCCGAAGTCCCCCTCGTCGTAGAAATCCGCCTTGAACTCGTCCTCGTTCACCTTCGTGGATTTGATGCTGGCGAAGAGGCTCTGGTCGACCTCCGTGCCGGGGTCGTCGTTCCCCCGGTCGATGCCGAACACCTCGGCGTTGCTGGCACCACACCCGGCGAACCCGCCGTCGATCCAGGTGACGCTGACGTAGTCGACCGTCCGGAAGCCCCGCGGCGGGACGCCGTAGTTCTCCATGTCCCCGTCCTCCAGCCCCGGCTGGGGCGTCAGCATCACCCACGTCAGGTTGCCGTCTCCCCCGTGCCCCGTCGTCGCGGCCTGTCCCCCCGTCGTCCCGGGCGCTGGTCCTCCTGCCGCCCCGGACACCGGTCCCCCCGCCACCGCGGCCAGTGCGACCGCCACGACGGCGAGGGAGACGACCTGACGTGTGTGCGTGCCAGTCACAACCGTGACTCCCGGTGACCCACCCAAAACGGTTGTCCCGGGTGTGTCCCCGGATTCAAGTGCCGGCACCGGGATCGTCCCGGTCCTGCCGTCCGTCGACCCTCTCTCCGCCCGTCCACTGACTCCGGCCGTCTGCCGGCTGTCCGACAGCCATCCGCCGGCCGTCGGGCGATATGTGGATGATTACACACTCGACCCCACTTAACAGCATATAAAACATATCACCATTTCACACGGTAGTTATTTGTGAGACGCACCGTACCTCTCGGCCATGCGGTACGTCAAGATCGTCCTCATCCCGGAGTCCGGCGGGCTCCACCCGGCAGAAGAGCGGCTCAGGAACGACCCGGATATCCAGGAGGAGGCCATCCTCCACCTGAACCTGCTCGACGACGGCACGGCCGTGTCGCTCGCGACCCACCGCGGGGACTCCGAGCGACTCCGGGAGATCCTCGGCGGGAGCGGGGACGTGCTCGACTTCGAGGTACTGGACACCGACGACGGCATCCAGACCTACATCCACTTCACGCCCAACGAGACGACCGAGGCCCTGCTCCGGCTCACCCGCGAGTACGAGTTCGTCATCGACACGCCCATCCGATGGGATGCCGACGACAGCGGCGCCGTCCGTGTGGGGCTCATCGGCGACGACGACACGGTCCAGCGCGCCATCGAGAGCGTCCCCGAGAACATCCGCCTCGAACTCGAACAGCTCTCGGAGTACAGCCCCGAGTCACAGGAACTCTCCGCGATGCTCACCGAGCGCCAGAAGGAGATCCTCGACACGGCCGTCGACGTCGGCTACTACGAGGTGCCGCGCCGGGCGACCCACGAGGACATCGCCGAGGCGCTGGACCTCTCGACGACGACCGTCGGTGAACACCTCCGGAAGATCGAGGCCCGGATGCTCTCCGAGATCGCCAAGTCGCACTAGACGTTTCTGCCGGCGTCCCGCCACTTCTCCCGGTCCTGTTGTGCGTCCACGGGCGCTCCTGTACCGACGACAGCTACGCCGGAGTGCCCTGCAAGCCTCCGCCCGCTCGCCCCGGCCGCGGTTCACTGTGCTCCTCGTGCTCGCTTCGCTCACGCTACGGTGCTTCCTCTAGGATGGGGAGAGAGCGCTTTGCAGATGGCTTCTACACCCTACAATTCAGATATTGTATGGGTTGCAGGGATATGGGCGAATATGCTGGAAATTCAGGGCCTCTTCTGATGACCTACAGGAAGTCCTCGATGTGGTCGGCGACCTCCTCGGGCGTGTCCCCGACCGGGACGCCGGCGTCGTTGAGCGCGTTGATCTTCGATTCGGCCGTTCCGGTGCCGGAACTGCCGACGATGGCGCCGGCGTGGCCCATCCGCTTGCCCGGCGGCGCCGTGCGGCCGGCGATGAAGCCGGCGACGGGCGTGTCCATGTACTGCGAGATGTAGCGGGCGGCCTCCTCCTCGTCCTCGCCGCCGATCTCGCCGCACATCACGACAGCCTCGGTGTCGGTGTCGGCCTCGAACCGTTCGAGGGCGTCGACGAAGTCCGTCCCGATGATGGGGTCGCCACCGATGCCGACCGCGGTGGTCTGGCCGATGCCGCGCTGGGTGAGGCTATCGACGACCTGGTAGGTCAGGGTGCCCGAGCGCGAGACGAGACCCACGTCGCCCTCGGAGAAGATGTTGCCCGGCAGGATACCGAGTTTGGCCTCCCCGGGCGTGATGACGCCGGGGCAGTTCGGGCCCACCAGGGCGGTGTCCGTCTCGCCGAGCCGCTTGTAGACGGAGGCCATGTCCTGCTGCGGGATGCCCTCCGTGATGGCCACGACGAGGTCGACCGGGGAGTCCAGCGCCTCGAACAGCGCGTCCGCGGCGAACGCCGGCGGGACGAAGACGACGGCCGCGTCGGCGTCCTCCTCGCGGGCCGCGCCCGCGACCGTGTCGTACACCGGAACGCCGGCGACCTCCTGGCCGCCCTTCCCGGGGACGGCGCCGGCCACGACGTTCGTCCCGTACTCGATCATCTGCTCGGCGTGGAACTTGCCCTCCCCGCCGGTGATGCCCTGTACCACCACGCGCGTCTCGTCGTCGACTAGGATACTCATTGGTCCACCTCCTCGGCCCGCGCCACGGCACGCTGCACCGCGTCCTCGAGCGTGCCCTGTACCTCGACCAGATCCGTGTTCAGGATCTCCATCCCCTCCTCGGCGTTCGTCCCCGCGAGGCGGACGACGACGGGCTTGGGGATCTCGTCGAACTGTTCGAGTGCCGCGTTGATGCCCTTCGCGACCTCGTCACCGCGGGTGATGCCGCCGAAGATGTTGAACACGACCGAATCGACGTTCTCGTCGGAGAACACCATGTCCAGCGCGTTCGCGACGCGTTCGGCCTTCGCGCCGCCCCCGATGTCGAGGAAGTTGGCGGGTTCGCCGCCGTAGTAGTCCACGAGGTCAAGCGTCGTCATCACCAGCCCCGCACCGTTGCCGATGATGCCGACGTTGCCCGAGAGCCGGACGTAGTCGAAGCCGTACTCGTTGGCCTTGGCCTCCAGCTCGTCGCCGGCGGTCTCGTCCTCCATCTCGGCGAGGTCCGGATGCCGGAACAGGGCGTCCTCGTCGATGTTCATGACCGCGTCCGCGGCGATGACCTCGTCGTCGGCCGTGACCATCAGCGGGTTGATCTCCGTCTCCGTGGCGTCGCGGTCGTCCCAGAGGCTGTACAGCGTCGTGAGCACCGAGGCCACGTCGCCGGCCACGTCGCGGTCGACGCCGGCGTCGTAGACCGCGCGGCGGGCCTGGTACGGGTGCAGGCCGAACGCCGGGTCGACGTGCTCGCGGGCGATGGCGTCGGGGTTCTCGGCGGCGACCTCCTCGATGTCGACGCCGCCCTTCGTCGAGACCATCGCGACGGGTCGGCCCTCGTTGCGGTCCATCGTGACGCCGATGTACAGCTCGTTGACGAAGTCGACGGCCTCCTCGACGAGGACGCTGTCGACGTGGAGCCCCTTGAGGTCCATCCCGATGATGCGCTCGGCCGCCTCGCGGGCCTCGTCGGCGTTCTCGACCAGTTCGATGCCGCCGGCCTTGCCGCGGCCGCCTACCTGCACCTGTGCCTTGATGGCGACCGGGTAGCCGATGTCGTCGGCTGCAGCGACCGCCTCGTCGGCGGTCTCGGCGAGCTGCGAGGCCGGCGTCGGAATCCCGGCGTCGGCGAAGACACCCTTCGCCTGGTACTCGTGGAGTTTCATCTGACGCACGGGCCTTCCCGTGACGGCGAGTTAGTTGTACCGGAACCGGGCATAGCCGGGTGCCGGGTCGACGCGTGTCCAGTCGGTCCGAGGAACACGCGCCGGCGTAAGTGTTACCCCGACGGCCGCGAATAGGATGGATATGAGCAGCACCGCCGACGAGGGAGGCGCCGACCCCGGCGAGACGGCCGAGCAGCGCCCCGAGATCCGCGTCACCGAGGAGGCCGCCGAGCAGGCGCTCGGCCTCCTGACCGGCGAGGACCTGGACACGGACGTGGCCGGACTCCGGTTGTTCGTCCAGCAGGGCGGGTGTGCGGGCCTCTCGTACGGGATGCGCTTCGACGACGCGCCCGAGGACGACGACACCGTCTACGAACATCACGACCTGCGCGTGTTCGTCGACCCCGCGAGCATGAACTACATCGAGGGCTCCGTGCTCGACTTCGAGGGTGGCCTGCAGGGCGCGGGCTTCACCGTCGAGAACCCGAACGTTGTCTCCGAATGTGGCTGTGGCGAGTCGTTCCGGACCTGAGACTCGAGCTTTCTTCCCGTTCGGGTTCCGCGTTCGGGAGAGCTTCGCTCTCCCGCAGCCCATCAGAAATCGAAGATTTCTGAGGACGCCGGAGGCGCGGAACCGCTCACGGCAAAGAACGTTCAGAAAAAAGCCGGCCCTCGCTCTGCTCGGGCCGGTGAAACGCGCTCGCTCAGGGAGCCGTTCCTGCTCGGCCTTCGGCCTGCGCGGGCGTGCGACTCCCACGGCCCTCGCTCACTTCGTTCGCGAGGACTCCGCTCGCGCGTATGCAGCGAACCTGGCATCTCAAAATGGGTCCCTCTTCATCTATTACGTCGCGCCTTATATGCAGAAATCCCATATAAAATATAAAATCGCACGTTTGTGTCTGGAATCTATCTCTAACTCAATATATAGTGGTGGTACGGTAGTCCGTTCGGATGCTGTGCATACCGCGCCGCAGGCGCGGTTTCACTCGTCCGAGGTGCGTGGTGAGCCGGCCGTAGGCCGGCGAACCCGACACCGAGGACGAGCCTTTTTTCTGAACGTTCTTTGCGCAAGTGGTTCGCGCAGAGCGCCGGCCGCAGGCCGGCGCACAAGCGAACCCGCCGCGGAAAAAAGCTCTATTCCAGCTCGAAGGCGACCTCGACCTCGACCTGGTATTCCCGGCCGCTGACGCTGGCCATCTCGACGCCCATGTCCTGCACCTCGGCCCAGTGGATGTTCTCGATGGTGTAGTCCGCGCGGTCCAGCGCGTTGTCGACGGCGGCTTCGAAGCTCTTCTCGCTGGTCCCGATGAGTACTATCTTCTTGTAGACGCTCATGTCCGAGCGATTGGTTTCGGCGGCTCCTAATTAAAGGTGTGTGCCGGGCGCGGAAGGAACCCGCTCTCGTGTCTCGGTTCCAGGCAGCGTCGTGCTTCAGCCGCCCGAACCGTGGTCCGGGCTCTATCCGCCGAGCCGCCGCGCGATGGCGCCAGCGACATCCGAGAGGTAGGCGGTTCCCCAGCCCGCCACGACGACCGCGCCGACGCTGTCGAAGACGAGGTCGAGCATCGAGTCGCCGAGCCCGTACTGTGTGAGGACGGCGTCGCTGCCGGTCAGCGCGGCGGCCTCGCCGATGGTGAACTCGATGACCTCCCAGAGGACGCCGAACGCGAGCGTCACGAGCAGGATGAAGACGAACATGAAGCGTGGGGGAAGCCGTATCTCGTCGGTGTGCAGGTCGACCGCCCGCGCGGTCGCGTAGCCGGCCGCGGCCACGACCGACGCGGAGAGCGCGTGCGTGACGTGGTCGTACCACCAGACGCTGGCGTAGAGGTTCTGTGGCGAGCCGGGGAAGCCGACGACCCCGACGGCGTGGAGGAACACCGCGCCGGTGATCCACAGCGTCAGTGCGGGGTCCATCGGGATGCCGTAGTCCCGCTCCAGCAGCGGGACGAGCTGTGTCACGGCGAGGCCGACCGCCGTGTTGACGATGATGCCGGTGTCGCGGTCCCAGATGCCGACGAGCAGGATGCCCACGAGGACGAGTTCCATCGCCCAGGCGAGGCGCGCCTGCGTGTCGGTGTCGATGCCGAGGTGGTCGCGGAGTCTCACTGGTCTCCCCCCTGGCGCCCGTCACGGTTCCGGGCTCGGGTGAGAGGCGAGTCGACGGATTGCTCGGCGACGGTCTGCTCGAAGGACTCCTTGTCGGCCCGCAGTTCGGCCTCCACGTCGGCCGGCAGCCGCTCGTGGCGGGCCCGCCGGCGCCGGAAGTACAGGTCGAAGATGACGCCGGCACCGACGCCCGCGACCGTCGAGTAGACGAACTCCAGCATCACGTTCCGCTCGATGACGTGCTCGTCGAGCCCCGGCTTCAGGAGGAACGTCGTTCCGAGCAGCGTATCGACGCCGAACCGGACGACCGCCCAGACGCCCGCCGCGGCCATCGTCGCGATGGCGACGAAGACGACGGCGAATGCAGCGTTCATCTCGACCGGCGTGAAGACGTGGAGGTTGACGGCGACGATGAGCGCGACCGCCGCGACCGCGAGGTACGTCGCCAGCGCGCCCGTCCCGATACCCGCGAGGATGGTGAACGGTCTGGCGAGCAGCGGCAGCGCCGCCAGCGCCAGGACCTCCCACGGCAGCATCGCCAGCGGGTTCTTGAACCGGACGGGTGGCTGCAGCGCGAGTATCGCAACCGACGCGGCGAAGGCTGCCCACGCCAACTCGCCGATAACGGCGTTCCCGACCGCGACCAGCAGGACGAATCCGACGAGCGCCCACGCGAGCAACGCGTTCAGGCGTTCGTCCTCGACGAACCGGTCCAGCTCTGTAGCCATCAGCGGTACTCCGCCCCGAGCGCACAAAGCGTTCGGGGGAACCGGCCGGGCGGCGTTCGGATGGTCGACTGGAACGGACCGGGAGCGATTCACCGTCCGGAGTCACGGAGTGGCGTCTCTCTCGGAACCCTCTGTGTATCCCCCAGCTGCTGGTGCATCCCCTAGAGCCGCCTGCGTGCATCCCCCAGAGCTGTCGGTGCATCCCCTAGAGCCGCCTGCGTGCATCCCCCTGCGCCCCCCGTCACGACTGGCAGTACGCGCCGTCGATCAGCGCACCGTTACAGTTGATCGAGACCTCGGCGCGAGCAACGTCGGCTACATCGCCCTCGACGGAGTGGCTGACGTTGATCGTGCCCGAGTCCCCCGGCGCGACCTCGTCGCCCTTGGCGTACCCCCTGCTGCCCTGAATCGTGTCCCCTTCGCTGTCGTACAACGACATCTCGTAGTTGTACTCCGAGAGGTCCGTGGTCTGGTCTCCCGTGTTGCGGACCGTGGTGAACATGAGGATCTTGTTGCTGTTCCCTCCCTGTCGTTCGAGGTCGACTATCTCGAGTCCCTCGACTGCACTTTCCCCGGTCGCTGTGAGCCCACTTCCCTGGCCGGTGGTGTCGGACGGGGACGCCCCCGTCTGGCTATCCGTCGTCTCGTCGCTGCCGTCCCCGGAGTCGTCGGGACCGCCATCGTCGGTCGTCCCGTCTCCGCCACTCGAACAGCCGGCGAGACCGACCACGAGACCGGTCCCGAGACACGCCAGCACCCGGCGCCTGGGACTCTCCTCGGTCACACTGCACCACCCACGGTGCCGGTCGTCGGCTGCTGTCGGGTCGATGCTCCTCTCACAGACCGGTTCCGCGACTTTGGTCGCATGCCCTGTCACCTAACGCCGGGACAGGCGAGATATTACTACTGGCTGGAGATCTGCTCACGACATGAGCAAATAAAAGGCCGACCCATCGTGTAGGCACGAGTATGTCGTCGGATTCGGATGTCGAAGCGGTACTCGACCTCGTCGCGAAGCGGATCGACGTTCTCAGGCTTCTGGACGACGAGCGCGTACCGAAACGGACGATAGCGGAGGAACTCGACTACTCCCGATCGACGGTCAACCGGACCATCACGGCGCTCACGGATGCGGGACTGGTCGACGACGCCCCAGGCGGCTGTCAGGCGACCGTCGTCGGTTCGCTCCTGGCCGAGCAGTACGATGCGTACGTACGAGGGGTTGCGGACGTCCTGACGCATCGGCAGTTGCTCGCCTCGTTCCCGCTGGACGCGGAGTTCTCCCCGAAGGTACTGGCGGACGCAGAGGTGAGTGTGCCCAGGGGTTCGAGCCCGTACGAGCCCTACCATGCCATCGAGGCACTGCTGGAGCGCGCCAGCGGGCAGGTGCGAGTGTACGTACCGACGTTCACGAACCCGCGTGGTATCGAACTGGCGACGCGGCTCTCGGCGGAATTCGACGTCGAGATCATCTTCGACCGGGAACTGGTCAGGGAACTGCGCTCCGATATCCCCGACGAGGTCGAGACGCTGTCACAACTGGAGAAGTTCACGGGCTACGAGACGACGGACGGGCCCGACTACTCACTCATCGTTGTCGACACCGAATCGGGAGCGGAAGGTGCTGTCATCGTTCACTCCACGGAGCGGGAACTCCTCGGATGTATCGTGACTGGAGCCCCAGACGCCACCCGCTGGCTGGAACAACGGTACTCGGACATCCGAGCCGAAAGCGAGCGTCTGGATACGCTTCCCTGAACTCGTCTCTGCTCGTCGTCCACCGGCTGCCCGAGGACTGCCTGTTCCCGACGCTGCATCGTTGGCAGTCGGGGGCGTCCATCCAGTTGCCTCAACCCAGCAGCAGGTAGCCCGCCGTGTACGCGACGGCTGCGAGCGTGACGGCCGCGAGCCCCGAGAGCGCCGCCCGCTCGACCCCGTGCCAGCGGTCCGGAGCGGTACGGACCTCCCGGACTGCCGAGGCGGCCGTCACGAGGAGGCCGATCCCGAGCAGCGGGAAGACGAAGTGGTAGGAGACATCGAGCGTCGGCGCCGGGACGAGGGCGGCCGCGCCGGCGTACCCCAGGCCGAGGCCGGCCCGGCGGTCGATGCGCGCGGCGAGCGCCCCCGGCGCGGGCCAGGTCGGGAGCGCGTCGTCGCGGAGCCACACCAGCACGAGCGCTGCGAGCCAGGCGGTCCCGAGTTCGACGAACAGGGCTCCGAGGAGATGTAGCGTCGGGTCCGGCGAGAGCACGACGCGCTCGGTGAGGAGGGTCACGTCGAACGGGTAGGCCAGCGCGGGCGGCTCGCCGGTGAACAGGTCGCCGAACGGGTGCGTGAGCGTTCCGACCGCCGCCGCGGCCGCGATGGCGAGCGGTGTGTGACGGAGGCGGACCCGCCCGACCCGGGTGAGGCCGAACACGGCCACGCCGAACGCGGCCAGCACGACCGCCCCCAGCGCCCCGGAGACGAGGAACGCGACGGCGACGAGCCCCGCGACCCCGAAGGTCGCGCCGAGGCGCCCCCGTCGGGTGCCGGTCGCCCAGGCGCCGGCGGCGAGGCTCGCGACGGCGGCGACGACCAGCGAGTGGGTCACCGCGCGGTGGACCTCGTTGCCGGCCATCCAGAAGCCCGCCGCGGCGTCGAGCGGGCCACTCGCCCCGAGGACCCCGACGGGGGCGTAGAGGATGTCGACATCGGGCGCGAGGCCGAACGCGCCCGCGAGCAGGCCAAGCGAGAGCGCACGCTCGGCCGACCAGCCGCGTGCGCGTGCGAGCGCCGCGACCAGCGCGAACGCCAGCAGTCCGTGGCCCACGAACATCACCCGGGGTACGTCGCGGGAGCGAATAAGCGACGCGGCCGCCGCGGCTCGCCTCCACGTTCGCCACCGGCCCCTCAGACGTCCAGCACGACGTACGCCTCGTAGCCGTCGGCGGTCCGCTCGACCCGCATGTCCGAGTAGGTGACCGCCTTCACCTCGCGGGCACTCACGCGGTCGAGCGGCACGCCGCGGAACGACCCACGCAGGACCCACTTGCCGCGCTTGAAGAACACCTCGCAGGCGTTGTCGACGGGCAGGACGTGCTCGATGTCGCGCTGGTAGATGAGGTCGTCCAGGTAGTCGAACAGGAGCGACTCCTTGCCCTCACTGTGGACGCCGACGGGGTACTGCTCGCCGCCGGCCGGTACCTCGTCGCACATCGCGGCGGCGAGCCCGTCGGCGACCGCGGCGAACGTCTCACCCAGGCTCTCGCCCTCGGCCGCCACCGCCACGTCGGCGGTGTGGTCGCGGAGTTCGAAGCTCACGGGTCCTCCTCGTCGGTCCACTCGTCGCTGTCGGTCGGGAACACCTCGTCGCTCTCGCTTTCGCTCTCACCACCGTCGGCGTCCCCGTCGGTGCCACCTTCGGTCGTCTCCTCTCCCCCGGTGTCTCCTTCGGTCGTCTTCCCCTCGCCGGCGTCACCTCCGTTCCGGTCGCCGCTCCCGCCGGGGTCGTCGCCGGCGTCCCTGTCGTCGGCGATATCGTCGGGTACGTCGGCACTCCCCGCGCTGTCATCCCGGCGGTGCCCGGCCCGTTCGGCCGGCGGCTGGGGGGTCGTTCCACGGGTCCGCTCGTCGGCGCGGCTAGCCTCCGCCGGGGTCCCGGCGGTGTCGCCGATGGAGCCCTCGCCACGCTCCAGGTCGTCGGGCGTGCTCTCGTCGCCGGGGGACCCTTCGGTGCGTCGTTCGATCTTGTCCGGCGTGTCGGAGAACTCCGGGGCCACGTCGCGCTCGTACTGGGCCTGTTTGCTCGGGCTGGTGTCGACGGAGCCGGTGGATTCGGGCTGGCTGCCGTCCTCGACGCGGCGGAGGCGGCCCAGCTCCTCGAGTTGCTCCTCGCTCAGCCCACGCATCGTCGGGCTTGTCTCGCCGATGGCGACCCCGCTGGTGACGATGCTGCGGATGCCCTCCTCGACGGTCATGTCCGTGTCCACGACCCGGTCGGTGGAGACGTGGATGACGAACCCACCCATGACGGGATTGGGGGCCATCGGCATGAACAGGGTTATCATCTCGTCGTGGCCCGTATCCGATTCCAGCGTCGCGGGCGTGTCGGCGGTCTTGAACGCGACCGTGTACGACCCCTCGACGGGGTACTGGACCAGCTTCACGTCCTGGAACGACTCCGTGTCCGAGTCGAGCAGGAGCTCGGACATCTCGTTGAAGCTGGTGTAGACGGAACCGATTCCCGGGATGGACTCCATGAAGTGGTCGAACCGGTTGCCGATGGAGGAGCCGCCCTCGGTGAACTCCGCGAGGAATCCGACGACCAGCATCACGACCAGCAGTACCACGACCGTGATGGCCCGCACGATGTTCTCGTTGTTGAATGGGAGTTGCGAGACGGCCGTCTGCGAGATGGGGCTCAGGGCGTTCGAGAGGAAGTTGACGACGAAGCTGAGGACCAGTAGCGTGACGGCCAGCGGGAGGATGATGGCCGCGCCGGTGACGAGTGACTTCCGGAGCACCTCCTTCGGAGACTGCCGCCGCCCGACGATCTCTGCGTCGTCGGGGTCGAGCGCGCTCATTGCTGCCGACTGCGTGGCCACGCACCTAAGGGGTTGTGGCCCGGGGCGCTCGCCGCCCGTCGTGGCCGTTGGGCGGCGCCCTAGCCGGACCGCCCGCGGGCGGTGGCCCCGGGCGGCGCGTGTTGGCGGTGGAATTATATCCGGTCGAGAACCTATGGAAGTGGTAGTGAGCGTCAATATCGAGCTCCGTGTCGTCGGCCCTGGCAAGGACGACCTCTCGGGGGACGCGTGGGAGCTGAAAGAGCGCATCCGCGCTCGACACGGCGTGCTCAAACAGCGCCGGGGGTTCTTCGTCGACGCCTACCGTCGCTCGACGGTGTACGCCCTCATCGCGTCCGGGCCGGACGAGGAACTCGTCGGGTTCGCCGCGACCCGTCGCGATGGCTACGTCCTCTTCCTCGCCGTCGACCCGGACTGGCAGGGCGAGGGGTTCGGCGAACAGCTCGTCGCCGCCGTCGCCGACGACCACTCCTCGGTGACCTGCCACGCACGGACGACCAACCAGGGGGCCATCGACTTCTACCAGCACGTCGGCTTCGAGATCGAGCGCCGCGTCGACAACTACTACGAGGACCGCGGCGACGCCTACTACCTCCGGCTGGGTGACGGCGGGCTGACCGAGCGCCTGTCGAATCTGGTCCGGCGGTAGGCTGTGGATAGTTCTCGAAAGAGCTGCATATTTCTATAAACCTGCGAACAATATATCCATATCTATCATATATGGAGTATCGGGGACACACCGTCGCTTGAGGGCTGGGGACCCGACGCCGTCTCGGTCGCGCTACGCGATCCTCACCCGGTTACACCGACGGGCCGCGGTACTCGTAGTACGTGATGCCGGTCGCGCAGTACCCACAGCAGTAGTTGTCGGATGGGCATCCGGGATGCCGGCCCGAGAGGGTGCGGGGGTGCGAGCGCTCGACGTTCCGGAGGAACGTCTTCGCGAGGTCGTGATAGCGGTTACACTCCCTCCAGAAGGTCGAGACAGCAGCCGTCATCGGGAGAGACGAGCGGAGGTGGTGGCATAGCCTTTCTGTGGGCATGCCATACCCTCACACCTGTCCTGGGCATCGGTGGCGACACCGGATAGCTAGCCCCGCCCACCGCCGGGTGGCCCTCTGGGATTCCCCCGCGATGACAGCCCCTACCCGTCGAAACGGGTGATGTGCTCGACCTCCTCGGAGGCCACGTCGTCGGGGTCCAGCGCCGCCCGCGCGATGGAGCGCTTGTGGACCTCGTCGGCGCCGTCGATGATGCGGAAGCAGCGGACGTTCTCGTAGAAATCAGCGAGCGGGAGGTCCTTCCCGATGCCGTTGCCGCCACAGACCTGCACGCAGTCGTCGATGACGTCCTGCACGACGCCGGCGGCGAAGGTCTTCGTCATCGCGACCTCCGTGCGGGCCTGCTCGCCGGCGGCGATCTGCCGGGCGGCGTGGCGCACCATCGTCCGGACAGCGTGGAGGCGGGTCTCGGCCTCCGCGATATCGAAGCGGAGCGCCTGCTTCTCGGCCAGCGACTCGCCGAACGCCTCGCGCTCATGCATGTACGCCTTGGCCACGTCGAGCGAGCGGTCGGCCATCCCGACGAAGCGCATGCAGTGGGTCAGGCGGGCGGGACCGAGTCGCTGCTGGGCGATGGCGAAGCCCGCGTCCTTCGTCCCGAGCAGGTTCTCCTCCGGGACGCGGACCCCGTCGTACCGGATCTCGGAGTGAGCCATCCCCGCCTCGCCCATGTGGGGCACGTCTCGGACGAGTTCGACCCCGTCGGCGTCGGCGTCGACGATGAACAGCGAGACGCCCATGTAGGGGTGGGCCTCCTGGTTCGTCCGCGCGACGACGATGAGGAAGTCGGCGTCGCTGCCCTGCGTGGTCCACCACTTGTGACCGTCGATGACCCACTCGTCGCCCTCTTTCTCGGCCGTGGTGCGGATGGCCTTCGGGTCCGACCCGGAGCCGTCCAGCGGTTCGGTCATCGAGAAGCCCGACGTGATCTCGGCGTTGGCCAGCGGCCGGAGGTACTCCTCCTTCTGGGCCTCCGTCCCGGCCTCGTCGAGGATGTGGATGTTGCCCTCGTCGGGCGCGGCGACGTGCATCGCGCGCATCGCGAGGATGGAGCGGCCGGCCTCCTCGAAGACTGGGAGCAGGTCGTCGAAGTCCATCCCGAGGCCGCCGTACGCCTCGGGAATCTGGGGGCCGTACACGCCGAGTTCGCGCGCGTCCTCGCGCAGGTCGTCGATGAGCGATTCGGCCTCGTCCTGTCGGTCGGCGGGGCTGCGCTCGTCGCGTTGACCGAACAGTTCCCGCTCCTCCGGAAGCACGACCTCGTCCACGAACTCGCGGGTGCGTGCGGCGACCTCGCGGCCCCGCTCGGAGTCGTCGTATGGGATATCCATACCACTCCGAACGCCGCACCCGGGTTAACGATGGTGTCGCTAAAGAGCGGGGCTTTTACCGTCGGAAACTCGGTGGGTGTGTATGGTAGCGACAGGCGACCTCGTCGACCCGGCCCAGTTGCGGGAGTTCCTCGCGGGCCATCTCGACACCGAGCCCGATGCCTTCGACGTGGAACGACACGACCAGGGGTTCTCCAACGAGACGCTGTTCGTCGAGTACGGCGAGACGGACCTCGTGGTCCGACGGCCGCCGCCGGGCGAGACCGCCGACACCGCCCACGACGTCCTCCGGGAGTTCGAGGTCGTGGATGCCCTGCAGGACACCGACGTTCCCGTCCCCCGGACGGTCGCGGCCTCCGAGGACACGGACATCATGGGCTGTCCGTTCTACGTGATGGAGCGGCTGCCGGGCGACGTGCTCCGGTTCAGCGAGCCCGACCGGTTCGCGAACCCGGACGCGCGCCGGCGCATCGGCGAGGAGATGGTCGACACCCTCGCGGCCATCCACACCGTCGACCACGAGGCCGTCGGGCTGGGCGATTTCGGCCGCCCGGAGGGGTTCACCGAGCGCCAGGTCGAGCGCTGGACCGACCAGATCGAGTGGGCGTTCGAGGAGACGACGAGTGAGCGCGAGGTGCCCGACCTCCGGCGCATCGGTGACTGGCTCGACGACAATGCCCCGAGCGAGCACGAACACGCGCTCGTCCACGGCGACTACAAGCTCGACAACGTCATCTTCGGGCCGGCGGACGAGCCCGAGCTGACGGGCGTGCTGGACTGGGAGATGAGTACGCTGGGCGACCCGCTCTGTGACCTCGGGTGGCTCCTCTTCTTCTGGCTCGAATCCGGCGACTCGTTGCCGACCATCATGCAGACCGTCGCGCCCGTCTTCCTCACGAACGACGACCACCCGAGCCGGCGCGACCTCGTGGACCGCTACGAGCAACAGACCGGCGTCGAGTTCACGAACCAGCGGTTCTACCGCGTGCTCGCGGTCTACAAGATGGCGGCGCTGGGCGAGATGTTCTACGCCCGCTACCTGATGGGCAACAGCGACAGCACGTTCTACGCGATGATGGAGGACGGCGTCCCCGCGCTGGCTGAGCAGGGCGTCGCCATCATCGAGGGGGACCAGCCGCTGTGACCACGTCGATGGAGCCGACCGTCAGGCGCGTCGACCGGCAGGAGGACCTCCCCGACCCCGCGCCGGATTCGGCCTTCGTCGTGGTCGACGTCATCATCTCCTCGACCACGGTGGTCCGCCTGCTGGAAGCGGGCGCTGAGTACGTCCGCCCGTTCGCCGACGCCGACGCTGCGCGCGAGTTCAAAGCCGAGACGGACGCCTTCCTCGTCGGCGAGCAGGGCGGGGACTCCGTCGAGGGGTTCGACGGCTCACCACTCCCGTCGCTGGTGGCGGACTACCCCGTGGAGGGCCGGCCTGTGGGCCTGCTCTCCTCGAACGGGACCCGCGCGATGGACCGCATCGGCCACGACCGCGACATCTACGTCGGGACGACGGTGAACGCGGCCGCGGTGGCCGAGGCCGTCGCCGACCACGAGGAGACGTGGCTGGTCGCGGCCGGACGGCAGGGGGAAGTCGTCGGCGAGGACGTGGCCGGCGTCGATGCCATCGCGGCCCACCTCGACGGTGCGCCGCCCGACGTGGCGGCCCTCGCCGCGACCATCCGGGAGACGGGCACGGCCCAGTGGCTCTGCGAGATGGGCTTCGAGCACGAGGTCGAGGCACTCTGCGAGTTCGATTCGACGGGTGTGGTGCCGCGGCTGCGAGACGGCGCGTTCGTGGCGGACTGATTCCGACGGGCCGCCGCGACGCTCTCAGGACTTCTTCAGCATCTCCCGCCAGAACGTCGCCGCATCCATCGACCCCTCGAACACCCGCTGCATCGTCTGGAGACTCTCCCTGGCCATGTCCGGCGGGCTCCCCTCGTAGATGAACACCGCCCGCTCACCGCGGTCCTCGTCCTTGAACACGAGTTTGAGTTCGCCCAGTTTCTGGTCGAAGGTCCGCTCGACGGCGTACTCCTGGTCCGCGAAGTAGGAGAACGTCAGCCGGGTGAACGACTCCCACCGATTGGTTTCGACACGGGTATCGAAGTTCCCTTCGTCGTCTGTCATGCGATACCGTTGGGCAACCCGCGAGTAAAGCGTTGGTACCGGTTCGGGAGTGTCTACCCCTGCGACTCACTCGAACCGGCCGTCGTCACGGAGTCCGGTCATCAGGTCCGCGACCAGCGCGTCGCACTCTCGTACGGGTACTCCTGGTACTCCGCGTAGCCCATCCCGAGGTCCATCGCGCTGATGCAGACATCGCCGGCCTCGAACGTCGTGGCCGGGCCGTCCGGCATCAGGGGGATGAGTTCGAACGGCTCCGTCACGGGGGACTCCGCCCGGCCGAACACCTCGGTCAACTGCTGTCGCATCTCGGCCGCGGGCTGCTGGGTGGCCATGGCGGTACGCCTGGCGACACGGGGAAAAGATACAGCGCGGTTTCGAGGGCCGAGGTGTCCGGTGGAGTGGGCTTACTCCCGTGGCGTCCGGTCGACGAAGTCGACGATCTCCTCGGCGATGGTGGGGCCGGCGTCCTCCTGCAGGAAGTGCATCGCCCCCTCGATCCAGGTGTCGGGCTGCTCGTCGGCCGTCGGGATGAGTTCGCGGAGCGGGTCACGGGCACCGCGCGTGATGGGGTCGCTGTCCGCGAACAGGACGAACGCGGGCTTCTCCCACTCGCCGAGCTTCTCGCGGGCGTCGCTCGTGATGTCGCCGCCGTCGCCGCCGTCGGCGCGGGGCACCATGTCGGGCCACTCGCGTGCGCCGGCCTTCAGCTCCTCCTCGGGGTAGGGCGCCTCGTACGCCGCCAGTTCCGCGTCGCTCAGTTCGGTGGCGGTGGCGTTCTGGATGAGCATCCCGATGGGGAGTTCGTCGACGCGCTCGACGAAGTTCCGGAAGTCGTACCACTCGTCGGCCATCTCCGCGGTCCCGGTCGGGCAGTCCGTGTTCATCGGGACGATGCGGGCGAACCGCTCCTGGTTGTTCATGGCCACGGGGAGCCCGATGATGCCGCCCCAGTCCTGGCAGACGAGGGTCACGTCGGTCAGGTCGAGCGTCTCGAGGAACTCCTCGAGCGCGTCGTAGTGGAGCCGGTAGTCGTAGTCCTCGCGCTCGGTGTACTTGTCCGAGCGACCGAAGCCCAGCGCGTCGGGGACGACGACGCGCCCGTGTTCGGCGAGCGTGGGAACCATCTTCCGGTAGAGGAAGCCCCAGGTCGGCTCACCGTGCAGGCAGAGGAACGTCTCCTCGGCCTCCCCATCCGGGTCGGTGTCGACGTACGCCATCTCCGGCTCGCCGGGCGCGCCCTCGATGGTGACGTAGTGGGGGTCGTAGTCGTAGTCCGGGATGTCCGCGAACGCTTCCTCGGGAGTGCTGACTGGTTCGGTTGCCATGTCCGGCCGCGTGCCCGCCACCGACAAAGGTGTTCGGTTCGCGGCGCCCATAGGTTAACGATGTTCGACAGGCGCGCACGACCGCGTCACGCACACTACGCGCCCGCCCGTACGGGCGAGTATGAGCGAGGCGACCGACACGGCCGGGGCGACGGGTATCGCAACCAGCGTCCGGCTCACCTACGACGAAGGCGAGTACCCCGAGGACGTGCGCGGCTGGGTCCACGAGGGCGTGACCGACGAGACCTTCCTCGCGTCGTTCCGGCGGCGCCACGACACCATGGCCGAGGGCGAGATCTTCGACGAGTTCGTCTCCTGTGGCTGTGGTTCACCGCGGGACGTGACCCTGCGCGTCGTGGCCGTTGACGGCGGGCCACGGGTCGACGAGGGGACCGAACTCGTGGTCGAACCGACCGGGTGACACCGGGCCGCCGGTGACCCACCCGGCAACGGCACGCCTTTCTCCCGTCCGCCCACAGCGCGGCTATGGACCTCGTCGAGGCGCTGGCCGTCGACGGACTCGTCTGCGTCGTCGGCGCCGGCGGGAAGAAGACCACCCTCTACACCCTCGCCGACCGGCTGGACCGTGCCGTCGTCACCGCGACCACGCGCATCCCCGCGTTCCCGGGCGGCGTGGCCCGGCTGGTCGAGACCACCGACCCCATCGCCACCGTGCGCGCTGCCGGCGATACTGCCGACGAGTGGCCGCTCGGTCTCGTCCCCGAGTGGGCCGACGACGTGCGCTACGAGGGGTACGACGCCGGGACGGTCGCCGAAGTCGCGCGCGTTGCGGGCGAACGTGGTGTCCACGCGACTCTCGTCAAGGCCGACGGCGCGCGCGGGCGCTGGCTGAAGGCCCCGGCGGACCACGAACCCGTCATCCCGGCGGCGACGGACACGGTCGTCCCCATCGCGAGCGCCCGTGTCGTCGGCGAACCCCTGGACGAGGAGCACGTTCACCGCCCGGAGCGCGTGGCCGCCGTCACCGGCCGCGCGGTCGGCGCGGAACTCACCGCGGACGACGTGGCCGCCGTCCTCGCGAGCCCCGACGGCGGCCTCCGGAACGTCCCGGACGAGGCGACGGTCGTCGCGCTCGTGAACATGGTCGACGACGACGCGCTCCGGGCGACCGCCGAGGAGATCGCCGCCGGCGTCCTCGCGCGCAACGACCGCGTCGCCCGCGTCGTCACCGCCCGGATGGACGAGCCACGGGTCGTCGCGACGTTCGAGTGACGCCGGTGGCGTGAACGGGCTTCTCGGCGAGAACGCTTATCCGGCTCCTCCGCCTCCGGGGAGACAACTGATGGGCTTCTTCAACAAGGTCGGTCGGCAGGTCGAACAGTTCTCGCAGACCGCGAAGGACGTCGCCGAGCAGCAGGCCGACTACCGATGCCGGACCTGTGAGGAGCAGTTCCACACCGACCACGACGCGTGCCCGGAGTGCGGTGCCGAGACGGTCGTGGCGGTCGAGACGGAGTGAGGCTCGGGCACCGTCGCGCCATCATCCCTCGCGGAACCGCTCCTCGGCGGCGGTCAGCTCCTCGTGCGTATTGACGTTCTCGAAGCTGTCGAGCCAGCCGTTCGCGCGGAGCCGGGACTCCTCGACGACGGTCCAGTCCAGTTCCTCCAGCGGTGCGAGGATCTTCGACGCGCCCCGGTCGAGCGCGCGGTCGCAGGCGTCGGCCATCGCCTCGGTGCGGTAGACGGCCTGCGTCGTCTGGAACCACTCCCCGATGCGCGGGACGGCGGCGTCGTGTCCGGCCGCGCGCTCGAACAGGTACCGGACGAGCGAGCCGTCGACGAACGGCATGTCGCCCGCGACGACGACGGCGAACTCGGTCGGGGCCGCGCGCAGGCCCGTCCGGATGCCGGCCATCGGCCCGGCGTCGGGGTCGGGGTCGACGGCGAACTCGATGTCGGCGTCGAGGCCGGCCAGTGCGGCCGCGAACGCGTCGCGCTGGTCGCCCCGGCAGTTGACGACGACCGTCCCCACGACGGGGGCGAGCCGGGCGACGGTCCGACGGAGTAGCGGCTCGCCCGCGAGGTCCGCAAGCAGTTTGTCACCACCCTCGAAGCGGGTGGAGCGGCCGCCAGCGAGGACGACGGCCGTCCGGTCGTCGGTGGTCACGGCGCCGTCGGCTGTCGGGTCGGCCATCGTCCCCCGATACGACCGCCCGTGGCAAAACCCCGACGGGCCGAGCCAGGGAAGACACTTACCGGACGACCCGGAGCACTCTGGTATGCCCTCCAACGACTCCGGCGCCCAGCCACGGCGCCCATCGCGGCGGCTCCTGTTGCTCGGCGCCGTCCTCCTCCTCGTCGCGCTGGCGGGGTGTGGCGCCCCCGAGCCCACACCCGAGGTCTGCTACGGCTGCAGCGACGACGGCGCGGGACGGGCCTTGCCGCCCGATGCGACGACCGGTGAGAGCGTTACCCACCTCTATCTCGACCCGGAGACGGGTGACGACCCGCGTGTGGTCGCACGCACGCGGGTCGGGCTGGAGACGGCCGAGGAACTCCGGACGAACGAATCCCGCCGCGAGGCGGTCCGCACGGCGATCCTCCGGCTCCGTGAGAGGGGCTCCCCCGACCCGGCCGTCGATTCGACGACGCCGACCCCGAGCTACGAGGGGACCGACGGGCTGCCCGTCTACCCGGTGCCGGCGTTCGAGGCGCGCGACCTCTCGGTGCGTGCCGAGAGCGACAGCCTCGTCGTCGGCTTCCGGGTCGCAGGGATCCCCGGACTCGACCCCGACGAGACGCCGCCGCTCGCGGGCGAGGGGTACGGCGACGCGGTACTCGTCGACCGGTTCGATGTCGAGGACGGGGACAATCCGCATCCGCAGAACGAGGGGCACGCCTACCGGCTCGCGACCGACCGGCTCGTCGTCCACGCGCCCGCCGGGACCCGCCCCGTCGTGGCCCCCGAGAACGCGACCGTCTACGACGACCGGGTCGTCCTCCGGTCGCTTCCGGCCGACACGAACCTGGTGTTCGCGCCGGAGGGGGCCACGGGCACGCTCGCCGCCCACGCGACGCTGACGGCCGACCGGCTCGACTGGGTCGTGCCGGACTCGTTCTGGGTCGCACTGCTCCCGATGCTCCAGCTGGGGCTGTTGCTGGGCGGGCTCCGGGCGAGCGAGGCGCGCGGGACCCGCTATGCCCTCGGTGCGGTGTTGCTCGCGCTCCTGCTGACGCTGGGGCCGCTCGTCATCCTTCTCGGCCCGTTCGGGCTGGCCGCGGCCGTGCTCGCGGTCGTCGTCGCGGCCGTCCTGCTCTGGCGGGTCGGCGGGTCGGACAGCGCCGATGACGGGGCCGGCGACGCGGACGAACAGGGCGGCCACGACGACGGCCGACGGCTCCCCTCGCTCGACCGGCTCCGGGCGGGCATCGAGCCGTGGGTGGCGCCGGTGGCGGTCGTCGCCGGGGTCGCGAGCGCCTTCACCGTGGCCGCGGCGGCGGCCGGCGGTGGGCCCGTCGGTGGACTGCTGTTCTTCGGTGGTGGCGTCCTCCCGGTCGTCGCGCTGGTCGGCCTCGGGCGGGTGCAGGCGGCCGACGCCAGCTGGCCGCGCCGGGAGCGACTGCTCGTGCTGGGCGTGCTGGTCGCGCCATGGCTGTTCGCCGTCGGGTACGTCGCCGGCCGTGGCTTCCCGGACAGCATCGAGGCGCTCGTGCTGGTGCTGGTGTGGGGCGCCGGCGTCACACTCGTCGGGTTCGTGGCCCATCGCATCGCCCGGTAGGCGCTCGTCAGGCCGTAGTAGGCCGGGAGTCGGCGGTGGCGCCCCCGGGTCCCGTCGCGGCAGCTACCGCTCGGCGACGGCCACGAGTTCCTGCTCGGTCGACTCCAGCGGGTCACCGCCGAAGCCGCCGTGGAACGTCCAGTCCGAGAAGCCGGCGTCCGCGAACAGGAGTTCGAACTCGCGTTTCGTCACGAGCGCCAGCGGCGTCTCCGTCTCCAGCACCACCTCGCCGTCGGCGTCGAGTACCTCGCGCTGCTGGGTGCCGACCCGCTCGATGGGGTCGTCAAGCGCCATCACGTCGCGGACGGCGTAGGTCGCGCCGTCGACCGCCACCTCGGTCTCGGTGGGCTCGCCGTAGTTCTCGGCGACGAAGTGGGGGTCCGGGGCGAACGTGTTCAGCGCGAACCGGCCGCCCGGCGCGAGCGCATCGTGGATGTGCCGCAGTGCGGCGCGCTGGTCGGCCAGCGAGGTGACGAGGTTGAACACGCGCGCCGGGCAGTAGACGAGGCCGTACTCGCGGTCGGGGTCGAACGCGGTCACGTCGGCCTGCTGGACCGAGACGTCGACTCCCTCCGCCTCGGCCGTCTCGCGGAGGTGC
>Ga0207757_100389_pt1 | contig 30414 bp, 31 predicted proteins | sample A23P3SouthBayCA_2_FD_187752 | JGI IMG/M metagenome (GOLD analysis project Ga0207757, IMG submission 187752) | Aerobic enrichment media microbial communities from Eden Landing Ponds, California, USA - A23 P3 (2) (SPAdes) | ecosystem: Environmental > Aquatic > Marine > Unclassified | place...
GGATAGCCAGGAGATTCCGCCGGGCTCATAACCCGGAGATCGGTAGTTCAAATCTACCTCCCGCTATTTTCGAGCGACCGACGCGACCGAGGAGTGAAACGACGAGGGAGCCGGTCGCTCGAACAGACCCGTAGATTTGAACCAAAGCGAAGCGAACGGAACGACCGTAGTTCAAATCTACCTCCCGCTATGTTCTGGAGACGGCGATAGTAGCCGTTGGAAGTCGTCACACACCAGATCGCACGCAGTCTGGCGATCAGGTGCGCAAACGACTATGACGGAGGGCGAGTCGTTCGAATCGATCCGCGAGAAGCCACGCGCTCACCTACGACTCCGACCCCTGCGCCGTCCGCCCCAGATACGCGTAGCAGTTCGGACACTGGATCGGGCGGGCGCCGTGGCTGTCGGGTTCGCCGACGAACCGGGTGTGTGAGTAGCCCCGACCGCACTCTTCGCAGGTCACGATGACGACCACACCTGTCGCAGTCGCTCCGGCCCCTTGGAGGTGTCTATCCGTCCGTCTCCTCCTCCCCGCTCGTCGGTCGCACGAGGTTCGCGAGCGTCACCAGCAGGCCGAACGCCCACCCGACCGGTACCGCGAGCGCACCCCACATCGCGACGTACGCGAACCCGACGAGTTCGAAGCGCCGTCGGAGGAGAGCGTTCAGCCCGCCGTAGGAGAGCACGCCGTCCAGGAGCCAGATAGCCAGCGTCTCGCTCCGGGGAAAGACGACGCTCGCGAGCGTCGGCGAGTAGAGCGCGGCGACCACTGGCGGGAGGAAGACGGCCACGACCGCGAACGGGTACGCGACGAAGACGGTCGTCACGCGGCCGCCGATCCGCCGGAAGAGGAGCGCGAGGATCGTCGAGACGACGGCGACGGTGCCCGCGGCGGCGACGGCGAGAAAGCCCTCGGTCGAGAAACGAAGCCGTGCGAGGGCAGTCAGCGCCCCCCAGACGAGGGCGGCGAACAGGACGGTACCGACGGCGCCCAGACGGGTCGCCGTCCGGTCGAAGCGGCGCACGTGAAACCGGATCAGCAGACCGAGAACGGCGAGCGGGTAGCCCACGAACAGCCCCAGCGCGCCGATCACCGCCCACACTCGATACGTCACGCGTTCTCCCGTCGTCTCCGGCGACCAGCGGGAGACGACCGGATGAGAGTCGCGTAGCTGTGGAAAGAGCAGCGCCATCCAGAACCCGTGGAGTCGGCGGAGGTCGTAGCCGACGTCGGCGACGAGGCTCAGTACGGAACCCATCGGGAACCGATTCGGATGGACGGTATGTTAACGGTTCGGAGTTTGAGTCGACGACGACAACGCAAAATCGGGACGGCTACACACTGGATCGTCGGACGGCATGTCGCGGCCGGGCAGTATGTCACGGTCGAACGGCGGCGGTCGATAGACTATGTCATCACCCCTTCATATCTATGGTACGGTACACCATGGCATGAGTGTTGTGGCCGGAGCCGCGGACGACCCTCTCTCCGTCGCGACGAGAACGACCGATAGATTGAACCGATCCTGTCCCATTTCGTTCAACACGATGATGCTCCCAACACACGCCATCACGGGGATGCTCCTCGCCCTCCCGGTGGCGTACGTCCGTCCGGAGTTCGCCGGCGTCGCGCTCGTCGCCGGGTTCGTGGGAGGCGTGCTCCCCGACCTCGACCTGTACGCCGGCCACCGGAAGACCCTGCACTATCCGGTGTACTACGCCGCGCTGGCGGCAGTGGCGGGCGGGCTGGCCGTGTCGATCCCCACGGTCCCGACGGTCGCCGCCACGTTCGTCCTCGCGGGCGCGGCCGCCCACTGTGTGACGGACGTGTTCGGGGGCGGTCTCGAACTCCGGCCCTGGGAGGCGACCTCCGAGCGCGCCGTCTACGACCACCACAACCGCCGGTGGATCGCGCCCCGACGGTGGGTGCGCTACGACGGCTCGCCCGGTGATCTCTTCCTCTCCGTCGCGCTCGCCGCCCCGCTTCTGGTGGCGCTCGGCGGCACCCTCCGCCGGGTCGTGCTCGCGATGCTGGCCGTCGCGGTCGGCTACACCGCCGTCCGGCGCGTCCTCCCCCGACTCGCCGTCCTGCTCGTCGACCGCGTGCTCGCCCCACGCGCCCCCGAGCGCGTCCTCTCGTACGTCCCCGCCCGGTACCGGAGCCGGGCGACCGCCGTCGACGGTCGACGGTGACGGACGGGACACTCCTGGGTCGCCGACCGTGCCTATCCCGTCAGCGTGACCGGCCGCTCGGCCGAGTGCATCACGTCGCGGACGGTGCTCCCGAGGAGCACCTTCTGGACGCCGGATCGTTTTCGCCCGCCCATCACGATACCGTCGATGTCGCGTTCCTCCGCAGTCCGAAGGATGCGTCGGGCGATCTCGCCGCCCTCGGCGACCCGTTCAACGGTGATCCCCGCGGCTTCGAGCGCCTCGGCCGCCGCGACCGCGCTGTCGACCTCGGCGAACTCGTGGGGCGGCGCACCCGCGTAATCCTGGTGGCGGAAGACGTAGAACACGACCGCCTCGATTGCGGACGGTGAGCCGGGTAGGTCGGTGACGTACTCCGCCTGCCGGCGCGCCCGGGTCTCGTTCCCGTCGACCGGCACGAGCACCCGCCGAGTCCCCTCGCCGAGACTGACCCGTTCGCCCGTGATCGTGACCGGGCGCTCCGTCGAGAGCATCACGTCGAGGACGGTACTGCCGAGAAGCACCGTGGTCACGCCCGAGCGCTTCCGACCACCCATCACCACCTCGTCGGCGTCGATGTCGCCGACGGCGTCGACGATAGCCGTCGAGACGCTCCCGGCGTCGACACGCCGGTCCACGTCGACGCCGGCGGCTTCGAGCGCGTCGGCCGCCGCGACCGCGCTGTCGACCGCCGAGAACGACGTCTCCTCGGCCGATTCGAACCGATCCGGCGGCGCAACGTAGAGCACTGTCGCCGCGACCGCCGACTCGGCGTCGGGGAGCCGAGCGACGTACTGCGCCTGATGCCGCGCGCGATTCGCGTCTCCGTCGACGGGGACGAGTGTTCGGTACATACCGCCAAATTGTTTCTGAGATATCATATATTCGGGGCGCGATTCCCCGTGACTGGGAACGACGCGGTCGTCGCGGTGTGCGTCTCTCGGCCGACGCTCCGAACGTTCGACAGGGGAGGTACGCGACGTCGTCCCTGCCCGCGAGGACGGTCGCCTTTCGACCGGGTCGCGTCCCCCGAACGCTTATCGGCGCACTCCCACTACTACCGGCTATGAGTACGGGGCGCGAAATCCGCCTGATCGAGGAGGACGACGGCGGCTGGTCGGCGATCGACGAGGAATTGAACGTCGCCAGCCAGGGCGAGACGCGCGAGGAGGCGCTGGAGATGCTCGACGAGGCCGTGGCGCTCCACACGGGCGAGGCCGGCGAACCCGTCACCGACGAGGACCTACGGGAACTCGGCATCGACCCCGATTCTATCCCCGACGAACCGCGGGAACCCGACGCGCCGTGGTTCGATTCCGAGGAGTAGACGTGGTACGGACGCGATTCACCGGCCGGGAAATCGTGAGCGTGTTGACCGACATGGGCTACCAGCCGGTCGACCGCACGGGGAGTCACCTGAAGCTCCGCTACGTCCATCCCGAGACGGGAGAGACGCGGAACGTGACGGTGCCGCTCGGTCACGAGATTGGTGGGGACACGCTCCGAAACATCGCGGAGCAGTGCGGCGCGAACGACTTCCACGCGTGGTGTGCGTGGATCGACGAGCATCGCTGACCGCACCGACCGAGTCGCGTCGATCACGCCCGACCCCTCCCGTCGAGGTCGCGGTCGTACGGCCCGCGCGCGACGAGCAGGTGCACTTCGTCGCGCTCGTGGCACTCGCCGCTCTTCCCGGTCACGCAGTTCGTGAAACACGCCTTCGACGCCGTCGAGGCGGGCACACTGCTGGCACCAGAAGTGGTGATTCGCCGGTTCCCACGACCGATGCCCGTTGGGGCACGTGAACCGCCACCTGTCCATCCGGTCTTCGATCCGCACGACTTTTCTCGCCATCATCGTCGGACGACGGACGCCCCTGTAAAAGGGCGAATCCACAGCCGGGGAGTGAAACTGAAAGTAGTCGAAAGAGCGACCCGTCCCCCGGAAATCGGCGGACGGCGTGGATGAAACTGAACGGTTCTTCAGGGGCGATTCGAGCGGTCGGACGGGGCTTTGAATACCCCGCGTCGTGTGTGCGTACATGGCTTTCGTGCCGGAGTCACGGAAGCCCGCGCGAACCCGCTGGCCCAAACAGCGGGGTTCGCTTTGCTTTCGAGTGGAACCCATCGGGGAGCGACGGGTCCGCGAAGTGCTTCCGTACACTCTGACATGACTATGGGAACTTATAGATTCCTACTAGGAGACTCAAACGTACCGTTCGTTGAATATAATTGGTGATTCAAACATACGGAAATAATGCGAAAGCACGGGGAATGGATGGTTCATGCCGATGACCGGATTCTTGAGTTTCTCTCTGAATATGGAAATCACCAACCATCCCAGATCGCAAGTCGATTTCCGGAGATTGGACAAGATCTCCACTACCACCGGAAATATATCGGTAAACGATGTCGGACGTTAGCTGAGCATAATCTATTAGAAAATCTCGGAAACGGCGTCTACTCAATCACTGACTCGGGCGAACGATATCTCGAGGGGGAATTGGATGCGGCTCAGCTGGATAAGAACGCAAAATCCGAAGAGGGAGCCAACGTATGAGTTCTAATGTCTCCGTCGACTGGATTAAAGAACGTCTACAGACACTAACAGAACACTCAACGGAGATTTGGAACGTAGCTCCCTCTGTAACTAACGATTTCAGTTCTTGGTCTGCCCTAAAATTGATTTTACTTTCCGCGACAGTAGACATGTATACAAATATAGTGCCGAATTACTCGGATAATTTTTATTATATAGATGCGCTATCTGGGAGTGGAATATCTGCCTTTCCGGAACAGGATGAATATTTCGTTGGTTCACCCATTATTGCGGCCACTATGGCTCATGAACCGTTTAACCGGATGTATTTTGTCGAAAAAGATGAGGAAAAAGCATACGCTTTGCGTAGGAGGCTCACTTATGTGGAAGAAAATCTCCCTGATGAGGTCGTCTGTGATAATTATCGAATCGTCACTGAAAATGTAAATCAAGTAATGGATGAAATCATCGAAGAGATTGCAGAGGAAACCCTGTACCAGAGCGAGAGGGTGAATACATTATCTTTTGTAGATAACCAAGGAATGGATGTCCACTTTTCCACAATTAAGACACTAACCCGGATTTATGGGGATTTGTTGATTAATTTCCCAACTACGGCCGTGCGCCGGACGGCTGGGGCAGAATATGATACAAAACTAAACAAATTCTACGGAGATGACGGTTGGCGTGCCGCCGTTAACACGGACCAGATTGATGACGATGCTTTACGCTCTATCTATATGTCGAATCTTGCCGAGCAAGGACGCCCAGAGCAAGAGTTTATTCCGGTTCAAAGTGGCGGATCATACTTTTATGACATGATTTACTGCACCCGAGAGACGGCTGGGGGTAGCCCCTACGTCGACTCGATGTCCTATATGAAAGACAAAATTGACCAATTAACTGGTGATGACGTTGAGCGAGTTCTTCGGTTCATGCGAGGTGAACAAACTGGGCTAGATCTCTTCCAAGAACAGGATGACGATGGTCAGACTGGGCTAGGTGATTTCTTGTAGAAGATCCCAGAATTAGCTCCTGCTCACAGAATACTTATTGGGGCTACAGACCCGCATATGCAGATATGCAACTAACACGGTTGGAATCTAGTAACTGGTTTACCCCCCGTTTTGCTCTCAGAGACGGTCAAGGGAGGTTCAGATCTATCCTCAGTAATGAACCGACGCTAGATAAACTACGAGAGACAAGCCGTCAACATGGAGGACCACTGGAACGTCTCAATTTGCTGGAGTATGATTTGTCCTGTTCCAAGTGCAATAACCGATTGTCTTCTAGATTCAGCGCAGATACGGGAGGAGCCATACTCTGTTGGGAATGTGCCCTTGAACAAGCTCCGGAGAATGACCAACGTGGTGTCTCTCACACTACTGACCCTACCAAAGCTGTACTTTCACAATCCTCCCTTCATCACAAGAATCTCTGTAACTATGTCATAAACGTCGCTACTGGATGTACACATGGTTGCAAATTTTGCTACGTTCCAAGTACACCAAATATCAAAATGCGGCAAGAAATGTTGAATGAGGAGGTCGATGTTGAAGATGGGCAAAAAGAATGGGGTAGCTACCTTCTCTACCGGGACGATCTCCCCGAACGCCTTGCTCGAAAGCTCGAACGCAAACGAACGTGGGAAGAAACCGACGACGGCCGCGGCGTCGTGATGATCTCCAGCGGCACCGACTGCTACCAGGACCGTCGCGCCGCTCAAATCACCCGCGGCTGTGTCATCGAACTCGTGAAACGGCAACTCCCGGTGCGTATCCTTACTCGGAGCCCCGCTGTCGTCCGCGATCTGGACGTGTTCAAAGCCGCCGACGGATATGTCACCGTCGGGTCGTCGATCCCGTGCCTCGACGACGAACTCGTGCGTGCTATCGAGCCGGGTGCACCCGCCCCGACCGCTCGCCTCGACGCGCTGGAGACGATCAGCGACGCGGGAGTTCCGGTCTACGTCTCCATGTCACCGACGTATCCGACGCAGGACCGTGACGACCTCCGTAACCTCCTGAAGACGTTCAAAGAGCGATTGGACCCGGACGTGGTGTTCCACGAACCGATCAATCCGCGCGGTGGGAACTTCCAGATGACCGTGCAGGCGGCGCGTGACGCCGGTCAGGAAGAACTGGCGGAAGAACTCGACCGGCTCCGGGACCGGGACCGCTGGGTCGAATACTCGATGGAGCAGCTGACCGCCGTCGAGGAACTCGGTGAAGAACTCGGTGTGCCGGTTCACCTGTGGCCGGACAAGAAGTTCGTGAAGTACGCGGGCGATAGAGAGGATCACTTCCGACGACACTTGGAGCGCGAGGACTCTCCTGAGGATTATCCGCACCCGCCCGCTCTGGCGTAACCGTTCGTAAATACGTCTAGTTTTACTTTTACCCCGCCTGGCGCGAGTTTTTGGGGTTCGGCAATAGATAGGTGAACAGGAGGTTCCCCATGCATATCCAGACCGAACGTGACGACGACGGCGGTTGGTACGACCGCTACGTGAACCTCGTTGACGACGAGGGCAACGTCGTTCGGAAGTTCGGGAAGGACCCGACACTGGACGAACTCCGCGAGGCCGAACGCGAACACGGCGAGCGGATCAATCTCTGGCAGCAGGGCCTCGTCTGTTCGGACTGTGGGAACCAGATTACCGACCGCTTCAGCACCGATTCGGACGGGCACCTTCTCTGCTGGGAGTGTGCCCGTCAGACCGATATCGACGGTCGAGGTGATCTGAACATCGGCGTCGATCCGACGAAGTCGGTTCTAAGCGAATCGAAGTTGCACAAAAAGAGCCTCTGCGACTACGTCATCAACGTCGCTACCGGGTGTCGACACGGGTGTAAGTTCTGCTACGTGCCCTCGACGCCGGCCGTCGACAGTCGTGAGGATATGCTGGCGGAGGAAGCCGATGTAGACGACCCTCAACGCGACTGGGGGAGCTACCTCCTCTATCGCGACGATCTCCCCGAACGCCTCCATGAGGGACTGGAGAGTCACGACTTCGACGACTGGAAGAAGACCGAGCGGGGGCGCGGCGTCGTGATGTTGTCGAGTGGGACTGACTGCTATCAGGACCGTCGAGCGGCGCAAATCACCCGGAGTTGTGTTCACGAATTGATCGAACACGATATCCCGACCCGGATTCTCACGCGGAGTCCGAACGTCACTCGGGATATCGACCTGTTCAAACGGGCTGACGGAAACCTGACCGTCGGCACGTCGATCCCGAGTTTCGACGCCTCGTTGGTGCGAGCTATCGAACCGAACGCGCCGCCGCCGATGGCCCGGTGGGAAGCCCTCGACGCGATGTTCCGTGCCGGTGTGCCCCGGTTCGTCTCGTTCTCACCGACCTATCCGACGATGGATGGGGAAGATATTGAGAAGGCGCTTAGTTGGTTCTCTGCGATTGATCCGGAGGTCGTGTTCCACGAGCCAATTAATCCTCGTGGTGTGAATTTTGAGATGTGTATTGAGGCTGTTCGGGAGGCTGGCTACGAAAGTGCTGCTCAGGAGTTTGAACGGCTCACGGATCAGGAACAGTGGGTCCAGTACGCTCTTGAGCAGATTGACCTTGTGCAAAGGAAAGCGGAGAAATTCGGAAATCTAACTGTCCATAGTTGGCCTGATAGGAGATTATTAGAGGAGACCACGGGTGATGTTCGTCGACAACTCGGTGCGATGCAGACTGCCTCCTCGCCAGAGTCGTTCGTTGACTCAAACAGTGTTGCTTCCGCCCAATCACCACTCTCGTTTTAGTTCTGTTTTGTCGATTATATATTGGACTACGATAAGATATCCATCAATATAATATCTCAATAGGATATACAAATGTGAAGATGGTGTATTCTACATATGGCGATTGACCTCAGCCTCGGGATACTAGGCACGTTAGTTGGTACGGTAGCTGGTTCAATTGTTGGTGGGTGGTTCGGATTAAAACAAACGAGAATACAGCAAGAAGCAGAGAATAAAAGACATCGATCTGGCGTCTTTCTAGATGAGAAGGCAGATCGTTTATCAAGATTATATGACAAGCTAATAGAAGCTACTTCACTTTCAAGCTCTCCACCAAACCGGAATCACCCCGATATTTCCGAGGGTCTATTGATAAATGAGTCTGATTCAGAAAACCCACTTATTCCCTCGTCACAAGAGCTATCATTAGCGCACCAGCACGCAGCGCTATTTATTAGTGAAAAAGAAGATATGAAAAAAGTGAGTGATGCTGTAGGTCTCTGGCTTCCGGTCCTAAGAGCGATTGAATCTGATTTTGAAGGGACAATCCGAATCAAGTGGGAAGATCTCCCTGTTCGTGATTCGATTAGAAAGTACCCCGAGAAACCATTAACTCATGAAGAGGTGAAGGAAATATCAGATGATGCCGTTAGTGTTCTCAGAACCGAAATACACGATCCGATTAGCGAACTCTGAGTCGAAGGATCATCTTCCCTAGGTTCACCTCCGAACCTGCGGATACATAGTCAAACTCAGCTCGCTCGTACTCAGCGCCTCGGCCTGATCCGGCGTCAAGTCCCGCTTCATATCCTCCAGATTCTCGTGCGACTCCAAGAGGTGCCGGAGCGCGGCGTCGATCGCCTTGCTGTCCTGATCCTCGTCGAGGACTTCCTTCGCTTCAGCCAGCAGCTTCTCGCGCTCACGGTTCGACCGGAGTCGGATGTACTCTCGACCCATATGAGCGCGTGTGACTACGGGGGGTCTAGAAACCCCCGGCTGAAGGGGGAAACCGTGTTTCGGGAGTAACTGGAACGGGAGTTCTTTATCAAGAGTGGTGGGTCGGCGCGTCGATCTACCCGGCGCGACCCCCGTTTAAGTAGGAATGTGGGAACGGTTTCGTGGCGTCGTGGCGACCTCGACGGCGGTCGGTGTGGTCACAAATGGAGAAACCCGGTGGAGCGTGAACATCGTAGCGTGAACCCACGTGTGAGGGTTGAGAGGTGAGAAAGGATTTTGACACTCTGAAATAATTGTTTCTCGAATCAATGGTAAGGTACGAGCAGAACCTACCGTCGTTCCATTTGACGCTTGATGACTTTCAGGATCTTGTATGTCTTCTATCTGATAGCGAGGCCCAAGTTACGATCTCTGTCTCAAAAGGAGGACTCACGAAGTCTTACGCTTCTGTTTCCGATATTCGTGAAGACCCAACACTCCCATCTGATCTACGTAATGTTCGACTTCATGTTGAAGGGAATGATAGAAATGTGAGGCTTTGGTGGGATTCAACGGGCTCAATCACTACTTCACTGGTGAATATTCGTGGTGATGAGCGAATTGTACAAGGACTAAAGGACGATTTAGATCGATATTTTGATAATCATAGTATCTGGTGGCGTACTGTATTATCAAACGAATTCGTACGGATCCCTGTGGCGGTTATTTTGGCTGTACTTCTGTTACTTCTAACCGATTTCGTGCCATTCTCTACTGGGAAGTGGATTTTGGGTGTTATAGCGGCTGATATTGGATTATTTTCCGTAATATGGGGGTGAACTACATATACCCAAAGAATCTACTTTCATTGAATGAAGAGGGTTCTGAAATACGGCGAATAAAAAAGTTTGTCCGAATCGTCGTGACTATTTTAGCCCTATTAGGTAGTCTCATAACGATCTACAAATTTATCATCTGAGCTGCTTGATCTCGCAATTAATCGGGTTGAAACTCTTCCAGAGATAATTTCGCAGCCACCCGCTGAACCACCTCCGCCTCCTCCAGATCCGGCACGTCCCCGCCCTCGACCATCCGCACGAGGTACTGCTGTCGCCCGACCCGAGCCACGACGAGATTCTGTTCGTCGGGAAACTCCCCGCCCTCCAGGACGCCGTCCCGCTCCAAGTGTTCCTTCGGAACCGTCACGAGACCGCTGCGGTTCTTCTGTTGTACCACCTGCACGAGCGCCGCGTGCCGTCGGCCTCGGACACACGGCGTAGCCACTTCGGGAGATGGAACTCTCCCGAGAACGGCCGATCAGTCGACTCGGTGTGGGTCGACGGTCGATCATGACCGCGAAAATCAGACCGCGGACGGGAGATACGAATCGTATGCACTTCCGACGAGGTCGCGACGCGTCACGCGAGGGATGCTGAACCGCCAGAACACTCCGTGGCGAGTAGGAATCGAAGTTAGGTGGCTGGGGAGGAATCAGCCCCTAACGCGCCACGGCCAAAGACCGTGGACGCTGTGGATGGGCCAACGCGGATTTGAACCGCGGACCTCCCGGTTATCAGCCGAGCGCTCAACCTGACTGAGCTATTGGCCCAGGTGAGCGCATCAGTTGCTTGCGCAGTCGGTTGTTTAAGCGTTTCTTTTCGCGCTCTATCGGACGGCCCGCACCCGTCGACAGCGTCTCGGTTCCGACTACTCGTCGTCGACGCGATACGATCCGCGGTCCACGTCGTAGACGTCGTCGTCGTCGGGGAAGCCGCCGGTGTAGACGGTGCCGGAGACGAATCCGCTACTCCGCTTGTCGAGGTAGGGTCGCACCACGAACCGTTCGAGCACGGCCCGGATCGGCGCACGGGTCAGCGGCACGCCGATAAGGAAGCCGATGGCGTCGGTGACGAGGCCGGGCGTGAGCAGGAAGGCGCCAGCGGCGATCAGCAGGCCGCCATCCATGAGTTCCTTCGTCGGCACCTCGCCCGTCGCGAGCCGTCGCTGGAGGCTCCGAATCGTGTGGCGGCCCTCCGCGCGGACCAGCAACATGCCGACGAGACCGGTGAGGACGACCAGCGCGACGGTCGCCGGCGCGCCGACGGCGTCGGCGACGACGACGAGAAACAGGGCGTCGGCCAGGGGGATGAGCAACAGGAGTGCGAACACCCAGCGCAGGCGCATACCCTCCACTATCGGGTGCCCACCCATAGCCCTTTTGACGCGGGACGAAGCCCTTAGGCCCACCCGTCTCGGAGGGCCGGTATGACCGAGGGAACGCGCGTCGAGTGGCGCGACTGGGGCGAGGCCGCCTTCGAGGAGGCTCGCCGCCGGGGCGCGCCCGTGTTGCTCGCGCTGACGGCGACGTGGTGTGGGGACTGTCACGAGATGGACGCCCGGACGTACGGCGAGCCACGGATCGCCGCCAACCTGAACGACGGGTTCGTGCCCGTCCGGGTCGACGTGGACCGCCACCCACGGGTGCGCGAACGATACAACGTCGGCGGCTTCCCGTCGACGGTGTTCTGTACGCCGAACGGCGAGCGCATCGCGGGCGCGGGCTTTCTCGGACCCGACGGGATGCGACAGGTGATCGACCGGGTGCGCGAGCGCTGGGACGCGAGCGGGGGTGACGCGGGGCGCGTCCCGCGCGCGCTCGCCGGCGACCCGCCCCCGGCGGGCGAGGTGACCGACCGTATCGAGGAACACCTCGCCGGCCAACTGGAGACGCAGTTCGACGCCGAGTTCGGCGGGTGGGGCGACGCGCCCAAGTTCCCGCTCCCGCGGACGGTCGAGTTCGCGCTCAAACGCGACCGGGCGAAAGCCCGACAGACGCTCGACGCCGTCACCCGCGGGCTGTTCGACGAGGAAGCGGGAGGATTCTACCGCTACGCACGGACGCGCGACTGGGGCGACCCCGACCGCGCGAAGCTCCTCGCCGACAACGCGGCGCTCGTCCGTGCGTACGCGCACGCCTACTGCGACACCGGCGAGGAGGCGTACCGGCGACCGGCCGAGCGGACGGTCGACTATCTGGTCGACACGCTCTGGAACGGATCGGCGTTCGGCGGGAGTCAGGGACCGGACGACGGCGAGACCGACCCGCGGACGGATCTGACCGCCTACGCCGGCGCGAACGCCCTCGCGGTCGACGCCCTCCTCGTCCTGGCCTCGTACACCGACGCCGAGCGCCCCCGGGAGTACGCCCGTCGCACGCTGTCGACGCTCCGGGACGACTTCGTCGACGACGGCGCCGTCCGCCACTGGGTCGGGGACGACGCGCCGACGCTCTTCCTCGACGACCAGGCGCGGACGGTGGCGGCCGGCGTTCGCGCCGCGCAGGTGCTCGGCGACGACGACGCGCTGGAGCTGGCCCGTCGAGTCGCGGATCGAACGGTCGAGGAACTGTTCGACGGCGAGGCGTCGGCGGCGTCTCGAAGCGACGTCGTCGACGGCTCCTTCCGTGACGGCCCGGCGTCGGGACCGGGGCTGCTCGACCGTCCGCTCAGACCTCTCGACGGCACCGTCGCCATGGCGGACGCGCTCCTCGACCTCGCGGTGCTGGCGGGCGAGCCGCGGTATCGCGCGGTCGCACACGGCGCCGTCGCCGCCTTCGCAGGCGCGTGGGATCGCATCGGCGTCCAGGTCGCGGGCTACGGCGCCGTCGCCGCCCGGCTCCGTCGCGCTCCGCTGACCATCGAGGTGGCGACCGACGCCGGCTCGGATCTCCACCGGGCGGCCCTCCGGGTCGCGGATCACGAGAAAGTGGTCCGCCCCGGCGCCGCGGGACCGCAGCCGGGAACGGCCGTCGTGACCGTCGGCGACCACTCCCGGACCGTGTCGACGCCGCCGGCCCTCGTCGAGGCCGTCACGGATCTCGTCGGGTAAACGGGCGATTCGTTTTTCACGCTCGGTGACGAGACCGACGTATGGCGACGCTACGCGATCTCGGCCTCTCGGAGTACGAATCCCGCACGTATCGGTCGCTCCTCGATCAGGGACCGTCAACTGCCAAGGAGTTGTCGTCGTCGAGCGAGGTGCCGATGGGACGGATCTACGACGTGCTCAACGGGCTGGAGGGAAACGGATTAGTGCGGAGTCAGGCGGCGAGTCGGCCGAAGAAGTACATCGCAGTCGAACCCGACACGGCGCTCGACCGGCTAGTCGAGGCCCGGCAGCGTGAACTCGACCAGCAGGCGGAGCGCTACGAGTCGGTCGCCGCGAATCTGGTCGACGATCTGGACGCCGCCGAGCCCGTCGAGGGGCAGTTCTGGACGGCCGCCGTCGGGTCGGACGAGACGGTCGACCTGCTTCTCGAACGGCTCTCGGCCGCCGACGAGGAGATCAGACACGTCGCGGGGCTTCCCTCGGCACAGATCGACATCGGAGCGGTCGGCGAGCGGGTGCTCGAAGCGTTCGAAGCGGCGCTCGACCGCGGCGTGGCGGTGTCGGTCCTGATCGATCCGGCGCTCGTCGACACCGTCCCCGACGACCTCAGGGCGGCGTACGCGACTCGTCTCGGGGACTACGACCAGTATACGATCCGCACGTCGACGGCCATCGACGGCACGTTCACGCTCGTCGACGGCGAGGAGGTGTGTATCGAGGTGCCGAACCCGCTCGACTCCAGCGAGGTGTTCGCCATGATCGACTTCAAAGACGCCGCCTTCGCCGCCGACGTGCGAACCGTCTTCGGCGAGCAGTGGGCCGATTCGACGCCGCTGAATCGCCGACCGGAAGCGCAGTAGTCGGCGGTCGTCCCCCTACGCGCCGACTTCGTCACGGAGCGCGTCCAGCGTGAGTTCCCGCTCCGCGTGGGCGTTGTGCTGGTGGATCGACTCGTCGTTCGACTGTTTCATGTGGATCACCGTCTCCCCGGCCAGATGGTCGAACTCCTCGACGACGGACTCGGCGAGCGAGCGCACGCAGTCTTCGACGAACTTGGCGTTCGCGTGAGCGTGGTAGGTCATGTGGTCCTCGTCGGGGCGTTTCGCGAGGTTGTAGATCCGCGCGCTCATCGCGTCGCGCGCCACGTCGATCACGTCCCGCAGGTCCACGTCCGGTGCGCCCTCGCTCGTGATGGTGAGCGTGGCGTGGCCGCGCTGGGAGTGACCGGGCTGGGGGACTTCGTCGAGGAACGCCTCGGTCGTCTCCTCGTCGACGCCGAGGTCGGTGAGCGTCTCGCGGGCGCGGGACTCGGACATCCCCTGCGAGCAGGGACAGACAGTCATCCCGGTGACACGGGCGCCGATCTCCTCGCGGGTGCCCTCCTCCGTCGCGACGGCGCCCGCGATGATCGTCGCGGTGTTCTGGGTGCTGAGATCGGACGCAGGCGTCCGCTCGCGAGTGACGTAGTCGGCCTCCATCCGGACCTCGGCGGTCGACGTGTAGTCGTGTTTTTCGAGCAGTCGCTCGGCCACGTCACCACACACTTCCTCGACCCGGTAGGACGGCTCCGAGACGGCGCGTTCCAGGGTCTCGTCGATCACCTGCATGTTCCGGCTCATGTCGATTCCCTTCCGGCCGCTAGGCAGGTCGACGAACACCTCGAACTCCGCCATCAGGACGATCGGTCGCTTGCCGTTCCGGTCGAGTTTGACGAGTTTCTCGACGCCCGTCACCCCGACCTGACTGAGCCCGACGGTCACGTCGGGCTGGCTTGCCTGCACGTCAGGCAACTGGTGGCTCATCGACTATCGGCAAGGACCGGCCGCGATTATGGCTTTCGGTCGCTACGGCCAGTCGTCGCGCGTCTCGCCCTCGAACGGATCTTCCTCCGTCTCGTCGCCGAGTTCCCACTCCGCGAACTCCGCGGCCTCCTCGATGGAGAGATACTCCCAGCCGTGGTCCTCGGCGGCGGTCCGGTCCGCCTCGCTCGTGCCGACGAAGACGTGGCGGTCGGTGTCGAACTGGTCGGCCACGCTGTCGAGGCTCTCGTCGACACCCCGAGGGCCGGAGAAGAAGTCCTGCCGAAGGCGCCGCTTCCGCGTGAAGTTGGTGACGACGTACGTCGGCTGATCGCTGAGGACGCCCACGTACTCGGTCCACTGTCGGGCGTCGTCGAACACCGCGTTCGGATCGGCGAGCGCTTCGAGCGCCTCGAGTTCGAACGCGAGCGTCATCGTCCCGCCGCTATCCATGGACGACCTATCGCCGGACCGGACAAAACCGCTTCGATCCGTTACTGGATGCGGTAGTAGTCGGTGAAGACGACGACGTCGCCCTCGTTCAACCCCGAGAGGTTGCTCGGGTCCCGCGGCGAGGCCCCCGATGCGACGTTGAACAGGTACTCCTGGGCCGAATCGTCGAGTTCGTCGAAGTGACGTACTCGGGCCGTCTCGGGCACCGTCTCCGTTCTGTTCACGTCGTACTCCGAGTCGGCGGCGCGTGCCATGTGACAACACATGTCATTGAAAATCATAAAGGTTTCGCAAATTTCGCCGGAGCCGGTCCCCCCGAATCGGCCGCTCAGTGGTTCTCCTTGTAGGTGTTCACCAGTTCCTGCATCATCTCCTTGCCGTCGCCGAACAGCATGTTCGTGTTGTCCTGTGCGAACAGCGGGTTCGGCACCCCGGAGAAGCCGGGGCTGAGACTCCGCTTGTTGACGATGACCGTCCGCGCCTCGCCGACGTTGAGCACGGGCATCCCCGCGATGGGACCCGAATCGGCCGTGTTGGCCGACGGATTCACCACGTCGTTGGCGCCGATGACGAGCACCACGTCCGTCTGCGAGAACGTCGGGTTGATCTCCTCCAGATCCCGCAGTTTCTCGTAGGGGACGTCCGCCTCGGCGAGGAGGACGTTCATGTGGCCGGGCATCCGGCCGGCGACCGGGTGGATGCCGAACTCCACGTCGACGCCCTGTTCGTCCAGCAGTTCGGACAGTTCGGCCACCGCGTGCTGGGCCTGGGCGACCGCCATGCCGTAGCCGGGCACGATCACGACGCGGTCGGCGACGTCGAGGGTCATCTCCACCTCCTCCGGGGAGGTGGTCGTAATGTTCCCCTCGTAGATGTCCTCCATCTCGCCGTCGTCGTCGCTGACCTCGCCGAGACCGCCGAAGAAGACGTTCGCCAGCGAGCGGTTCATCGACTCGCACATGATGACCGTGAGGATCAGCCCCGAGGCGCCGACGAGCGTCCCCGCGATGATCAACACGGAGTTGTCGAGGACGAACCCGGTCGTGGCGGCCGCCAGCCCGGAGTAGGAGTTCAGGAGTGCGATGACGACGGGCATGTCCGCCCCGCCGATGGGCATCACCAGCAACACGCCGAGAATCGACGCGGCGCCCACCAGCAACCAGTAGGAGGGAACCCACCCGGCGAGCGGCACCGATCCGAACAGGTTCGGGCGGACGACGAGGTGGACGCCGGCGAGCACGGCCAGCACCAGAAACAGCGCCTTGACGGCCTGTTCGCCGGTGTACCGGACCGCCGAGTCGTCGACGACGCCGTGTAGCTTGCCCGCGGCCACCATGCTCCCCCAGAAGGTGACGGAGCCGATGATGCCCGCGACGGCAGCCGATCCCGTCACGCCGACCTGGAACGCTCCGGTTCCGAACATGTCGATCAGCTCCGCGCCAGCCACGAGCGCCGAGGCGCCGCCGCCGAACCCGTTGAACAGCCCCACGAGCTGGGGCATCTCCGTCGTCTCCACGGTGACCGCCAGCCAGACGCCGACGGCGGCGCCGACGAGCAGTCCCGCGAACAGCAGGATCGGCGAGAGGATGTCGGTCACGAGCACCGTGATCCCCACCGCGAGCGCCATCCCGCCGGCGGAGATGAGGTTCCCGCGCGGCGCCGTTCGCGGGTGGGTCATGTCGCGCAGCCCCTGGATGAACAGGATGCCGGCGACGAGGTAGACGAACGCGAGCACCGAGTTCGGGAGACCACCGAGTATGGCCGCCACGGGTCAGTCCCTCCTCCGGTCGCTGCTACGGAACTGGTCCAGCATGCTGTTGGTCACGAGGTAGCCGCCGACGACGTTGACCGTCGCCATGACGACGGCCAGGAAGCCGAGCGTCGTCGCGAGCGTCGTCGATCCCGACCCCGCCACGACGACCGAACCGATGAGCGTGATCCCGGAGATGGCGTTGGCGCCCGACATCAGTGGCGTGTGGAGGTTGGTCGGGATCTTCGTGATGATCTCGTAGCCGACGAAGGCCGCCAGGACGAACAGCGTCAGATTCTGGACGAACGTCATGGCTCCCCCCTACGCATCGGCTTCGTCCTCCGCTGTCTCGTCCTCGCTTTCCTCGTCCGTCTGGTCTCCCCCACGTTCGTGGGGTCGTCGTATCGTTCCATCGTGTGTGAGAAGCGTCGAATCGACGATTTCGTCGTCCGTGTCGACGGCGAGGTCGCCGTCTTCGAGCAGGTGGTCCAGAAAGTTGTACAGATTGTTGGCGAACAGCTGACTCGCCGTGTGCGGGACGGTCGCGGGAAGATTGGTCGGCCCGAAGACGGTCACGCCCTCGTGGTCGACCGTCTCGTCTGCCCGGGTGGGTTCGCAGTTGCCGCCGTCGGCCGCCGCGAGGTCGACGATGACCGAACCGTCGTCCATCTCCGCGACCATCTCCGAACTCACCAGTTCGGGAGCGGGTCGGCCGGGGATCGCCGCCGTCGTGATCACCACGTCCGACTCGGGGACGACACGTCCCATCTCCTTGCGCTGCTGGCGGTAGAACTCCTCGCCCATCTCGACGGCGTAGCCCTCCTCGTCTCCCGATCCCTCCGTTTCGAGGTCGAGTTCGACGAAGTCGGCGCCCAGGCTCTCTACCTCCTGTTTCACCTCCAACCGGATGTCGTAGGCCTGGACCGAGGCGCCGAGGCGCTCGGCCGTCGCGATGGCCTTCAGCCCCGCGACCCCCGCGCCGATGACGAACACCTCCGCCGGTCGGACGGTGCCCGCAGCGGTCATCTCCAGCGGGAAGAGCTTGGGCAACTGCTCGGCCGCGACCAGCGTCGCCTTGTAGCCGCCGATGCTGGCCATCGAGGACAGCACGTCCATGCTCTGGGCGCGGCTGAGCCGCGGCATGAGTTCGAGGGCGAACGCGCTCACCCGCCGATCCGCGAGTTCGTCGTAGGACTCGTCGTCGAGGTCGTACGGACCCAGCGTGCCGACGACGACCTGGCCGTCGCGGTACGGGTCCATCGGGGTGTCCGGGTTCGCCGCGAGCCCCCGGATCTGACAGATTACGTCCGCACGCTCGAACACCGTCTCCCGGTCGTCGACCACCGCACACCCCACGTCACGGTACGCGGAGTCCGACCAGTCCGACCCCTCGCCCGCGCCACTCGCGACGCAGACGTCCAGATCCCGGCCGATCAGCTTCTTCGCCACCGGCGGCGTGAGGGCGACCCGCGTCTCCCCGCTCTCCGTCTCGCCAGGGACGCCGACGATCATCCCCCGTATCCCCGCCCCGAATCGTCCACGGGGACCGCCGTTCCCCGACCGCGATTCCTCGACCAGTCGGCACGTCCTCGGTAGCTGTTATTTCGTCGCATGGTTACGTATCTCTGTGTGATTCCATCGCACACTACGTACCGATGTATCAGTGATCCCATAAAATCCGGGGCCAGTTCTACGTCCAGATGTCGACGAACGACGGCTCGTCGGTACGCGGATCGTCGGGAGGTTCGACCGCCGTCGCTCACGCCTCGTCGGCCGAGTCGAATCCGGGCGGCAGTCCCAGATGCTTGAGTCCGGATCGGTCCGTGATGTCGAACCGGTAGAGCGCCGTCCGTTCGGTCTCACTCGCCCGTCGAAGCACCGCCGGTTGCCACGGCATCTCCACGCGGTCGCTGACCGCCGCGGCGTCGTCGACGCGTTCGAGGTGGCCGGTGAGCAACACGCTCCGCCAGTTGAACGTCGCTTCCGCGCTGTACGCGAGAAAGCTCGCGACCTCCGCCCGGTCGCTCAACGCCGCTTTCCGGCTGTCCGAGCCGACGATGTAGAGCAGATAGAGCGCATCCGCCCCGTCGTAGCCGAACGACATCGGCCGTAAGCTGGGCGCGCCCTCGGTCGGCAGTCCGAGCACCCCGACGCTGTGGCTCGACAGAAACGCCCGAATCTCTTCGTCGTCCATGCGGCTTATCCCGTAGTCGGCGAGTTCGTCCACTGTCATCGCCGACCGGTACGCGCCGAGACGGCCTAACTCCGGACCCTCGTTCCTATCGACTGAGAATCATTTCACGCCCCGCTTCGCTTACTGTTCCTGTGCCGGGGCCAGATCGTCGACGTCGACCGACTTCTGGAGGAGTGCCTCCGTCTGGTCGGCGACGACGCGCTCCTCGCGCATCAGCTTCTTGTAGGCGCTCTGGGGCGAGAGGTCGCCGATCAGGACGCCGCCGACGATCTTGCCGTCCTTGAACGCCAGCCGGCGCCACTCGGTGTCGGAGTACTTGCGCTCGCACTCGTCGTCCCCGATGGTCGGGTGACCAAAGGAGAGGAAGGGGAAGTCGAAATGCGTGATGGAGTACGAGGAGACGAAGCGGAACGCCTCGGATTCGGGATCGAGCATGTTCTTCGCGGCAACCGTCCCCTGGGACTTGGCGCTGTCCCACGAGCCGTTCTGGGCGCGCTCGCCGAGGATCGTGTCGTGATACCGTGTGATGTCGCCCGCGGCGTAGATGTCGTCGACGTTCGTCTGCATGTACTCGTCGACGAGGATGCCGTCGTCGCAGTCGACGCCCGTCCCCTGCAGGATCTCGGTGTTGAAGTCGAGACCGATGGCGATGCCCACGAAGTCGCCCTCGTAACGGTCGTCGTTGGGATCGACCGCGGCCGTTACGTGGCCGTCGTCGTCCGTCTCGAAATGGTCGACGCCGCTCCCGAAGACGGGGTCGACGCCCCGTTCGCGCATGGCGTCGTGGAGGATCTCCGCGCCCTCCGTCGAGAGCGCGTAGCGCCACCAGCAGTCGCCGCGCATGAGGTAGTGGGCCTCCACGTCCTGTGCGCCGCAGATGGCGGCGAGGTCGATCCCCAGCAGCCCAGCGCCGACGATGATCCCCGTGTCCGCCGCCTCGGCGTGTTCCCGGATCGAACGGGCGTCCTGGAACGTCCAGAAGTGGTGGATACCGTCGGCGTCGCTGTTCTCGACCGGCAGTTGCGTGGGCGTCCCGCCCGTCGCGACCAGCAGTTTGTCGTACTCGATCACCTCGTCCTCGTGGGTCCGAAGGCGGTGCCCGTCGGGATCGACGTTCGTCACCAGCGTATCGAGCCGGAGGTCGATGTCGCGGTCCTCGTACCACGACGGCTCGTGGATGGAGATGGGCATCTCCGGGAGCTTCCCCTTCGCGAACTCCTTGATCAGGATGCGGTTGTAGAGGGCCTCCCCCTCGTCGGTGATGACGGTTATGTCGGCGTCCGGCGCCTCGTCGCGCAACGTCTCGGCGGCGGAGCTCCCCGCGATTCCGTCACCGATGATCACATACGACTGAGTCATATCCCGACGTTTGGGGGTACGGGTTAATGTCGATTGCTATCCGCGAAACTCGCCGGAATCGCCGACGTATCGGGCGCATCACCGTTGGCTTGAAGGCCGAACGATCCCAACGGACGCCGATGAAACTCCGCCAGAACGTCCGCCACTTCGCCGCCAAACAGGCGCTCACCATGCCCGTCGTCGGCGAGGTGGTCCGCGAGAAACTCGTCGACCTCCACGTCGACGTCTTCGGGTCGAAAGCCGCCGAGGGACGCCGCGAGGAACGCGAACCCCGGCTGGAGGCCTTCTTCGACGACACGTTCGACACCTACGTCGACGCCCTCGAAGCGGGCTTCTCGGAGGCCGAGGCCCGCGAGATCACCCACATCCAGGCCAACTTCGAGTTCTACAACTACGGCTGGACCGAGATGATGGAGTTCCCCGCCGACGAACTCCAGGCCCACTACGACCGCTACGCCGACTTCTTCGAGCGCCACGACATCACCATCGCCGACCCGCTCGGCGAGTACGGCGGCGACCTGCCGGACGCGCCGGCGACGCCCGAACGCCTCGACGACCCCGTCCACCCCCACGCCGAGGGCGGCTTCGCCGACGACGTCTACGTCGAGGACGGCGACGGCGCCCTCGTCGTCGGTGGGCAGGAGGAACCCGAGGACGTGGACGTCTCCGTCGCGCCCGGCGTCGAGGAGGAGCGAGAGGGCAACGCCTAGTCGTTCTCGGCCGCGTCGGCGATCCGATCCGCACACTCGAAGCCCGCGACGATCCCCCCGTTCAGGCTGCGTTCCGGGTACTGCGCCCGACTCGCCATCCCGGCGTAGTACACGCCCGTTCCGACCGCCTCGCGCAGATCGTAGGGCACGACCATGTCGAGGTAGCCCCGCTCGTACACCGGTGCCGCGCGCGGGTTGCGCGCGACGCGGAATTCGTTCACGTCGGCGCGGTCGAACGCCGGGAACATGTCGCCGACGTGGCCCAGCCACGTCTCCCGCAGTTCCGCGTCGTCCATCTGCCACACCGCCTCGCTGGGGTCCTGAACGTAACTGGCGATGTAGAGCAGGTGCTCGCCGCCGTACCGCTCGGGGGGCACGAAGTTCGTGTGCTCGATCAGCGCGCCGAAGGGCGCGTCGTGGGCGACGTTCAGCCAGTACGTCTCCGTCAGCGGTTCGTCCATCGTCACCACGGCGCACACGGCTCCTTGAAAGTCGATGTCGCAGGCGTAGCCGGTCAGCGATTCGAGGACGTTCGGCATCGTCGCGACGACGACGCCGTCGGTCGGCCGGCGCTCGGCACCCGCGTCGGTCTCGACGGTGATCGACGCCACCGCCCCGTCGCGCACGTCGACATCCGTCGCTCGCGCGCCCGTGACGACGTTTTCCCGGCCGACGGCGTCGACGAGCGCGTCGATCAGGACGGCGAACCCCCCCTCGAAGTAGCCGAGGATCTCCCCCCGGCGGAGGTCGCGCTCCCCGCGGAACTTGATGCGTCCGAGGAGCCACGCGGCGCTCACGTCGTCCTTGCGGTCGCCGAACTTCGCGTCTAACAGCGGCTCGAAGAAGTTCTCGTAGACGCCGCGGGTGGTGTGCGAGAGGAGAAACTCCTTGATCGGCACGTCCTCGAAGGCTTCGAGGTCGTCGTACGTGTCGAACCGCGGCCACCCGCCGCGCACGTCGATTTCGAGCGTGAGCATCCCCAGCCGGAACGTGTCGTAGAGGCTCAGATGCGGGTAGGCGGCGATCTGTGGCAGGGTATCGAGGGGATGGACCACGCCGTCGACGTAGTAGGCGTTCTTGCCCACCAGCCACTCGACGCGGTCGCCCAGCCCCAGTTCCTCGGCCAACTCGACGATTGTCTCCTCCGACTTCGAGAGGTGGTGGTAGAACTGTTCGATGTCGTCGCCGGCGGTGGGGTAGGTCGCGGCCAGTCCACCGAGGTCGTCGCTGGCCTCCAGCACCGTCGCCTCGTAGCCGTGTTGCTGGAGTCGGCAGGCGGCGGCGAGTCCGGCGATACCCCCGCCGACCACGTGGATCATACCTGTGCTGTGCCGGGGAGGGGTAAGTGGATTGTGGATCGGTTCGGCAGCCGACTACGTCTCTCTGCCGGCGTCCAATTTTCAATCCTGAAAATACGGCAGTGGCAATTTTATACAATAGCGTCCCCGTCGTCAGTATGGCGACACAGGAGGCGGGCGCCACGAGCGGTGTCGACTTTTCACAGGAGATCGCCGGGGGGAAGTCACTCGATCACGACGACCTACACGAGGTTCTCTCGAACAGCATTCGCGAGATAATGAACTCGACGGGGGCGGCAATGCGCATTCTGGACACGGAGTTCAACGTCGTCCTCGAAAACGATCTGATGACGGAGATGGGGGGCGTCGAAGCGGAGGGCAGCGAACTCCTCAACTGTTATGACCAGTTCTGTCATCCGGACGTCTGCGGGACGGACAACTGCACCCTCAAACAGATCGTCGACAACGGGAAAGAGGAAATCCGCGTCGAAGTCGAGAAGGAGAGCTACGACGGGCGCGTCATTCCGACGGAACTCGTCGTGCGTCCGATCCGCAACGGCGACGGCGAAGTCGTCGCGATCAGCGAGACGTTCCACGACATCACCGATCGCAAGGAGGCGACCGGCAGCATCAAAACCGCAGTCGACGAGGTGAAAGAGACCGCGCGCGAGGTGGCCGACGCCTCCCGGGATATCAGCACCAGCGCCTCCGAGCAACTCAGCTCTATCACCGAAGTCGACAGCGAGGTGTCGAACCTGTCGGCGACTGTCGAGGAGATCGCTTCGACGGCGGACGAGGTGAACACCATCAGCGATCGAGCCCGGGACAAAGCTCGCGCGGGCGAGGACGACGCCGAAGCGACGATCGAGATGATGGAGACGATCGAGACGGAGGCACAAACCGCCGCTGGCGAGGTTCAAGAACTCCACGATAGCATCCAGAAGATCGACGAACTGGTCGACGTCATCGACGACATCGCCGAGCAGACGAACCTACTCGCGCTGAACGCCTCGATCGAGGCCGCCCGTGCCGGCCAAGCCGGCGAGGGCTTCGCGGTCGTCGCGGACGAGGTGAAGTCGCTGGCCGAGGAGTCGAAACGCCGCGCCTCCGAGATCGAAAACATCGTCGTCGAGGTACGCACCAACACCGAGGAGACGGTCGAGAGCCTCAATGAGACCAACGAGGTTGTACTGGAGGGGGCGGAGAAAGTGCGGGCTTCGGGAGAGAATTTCAAAGATATCGCGGAAGTCGTTGAGGAAGTGTCGGACGGGATCACCGAGGTTGCGGAGGCAACCGACGACCAGGCCGTCAGCACGGAGGAGATCGCGAGCATGGTCGACGAGACGACTGAGGGGTTCGAGGAGGTCGCCGACCGGGCGGAAACCATCGCCACCGCCAACGAGGAACAGACGGGTCGGATCGAGGAGATCAGTACCGAGGTCGACCAGCTGGACGCCCTCGACGTCCAGACCGACCTCTAGACCGGTCGCCGACGCGCCCCGGCGCGGTGTCGGTTCCCGTGAGAGCCGCGACGGCCAGCGTCAGAGCCACGGCACCGACCGGGGCTGGAGTTCGCCGGCGATGGACTCGCCCATCGCGGCCGCCGGATCGGCGCGGTTCGCCAGCACCCACATCAGCTTCGCCGTCGCCGTCTCGGGCAGGGTGTCGCCCGCCTCGACGACGCCGGCGTCGAGCAGGTCGCGCCCGGTGTCGTAGACGCGGTCGCACACTCGGCCTTCGAGACACTGGCTGGTCATGGCGACGACCGTGCCGTCGTCGACCAGCGCCTCGATCCGGTCGATCCAGTCCGTCGCGACGTGACCCAGTCCCGTCCCCTCGATCACGACGCCCGCGGCGTCGTCGAGGTGGTCGAGCGCCGCGGGGTTCATCCCCGGCGTGAACTTCACGAGTTCGACGCTCGTCTCCAGGTCGGGCGCGAGGTCGAGATCGGTCTCGCCGCGTTCCGGCCCGTCGCGCCGGAACGCGACCGTCTCGGCGTCGTAGTCGACGCGGCCGATTGGCGTCGCACCCACCGTCTCGAAGGCGTCCCGGCGGGAGGTGTGGTTCTTGCGCACGCGCGTCGCTCGGTGGAGCGCACAGACGTCGTCGCTCGACGATCCGTGCATGCAGACCAGCACCTCGGCGCGGTCCGCTTTCGCCGCCTCGACGGCGCAGACGGCGTTCATCACGTTGTCGCTGGAGGGACGGTCCGCCGAGCGCTGGCTCCCGGTGAACACGACCGGAACCGGGGTGTCGAGCATGAACGCGAGCGCCGACGCCGTGTACTGCATCGTGTCCGTGCCGTGCATCACGACGACGCCGTCCGCACCGGCCTCGATCTCCTCGTGGACGGCGCTCGCGAGGTCCCGCCACACGGCGGGGGTCATGTTCTCCGAGAGGATGTTGGCGACGACGCGACCGCGGTAGTTCGCCCGGCCGGCGAGGTCGGGCACCGCGCGGAGCACGTCCTCGGCGTCGAACTGGGCTGTCACCGCGCCGGTCCGGTAGTCCACCGTCGAGGCGATGGTGCCGCCGGTCGAGATGAGCGAGACGGTCGGCAGGTCGTCGTCGAACTCGATTTTCGACGACTCCCCCTCGCCGGCGCCCGCGCTCTCCACGTCGTACACGTCGCGTTCGAGCACCTCGACCGCGGCGTCGTCGCGGTCGATCCCGACGTTGTAGCCGCCGCGCAACTTCACGACGAGGTGGTCGGCCGTCGTCGAGGGCATCAGGACGCCCTCGTTCTCGACGCCCCCGCGCTCGACGTGGACGCGATCCCCTGGGTTCATACGCCGGGCTACCGCCCGGGCGGACTTGAATCCACTCGTTGCGATCCGGCGTCGCAAGCCACTTGCCCCTCCGACCCCGAGTCGGCGTATGCGCCGTCCCGACACCGGTCCGCTCGCGAACGACGACGACGCCGCGGACGCGTCGAGCGGCGGCCGGTTCGGCGTCGGCCACCGGGTTCGCCGGCTGTTCGCCTCCCGCGTCTTCCTGCTCGCACTCGTCCTCTCGACCGTCGGTCTCGTCGCCGGCGGCGCCGTCCCCGTCGTCGGCTACCTCGGTCGGTTTCTCGGCATCGCGCTCGCCGCCTTCGTTCTCGCCGTCTTCACGTCGGGACGCCGGTACGTCGAAGCCGGTCTCGCCGGCGCGCTCGCCGCCGGACTGGGCTTCGTACTCGGGACGCTCGACTCCGCGCTCTTTCCCGTCGTCGCCGACTACGGGCTCCAGATCGCGGGCGTGGGCACGACCGCCGGGCTACTCGCCGCGCTCCTCGGACACTATCTCGGGCGCGACCTCCGGGCCGGCCTGACGAAGGAGATCGAGTAGGAACTATCACACGGGGTCGCGACGGACGGGCGTGCTATCGTCAGGCGACCCGCCACTCGTCGCCCTGCTGGCTGACCAACCCCCGGTCGGCGAGCGTGTTCAGCGCCCCCCTGACCGCGTCCGACGGGGCGTCGACGGCGTCGACGATCTCCGCCGTCGTCTTCGATCCCGTCGCCACCGCCGCCAACACCTCCGCGTGGAACCGGCTGTCGGCGTCGACGCCGAGGTGGTCGTTCAGCCGGTCCATGATCTCCGTGATCCGGCCGTACACCCACCGCTGGGCCAGGGAGAGCTCGTTCTCCAGGGACTGCAACTGGTCGAACGCCGAGGCGAGGTCGGCGACGTCGTCGTCGGTCTCCCCCGGCGCGTCGAGCGAGACGTGTCGACACTGGCCGTTCATGTCGAGGCTGGGGCTCGCCGGATAGGCGCTCTTGGCGCCGAATCCGTACGGCGAGACGCTCACCTCCAGACGGAGGTTCCGCGAGATGTGGAAGTACTTCCGGCGCTGCTCGTCCGTGTGACTCTCGACCAACCCCGCTTCCTCCAGCTTCCGGAGGTGGTCGATCACCGCCTTCGGACTCACGCCGAGGTACTCGCTGATCTCCGTGACGTAACAGGGTTTCCGCGCCAGAAGTCGCAGGATCCGCCGGCGGTTCTCGTTGCCGAGGAGATCGAGTAGTACCGCCGAGTCCATGACGTGAGGTAAGCGTCGACAGTTGAAAAGGCCTGCGCGTACTGCACGGGATCGTGTCGGGTGGTGGCACTCACCCCCGACGGACGGCAAAACCTACCGAAAGGCGGTCGTTAAGTGGACCCCACCGTAACGGCCTGTATGACCGAAACGGATCTGGAAGAACTCCGTCGAGGGACCGATCTCGTGAAACGCGGCTTCGCGCGGATGCAGAAAGGCGGCGTCATCATGGACGTCGTCGACGCGGAACAGGCCCGCATCGCCGAGGACTGCGGCGCCGTCGCGGTGATGAGCCTCGAAGCCGTCCCCGCCGACATCCGCAAGCGGGGCGGCGTCGCACGGATGGCCGACCCCGCGGCCCTCACCGAGATTCTGGACGAGGTGTCGATCCCAGTGATGGGGAAAGCACGCATCGGCCACCGGAAGGAAGCCGAGATTCTGGAGGCCACGGGCGCCGATATGGTCGACGAGAGCGAAGTGCTCACGCCCGCCGACGACGACTACCACATCGACAAGCGGGAGTTCACCGCACCCTTCGTCTGTGGCGCCCGGAACCTCGGCGAGGCGCTCCGCCGGATCGACGAGGGTGCGGCGATGATCCGCACCAAAGGCGAGGCGGGCACCGGCGACGTGAACCAGGCTGTCACCCACCAGCGCGCGATCAAGGGCGCGATCCGGAAGCTGGAGGGGATGGCCTACGAGGAGCGCGAACGTTGGGCGCGCGAACACGGCGCCCCGCGCGATCTGGTCCACGAGACGGCGGAGATGGGCCGGCTCCCGGTCGTCAACTTCGCCGCCGGCGGCATCGCGACGCCAGCCGACGCGGCACTCATGATGCACCACGGCTGTGACGGCATCTTCGTCGGCTCCGGCATCTTCGGCGCCGAGAACCCCGAGGCGATGGGGACGGCCATCGTCGAGGCGGTCCACAACTGGGACGATCCCGACCGACTGGCGGAGATCGCGACGAACGTCGGCAAGGGGATGAAAGGGCAGTCCAACGTCGACATGGCCGAAGAGGAGAAGCTACAGGGTCGCGGAGTATAACCGCCGTCACGTTCTCACGCGGACTCGTCGCTGCGTGACTGCCACCGGGAAGCCGGAAAGACGATGGAGACGACGGCACCGTCCGGTTCGTTGTCCTCGATTTCTATCGATCCGCCGATGGGCGTTACGAGCCACTTCACGATCCACAGCCCCAAGCCGCTCCCGTGTTTGAGAGGCCGCTCTTTGCCCTCGGCGATCACCTCCCGCTCCATCTCCGGAATACCCTCGCCACGGTCGGCGACGCCGAGTTGGACCGTGCCGTCCGCACGCTCGGTTACACGCAGGGTCACGGTCGGGGCGCCATCCGTCGAGTGTTCGAAGGCGTTGTCGACGAGTTCGTCGACGGCGACGCGAATCGCGCGGGGATTGGCGAGGACGGCGACGTTCGGGCCCTCGACGCGCACGGTCGCCGTCGGATTCGCGTCGCGATACTCCGCGGCGACGGACTCCAAGAGCGACCGAATGTCGACGGGCTTGACGTCGCGAATCTGCTCGTAGATGCGGTCGAACGTGCGCGCTCGCTCCGACGTTTCGAGCAGTTCCTCGGCGGCCGAGACGACGTGGCGGGCGTCTTCCCCGACCCGATCGAGCGCGGCCGCGTCGTCGGCGCTCGCGCCGTCGACTGCCCGTTCGATCTCCTCCGCGCGACCGATCACCACGTTGAGATCGTTCCGCAGGTTGTGACGGAGGACCCGGTTGAACACCATCAACTGCTGACGGCGCGCCGTCCGTTCGGTGATGTCCTGAATCGTCCCTCGGAGGACGGGCGTGCCGTCGGCGGCGACGGGTTGTCCCGTCGTCCGGACGAGACGAGTCGCGCCGTCGGCGGTGACGAGGCGTGCCTCCACGTCGTACGGGAGGTCCCACTCGAGTGCCCGTTCGACGAACGTCCGGATCTTGTCGCGGTCGTCGGGGTGGTAGAACGCCAACGCCTCGTCGATGGTGGGGTCGTAGTCGGGGGCGACCCCGTGGATTCGGCGGGTGCCGGCGGTCCAGCGGAGTTGCTCCGCTTCGAGGTCGAGTTCCCATCCACCGACGTCGGCGGTCGCCTCGGTTCGAGCCGACAAGTCCTGACTACGTTCGAGCGCCATCTCGTGGTGCTTCCGCTCGGTGATGTCGGTCTGGATCGCGACGAAGTGGGTGATGGAATCGTCCTCGGCGCTCCCGATGGGGGCGATGGTCTGGTTGGCGATGTAGACGCCCCCGTCGGCCCGCCGATTCACGAGCTCCGCCTGCCAGACCTCGCCGGCGAGGATGGTCCGCCAGAGTCGACGGAAGTAGTCCGCGTCGTGGTGGCCGGAGTTGAGAAGATCCGGCGTGTGGCCGCGGGCGTCGGCCGCGTCGTAGCCGGTCACCTCCTCGAACGCCGGGTTCACGTAGATGATCCGTCCGTCGAAATCGGTGATGAAGATGGCGTGTCCCGCCGCTTCGACGACGCGTTCGAACCACGCCGGATCGAGCCCACGACCCGGCGCGTCCCGATGGTCGCGGGCGCGGTGAGCCGAGTCAGCAGGTGATTCTCGATAGCCGTCGCTCATCTACGGTAGCGTGTACCCGGACGAACATAGCTGGCTCGGACGCCACCAGTGGATGAGAATCGTCCGCCGCGGGACCGAAGACGACGGTCCCGAGCGAGTTCAGTCCCGGTACAGCGTCGCCCCGCGTCCGATCTTCGTCTGGTAGGCCCGCGCGTCGACGCCGGCGTCCTCGAAGCCGTCGACCATCGCGGCGGCGATGTGCTGGCGGTCCTCGGGGTAACACGCGGCGAGGATGCCCGGCCCGGCGCCGCTGACGGTGACGCCGGTCGCCCCCGCCGACAACGCCGCCTCCCGCACCTCGTCGTAGCCCGCGATGAGATCCGCTCGGGCGGGCGTGACGAGGCGGTCGTGCATCCCCTTGCCGACGAGTCGGGGATCGTCACGACACATCCCGGTCGTCAGCGTCGCGGCGCGGCCGACGGTGTAGATCAACTGTTCCATCGTCGCGCCCGCCGGGACGACGTCGCGGGCGTCGCGCGTCGAGACGGCGATCTCGGGGAGACAGGCGACGAGCGGGATGTCGGCGTCGACGACCGTCACGTCGCGACCGGTGGCGACGGTGAACCCCCCCAGCAGGGCGGGCGCGACGTTGTCGAGGTGGACCTCGCCGGAGACGGTCGCCTCGCCCTTGCCGGCGATGGGCACGAGGTCCCGCCGCGAGAGTCCGCGGTCGTACAGTTCGTTGAGCGCGAGCGCCGCGGCGGCGGCACTGGCGCCGGAGGAGCCGAGTCCGGAGGAGGGGCGAATCCCCTTGTCGATCCGGATGTGTGCCGGGGCGTCGAGCGCCTCGGCGACCGCACCGACGGTGTTGGCGTCCGGGTCCTCGGGGATGAACTCGCTCCCGTAGCCCGTCACGTCGATGGTCGTCCGGTCGGCCTTCTCGACGCGGACGACGTCCGCCGGCCGGTCGAGGGCCGCGCCGAACACGTCGAACCCGCTCCCGAGG
>Ga0207757_100391_pt1 | contig 30203 bp, 30 predicted proteins | sample A23P3SouthBayCA_2_FD_187752 | JGI IMG/M metagenome (GOLD analysis project Ga0207757, IMG submission 187752) | Aerobic enrichment media microbial communities from Eden Landing Ponds, California, USA - A23 P3 (2) (SPAdes) | ecosystem: Environmental > Aquatic > Marine > Unclassified | place...
CTCGGCTGTCTCGGCGCCGTCTTCGGTCTCCGCGGCGTCAGCCGCGTTGGTATCGGCGCCCGCATCGTCGCCGGCCGCCGGGCCGACCGCGTCGACGTCGACCGCCTCGACTTGGCTCACCGCGTCGACGCCGGCCTCGACGGTCGCGCCCGCGTCGGCGACGACGTACAGGTCGAAGGTGTCGTCGAACTCGCCCTCCTCGATCGCCTCGCGGTCGGGGTCACACGCCAGCTCCCCGAAGCCGTCCTCGACGGCCTCCAACACGAACATCGCGTCGATGCCGGGCATGTCGGCGTCGCCCAGATCGACGCGGGCGCGGTGGACGCCCTCGTCGTCGCCGGGCGACAGGCCGTGATCGAACGCCGTGTCCACCACTTCCGTCCCGTCGGCGCCCCCGTCACCGCCGTCGTCGTCGCTGTCGTCGTCCTCGCCGCCATCGTTGCCGGCGGCGCTCCCGTCGTCTTGGGACGCGTCCTTGTCGGACGACTGGTCGGCGTCGTCGGTCTCGAGGGCCTCGGCACCCTCCTCGGCCAGCACCCGGAGGTCCTCCTCGACCCCGGTTGGGTCGATGCTCGTGTCGCCCCCCTCGTCGATCTCCCCGAGCATCGCGTCGAGCAGGTCGACCGCCTCGAACAGACGGTCCATCAGGGCCCCGGACACCGCCATGTCGCCGTCGCGGACCTCGTCGAGGAGGTCCTCCATCGCGTGTGCGAGCCCGGAGAAGTCGCCGAAGCCCATGGCCGCGGCGTTCCCCTTCAGGGTGTGAGCGGTCCGGAAGATGGCGTCCATCGCCTCGGGGTCGTCGGGGTCCGACTCCAGCGCGAGCAGGGAGTTGTTCAACTCCGTGATGCCCTCCTCGGACTCGCGGACGAACGCGCGGACGTGTGCCTCGCTCATGCGTGCTCACCCGTGATTCCCGCGGCGATATCGCCCAACGGGAGTACCGAGTCGACCGCTCCGGTGGCGGCCGCGCGCTTCGGCATCCCGTACACCACACAGGAGTCCTCGTCCTGCGCGAGTACGCGGGCGCCGGCCCGCGAGAGCGCCCGAACGCCGTCACTTCCGTCGCCGCCCATCCCCGTGAGGATCACGCCGATGAGCGGGTCGTCCACGACGTCGGCGGCCGACTGCATCGTCACGTTCACCGACGGGCGCACCCCCTCGCCACGCTCCTCGTCGATCACGGACAGTCGGAGCCGACCGTCGCGCGCGCTCGCCACCTCCAGGTGGTGGCCGCCCTTGGCGACCGCCAGCTCGCCCCGTCCGACCCGCATGCCGTCCTCGGCCTCCCGGACTGTGAGCTCGCAGGCGTCGTTGAGGCGGTTCGCGAACCGACCGGTGAACGCCTCGGGCATGTGCTGGACGACGATGCCGCGGATGTCGGCGTCGCCCGGAATCGCCGAGACGACCCGCTCGACAGCGTCCGGACCGCCGGTCGACGAGCCGATGATCAGCGTCGTGTTCGGCTCGACAGTCTCACCGGCGGAACCACCGGCGGACGACGCGTCCGTCGACGCCGTGGTCGTCCCGCTCGCGGCGGCCGTCGCAGCCTCCGTCCGCCGGCGCTGCCCCGCACGCGAGACGTCCGCGCCGGCGACTGATCGAACGGTGTCAACGAGCTGCTCCTCCAGTCGGGAGACGCCCATCGACACCTCCCCTCCGGGCTTGGCAAAGAAGTCGACCGCGCCCGCGTCCAGCGCCGCGAACGTCTCCTCGGCGCCCTCGGCGGTGTACGCCGACAGCATCAGCGTCGGTGTCGGGTTCTCGGCCATCAGTCGCTCGACGGCCTCGATCCCGTTCATCTCGGGCATCTCGACGTCCATCGTCACCACGTCCGGGTCGACGTCGTCGACGATCGACAGGGCCTCGCGGCCGTCCGCCGCCTCGCCGACGACCTCGACCCCGCCCGACTCCAGGATGTCCGCGATGAGTCCCCGCATGAACTGCGAATCGTCCACTACAACCGTCCGCGGCGCCCGTGCGCTCACAGCGAACCCCCAGCCGGCCGTGCGGCGTCTCGAATCATGTTCTCGCATACCGATACGCCGTTATTGAAGTCACCGTCCCGAATTTCATCGCTGATAGCTCGTGCGCTACCGTTAAGCGAACGGATCCGGGAATCACTGGTATGGCAAGCAGTCAGCGCGCAGCCGACGGGGACGCCGTCGACGCGGAGGAAACGACGCAGGTGCTCGAGTTCGGACTCGGCGAGGAGACGTACTGCCTCGACATCGCCTACATCGACGAGATCGTCGACGCGGGCGACCTGACGGCGATCCCAAACTCGCCGCGACACGTCGAGGGCGTGATGGACCTGCGCGGCAAGACGACCACGATCATCGACCCGAAGACGCTGCTCGGCGTCACCGGCACGGGGGCCAGCGAGCGTATCATCGTGTTCGACCCCGAGGAGGTGGACGACGGCGGCACCGTCGGCTGGGTCGTCGACGAGGTGTATCAGGTTCGCGACGTCTCCAGCGATCAGGTCGACGAGGGGACGACCGCCGGCGACGACTCCGTCCGCGGCATCGTGAAGGGCGACGACCGGTTCGTCGTCTGGGTCGAGCCGCGCACGGAGTGAGCGCGCCCTCGCGTCGGTATCACTGTTGAATATCGGGGAGCAGTCCTTATCCGACCCCTCGTTCCGTGGTCTGATATGCGCGTTTCGAGCGGCGTTTCGGGATTCGACGACCTCGTCGGCGGGGGACTCCCGGCCGAACGGCTCTACGTCGTCTGTGGCCCGCCTGGAAGCGGAAAGACGACGTTCTCAGCACAGTTCATCGCCGACGGCGCCGCCAACGGCGAGCGCTGTCTGTTCATCAGCATGCACGAGAGCAGGGGCGACCTCGAGCGAGACATGGCCGACTTCGAGTTCGGTTTTACCGAGGCGCTCAACTCCGGGCCGATCACGTTCCTCGACGCCTTCTCCTCGGAGGGAAAGCGCTTCTTCGGCATGCCCGGGGACCGCCGCGACATCAACAGCATCACCAACCGGATCAGCTCGTTCATCGAGTCGCGCGACATCGACCGCGTCGTCATCGACTCGACGATGTTGCTCCGGTATCTCCTCGACGACGACGACCGCACGACGATGCGGTTCCTCTCGGCACTCAAGCGAACCGACGCGACGACGTACCTCATCTCCGAGATGACCGACCCCTCCGCGTACGCGGACGAACACTTCCTCGCCCACGGGGTCGTCTTCTTCCACAACTACATGGAGGAGGAGGGGATGCGCCGCGGCGTTCAGGTGGTGAAGATGCGTGGTACCGACGTGAACACGGACATGCAGGACCTCAGCTTCACGGACGACGGCCTCGTCGTCGGCGAGGACTCGGCGGTAACTCACTGATGTACGACGACAGACTCGGAACCGACTGGGAGGACATCTCCGGAACCGAGGCGATCCGTCGGGCGTACGCGCTCGGCGTCGCGGCCGCCTTCGGCTACGAGAACCACGAGGAGTTCGACCGCCTCCGAGACGCGCTCGACACGTCCTACGATCGCAGCATCATCGACCTCGCGTATCAGGAGGGGAAACACGAGGCCGAGGTGATCCACGCCGACAGCGAGGCGGCCGACGGCGACGCCGTCTGGCGGCAGTTGATCGAGGACGCCGGCCCGTCCGGCGACCTGCCCGATCCCGGCAGCGCCCCGGACGGATCGCCGGTCGGTCGGTCGATCTCCGCCACCGACTTTCCGTCGGCGCTCGACCGCGCGGGACTGCTCGAGGGCGGGACGGACCTCGACGCGGTCGGGTTCCCCGCGCTCTTGGGGTCGGCCCCTACCTCCGGACAGCCGGATGAGGAATCGTGACCCCGCGCCGATCGATCCGAGCGGCGCACTCCGAGCCGTGGCGGCGCTCCCGCTTCGACTCGGACGGCCGATTGTGGATCCCGCCGACCACTCCGGCGAACGGGGCGGCAGCGGCGTCTCCGGGAGCGAGCGACGAACGCGACCGCCCGACCGTTCGTGATGGAGGGTGCGCGTGAGCTTCCGCCGACCTGAACTGCCGTTTCCGTCCGTTTGGACAAAGGTTTTAGCTGTCCGACGCATGCTGACGCGTATGATGGAGGACGCCCCGCTGTCGCTCGACAGCGGCGGGGGAGGCGAGAGCCTCCTCATCGCCGGTCCGCCCATGACCGGTAAGTACACGCTCATGCTCCGCCTGCTGGCGGAGGCCGGCGATCGGGGCATTCTCATCACGACCGGCGACTCCGCGGAACAGGCCCGCGCCGACTACGCGGACGTCGCCGGCGTCGCGCCCGAGTCGGTTGGCGTGGTCGACTGCGTCTCCAGACAGCGCGGCGGGGACCTCCTCGATGACGAACTCGTCAGGTACGCGTCCTCCCCGAAGAACATCACCGACATCGGGATGAAGTTCACCGACCTGTACGAGGCGTTCCGCGAGACGGAGGGTTCCGTCGCCGTAGGGATCAACTCGCTGTCGGAGCTGCTGATGTACCTCGATCCACAGGACGTCTATCAGTTCGTTCGCGTACTCACCCGTCAGACGGAGGACGAGGGGTGGACCACCATCGCGGTGATCAACTCCACGATGCACGACGAACAGACGCTGCACACGATGTACGAGCCGTTCGACACCGTGATCAACACTCGCGAGGAGGACGGCGCGCGCGAACTCCGCGTCCGAAACCGGACGCAGGCGGCGACGGCGTGGACGACGTTCTGACGCTGCCCCGACGCCGTTCGGCTGCCGCTGTGACGCTGTTCTGACGCTGTCCTCGACGGTCCGAGCGCACTCGCTCGACGCTTGACTGTCCCACCCACCCGAGCAGCGTCGATCTCTCGGAGCGGAGCGGCCATGCGAACGCCGCCCGTCGGGCGTGCCGCGGTCCCTCGCCCCCGGGGCCTGCCGAGCCGTAGCGGTGCATCTCGGTTCGACCGAGACGACTCTTGGGGGTCCCGAAGTGATCGATCCGCGCAGGGACAGCGAGGCTGAACGCGCAGGTGGGTCGCCGCCTGTTCGATAGTCCGACAATACTTCATTCGATATCGCGATATGAGATTTATCGGCGCCGACCGTCGCCCTTACACCGATCCCCGCGGATCGTCCGACAATGGCCGAGTTCGACCCAGAACTGTTCGAGGACAAGTACGCGAACTACTTCTCGGAGCTCCAGCGGGCGTACAAGAACGCCTTCGAGACGATGAACGATCGGTTCGACTCGGAGCTGATCCACGCGATCGACCAGCAGATCCTCAACGAGTCCGAGCCGTTCTACGACGAGGACAGCGGGACGTTCACCGTCGGTCTCCCTGAGAACGCGACCGACCGGCTGACGGCCATCGTCGTCGATGACGAGAAGCTGACGGAGACGCTCGATCGGTACGTCGCGGAGATCGAATCGGAACTGTACCGCGTCTTCGACCTCGAACCGCCCGAGGAGCGGTGATCGCGGGTCGACGAAACCACGCCGAGCACAAGGTTGAAACCCTCGTGCCGTCAAGAGCGTCGTAATGAGCGCCGACTCTCAGGACGACGGCGGCGAGAACGAACTGCGCGAGCGCGTGACGAACTTCCTGCGCCGCAACTTCCCGCAGATCCAGATGCACGGCGGCAGCGCGGCGATCCAGCATCTCGACCGCGAGACGGGCGAGGTCCACATCTCGCTGGGCGGCGCCTGTTCGGGCTGCGGCATCTCGCCGATGACGATCCAGGCGATCAAGTCCCGGATGACCAAGGAGATCCCCGAGATCGAGACGGTCGTCGCCGACACCGGCATGGGATCGGGCGCCGACGGCGACCTCGGCGGTATGGGTCACTCCGACGACGGGATGTCCCCCTCGTTCCCCGGCGAGTCCTCGGACGGCGAGTCCGACGAGGGGCCGCAGGCGCCGTTCTGATCGGCGACCCGTCTCAGTTTCTCTCTCGTCTTCGACCCCCGTAGCGACTCACTCGTCGATCGTCGCGATCTCGACCGAGAAGCTGTCGATATCGGAGCTGTGCGTCCGTCTCTCTTCCGTTCTCGGTGTATGACATTCGGCCCCCGATCCGTAAGTATAAATCTCATATCGCGATACTGAATCCAACCGTGACCGAATCCGGGCCCCTCGGAGCGTGGAGACCAGAAGAGGGATTACTCGCGAGCGGGACTCGGGGGACATGAGCGACGACTCGCCCGAGAACGTGCTGTTCGTCGTGCTCGACACGGTCCGGAAGGACCGGCTCGGGCCGTACGGCTACGACGGCGGGACCACGCCGGGGCTGGACGCGTTCTGCGAGGAGGCGACGGTGTTCGAGAACGCGGTCGCGCCCGCGCCGTGGACGCTCCCGGTACACGCGTCGCTGTTCACCGGGATGTATCCCCACCGACACGGTGCCGACCAGGAGAACCCCTATCTCGAGGGGGCGACGACGCTCGCGGAGACGCTCTCGGCGGAGGGATACCGGACGGCCTGTTACTCCTCGAACGCGTGGATCACCCCGTACACCCATCTCACCGACGGGTTCGACGAACAGGACAACTTCTTCGAGGTCATGCCGGGCGACCTCCTGTCGGGTCCACTCGCGAAGGCGTGGAAGACGATGAACGACAACGAGGCGCTGCGGACGGTCGCCGACAAGCTCGTCTCGCTGGGCAACGTCGCCCACGAGTACCTCGCGAGCGGCGAGGGCGCCGACTCGAAGACGCCCGCGGTGATCGACCGCACCAAGTCCTTCATCGACGACAGCGAGGCCGACGGCGACGACTGGTTCGCGTTCATCAACCTGATGGACGCCCACCTCCCGTATCACCCGCCACAGGAGTACGTCGACGAGTACGCCCCGGGCGTCGACTCGACCGAGGTGTGCCAGAACTCCAAGGAGTACAACGCCGGCGCTCGCGACATCGACGACGAGGAGTGGGAGGCGATCCGGGGGCTGTACGACGCGGAGATCGCGCACATCGACGACCAGCTCACCCGGCTGTTCGACTGGCTGAAGGAGACCGACCGGTGGGACGACACCGCGGTCGTCGTCTGTGCGGATCACGGCGAGCTCCACGGCGAACACGACCTGTACGGCCACGAGTTCTGCCTGTACGACCAACTGATCAACGTCCCGCTCATGATCAGGCACCCGGCGCTCGACGACGACCGGCGCGAGGACACCGTGGAACTCATCGACACCTACCACACGGTGCTCGACACGCTCGACGTGGCGGGCGGCGAGTCCGCCGCCGCGGGCGAGGAGGCGGTCGCCCTCGACCGCACGCGGTCGCTGCTGTCGGCCGACTACCGCGAGTTCGCCGGCCTCGACGAGACCGACCGCGACCCGGGACAGCGCGCGTCGCCCGAGGGCGAGTTCGCCTTCGTCGAGTACTCACGGCCGGTGGTCGAACTGAAGCAGTTGGAGGAGAAGGCGGCGAGCGCGGGGATCGAACTGCCCGAGGGCTCGCGCTTCTACTCGCGGATGCGTGCGTCCCGCGCCACGGACGCGAAGTACGTCCGAATCGACCGGATCCCGGACGAGGCGTTCCGGCTCGACGAGGACCCCGAGGAGGACAGCGACCTCGCCGACGGCGACGACGACCGGATCGCCGAGGCCGAGGCCACACTGGGCGAGTTCGAGGCGGCCGCCGGCGGCGCGTGGACGGACACCGCCGACGCGGAGGTGACCGACGACTCGCTCGACGAGATGGACGACGAGGCGACCGAGCGACTCCGCGATCTGGGCTACGTGGAGTAAGTTCCGATTCGGACTTCAGTACGGAGGTTTCTCGGAACGCAGTTCCATCGTCGGATCGCCGACCGTAGTCCGGATCCGGAGGCCGAACTCCGGTTCATCCGCGTTCGGATCGTTCCTCGATCCGCTCCCCCTCCCACGTCCTGAGGAGGTCGGCCATCGTCCGGTTCGTCGGCGTGTCGATCCCCGCGGCCGCACCGCGCTCCACGACGGCGCCGTTGATCGCGTCGACCTCCGTCCGACTCTCCGACTTGACGTCCTGCCGCATCGACGATCGGTTGGCCGCGGTCTCCCGGACGACGGTGTCGACGGCGGCGACGGCCTCGCCGTCAGCGAGCTCGACTCCCTCGGACCGAGCGACACGTGCGGTCTCACGGGCGGCGCGGTGGGCGACCGCGCGCCCCGGCGCGTCCGCCAGCGCGCCGTTGGGAACGCGCGCGAGCGCGGTCACGGCGTTGATGCCGGCGTTGACGGCGAGCTTCTCCCAGCGTCGCCGTGACATCTCCGGGTCGGCCGTGCAGTCGAGTCCGGCCTCGCGGAACGCGGCGGCGACGCGCTCGGCTCGATGGCTCGCGCCGTCCGCACCGTCGCCGTCGAGCCGTCCGTCCGCGAACTCGCCGACGTGGATCCGTCCGACGCCAGTGCAGCGGACCTCGCCCGGGCCGACGAGTTCGGCGCCGTAGGTGGCGGATCCGGCGAGCACGCGGTCGCCGAGGTGCTCCGCGAGCGTCTCCTCGCACAGCCCGTTCGAGAGCGAACAGACGACCTCGGGGTCGCCCGTGGCGAGCGTCCGGGCGGCCGCCTCGGTGTCGTACGCCTTCACCGTCACGAGCACGAGATCGCAGGTCAGATCCTCGTGGGTGGGGACTGTCGTCGCCCGGGGTCGGGTGTGGGCGTCGAGTTCACCCACGACGCGGAGCCCCTGTCCGGCGATCCGTCGGGCGTGGGGGTCGCGAGCGACGAGCGTGACGTGGTGCTCACGCGCCAGTGTCCCGCCCACGAGGCTCCCGAGCGCGCCCGCGCCGAACACGACGATATCCATGGTGACGGCTCGGCGGGCGGGTGAAAAGAGCGGTTCGGTCGCTCGCGGCGGCCGTCGGCGGGTCGATCAGTCCTCGGCCCAGTAGTACAGCTGCTCGCGGTCCGCGTCGCAGTTCGGGCAGTTCTCGGGGAGATCGTCAGCGATCCGCCCCATCTCGCCGCACTCCCAACAGCGCCACATCACGTACGCCTTGCCGAAGGCATCGCGCGCCTCGTCGAGCGTCACCGCGCCGGTTCCCTCGTCGGCGAGGACGTAGAACCCGGCGTCGTCGACTCCCCGGACCGTCCCCAGCTCGTTGCCGTCGGCGTCGTACACCGGTTGTCCGGCCGAAACGTTCGTGAGCTGTACGTCTTCCCCGCGCTGTTCTACCGGCATACGCCACAGTACGTCCCGGATCGTGTTAAGCTATCTCATGGGGTCGGCGCGGCTGGAACTGCGGGCCGATCTCCGGTGGCGTCGACCCCTCTCGGATCGGACCACCGTCGACAGAACACCCGACGAATCGACGCGGGATCGGCGTTCTCGACCCCACAGCTCACATGAAATCGGCGATCGATCCCTGCTTGTTTGTCGAACTAACCCATGACCTATGGCAATTCTTCGGAAGTTTCTAGGTATTGGGGTATATAGAATGGGGTAGGTCCGCCATGACCACCCCAAGAGAGAAACTTGAGCGGCGGAAGGAAACGTTTTCCGAGTATGTGGACTCGGACAAGATTGATCCCGACACAGCTGAAGCGGTCCGGGAGTTGCTGAACGCCTACGACGATCACAACGTAATGGTTCCCGCGCCGGTGGGTGAAGGAACACGAGAGCCGGGAACTCTCATGGCGTGGCTATACCGTCTGATGCAATTCTCCCGCGAGCGGAACCTTACCAAAGCGACGGCTGAGGACTTGAAGCGTGATATCCAGTCTATGCACGATGGCGAGCACCCGTTAGTGAAAGACGAAGGTATCCAGAAGTCCACGCTGCGGTCGTATCAAGCAGCGCTTCGGAAATTCTACGGGTATCACACGGACCTGAACGTGTCGCCAGAGGAGATCCCGATGTTCGACCAGAAGGATCCGCAGGTTGACCCGTCAGACATGCTCACGAAGGAGGAGATTCACGAAGCACAGGAGGCGGTCGACAACCCGCGCGACAAACTCATCTTTCAGCTCCTACTCTACACAGGCCAGCGGCGTGAGGCTATCCGCACGCTTCGGCTAAAGGACGTGAACCCACAGTCGGGCACGTACCGGCTCAATCCTGAAGTAGACGGACTCAAGGGAGCCCAAGATCGGAACGGGAAGCGGCCGCTTCTCGGTGCAAAGGCAGCTGTACAAAACTGGCTGGAATATCATCCTGACACAAGTAACTCCGAGCACTACCTGATCACGGCACGCCCCAACTACAGTACTCCAGATCCGACTACGCCTATATCAGGGGAGACGATCCGCCGGTGCATGGAGAAAATCAAAGACCGGACAGATATCGACAAGCCGATGCACCCTCATGCGATGCGGCATAACTTTGTGACCATTGCTGCCCGGGATTATGATCTTCCCCACGATACTATCAAGTATCTCATCGGCCATGACGCCGCTTCACAGGTAATGGAAACGACGTATTCGCATCTCTCGGGAGACGACCACGTCAAACGGGCTGAGGAGGCTTGGGGAATCCGTGAGGTGGAGGACAACTCTCCGCTGACACCAGAGGTATGCACCATCTGCGGAAGTCCACTGGAACCAGATGCAAAGGCCTGTTCTAAGTGTGGTACTGTATATACTCCTGATGCGCAGTCAGCACAGAATCTCGTTGATGACCTCGCAATAGAAGGAATGCGTGAGGCAGAAGATGAGACAGAATCAGATGCGGTTGAGCACTTCAGACAATATCTGAAAGACAACCCTGAGGAGGCAGTTGAGATTTTGAGGGAGGAACTATAACCGCTCAAGCGTCCTCCTAGCGGCTTCCGCCATAGGATTATCGCGCTCAATCAGTAATGAAAGAGACTGCTGAAGCTCATCGCTTTCTGTAGAGCCAGTCATAGTCGATTGATCCTGCTGCTCTCTATCTTGATCATCAACTGACTCTTTCTTCACTTGGCGCACTAAGGTTTCTAGGTTACTTTTCATTTTGTATGGATTTTCAATTTAAGTCGATCTGTTGTACTACATACTACGAGATTGTAGTATGTAGTAGGCCTATTCCTAGATGCAGTCTTCTAGGAACTCAGAATCCTCAAATCTATACTCTGTGTGTTCTTCTATCGTATTCTCAACATTATTGAAGGGACGACCTCCGAAGTTCTTTCTCAGATCCTCATATTCGTCAGTTCCGTAAATGTCATTATGATAGACTTCGGCAAACGCCTCGAACCCACTTGGATCCTGTCGAATGAAGTCCTCCATCGTATCAAGGATCTGAAAACGTAACTGGAGTACGTGGTAGAGCCGGGTCTGTGGTTCTATCAGGCTCTTTTTCAACTCTGTCCACGTCGGATGTAGCCTCCCTATATACCAGTCATCAAGTCCGTCCCTAGGTGTGTCTCCTCTCCAGATTTGCCTGAAGATGCAATATCCCGCTACATTAGCTTTATTCAGGCTTGTTTGGTCCACGAGGTCGTTAACAAGCCCGAAATCCTTGGTAGGGAGAGTTACAGTAAGGTTCTTGTCGAGGCCTTGTTCCTCTATTCTTGGCTTCGTGGCAGTTTCAGGTACTTCTTCGTCAATATCGTCTATTCCTGAAAGACGGCGAATCAGCTTCTTGGCCTGCCGTCCTCCAGAAGCGATTCTGATAAGTTGTTTCACTTGGTTCTGGATCGAAGCCCTAGTGAACTCGCTCACCGAATCCCACCGTTCCGAGGCAGGAACGATATCGTACCTAATCGCTACATACGTCTCTGTGTCGAGCCTGTACTGCAGGTCCTGCGTCTTGTCTACTTTCATTGATCTGGTTGATATATTCTCTATCGAGCTACCTTCTGGCAATCTGATTGTGTCAACACACAAACTTTTATTGCCATTGGCAGGGAAGGAAGGGATGGTGATCGGGTTCCTTCCCGATTTTTTCGTTTTGAGTCGCTACTAGACTATTCGCCCATCATTACCTCCAACTCGTGGAGAGATCGCTTCGTCCGCTTTTGATCCCCCAGTTCCTCAGGAACCTCTAGCTCCTCCTTCGCATAGGAGAGAGCCGAGTTGATCCGATCCTGAAGCCGGTTACTAATTCCGAACTGCATCGCGGCCTCGTCAGTAAGCTCTTCCCGGGACTGGTATACTGGCCCCTGCGCCCCTCGCATGTAGACCAGAATTCTCCAGTCAGTCTGACTGCCCTGAATAACCGGGATGATACGGAAGCTTAGCGGTCCTTCCTGTTCTGAGAAAGTTGCTAACGCCTCAACCTCCGGCGTGAGTTGGGGATTTGAATCTTCCACTACGTCGGCTTCATCAACAACCTCCGCTTCCGTAGTCTCGGTCTCTAACGTCTCTTGCTGTGTCTCTGTACCGGTTTGTTCAACCTCTGGTTCCGCATTGGACTGGTCACCCGCATTACTATCGCCTTCACCGTTTGGTGCCATGTAAGGGGGTAGTAGTCCCCCACCCTAAAGTGTCTATTCCATTATACTATCATATAAATTATGAAAGGTACATATGTGATGGAGATCCACAAAATATCGATATTCGCGTCTTCTGAGAGAATACGGATCTCTGTCCGAAAGATCAGCCTGCTCCTATCAGATCGGGATATACGACTAGACGGTTCGATGACTCGCTCTTTGGATTGTAATACCGTACTAGAGGATCTCTCGTCGCCGCTTCCAACTGGGTACATTGGGGCGGTCGATATTGGAAGAAGTTTTACTCACGCCTTTGGTTTCTGGAGGTTGAGACTGGACTTATCACCCCCGCCAGGAGAGGTCTCCTCGCTCGCAGGCACCCTGCGGGCGTGATCGAAGGATGTCAATTCACGACTTGAAGAAGACGGACGCCGAGGAAGAGGGGAGTAAGACCTACATCGAGTTCCAGAGCGACGGAACAGAAGCACAATGCCAAGCCTACAGACTCGCCTCACGAGGGGGTCGACTTAGGGAGGGAGTCGAAGATATCGATGAAGTGTACGCGCAGCTCACGCCGCTGCTATCCGAGGTTCTGTTCGAAGACGATCCTTCGGGGCTGATGGAGTGGATTGAACTCGACGAAGACGACTGGAAAGCGTACAACAACAACTAACACCACGTGAAGGGTGGGGGTCAGACGAACACGACCCTCCGAAAAACATATCTGGTCGTTATTTTACGTATTTTATAAGTTCTTGCCCTTGTTCTGTTAATGCCCACAATCGATAGTGCTCCCGTTCTGGCGTCACAACTTGGACTAACGAGGAGTATTCCCCCTCAGGGCCACCTGCTCGCAATTGTTTCAGGTGATATTGCACAGCTTCCGTCGTTACGTCCCATCGACACGCAAAATCAGTAGAGTTCTTTGGACCCTCATCCAGTGAGATTAGGATATCTACCCGTCTCTCAGAGGCTTTGACCCAGGCTAGCAGGTCATACTGGTCCGTCTCTTGCCAGTCGTAGACCGGAGTGTCGGCTAAATCCGACATAAACACATATTGGAACAAAGTCCTAAAAAAGCAGGGTAGACGCTCTAAAGACGCTCTAAAACGATATCAAATAGAAGCCAAAGATAGACAGAACAATAGCAAAATAATCGCCTACTCGTGTAGGATTTCAGCCGTAATGAGGTAACTGGGCTGGTTAGGAAATAGGTGGTGAAAATTCCACGTGGGGGGTAGTGGTGGGGGTGAGTTAGGTACGATCTGGCTTTGAGACGTGCAAAGAATCCATCGTAGTTTTTGTTCTTTAAGTACGATACTTCACTCAGTATCGACCCGAGATTGAATTGTTCACCGACTCAGTTGGGCTTCTGGGTTCTCGATTGGCAAGTACCGATTATCGGTCTCACAAGAGGATTTTGAGCAGCGTGTACCTGTACTCTTTCCCGCCATCTATGGCACGAAGATAGTGAAACAGTTGGTTCTGTTGAAATCCTATTGTTCAGATATAATATGAGATGAAACAGCCGGTCGATAGGATCTGCGAGTTGGTCACGCTGTATTTTATCTAGAGATTGTAGTTCGAAATTTCTTTGGAAAACTTATACTTGTTCGGTCAGGTGGCTATTATATGTCGAGTGTCAATCAGTACGGAGGTCTCCGGTATCCGCTCGGTGTTATCGGTCTCATCGCTGTCGCATTCCTTTTGAGAGCAGGACTCGCGTTGATACTCGAGAGGCTGGCTGCTGGTTCCAACGCGTGGCTCCCGTTGTTCGGTACGTATGGGCAGACCGCACTTATCTACAGTTGGGCTGTCTCGCTGTTCACATTCGTTCTCGTTCCAACAGTGGCGTTCTGGTTTGGAATGAGGTACGGACAGAGACCGCGGTGAATCCGTCCGACTCGTCGACGATCTCGGTAACAGATAGCCGGAATCGACAGTAGTCATCTACTGAATCCACCAACTATATCTAACACAGGCTCTCCGTTGGCTGCAGTTTTGCAGAGCTATAGGCCTGAAAAACCTCGTTAGGAAGGTGCTGCGAATTCATCACGAGACCGGTTGCAAAGACTGGGGGTAAACGAGAGGAGGCGTGTCGCTAATCAACAGGTCCCAGTCGATTAGGCTGTGAAGTTCTCGAACACGGGCGCTGGATCCGTGGGTTGGGTTCCATCACAGACCCTGATTAGACCGTCATCATGGACGAATACGTTCCACTTCTCGAATCGAGAGCTGATTATCGTGTCTGCTTTGAATTCTTCCCCGTGCGTGTCGACCTGGTTCGATAGCGCTTCCGGATCAAAAAAATCGTAGAGCGGTCGAAGATCGACCGGGTCGACACCTTTCGCGTCCGCCAATGCATCGGTCAGCACCTGATTGATGCTCTCGTCATGTTCCTGGTCGTAATGAGCATCGACGACTGGCGCAGAGCTCCGGTACACCGTTAAATCACCCTCCGTGCTCATAAGCCAATCTTTTCAGCAAGTAATGTATACCTATTGTTAATTTTCACGTCGAATCCATTCTTTCACTTGAAATATCTGACTGATATATTTTCGAGGGGGTGTGTTTCGGTACAGCTGTTGGCTGTATTGGTCGATTCGGCAGTGTGATCTACCTACTGCTTATGGTTCGATTTTGATTATTTCGTCGGCGGTGACTGTGATCTCATAACCACAGTAGCGAAACTCAATCGGGGGATTACGAAGTTTGTCGAGGGTGGCCACATCTACTACTGCACCTAGATTGCCAAGATTAGACTCGGAACAGTTCTCGTGGTTCGCCACGAGACGCTTCACAGCTTCAGTTGATGACTCAGACGCACGAACCGAGTTGTTCACGCTCTCTCTAGCTGCGGCTACGTGAAAAATCACAATGGATTTGACAGTAGTGATGAGCGAGGTGAAATGGCCACGCTCTATATCTAACACAGGCTCCCCGTTGGCTGCAGTTTTACAGAGCTATACGCCTGGAAAACCTCGTTAGGAAGGTGCTGCGAATTTGGCGGCCCGAGTGGTGAAGATTTCAGAATCCTTCCGCAGTACCCGATTCGGCCTGGGTCGAATCAATTTCTGCCCGGCCAGAACCTCGCTCAATGTAGCTCGAAATCAGTTCGGCGTGAATAGAGGATACGAACGGTAGAGAGTGTTCAAACCCCAGAATATGAACGATATGGCGTTTATTTACCACCTGCCCTGCATATGCCAACTGCAATGCAAGGCAAAATGACTCCATCCGGTACGCTCACATCGGATGGCTCGCGAGGTGCCACCGATGAGTGAAATAGGAGAGGCAGTTGAGGGTGTCGTCGCCCTCATATTGGGAGGATTCTTTCTCCTCCTGATCGCAACGCCCCTCCAGTCCGTCACCCAGATGAATCTGGGATTGTTCGGAGTCGTTCTAATGTTGCTGGGGTTAGTCATGGGCGCAGCGATCGTGGCGATCGTCCTCGGCAATCTCATCGGGAGATAACGATGTCGCTACAGGAGCGGATCAAACTCAATGAGGAGGATCGCAGGATTGACGAGCAGATACTCAACGAGATCAGGCTGAGTGAGGCCGGGTTTGTTGGGACCACAGAGATCAGCGAGTCCGAGCGGGTTGAGAGGGAGACTGATACAGTTCGTGAACGGCTGAAGGAGCTCGAGGAAGATGGGAGGGTGAACAAGAAGCGAATCGGTCATCCCGAGCGAGGGAATTTAGCTTGGTATCTCCCGGAAGATTCGAGGCAGGAGCCGGTGAACACGGACATCTACTGGGCAGTCCAAGTCGCAGAGGGCGCCCGTGGAATCGGTCATAACGTTCTGATCATCGGAGCGATTGCAGCTCTATTCGGGGTACTGCTAATGGTCACTGGACTCTTTGCTATAATAACTGACTTTCAGTTGGTTTTCCTTTCAGGCGGGAGAGCGGCTGGCTACGGTCTCGCCCTTTCAGCAGCGGGCGCGGCTAACGTCTTGGTGGGTGGGGGTATGAAGTTCGGATCAGTGATCTCTGAGCGGGTTCTGGATAAGAGGGCGTAGGTCAAATATCGTTGAATAGCCCGTTCCAGTTGATCCGGGACTATACTCGGCCCAACCGCTGAAAGCGATGTGTTGCGCGCCCTCGGACGTTTCGTCGCTGACTATTTCAGGCGTAACTCCCGCGTCGCCGTTGGTCTTGTCTACCCACCTCGCCGGTATACTTCATCCGTTCCGGGCCTGTGGTCAACGACGTGTCCCCAGTAAAGAGACTTCCCCGACGGCACGAACATTTCGGGAGCGAACGGCCACGTTCCGAACGTAGCCGCGTCCGTGTAATTGGTGCTTGTTGTTGTTGCCGATTCTGTAGAGGAGAATGTCGCAAGCGGTATCACGTCCCCCTTTTGATACCCGATTTCCCGAAGCGTCTCCTACGCCCCGCCGTCAGTTTTGTCAGTTAGGTCCGCTGTATCTAACGATCGGCTGGACTAGTCCTGTTTGTATTAGGTTTCAACAGAGCCTTCTATGAGTATTTTGAGGTGGACTGGCATAGTGGGATACGGCCTGACTCCGCTTCTCAGGGTGCGTCAGTTCGAAAACGACCGCTAGTGTACAGGGTGTCCGAAAGCTGCGTTGTTTAAGTAGTAAGGTGCCCGGACGAATGACCGTTTGCCATCCCCACTACGCTATGCGAATAGATCAATTCCTTTTTTCAGACCGACCATTGCAAGCTTTACAGCTACATCCTTACTATATTCCCGAGCTAAGTTGACAAGATTATTCATCTTATTGGGGTCAGGATCTTCATTTCTCAGTTCATCTCGGTAATCCTCAATAATAGATCGCAGTTCCTCCTTCTGCGCCTCATCACGCGGCAAGTTATTCACAATCTGCATTACGCTATCAACGCTTACATCAACTGTCTGGTCTACATTCTGATTGAGGTGAATAACCGTCATTCCCTCTGCTGAAGCCTGCTTTTCGAAGTTATTGACCTCAACACCCAAAGAATCAGCCATTCTGAGAGCGTTCATCTTGACCGTCTGGAGTTCTCGAATATTTTCGTGTGCGGTTCCTCTATGTGTCTCTCGAAAGTCCACCTGTTCAATTGATTGTATAACGTCATTGATGGGAAATTCTTCCTGCAACTCGGGAAGTAGCTCATTATGCGTTCTGAGGATAGCATTTACCGCTTGATGATCTTCTCTGCGTTGACTTTTATCAGCCTCATCGTACAGTCGTTTTAGGGATTTGACGTAATACTGCTCATCCATCCGTATTAGAGACGGCAGAAAATCTGGGTCATTCGATCATCTGTCCTCGAGTAACGCGGTCTTGCTCCATCAAAACTCTCTGAGGCGACATTTAGACCTCCAATCTTACGAATTTTATATAACCGCCAGTAGGGGACTTCGTTGGAATGACTACGCCCGCCGATCTGATATCCACTGAGAACGATATTCCCCGCCGTCGTTCTCCCGACTTTATGTGGTTCCACCTTTCGAGGTAGCCGATCATATTGGAACTCAACCACATTTTGGTTTCTAATTGCTTGGCAGAGTGTATCTCTCATAGTCTCACGAAACACCTGATCAGATATAAATCTCCGTAAACAGCACTCTGAAAGTAGAACGTAAGGAGCTTAGCTAAGTAGAGATTACAGCCCATACAAACTGCTTCGATCAAGTGCTCTACTAATTGTGCTACGGGAGGTTTCTAGCTCTTGGGAAGCACTCCGCTTAGACAGCTTCCCCTTCTGAACCATATCCAACACAGCACACACCTGATCATAGTGGTCCCCCTCAATCAGCCTTCCATCGTCCTTCTCAAAGCCAAGCGGAGGTCTACCATGATGGTAATCATCTTCCTGCTGTCTCGCGGCAATCCCCTCCTTCGTGTTCATCTGCTTCACCCTTGCCTGCCATTCAGCGAAAGCTCCGAGCATTTGCATCTGTAACCGGTTCATTGGCTGCTCTTTCCCATCACCGAAGGACAGTCCATCTCGAACAAAATGAACTGCAGTATCATTGTCCGTGATTCTGGAGACGGTCCTTTCGAGGTCCTGTAGTGACCGAGCAAGCCGGGAGATCTCGTGAACGACAACATGGTCCACTTCCCCAGCTTCAACAGTCTCCATCATCTCTCGATATCCAGATCTTGAGGTATCCGTTCCTGTCGACTTATCACGAAACACCTCTAGGTCAGCTATCTCCGTGTCCAGCTTGTCCTCTGCGTATGATTGGACGCCATTCAGCTGCCTCTCTATGTTCTGTTCCTCCGTCGATACTCGAGCGTAAATCACCGATGGCATAGGGATAGCCACGCTGCTAACCGTGGTAAACCCAGGGTCGCTTGTAGGCCCGCTATCGCCGACGTGACCGCGTTCAATCGGATCCTATGTAGGTAGACGTTACGTCGAATTCACGCCGCTTGTGGCCGTTCTATGTCGGTGAATTCGACTAATCCGCTCGAACAGCCGGAGTTAGGTAGTTGCGATTCGACCACCGTCCTGTAGCTTTTAAAAAATTGAATTTTGACCAGACTGGTGCGAAAGCCATGTTTTTGACCATGCAAACGTCTCGCAGACTCAGTTCTCTCTGGCTCTATTGAAATATTCAATCACTAATAAGACAAGCTAATTAGACCGTTAGATATAGACCGTATGTCCATTACTAGAGAAGATCTGATAGAATCTCGTGGCTACGACGACTCAACGGCAGAAGTCGCTGAATCATACGATATCCCCTACCGAACTGCGTTTAGATGGACGGAGAATATCGACGTTGAGGAGATCGGAACGAACGTCCCGGATCGCGAGGACTACCTCTATTTCCTCCGGCGGCGTGCGTGGATCCCACTGGAACAGTCAGCACTCTTTCTCCGCCAAACCGGACCGATGCATGAGTGGATTGGAAGTCGAATTCCTGAACTGGATATCTCTTGTGGAGAGTGGTTGGAGATCAAGTCAGAGAACCACAAAATCGCAATCGGTCGAGGAGAAGGACCGCTCCGGTTCTTGGCCCTCGAAGACGGGGAGTTCGAGTCGACTCGAGATTGGCCAGTCGATATCGAACGGGTATATCGCGAACTCCAAGCCAAAGACGAACAAGTACGATGGGAACTCTGTCGAATCGACCCCGAGTGGATTGCGCTGGCACGCGAAGCATGGGACGTCGAAACGACGTTGATCGATCTCTACACTGACCTGGTTCCACCAGCAGACTACGAGACGAAGAAGGAGCACGTGATCGCGCTGAAATCTACGTTCCCGTATCTCAGACTCCACGATGAGTTAGTCGTCCGTGCTGCGGACTGTTCCATGAGTTACGCAAAGCAGTTCCAGTACGTCCCGGGAGAGGGTGTTGGTGACCGTGAAGTCTCCCGTCGCCTCCGAGGGAATGCGCTCGATCGCGACGACCATCGATGTGTTTCGTGTGGGTCGGACGATGACCTTCACGTCCACCATATCATCCCCCGTTCTCAGGGTGGTCCCAATGAACTCGATAATCTGGCAACGCTCTGTGCCGAGTGCCACCAGTATGCCCACGGTCGCGGGAGCGAGGGCCGGGCCGACTACACCAAAGTGGATTATGCGGATCGTGATAGATTCTGGGACGAGTGGATCGACCAGGATTTCGATGATCGCCCAAATATGGATAAAATCCGGCGTTAGTCTCGGAGATGGGAGTCCTGAATCCGTAGAAGTCGGATGGACGGGAATGGTGCAAACGGAACGTCGTCCTCGATGAGTTGTTCGAGTTTGATCGGGACTTCACGCTCATCCCACTCTGGGAGATAATCCTCCAAGGTACCTAGTGGGACCACGATGATCACGTCATCGTCTTCCGGGCATTTCTTGTTGCGGTCAGCGAGCGTGTCGCCGTCTTCGAACTCCCAGTCGGACGCGTCGATTCCTGGGACGTTCACTACGACGAGCGTGATCGGGTCGTCTGCCTCGTCGTCGTGGACGATGTCGCCGTAGATGAAGTCTGGTTCCTCCTCGTTCGACTCGGTTATGAGGTCCACCGTTCGCTGGAGTGGTTGCTCTGCGCCCGGGGGCTGCCACGGGCTTTCGTCGGTACGATCTGGGGGTCCGCCGCCTGATTTACGTGTCATAGGAATTCGTTGATGTCTGACTGCCAGCTGTTCAGCGCGTTGACGCGCTTCTGTGCAACGTTTGGAAGGTTCTCCCGACTGGGGGTCCCGTTTGCGTCCTTACACTCCTCGCGAATGTTGTACGCGCCCGAGCAGGCGACAACAGTCTTCGGGAGCATCCGGAGCCAATCCGGGGAGACGCGACCGTTGACAAAGATCCGCTCTGGACTGAGAACATCGTCGAGGCATCGGACGTCCTTCGTCAACTTGTACTTGGAATTGTACTGGGTGGCGTCGAACCCAACGGAAGTGCTGATCTCGTCCAAGAGGATCCGGCACCGCTCATAGTGCCATGGTTTCCATCCCATAATGCACGGGTATTGGGGAACATCGATGCCACGTTCTTCAAGAAGCCGATTAGCAGCGAGCTGCCGTTGGACGCTCTCATCGATCTCCGTGGCGAGATCTCGACGATTCATCCCCTCGTAGGTGAATCGGTCCCCGAGGAACGCACCTTGGAGAACGTCCTCAAGTTCCTCCACTCGGTCAACTTCGTCCGACGGGGTTCGTCCGACGATGTGATCGTCTTTCTCATAGGTAACGAGGTAGAGGTTCTGTTCTGGGGAAAGCAGTCCCCAACGGGGAACCTTTACGAATCGTTTTGAACGGTGGAATTTGACCACTACAAACGGGACAGGCCCCGAGTTGTGACCGAACAGATGTCGGTCACCAGCGTCGCTCGGGTTGAACTTTGCGCCGAAGCCGCGCGGGAACGGGTCGTCCTGCATTGAGTTGTGGCCTCGGGTGCGGTTGGTATCCTGTGGCACCCACTAATTCAGATGGTGCCCTCCCCCATAAGTCTGCCGACAGAATTTCAACGAAACGGCGTAACGTCTGAATTAATAAGAACGTTTTTGGTTCGCCTAGACAGAATGTCTATCGCCATCTGGAAACAACGAAGGAATTTACACTAAGTCTGCAGGAGTGGGAAGTATGAGTGAACAAGTTCATTTCATCCCTGTTGGGTTCGATTTCGAGCGACTCATCCATCCAGTTTCCAAGGGAGAGATGGATGCCGACCGTGCAGTATTGATCACACACGGTCTTGACTCAGATGAGGAAACTCGGGCGGCTGAACTCGCGAACAAGATGACGGACCGACTCGAACAGTCGTTCGGGTTAATCGATATTGAGGTCGAACGCCGCCCGCTTGAGATATCGGACCTATACGATTATGAGACGCTCTATCCACTTGCACACGAGTACATCCTCGATGAACTTGAGGTTGGGAACGAGGTTGCAGTGAATATTTCTTCGATGCCACGAACGACCGCTTTTGCCTTTGCGACTGCAGCGGATTCGATTATCACTGAGTTCCAGGGTGACGATGAGAAGATCCGTGAACGACTACAGACGTACTACGTTGCGCCTGACGATTATTTGGTGCTCGATATGATCGATCGTCTTGAGTCTGTAGCTGAGACACTTGACAAGGCGAGACAATATGAGGACCTGAATATTCAGGGAGAGTACGCACGGGTGACGAGTCTGTTGGATCGAATTGAGGGGAGCGGGGTTACAGAGGGTGCTCGTGACCTCGGCGGTCAGATGTACGTCGAGTTTCCGGTTTCTCCGTCGGGTGATGTCGATGAGTTTGAACAGGAGATCTTGCGATTCCTCTATGGGAAGGGCCAAATTCCATCGACATCAGCGTTAGCCAAGCAGTTGGCTGATGGTATTGGTGAAAAATTTGATTCGTCGTTCCGGAGTCGGGTCCAGTACAACGTAACCAAATTGGAGGAAAAGGGGTATGTCACCCGAGAAGAGTCTGGGAATCGGTTAGCGACCGAACTGTCAACTATGGGACGAATGTGGGTAGAAACACATAGATAATTTATTATAGAAATATTAAATCAGGTATCTGAAATGCCCTGTAAAAGACCAATCTGTCTGTGGTTATTGCTGAAGATATTTAGACAAAAATGATTATCACTCAGAAATATCGGTATCCATCTAATCGTGGCGACTCAGTCAAGTTCGATCGGACGGAAGGTATCGACATGTGCTATAATACTAGTCTTAGTGATAGCAGGTGTTTCAGGGGTTTCAACAGCACAATCCGATCTTTCGGTCGAAGTTGATACTCCCGATGAAGTGACTGAAGGCGAGAGCGCACAAATTTCAGCCTCGGTTTCTGTCCCAGATGTTATTGGTTCTCACGAGGCTGAACTCACAACTACACTCTACGTTGATGGCGAACAAATCGACTCGGAAACACTCACTATCCAAGATGGAGAAACGGCTACGGCTTCATTCAGTACTACTTTCGACTCATCAGGGTCACACGAGGTGACTGTTGAAGCCGCAGTCACTATTTCTGGCAAATCGTTCAGTGGCGAAACTACTCGATCTATTGACGTTGTCGAAGCGTCGGATGTCTCGACACCCGAGTCGGATGACACTCCTTCGGGTACGTCCGGAAGACAGCTCAATACAATTGAGGTGACTGGACCTGGATTTGGGGTCCCAGCGTCTCTTGAGGATGAGGTTGAATCCTACCGACAGAAAACACCGAAGGCCACTCCATACGCATTTGTGGTTGCTAAAGAGGACGAATTGTACCTTGTCTTCTCCGAACAGAAACCAACAACAGGTATAGCAGAGGTTTCTGGAGTCGATTTACCCGGAAGTGTGTCGGCTGATGGTATGGAGTTCAAAACGGTCTTCGCTCGTTCTGTCTCATTTGAGACAGAAGGGGAATCGGTCAGCGTTCAACAGATCTCCTCCAGCCCAGAGTCCTACAGTCACGAACTCGTTCAAGTCGAAGCTCATCATCGGCGATTCTCGGTGCTGAGTGATACAGATCAAGGAGAAGATCCATCAGTCGTGAGCTCTGCTGGCGTTCTTGTTGAAGAACCTATTACCACCTCTGACCTCATTAGCGAACCCGGCAGTAGGGCAAGGTCTCTGCTCATCGACTCATCAACAAATAACGAGGATGTCCAAGTCAACAACCGAGTAAAATCCTCGTTACAGACAGATCAACCCCGGGTATTCACGTTCAGTCTTCGCACGCAATACTGGAGTGACTCTCCCCACACGGTCAACGGGATTGTTCTCACGCCAGGATCCGCAGCGAAAGAGTTCGTCTCCACGTATGGCTCCTCTGATGTGCTGCAGACTACCAAGGATAAGCCACTAGTCTATGTTGTCGGTTCGTCCTTCGAGACTACGGATTACGATAGTGTGAGTAAGGTCTCCGAGGAAGCGAATGATGGAGATCTTATGTCTGTCGAGGCGAACTTAGTGGGTCAACGAATTAGCGTTCAAGAATCTATTGAGCATAGTACCCCCTGCAAAGAGACCGTTGCTCAGGTACAGAGCCCGAGCGGACCAATTTGCGTTGACCTCCTTCAAGACGTAGTGATAGATGCAGGGGGAGCATGGACATCGGTTCCTGAATCGAGGGATGACGTATTGTTCGTCGTTGGTGCTTCCTCGCAAGAGCTCGACAAACCGAGTTCCACACTCGAGGGTCGATATCAGATCACAGGAGAAGTGGTCTCAACCTCTCGTATTGACAGTGACCTCCCCGCTGGTCAAGTCCTCGTTGTCTACGATATGAATCGGGTCGGTGATATCGAAACTGCTGCTTCAGGTGAAGCACGGGAAATCATCGATACAAAAACCTCCCAACTTGAGGAGAACATCCAAACCCAATTAGTTTCAGATGAGACTAAAAACGAAGGCTCCTCAGGCGAATCCTCAACTGGATCCTCAGATGAATCCTCAAGCGAATCCTCGTCTGAAACGGTAAACTCTCAGGACAAAGCAAAAGAAGACTCTTCTTCGGATGACCCAACCAGCACGGAAAACGCCTCAGAGGGAGTGATGAGTACTGTCGATAGAACAATCTCGTCGATTAGCAAATCTGCGTCGGAAATGATAGATAGTATCTCTTCGATCTTCGGTTAAGTTAAATAACTATTCATACTCGTTATTTTACCTGAGAGGATATATCAACTCACACGTCAACAGACTGTATACTAAGCATCTCTCTGCAGACAAATCTAACCAAATTTACATAAAATCAGCAATGGTCGAGGGCCTGTTCTTGTCGTTCTCGAACACCGACTCCAGCGAGCGCTCGAGGATCTCCAGCCGCTGGATGGTGTACTCGCGGCAGCCGAACTCCTCGGCGACCCGCAGTGCCACGTCCATGTACTTGTTCACGGACCCGCGGTGGACGGTGAGCGTCATGTCGCCGCCGCACTCCCGGCAGTCGCCGGTGAGGGGCATCCGGCGGTACTTCTCGCCGCAGTCCAGACACCTCGTCTCCTGTCTGGAGAACGCCCGGAGGTTCCCGATAAGGTCGGGAAGGAAGTGGTACTCGATGACGCGCTCGGCCACGTCGGTCTCGTCGACCGCGCGGAGCTTGCGTGCGAGTTCGAGCTGGGCGTCCATCTTGTCCATCATCGACCCGAGCGTCTTGTACGCCGAGAGGTCGGGGCCGAGCGCGATGTCGGTCGTGTCGTGGGTGTGGTCGAAGCCGCGGTACTCGTCGTCGGTGCCGAGGGTGTCCTCGCCGATCTGGATGAGGTCCTCGACCTCGTCCGGGTCGGTCATGTCGAGGGTCGCCTCGTAGAACTCGCGGGGATACTGCCGGACGATGTCCATGTTGTGCGCCTCGTCGTCGATCTCCGAGGGGTCGATCCGCGAGGACATCACCAGCGGCGCGTCCATCTGGCCGCCGCGCTGGTCGGGGAGGAACGCCTTGCTGAAGTTCAGCAGGCCGTCCATGAGGAGCATGACGCAATCTTCGTCTCCGTCACAGTTCCTACGCTTAGCTGCATGAAAATAAGGGTGCGCGTACCCGACGGCCGCGCTCGTGAACCCCACCACCCGCCCGACCACGGCGGCGCTCGTGTGCGGCGCCATCCCGAACACGAGTTCGCCGACGAGGTCGTCGCGCTCGTTCACCTCGTAGAACGGCTCGAGATCGTAGAAGTCGGTGAGCAGTTCGTCGACGAAGTCCGCCGTCTTCATCATGTGCTCTGCGGCGCCGTCCGAGAGGACGATGTCCTGCACCTTCAGTTCGACAAGCTGGTCGTCGTGGACCAGCGGCTCGCCGTCGATATCGGTCTCGTAGCCGAGTTCGCGGAAGTGGTCGGCCGTCACGTCCAACTCCTCGGGCCGGACCGACGTGACCGGGAGGTCGGTCATGTCGTAACGGACCGTCCCGTCCTTGAACGACGTGACGCCGTGTTTCGCGCGGAAGACGCCCTTCTCGATGGGCTCGGGCGTCTTGTCCGCCGAGGACAGCCCCTTGACGCCCTTCAGAATGTCGAAGCTCGCCTCGCGCTCGTCAGTCCGTTCCAGCGCCGACCAGTACTCGTCGTTGAGGTCGATCTCGTGCCAGTCGGGGCTCTCCACCTCGCGCTCGCAGCGCGGGCACTCGACGCGGCCGGACTCGTCCGGCTCGCACAGCGTCCCGCACTCGTCGCACTCGTAGTAGGGTTCGGTGTGTTCCCCGCAGTCGGGGCACTCGGGCTTGAACGTGTGCTCCCCGCAGTCGGGGCACTCCCGCTCGCCGACCAGCACGTCGTAGACGCCCTTCCCCTTGTCCGTCCGGTACCGGGCGGCCTCGCCGACCGAGCGTTGGTTGCCCCCGAGCTCCGTGATCGGAAAGAGCGTGTGGACCGCCGGCGAGAGATCGCGGCTCTCGGACTTCTCCGGGCGGCCCATCCGGTTGCCGATCCGCGTGGGGGCGCGCTCGCGAACCTCGAAGTCGACCACCTCGTTGACCGCCCGGATGGCGTTGTCGCCGCCGTCCCAGTTCTCCGCGTCCTCGGAGAGGTCCGAACGCGCCCACTCGCGACGGAGGCCGTCCGAAACCCCGAGCTGCCGGAGCAGCGGGCGGAAGTCGGGGATCCGGAGGGCGTCCTCGGTCTGGGTGTGCTCGACGAGCAGCGTCTCCAGCGCGGGGCGTACCGTGTCGGTGTTCTCGACGACGAGCAGGTCGCCTGTGACCTCGCCGGCGGCGACCGCGTCGGCGACCGCGTCGTACTCCGCGACGGAGATGTCGTGCCAGCAGTAGGTGTAGGCGGGATGCAGCGGCGCGTCGTACTCGTCGACCCACGCGAGCGCCTGCTCGGCGTCGGGGTCGTCGAGGTCCGTTGTGAGATCGTCCTCCAGCGCCTGCAGGTCGGCGCCGGCGGCCGCGATGTCCTGTTCCCACCACTCGCGGACGTACGAGGCGGGCGCGAGGGGGTGGTTGTTCTCGACGAACTCGCCGAAGTTGACGAGGTACTCCCCGAGGTCGAGCACCTCCTCGACGCCGTTTCTCACCTCCTTGGCCTCCGCCGGGTCGTCGATGCGGCGGACGTCGCCGTTCGCCAGCCGCACGGTCGGGCCGTCGATGGAGTCGACTGGGACGACGCCGCCGGCTTTCCCGGGGCGTTCGGTCTTGATCTGGGTGCCGGTCGCGAGGAAGTCGTCGACGATGTGCATCGTCGCCGGGTGGACGCCGGCGGTCGCGAAGCCGTGGTTGCGCGCGCGGCCGTACCGGAGGCGGAACCCGCCCGACTCGGAGGGGTGGCCGAAGACGGGTCGCCCGGCGATCAGGTCCCGCAGGAACTTCTTGGAGGGGTCGGGGCGGACCGGACCGATCGGTCCGTCCTCGCGGTCGTCCGCCGGGTCCGCGGCGTCGCCGTCGGCCCCCCTCCCGTCCTCGTTCCCCTCGCCGGCCGCGTCGCCGCCGTCGCTTCCCTCCGCGTCCGCCGCTGCCTCCTCCCCGTCGCCGCCGTCGCCGTAGTAGGTGCCGTCGATGAGGTCCTGCAGCCACGGCCAGTCGACCTCGTCGAGCTGTCGGGTGTAGCGCTGGATCTTGGGTGCCTTGAGCGCGATCCCCTCCGCGAGAACGAGACACATCCCGCCGCGGGCGTTGTTGGTGTCCACCCGTTCGAGGTCGCGGAACCCGGAGACCTCCTCGTCGCCGGTTGCCTCCCCGTCCAGCATGATCGGCATGTGCTCGGCGATGAACTTCGTCTCCTTGTCCTTCGGCGTGTACTGAAGCCCGGTCTCCTTGTCGTAGAGGCCGATCTCCTCGGCGTAGCGTTCGACCTCGTCGTCGCGGGCGCGGTACTCCTCGATCCCCAGTAGCGCGCGGGCGTAATCGCCCACGAGCACCGACAGCGCCTGCGCGGTCCCGCCCGCCGAGCGGATCGGGCCGGCGTAGTAGACGTTGATGAACTCGGTGCCGTCGTCGTTCTCGAGGATCTCGACGCGGTCGATCCCCTCGATGGGGGCGGCGACGACCCCCTCGGTCAGGAGGGCGACGGCGGTCCGCACGGCGCCCTCGATCTTGCCCGCCCGCGAGTCGAAGTCGCCGACGGTGCCCTCGACGAAGTCGGTGACGAGTTCGAGGGCGGCCTCCTCGCGGGAGAACTCCTCCTCCAGTTCGCGGACGCGCTCGGCGACGCCCGGGATCCCGAGGATGTTCTCGACGCGGTCGGCCATGTCGCGGGCGACGGGGATCTCGATATCCGTCTCGGGGTCCTTCCCCTGCGCTTTCGCGGCCTCGGCGCGTTCGAACGCCTCGTCCAGCCTGTCCTCGATCCGTGTGAAGTAGCGCTCGTCGTCCGGTCTCATGTCGTCGCCTCCGTCGATCCCTCGCTCGTCTCCTCGGTCGCCCGCCCCCTCGCCTCCTCGGTCGTCCCCTCCGTCGTATCGCACAGCGGTCGCGTCGTCGGTGACGGCCCCGGAGCCGGAGTCACGGCGGCGACGAACGCGTCGCCTCGGCCCGCGTGTCGGGGTCGTCGGTGCACGTCACCTCTCTGCGCGGGGGAGGGTCATAAGCGATTCGCGTCACCCTGTGCGCCGGTCGAATTTCGCCGAGTCGCCGGCGTCCCGGGTCCCCCCACCTACAGCCAGAGATCGAGGTCGGTCACCTCGTCGTGTTCGCGCTCCAGCGGCTCCTCGAACGCGCGGAGGTACACCTCGCCCGCGAACACGGTCCCGGCGTTCAGGTGGCCCGCAAGCGCCTGCCCGCTGCGGCGCGACAGCACCGCGTGGGTGTGGGCGAAGCGGTCGCCCTCCAGCAGCGCGACGTTGCCGACACAGGCGGCGACCTCCAGCGGCTCGTCGAACGCCACCGACCGGTACTCCTGATCGTCCTGGTCGTAGAACCACACCTCGGCGTCCTGGACGGCGCCCATGGCGTTGAACCACGCCGCGTCCGCATCCACCTCGTCTGCGAGCGACTCGATCTCCTCGCGCCAGTCGGCGCCGTTGTCCAAACTCGCCATGTACTCGCCGGTGACTTCGACTTCTCGATAGTTCATACTCGATGCGTCGACCGACCGGCGGTAAAACGTTGCCGCCGCGGTAGGGGAGACGTCGTGCGCTCGACCGACGCCCCGCCCGGTGGGCGAGGGTTCAAATCCGATGCCGGGACCAGCACCGCCGATGCGACGCTGAGAACTGCCGCCGACGGCGAGGCGGGTGCGCGGTCCGACCGTCGGCGCGCGGAGGTGATCCGATCGACACTGCACCGCTGCGGTCGATCTGCTCACACAGACCGCCTGTCAGCCCCTTCGGAGCCGCAGCTACCGCGTCGCTTCGGCGATGGCCCGGTCGAGGTCGGTCACGATGTCCTCGGGGTCCTCCACCCCGACCGACAGCCGCACCATATCGCCGGTGACGCCCGCGGCCAGTTGCTCCTCCTCGGTGAGCTGCTGATGGGTCGTGCTCCCCGGGTGGATCACGAGCGTCTTCGCGTCGCCGACGTTCGCAACCAGCGACGCGAGTTCCGTGTTCTCGACGGTGTCGCGGGCGGCGTCGTAGCCCCCGGCAAGGCCGAAGGCGATCATCCCGCCGTACCCGTCCTCGAGGTACTCGGAGGCCTCGGCGTGCGTCTCGTGGTCCGGCAGCCCCGGGTACGTCACCCAGTCGACCGCGGGATGGTCCGCGAGGTGTTCGGCGACGTGTTGGGCGTTCGCGCAGTGGCGCTCCATCCGCATGGGGAGCGACTCCAACTTCTGCATCGTTGCCCAGGCGTCGAACGGCGACTGCGCGCTCCCGAGATCCCTGAGACCGCGGGCGATGCCGGCGTAGGTGAGCGCCGCATCGCCGAATCGCTCGGCGAAGTTGACGCCGTGGTAGGCGGGGTTCTCTGCGCCCAACTCCGGGAAGCGGTCGGCGTGTTCGCCCCACGGGAACGAGCCGCCGTCGACGAGGACGCCGCCGAGGGTGGAGCCGGAGCCGTGGATCCACTTGGTCGTCGACTCCCACACGAGGTCGGCGCCGTGCTCGATCGGCCGGCAGAGATACGGCGTGGCGAACGTGTTGTCGACGAACAGCGGCACACCGTGCTCGTGAGCGATGTCGGCGATCCGTTCGATGTCGGGCGTGACGAGCGCGGGATTCCCGATCGTCTCAAGGTGGACGAACGCGGTGTCGCCGTCGATCGCCTCCGCGTAGGCGTCGTAGTCGAGCGTGTCGACGAATCTGGTTTCGACCCCTCGACGCTCCACCGTGTGTGTGAGGTAGGTGTACGTGCCGCCGTACAGCGACGACGACGAGACGATGTTGTCGCCCGCGGATGCGAGCAGGAACGTCGCGAGATCGAACGACGCCATCCCGGAACTGGTCGGTACGGCGCCGACGCCGCCCTCCAGCGACGCGAGCCGCTCGCCCAACCGGGCCACCGTCGGGTTGAGCAGCCGGCTGTAGATGTACCCCTCCTCCTCCAGCGCGAACAGCCGCGCGGCGTGGTCGGCGTCGTCGAACACGTAGGAGGTCGTCTGGTGGATCGGCGGCGCCCGCGCGCCCGTCGCCGGGTCGGGTTCCGCGCCTTCGTGGACGCTG